>Ga0208018_100467_pt1 | contig 10544 bp, 19 predicted proteins | sample 31_taG_FD_184105 | JGI IMG/M metagenome (GOLD analysis project Ga0208018, IMG submission 184105) | Marine viral communities from the Gulf of Mexico - 31_GoM_OMZ_CsCl metaG (SPAdes) (version 2) | ecosystem: Environmental > Aquatic > Marine > Oceanic | place: Gulf of Mexico | collected 2015-07-12 | reverse complement strand
CTTTAGGTAAAAAGAAATGTAAAACTAAATCTAAAGAAGTATCTTGTAAGATATACAAAGGTAAAAAAGAACCTAGTAAAGCTGTAAAAGTATTTAGTGGTGGAATTCCAATAGGAATAATCACACTTAGTGCAGTATTAGCAACTAGTCCAAAAAGAGCTGGACAATAGTAGAAACTTATTATTAATTTTAAAGAAATAAATTATGAAAAAATTATTTAGCATAATTTTGACATTGGTTATGGGAGTACTTTTGTATTCCCAAACCAATTCAGAAGGAAATTTACCAGAATTTAGCAGAGCTTATTTAAAAGCAGTACTAACCTATAATGATTCTGATTTTGAATATGAAGGAGATAGAGTTAGATACTACGAAGGAGCAAATGCTTTTACATTTAATGTAGATGGTAATTCAGTATTATATTATCCACACAATGGATCTGTAGAAAGATTTATCTATATAGGAGAGACGATGCAAGGAGAAGATACTGCTGGAGATACTTATCAGTTGATTAAAACAATAGAAGTTGAATCTTCAGAGATTGTATACTTTCAATTGTATGACAACAGAGACTATGGATTAAAGTTAATCTTTGAAGAGTCTTTAATGGTTATTCACTTCTTTAATAAACTAATAGAATGACAATCAGAGAATTATTTTTTTACGGGAGCTTCATATTGATGTTCCCGTTATTTGGATTAGTTGTATCAGTTGCACTTATGATGTTATGGAATTTAGGTTTTGTAGCCTTATTCCCATTTCTACCTAAGATTAATTTATTTGTATCATTCCTAATTGTAACCTTACTAACAATAGTTAGATTTAAGATTAGTGAGTGGTTAAAAAAATAATTTAAAAGTAAAAATAAAACAAAGATGGAAGCATATAATGTAAAATATGGAACGAAAGTAATAGTAACTGATAAAAAAGTTAGAACACCACCACAATCAATACCTATAAACAAAGGAGATGAAATTACTATACATAATCTTGATGGGATGTATTGTAATGGTGTGGATAAAAATGGTCAAAGAATTTGTATAGCTGCTTGGACTGAAGTTGAGCCTTGCATATAACTTAAAATAACAAAGATGAATAAAAAAAACATAACACTAACTATAACAAAGTTAAAAGAAGAAATTACACGAGCTTTCTTTTATGGTCAAGGTAATGGTATAATGATAGAAGTTGGTTTAGAAAGAGATGAGGCTGAAGATTATGTAAATAATAGAATGAAAAGTTTATTAAAACAAAACAAAGATGAAAGCAATAAATGACGAAGGATTAATTGGTGGAGTATGTGCCTATTTAGGTAGAAACACATTCATACCAACATGGATTTGGAGAGTACTATTTGTAGTGATGCCTGCAAGTTCTATTGTTTACCTTATAATATGGGCACTAATAGATGTTTAGGTATAGTACAAGATTAGTTATACTGTTTAAAAATTTTGTAATTAAAATACCATTGGAAACAAAAGGAATGCTCCAAGGTATTAATGAGAAAATTATTTGGAACAAGTATAAAGACAAAGCACCATTGGCTGAGTTGAAATGTATGTTTTTAGGAATAGTAATCCAAAAAAGATATATTGAAGTAGACTACATACCAATGGAAGAAGTAGACAAAATTAAGTCTACTATTGAAGAATTTAGATTTGAAAACGGAGATTTGTGGAACTATGAGAATTGGGGAGTAGATGAAGAAGGAAACTATATCCTACTTGACTATGGCAATTCAGAGTATGTAGCAAGTCTATATAAACACTAAAAATATGACATTAGAATTGAATATTAACGGATATTTCGATTTTACAATATGTAGTTTAGATACTGAAACACCCGTAGATAACGAAACAGCACAAGGAGTTTTAGATAACCTTCAACAAGGTGAATATCTTATTGATATGCGTAGTCGTACTATATCTGATGTTAACGATTTACAAAGTCCTATTTATAGTTTTGTACTTGAAGAAACAAGTAATACTAAATATGAATTTGACGAATTGTAATTGCATATAACTTGCGAATAACAAAATTAATTAAACAATAAATTTAAACACAATGAAAAATATGAGTAAAAGATTAATAGTAATAATATTTTTTTTGGTCATTTTAGTAGTTGAATATGCAACAGTTAGTTTTACATATAATGTTGCTTATGAGACAGGAAGAAAAGCTGGTATTGAAGAGATGGTAAACATCATTGACTCAATATTTACTGAAAGAGTAAACCAAAATTAATATGAAATTAAAACAAGTAGTTAGGAAAAGTATGGAGATTAGAGAATCAGGCAGAAGCTCTGATTATATATCTCCTAGTTTTGGACATGGTTGTCTATTTAACTGTTCTTATTGCTATATGAAAAGGCATAAACCTACTGGGTTAACTATAGCTAAAAACATTGGAGATATATTAACAAGTATAAACAACCATGTGTATTTTTATGCACAAGTACCTAAACCAAATCAAACTCACGAAGAGTATATAACTTATGACATTTCTTGTAATGAAGATTTTGCATTACATGCTAACAATTACAATTGGGAATATATATTTGATTTCTTTAAGAATCATCCCAAGGCAATGGCCACTTTTGCTACTAAGACAGTGCCATATAAGTTTTTAAAGTACAACCCAGAAGGCAAAGTTAGAATTAGATTTAGTCTTATGCCTGAAAAGATTAGGAAAGTATTAGAACCTAGTACTGCTCCAATAGAAAAAAGAATAGAAGCTATAGATAAATTTATAGATGCAGGATATGATGTGCATTTAAATTTTTCTCCAGTAGTTGTATATGATAACTGGCTAGCAGATTATAAAGAACTGTTTGAAAGCTTAGACAAGAATGTCAATCAAAAACAAAATGTTAAGGCAGAAGTTATCTTCTTGACTCATAACAAAAAGAAACATCTATATAACTTAGAGAATAATATACCTGGTGAAGATTTAATCTGGAGACCAGATTTACAAGAAGATAAAGTTTCTATCTATGGTGGAGAGAATGTAAGATATAATCATAAAGATAAATATATTTATATAAATGATTGGACTTCTGTACATAATCAAATTATTCCTTGGAACACTATTCGTTATATATTTTAAAAATGAGAATTATGACGAGAAGGTGTTGGATAACTGAGTTATATGTAAAAGAATTTATTGTAAAACAATTAAAAAAACAAGATGAGTATAGTAATACTAAGAAGAAGAAAACTAGGGTTGACTTCTTGCAAATCAATTAAAAAATATGCTATTGGGAATATAGATGTACTTAGAAATGACAGGATAACTGGCGAAGAAGAAGTAGATTTATTAATTAGATGGGGATGTACTTCTCAGATGCCTAGCAAAAGGACTTTAAACAAAGCTGAAGCTATTAGTCTGACTAATAACAAGTTAGCATCTAGAAAACTGTTTGTAGACAAAGGAGTAAGCACTCCTAGATTATATACAGATGACGAAGATATTAGCTATCCAGTAGTTGTAAGACCTACTAATCACTCTCAAGGTAAAATGTTTTTCTTATGTAATAATGAAGACGAACTTGAGAGAGCAATAGACAGAATACATTTTCTAGATAAAGACTTTTATATATCTGAGTATATCAACAAAGATAGAGAGTTTGGTGTATTTGTATTCAATGATAGAGTAACTTCTGTGATAGAAAAAGTTCCAAAGACTGAAGAAGCTAAGAAGGCTCATGCTTGGAATGTAGCACAAGGTACTCATAGATTTGAAAATGTCAAATGGACAGACTGGAATGTAAAAGTATGTAAACTAGCTTTACAAGCAGTAAAAGTTTTAGGACTAGATTTCGGCAGAGTAGATATAATAACAGACTCTGAAGACAATGCTTATGTCTTAGAAGTTAATTCTGCACACAGTCTAACTTCTGAGTATAGACAAAAAGTATTTGCCAAGTGTTTAGACTATTATATTTCTAATGGTCCAGTTCAGAATGAATTGGTATTCAAGAGTATAAATAGTTTTAAAGGACTTATTCATCCAGCACTTAGGCCAAATAAAAAAGGTAATAATTTATAACCTTTGTAATTTTTTTCGTAACTTTAAACTTAATTAAATGACTAAGTTAAAAATAAAAAACGTAGAATTTGAAAATAATGCAGTAGGAAATCCTTTATATAACTCTGAAGGATTTGGACACTGGCAAGCATTTGGTAGATTCAATTTTACATTTGAAGGTGAAACAAAAGTATATAGCATCTGGATTAGTGATATTTCAGGTGGGTGTGGACCAGCCAGTCTTTCTAAATACCCTTGTATAAGTTCTGAAAAGAATGTAGATATTACAATAGCTATGATTAAGTATATTATAGACCTTAGTGAAAAGAGAGGCAAGCCATTTATACACCATTATAACTATTTCACTATTACTCAAGGGTGGTATGAATATGATAGTGAGTCTAAATATTTTAGAAAAAAGCTAAAAAAATTAGGTTTCCACGAGCATCTAAGTACTCATGCTAGGCATTCTGGGATACAAGAAGGATATTTTGAAACAGACCATAGTGAATTTCAAAGCTTTTTTGTTTTAAACTTAGACCATTATTACAAAAATGCTTTTGAAGATTACGATGAGTATTTAGAAAAATTAGAAGCAATAGAAGATTTAGAACTTTAAGAAATGATTTATTTTATAACAGACAAAACACAAATACAATATTATGATAGAGATTTAAATTTTACTAATTTAGATGACTGCTTATTTTATCTAAAAGATAAAAAAGTAATAGGTTTAGATATAGAGACTTCTCGTAAATATAAAAAATATAAGTACAGAGAAGATATATATAAACCAGGCTTAGACCCTTATTTCTCTAGGATTTGTATGCTTCAGATAGGTGACTTGGATAATCAATATATTATTGATGTTAGGTTTGTAGACATAGCTCCATTGAAATCTATATTAGAAGACAAGAGTATTTTAAAGGTAGGTCATAACTTAAAGTTCGAGACAAAACATTTGTTATTAAACCACGATATTTTTATACAAAATATCTGGGATACTATGATTTGTGAGAGAGTCTTATATAATGGCGAGAGAGTAAAATATTCTTTGGAAGCTTTGATGAAAAGACATCTAGGCTATTCTAATAGAGAAGAACTATCACTATTTGATATGTATAATGAAGATGAAGAATACGAAGAGTATGAGTCTTTATTTAACTTCTTGGATGGTAAAAAAGAGAAACTATATGTAGACAAGAGTATTAGAACTCAGTTTATAGAGATAGGTAACACTCCTTTTACTAAAGAACAAATAGAGTATGGTGCTACAGATATTATAACACCTCTGCAACTAAGAGAAATTCAATTAAAAGGTAGGATGATAGCAGAAGATGATTTCTACTTACCTGAAGTTGGATTTAAACTAGAGAATGCTTTTGTACCTATATTAGGTAGAATAGAACTTAGGGGTGTATCTATCAATCAAGACAGATGGGTAGAGTTAGCAGATGAAAACTTTAATATCTATTTAGAGAAAAAAGATAGGCTAGACAAATGGGTTACTGAGAATCATACTCAGTTTACCATAAGTGACTTATTCGAAGGGACTAAATGCAATATAGATTGGAAGAGTCCCAAGTCTGTAGTAGAGTTTGCTTTATATTTAGGAATATGTCCTAAAGAAAAGTCTAAATTTACTGGAGAAGAAGAGTATACTGTTGGAGCAAAGGCTATGTTTAAATTGTTAACCAATGAAAATAAAGAAAACTTTTTTGCAGGTAAAGAATTAGAATTTAAAAGTGCAGATGATTATCAGGCTTTTATAACTAATTTCTTACTATTAAAAAAGTATCAGCAGTTGACTACAACATTTGGTAAAGAGTGGCTAAGATATATCCACCCTATTACTGGCAAAGTATATTCTAACTTTATTCAATTAATGAATACAGGCAGAATGAGTTCTACATCTATTAATCTACAACAGATACCTAATGGTAAAGAGTGGAGAAAAATGTTTATTCCTGATGGGGGATATGATATGATAGCTACTGACTATTCAGCTCAAGAAGTTAGAGTAGGAGCAGAAGTTACTAACAATAAAACATTGCAATCTCTTTTTACTGAAGGGCATCCTATATTTGGTACTGATGTGCATTCCTTAACTGCTACTAATATGTTTAAAATTATAAAGGCAGATGAGTCTTTTATATGCGACAAGGAAGTAAACAAAAAGGAAAGGAATGTAGCTAAGGCTATGATATTTAAGATATTCTATGGTGGCTCTGAATTCACTATTAGTATGGATTTAGGAGTTAGTCTAGATGAAGCTACCAAGTTTTATAAAGCATTCTTTCAAGCTTATCCAGGACTTCAAGAAGACTTTGACACTACTAAAAAGCTAGTGGTAAAGAGAGGTTGGATAGAGCTAGATAAGTATACTAAGAAAAGATATTTTTATCCTGACTTTGGTAAAATGAAGAGAGCTTATGAAAAAGCAATGTCTTATTATCCAGAAGGTTATAATTATTTAACCTATGAAGAAAAGCAGATTATAAAGAGTAGATTAAAAGAAGAACACCCTGAGTTATCAGGTTATTGGAAGGAATACATGATTTTAAAAGGCAAATTAGAAAGAGCTGCGTTGAATTATAGAATTCAAGGTACTTCTGCTACTATGACTAAATTAGCTACTATATTAGTTGACAAGGACTCTTCCTTAGAAGAAGGTGTACTATTACTTGTACACGATGAGATAGTTCAACAATTTAAGCAAGACAAGTCAGAACAGATGGCAGAGTTTACTATTGAATGTATGAAGAAAGCAGGTACTTATTTTTGTCAAAATGTCCCTATGGATGCAGAAACAGCTGTAGGAGACCATTGGATACACTAAAAAATAATAAAATGTCAGAAAACTTAAAAGAACAAAACTATAATGAGTATAATATATATTCAGAAGAAGACTACATTAGAGATATAATAAGAGAGCAAATTATTATTGAGATGTCACAAAGAGAACTTATGTATGACAACCTAAGAATGAGAAAAGTCCGACAGGATTTTGAAAAGATAGAATTTTAAAAATAAAATGAACGAAAATTTATTAAACAAACTGAAAAATTTTAAGATAAATGGAAACCACTTAATGATTATGTCTCTGCTTAAAGCAGGAGAAAATGTTAAAGAATTTGCTTGGACTTTCCAAGTAAAAATGGCAGAGTTTCAATACTTAATTAGAAAAGGAGTTTTAGAAATGGAAAGAGTAGGTAATACTTTTAACTTTGATAGAGCTTCCTTGACTAAATTAGGTGAGAGAATGTTAGATGAACTAGAAAAATATAGTTCAGATGAAAAAGTTTCTACGTCAACACAGAAAGTAAATAAAATTAAGAAAGAAGAAGATTTAGATTGGTTAGAAGAATGGAGAGATTTATTTAAAGATAAGAAGCCAGGTGGCGCAGGTAACAAGCAAGGCTGTTACAAGAAAATGAAAGTATTTTTAAGTGAGAATCCAGATGTAACTAAAGAAGAAATCTTTGCAGCTGCAGAAGCTTACTTTGATTCGTTAGATAATTTGAAATATATGCAACAAGCTGACTACTTTATTAGTAAAGGTACTGGTCAGAATGTAAGCTCTAGATTATCTCAATGGGTTGAGTATGTCAAAGAAGAAGGTCTTCAGCAAAAACAAGATTGGCATGAAACAATTTAATTTTCAGAAACATGTTGAAAGAATAAAAGAGAACAAAGCTAAAATAGAAAGTGGTTCTTATAACTGTATACCTTTCACAGAGAAATTTCCTAGATTGAGTACATATTTACCTGGTATTATAAAAGGTACTTATTACATCGTGACAGCAAATTCAGGTGTTGGTAAAACACAGTTGACTAAGTATATGTTTGTAAGAACACCCTATGATTTTATTAAGAATCACCCTGAAACAGGTCTAAAGCTAAAGATAATTTACTTTGCTTTAGAAGAATCTTTAGAAGAATTTATTAATACCATAATAGTAGCTTGGCTTGCAGAGACATATAATATACACATAGATGTTTTAGCATTACAAAGTATGTTAGAGTCTCTACCACAAGATATAATAGATAAGATAGAAGAAGGTAATAGATATTTTGAAGATTTGTTTGAGTGTGTAGATGTAGTAGATTCTGTAAGTAATCCTTATGGAATGTACAAATATTTAAGAGAGTATTCTAATAATAATGGACATCATTATTGGACTCAGTTAAACTTACAAGAAGGAGAAGAAAAGTTATTTATCACTCACGATAAGTATGAATCCTTTGATAAGGATAAAAAGTCTAATTGGAAATATTCTCATTATGAACCACATAATCCAAATGAGTATGTTGTTGCAATATCTGACCATATTAGTTTATTAACTCCAGAAACAGATTTTAATACTGGACAAAAGATGAACTTGCATGGTACTATGGGTAAATGGTCTGCAGATTACTGTAGAAAGCAAATAACTAAACATTGGAAGTATGTTGTTGTGAATGTACAACAGCAAGCTGCTGCAGCAGAGAATGTTGACCACTTTAAAGCTAATAAATTAGAACCTTCATTGGCTAATTTGGCAGACAATAAGTTGACAGCAAGAGATGCTTTAGTAATTATTGGTTTATTTGCCCCTGATAGATACGAGTTAAACAAGTATATGGGGTATGATATTATAACATTAAAAGATAACTTTAGAAGTCTTTTAATATTGAAAAATAGGATTGGCAAACCTAATTTAAAGTTGCCACTTTTCTATGACGGTGCAGTCAATCTCTTTAAAGAGATGCCTAAACTTGATGAAGAAGAGAAACTAAGAAAAGTCTATGAATTTGTAGACAAAAAACAAAAAAGATAAAAATGTCAAAAGCAGCATTAATTGTAGGAGAGAGTGGTACAGGTAAAAGTACATCTGTATCATTTCTAGATCCTAAAGAAACTTTTATTATTAACGTACAAGGTAAAGATTTACCTTTTAGAGGGTACTCTAAGAATTATACACCTATACCAGAAGAAGGACCACCTTCAGAAGGTAATTTATTAAATACATCAGACCCAAAGCTTATTTCAAAGGTTGTAGTGTATGTATCTGAGAATAGACCAGAGATTAAGAATATCATTATAGATGACTGGCAATATGTAGCAGCTACAGAATTTATGAATAAAGCAGAGCAAAAAGGTTTTGACAAGTTTACTAGCATAGGTAAAAATATATGGACTATTGCCTATCTACCTAAACTTTGCAAGAGAGATGATTTAATGTTATTCTATCTTACACACTCAGAGTCTGCAGTAGATGAGACTACAGGTGGAAGATATATGAAGGCTAAAACTGTAGGTAAGTTGGTAGATAATGTAGTAACCTTAGAAGGTATGTTTACTATCGTACTATTTACAGATGTTGAAAAAACAAAAGAAGGAATTAATTATTCTTTCTTAACACAAAATACAGGTAGTAATACTGCAAAATCTCCAATGGGTATGTTTGAAACATTAAAAGTACCTAATGATTTAAATATGGTAAGAAACACTGTATATGAATATTATAATTAAAAAATTGAATACAAATAAAAAAATAAACACAAATGAGTAAATTTAATACAAAAGGCAAAGAAGTTAAAGAAGAAGTGAAAGTAAGCAAATGGTTAGAGCCATTGAAAGCACATGTAGCAATGATTGATGAAGTAGAGTATTTTGAGTCTAGTCAAAAGTCAACTCCAGGTATGAAGATTACCTTTAGAGGTAAGCCTATGGCAGAGTTGGAAGGTGTAGGTCAAAAAGCAGAAGAGACTTTGTGGCTAAGTGATGCAGCTTATGAGTATACAGAGAGAACTTTGTTACTTATTGTTGATAAGATGGGAGTAAGAGCAGAATTTGACAATTTGACTAGTCAGATTAATGCTAATATGTCTCCTGCAGATCAAGCAAGAGCTTATGTAAATGCATTTGCTACTGTAACTAGAAATAAGCCTATGACTTATATCTTTGGTGGCGAAGAAATTATGCTAACTAATGACGAAGGTGAAAGAAACATTTGGGTAAAACCTGCTTTAGCTAGATATGGTTTTGTAGGTCAAACTAATGAGCTAGAAGACTATCAAGGTAGAGTAGAGAAACTAGGAGATAAACTTTTAAGAAAATTAGAAGTTGAAGCTACTACTACTACTGCTTCTGACATCACTAGTACTACTACAGCAGATGAAATTGATTGGTAATATATTGAATAATAAGAAAAAGTTAAAAGAGATGAGATATGTAATTGCTATTTTGCTATTCTTTGCTTCTTGTGGTACAGCTACAACTACAGATGTAACTACTGATGTAGTTGCTGATACAGTAGTTGCTGTTGATACAGTAACAGTTGATACGGTAGTTGAGACTGTAACTGACACAGTAGTAGGAGAATAATATTAATAATTTTATTTAATTAATAATGTAGGGGGCAGGGAAACTTGCCCCTTATATTTAATGTACGTGTATGAAATTTAGAACAAAAGATAAAGTACCTTATTTGACATCAGAAGCTATTCTAGCTAAGACATCTGAAGCAGAGAT
>Ga0208018_100466_pt1 | contig 10545 bp, 7 predicted proteins | sample 31_taG_FD_184105 | JGI IMG/M metagenome (GOLD analysis project Ga0208018, IMG submission 184105) | Marine viral communities from the Gulf of Mexico - 31_GoM_OMZ_CsCl metaG (SPAdes) (version 2) | ecosystem: Environmental > Aquatic > Marine > Oceanic | place: Gulf of Mexico | collected 2015-07-12 | reverse complement strand
TCTATCTTAGTTAACCTATTATTAATAGGAATGATATTCGCTGTCATAGTTTTAGATAACCTCTTTTTTAGAGAGGCTTCTAAACCTCTAAGAGCTACTTTCTGCCTTTTAATATTAAGTTTTACACTACCTAGACTTTCGTTAAGTAGGTCTATCTCATCCTCTAAACCACTAACAGCTATCTTATCAGCAGCCTCGGCTAGAATCTCTTCTACATCTATGATATTCTCTCTTATCTTATCTAGAGTTTCCCCTAGATCTTCGTTATTGGATTTAAATTTACCCTCAACTTCAAGGGCAAAACTCTCTACAGCATCTCTGATAGCTATTCTATCCATCTGAGCGTCTTGTAGATTAAGTGCGGCTTTTTTCGGATCTTTAAACTTATCCGATTTTAAAGGTATTTTCTTAGACATTTTTAAATATTTTTTAGACATTTTTAGACATTTTTAAATATTTTCCAATCCTGGGTAAAGGTCTGATGTAGCAACCATTAAAAAATCTACAGTATCTTTGTTTACAAGTATTCTATAAGGTTTTGCTATCGTATCCCCACAGACTACTTCTATCTTAAAGGGGGTTCTTACTATATATAATTGCCCGTCTTTATTGTTTTCTGCTTTTGGTTCAAACCTCTGCTTTATTATTTGGTCGTGCTTTTTGTAATTATCGTTAATTCCAATTTGATATGCAAGAGCCCCTGTTAGAATTACAACTAATACAAAGAATGCTATTAATTCCCCCCTACCCATAATGTTTTATTTTTATTGTTTTACCACTTTACTTTGTCGGCCCAGTAGGCAGCTGACATTTTACCTTTCTTTATGTTCTTAGAATGACGAGCTTTAAAACTTGCACGTTTCTTTTTCATTCTTTGCGACTCACCTGGCTTAGGCTTGCCTGCGGTTTTAGCTCCTTGTTGGCCAAAACGTATAGTCTTTATCTTGTCACCTTCTTTAGCAACAACAATGTGTGACTTTTTAGGGTGCTTTGGAGTACGTTTAGGTTTGTTGTAGCCTGATACTCCAGCTCTTGTTAATCTTGAATCTTTTTTCTTAGTTGCCATAATTATTTTTATTTACTTTTTTTAGTTCTTCTACGAGTAGTTTTTTTAACTCCTGTTCTATTCTTACCTTTATGTAAACCATGCTTAGCGTATTGTTTACCCGCTTTGGTTGCAGCTCTTTTCTTTCTGTTTGCTGCAGCTAACTTCCTTCTACCACTTGCGGTACTCTTCAGCTTTGAAATAGTCTTAGACGGTGCATATACTTCACCTGTCTTAGAACTTTTCTTTCCAGAAGGGGTTCTCCACTTTTGCTTAGTCCACCTATCTAGGCTTTTTTGTTGTCTAGTCTTTGCCATTATTTCTTCCTTTTATGTACTTTTTGGATTGGAAAGTTAAAGGATTTGCTTGCTCCAGGATGACGTTTATAACCCGTCTTAGGGTCTTTCATTAGCTTTGGAGCTCCTTTTTTTGACTTCATCCAGTGATAACCTTTAGGTGCTGATACTTTCATTATTTTTTAGTTTTATAACCTCCGCCTGCTGCTTTATATTTTTTTGCTAGCAGTTGAGCTTTACGTGCTGACCACTGTCCTGGTCTGCCACCTTTGCTCCCGGCTTTGATTTGATTAAATAATCTTTTACGAAGTGATGGCTTAGTATAGTTTCCACTACTATTTACCGTACTTTTCCTTTTACCTGATTTCTTGACTGCCATGCTTATTTTTTATTTATGTGTTTTCTAATGTTTTCTATTCTAGAAGCTACACCGTTAACTAACCCTACAGCATTGTTAAGTTCTGCCTCTAACTCCTTGATTAGGTTTTCACTAATTTCCGGACAGTCTAGACAGTCAGGACAATCTGGACAATCTGGACAATCTGGACAATCAGGGCATGGTGGACAATCATTTTTAGGGTTTACTGGGTCAGGGTTGTCAGGTACGGGTGGTCTAACTACAGGACCATCATATTTGCTATACAGATGCTTCAAGCCATTAATGGTATCTTGAGTAATACTAATGCTGTTATTAGCAGTATATGTAGGATATAAAATACCTGTTCTTGTATGTGTTTGGTGAAACATACCTAATGAGTGTAATACCTCATGTAAAAATACTTTCCTAAATGATATATTTCCCCCGCCATGGTTGATTCCCCAACTAAACTTTTCATTAAAAAACATATCACCTATTATGTTCTTAGCGTTTGTGTTGTTTGCTAAAAAGGCATAAGCTAATGTTGTATCTTTAAAATTATGAGGCAGTCCTGGGTCTCCGTTATTGTAGAAACCTATAACTATTTGTGCTTCAGACTTACTAAGCACTTGCTTAAATCTAACCTTGCCCATATAGGGCTGTATTAAAGCAAAAGCTTGGTTTACAGAAAGCACCACATTGCTCATAGAGATTGTTTTAGATAAATTGTGTGGGTCAGCATACCAAGTAATATAACCATTTATAGGTACTATGCTCCCAGACACTTTAAACTCTTCATGGTCTTTGTCACAACCATAGTCTAAGCCTTCAAAATCGTCAAACTTGCCAAAGATTTTATCTTGCAGTCTGTTGATCCAGGTCATAAAGAGGTTGCTGAACTTTACATCTATTACCCCAATGAATATAAGGGAAATAAAAACTATTATTAGTATTGTACTTATCATTTCTTTTTAGATTTTTTAGGCTCTTCAATTTTTAGTTCTTCTGGTGGCTCAACCTGTACCTTGTCGGTAATCTCAAGATAACCTTGACCTTCTACTGTTTTAATATTAAAGTCAAACTTTTCAGTATTAAGCCAAATATGATTTTGGTATAAATCAGGATTATCTATTTCTGCTATCGGGCTCATCACTACGTCACTACCAATCCTTACTGCTCTCATATTTGTTTGATCAATAGTAAATTCATCAAGGGCCCCCTCGTGAGGTCCACCCATTAACAAATTTTTAAATTGATTCCTTAGACTTGGATTATCTTTAATCAAGTCTTTAATCTGTTGTTCTGTTAATTCTATGTGACTCATAATGTCTCGTTTTTATTAAGTTTTTATGTTAATTAATTTTATGATAAAGTTCCAGAGGTAAGCATTACCAACCTAGACCCTGCTGAGAAAAATCTTATTATTTTGTAATCAGCAATTCCACTTACATTTATAGTATTATCACCTCCTTCGGCTATTGGGTCACCTCCGTCAGTAGTAAATGTCACTGTATATGAGCCTGTGTTAGTTCCATTTAATAGTATAGTATATGGTCCACCGCCATCAAAATTCTGTAAAGTGCAAGTAAAATTGCCAGTAGCTTGCATTGTTCTATGATTACCTAAACTAAAATCTAAATCATATGCACTACTTTTAGCTCCATCAGAATAAGTAGAAGTTCTTAACTGCCCTTGTACTTCCATATCTCCTTTAACAACAGCATCACCTACTACATCAACATCATATCCTGCATCTGCACTAGAAGTATCACTCTCACCACCTCCCACTCGTATAGAAGTTGCTACAACTAAATTACCATTAGTAGTAAGAGACATTGCACCTTGCGCGGCTGTATGTGCATTATCTCCCCACCAAAAACCTCTATCATTTTGATTAATGAATTGAAAGGTCATAGCATAGTCATTAAGACCCCCAAACGTAACGGCACTTTGCATTCCTATGGCATAAGCACTACTGGTCCAAACTCTAAATTTGTCTCTGGTACTTGTGTTATCTGTTTCAAAATACTGTGCCCTTATCTTAGCATCACCTTTTACATCTCCGGCTATATGTACTTGATATGGGGAAGTTACTGTGGTCCTACCTATGGCTACATCACCTGCACTTGTAATCCTCATTCGCTCAGATGTACCGCCAGCCCTGAATATCATGTCTTGGGCGGTTGTCATGTCTATCTGACCTGACGTTGCACCTGAGTTTCGGAATCTAAGTAAAGGTGTATTAGAGGTATCATTTATAACTATTTCTGAATCTGCACCCGACACAACGAGTAACTTGTCAGGTGTTGATGTTCCAATACCTACATTTCCGCCATTGAAATAACTATCTCCATTAGTATTCAATAAAACATTAATATCACCACCCACAGCATCAGTAATAGATAATGCCCCATCACCATTACCATTAAATATATACTTAGGATTTTCATTGTCTGTACCTGCTACTGTTGATATTTCAGCTAAAACAAAATCTCTACTTGCGTATGTATCATCAACTCCCAATACCCAATTCTCTGTATATCCATTGGAAAACTGTATCGTTGCAGCATGTCCTTGAGTTCCATCATATTCTACTCTTATTGAAGGTTCATTAGCATCAGCTTTAACATGGAGTTTATTTGAAGGAGTGTCTATTCCTATACCTACGTTATTATTTCCATCATCAGATATGTCTATTGCGGCTTTAGTATCTGGTGTACCGTAAGCAGTCGCTTGGTATTTGGCTAACCACCCTTGAGCAGCATATTCATCATCACTACTATCATTCGTTCTAAGATAGAAAGGATTATTTGCACTAAACCATATCGCACCTGTACCAGTATTTATTGCAGTATTACCACCACTCGCTTGATTTCCAACAGCAGTATTAGCAGGGCTATCTATAGAGCCATTAAGAGTATAACTATCTGTAACTGCAGAGCCTAGGTTATCTACTGGCTGAACCCAATTAGAACCATTATGATACTTTATCTTAACTACTGTGTTTGGATAAGGACTCGATATCCTAAAGCCTGCTAAATCATGAGTAATTATATAGTTATCCCCAAGAGAATGCATGGGTATACCAGTTTCCATATCACCACCAGCACCGTCACCTATCAAAGAAGTTACCACTGGCTCATTTTCATCATAAGCCAATATGGTGTTTGCAGTAGAAGGTGTCCCATAGCTAAATATAGTTTTTGCAAGGGTACTTACAACACCAAACCTATAACGTGATGCTGGATATAGAATATCATTATCTCCAGCAGTTCCTCTTTTAGTGACTACAGCATTCCCACCTTTAACTTCAATTAAAAACCAATTACTAGTTCCAGAGGATAAAGTTGATGGGGATATAGCAGCACCAGCTTCTACTACTGTATTAGCTTCTACTTCAAAGGTGTGCGTAGGAGAACCATCAATGCCTTTGTTTTCATAGATATGTACTGTTATGTTACCATCTACTGCATAGAAATATATATCAGGCGGACCGTATCTATTTTGATAAAAACCAAAGTACCTACCAGCAGCAGAAAGGGGAGCTATAGAGTAGTGAGTTCCCGTATCTTGTAATACTATCGGATGTGCTGCATCAGACTTGTATATTTTACCAGCAGTTACACTTAAAGCTTGAGTATTATCTGGTCCGCCATTTGTCACAACTCTATTAACAGTACCTGTTACTGGATCATACTCATTTACATCAGTACCTGGTAATGCAAAGCCTATGTCAACAGTAGCGTTCACCATAGCTACCCAACCACCCAGAGCAGCATTAGCGCTTATTTCATCAGGTTCTTCTGAAAAGTCTGTTTTATGTATATATGGTAGGGTTGATGCACCGTCTACATCTAGTTTTGTTTTTGGGGTTGTATGACCTATAGCAACCCCCCCACCCCCTTCTACTTGGTCCACATGCTTAATAGTCATAGTAGAATAAAAAGCTGGCATTCCGCCTGCCTCACTACTAAAATTATGACCTAATCTTAAATCAGCATTATGAGCTGATATAACTGCATATCCATCTCCCGCTCCCATACCCATAGAAAGACCTAATGCAGTAGAGGCTTCACGAGTTATCCCAAATGCATATGAAACAGGATCCGTTGATGAGGGTGTGCCTACGTGTAATCTTAAACTAGGACTTGTTGTTCCAATCCCTACATCACCATTATCTATTCTCATCCATTCTTCACTCGCCCCTTCACCAAAGGCTAAGATATTGTCTGATGTTGATGTCGCATTAATTGACTTTATCCATACGTCCTTACTTGCATTCTCGTCTACATTAAATGATAGCTTTTGCTCTGTATTATTCCAATTACTCCCTGCTGCATTTCTTTTAACTGAATAATCAATGTTTATACTATTCCCAGCTGACACTTCAAACCTTGCAACCGTCAATTCATCGTTTATCAACGTACCTAAGGTTGATGATTTTGCATGAAGTCTTACGCTGGGTGATGACGTTCCAATACCTACTTTATCTGTACCTGAATCAACAAACAAGGTGCTTCCATCTACACTAAAATCAATATTAGATAACACTTCAACTTCACTATATCCTACTTTAAATTGACTGGTGCCTGAAACATTCCAATTAAAATACTCTGCTGCTCCTGATGAATTATGAGTATACTGCATAACACCTCTTGTGACAGCATCTTTTTCAAACACAATCTTACCTTGCGAAGAATTACCTGTTGTATCAATATACAATCCAGTAGTCGTACTATTAGCAAAATTACTTTCAATAGTAAACTGAGCATTACCACTTGATACAATGCCCATATTATTTGTGGTAGTGCTGCCTTCATCGGTTACATCTTGTAAAGATGCCTTATTTGTAGCGTTATTATAATCAAGATAGTATGTACCTTCTTGCCCATCAAGTCTATCTGCATCTAAACCGGAACCAGCACCATCAGATGCTGATGTCCATACCTCTCTCCATCCTGGACTGTAAGTAGATCCTTGATCATTGTAAATAAACACTCTTCCAGCTGAAGCTCCAGTATTTGGAGCTATAGCTAAAGCTGTAATATTACCTCTAACTGTATCACTAGAATCATCTGTCCATGTAATCCAAGAAGTACCTGCTGTTTCTGTAAATCTACCAGCATCTGTAAGGTTATAGTTTCCTGCATAACTCCAAGAAGTTTTAAATACGGAGGTATATGAGTCAAAAGCCCCATCACCTTCCATCTCACTAACAAGTTGTGCTGTTGTTATATTAGGATTAGCCCCGCTTGTAAAAGCCGTGGTTCCTAAAGACCTTATTTGATCCTTTGGAGTAAACTCTGTTGATAATGTTGTACTTATTGATACATTAGCACTACCATCAAAATTAGCATTACCAGTTACATCGCCAGTAAGAGCTATATTCCTTGCTGTTTGAAGTTTTACAGCATCATCTGCTAAGTCCGAAGAAATAGAGTTTACTGATTTGGTTAAAGTTTTTGCAAGGTCTTTAACATATAAGGTATTAAGCCCATATTGACTCCAATTAAGCACTACTACACAAGCCCACTTTGCACTAGATGTTGGTGTATAAGTATAGGTGCTTGTTTGCCAGCTTGTTGTTATTTGCATAGCCCCTGTACCGGCGGCTTCAGACCAATCAGTTTTACCAGAAGTATCTTCTTGAACCCAAGCTTGTGTGCTTGCATCGTTTGATATATGAGTTATACCTACAGGAAGATTTGCTCCACTATACTCATAAATCCTTATGTATAAGCCTGTATTTGTAGCGGGGCCAGTTGTATCTCCTTTAAATGTTACAGCTAATTGCCATTCTTCCCCATTATTAACTCTAAAGGCTGGGAATGCCATACCGATTGCATTATCTGTAGCTGAATAAAGTGCAGCAGCATCTTCAGTTTCACTATAATAAACAGACTCTAAATCAGCATTACTATAAGCTGGCATTAATCCATAAGGCTTAAAGCCAAATTCTCCACTATCTGTTTTACCTGTTACCGTTACGTTATCTTCAAAGGTAGTGTCACCGTCAATAGTTATACCGCTAGATGTGAGAATAATTTCATTGTTACCATTGTTGCCTCCCGCCCTTAGATATAAATTACTACCAGACTCCGCACTAGCATAAGTATGACCACTAACCTTACTAGCCATAAAAGCGTACTGCCCAGCGGCCCAATTATCAGGTCTAAAGCCTACATAGTCAGAGTTAAACATTTCACCAACGAGCATATCAGCTGCTGGTCTGGTTATTGTATCATTGACATCTAACTTATAAGCAGGACTATTCGTTCCAATCCCCCAATTATTACCTAAGAAATAACCATCAGCGGTAGTGCCAGCCCCCAAGCTCCAAATAATAGTATCAGCACTATCAGTAATGTTAAATCTTTTTGCACCACTTACCCTTGATTGAAAATCAAGTTGCGCTGTAGCATCTGCGCCTCTTTGCTTAAATCCCCAAGCTCTGTCTGAATTTATTATAAGTATATCATCCCCATCGTCATAGTTTCCTGACCCTACAGTTGTTGTTAGATTGTTATCTATGTTAAAAGTAGTAGTGCCTAATGCAAGACTGCCACCATAAGCTAATTTATAATTGCCTAGAGTGTCTGTGCCGCCTGACCACGCATTACCATTATAATCATATTTAATTTGCGGGCTTGCTCCATCATTATGAAGATAAAGAGTCGCATTATTTACTGATCTTTGAACAACTAATCCGTCATTTATAGACCCAGTATCTATGTTTACAAAGGTTCCTGAGTTATTCATAACTCTTCCAGAAGCATCTTCAAAATTAAACACAGAACCGTTACTACCAACTACGTCAAGTTTGTTAGTTGGAGAATACAAATTTCTACCAATACCTACATTTCCTGTAAGGTTGTTTATAGTAAATAAATCTCCCGCACCTGCTGTGGCCTCAAAACTATACCAATATAATTCATCAGATTGTGTTGTGGCTCTGTTAAATCTCCATTGTCCTTTTATACTATTATTACTACCAAATCTTAAATGAGACTGGTAGCCCGCTACGTCAGCATCTAACCATATTCCTGCTAAACCACTACCTATTCCTGACCCATCCCCTTGCACTTTTAACTGCGAGTATTGGTCAGCAGCAAGAGACTGACCTTTTATATGTGTTTTAACGTCAGGTGAATTTGTTCCAATACCTACGTTCCCTGTTTCTTCAATAGTCACACGCTGAGAATAACCACCGCTATAACTACCGAAAATCAAATTATTACTTCCATCTGTACCTATTGCCCATTCGTCAGTTCCATCATCTCTAAATCTTAAGTAATTCCAATTTCCACCCCCTACTTTTTCAAAAATATAACCTAAGTCATTTGAAGATTTAACATGGAGTTGCGCAGCAGGGGCCGTATTATCTAATCCTAAACCTATGTTACCTGAAGAATCCATATGTAACCAGGTTTGAGGTGTTCCTGTGCCCCCGGCCACAGTTTGAGTAGTATTCCTAAGTTGTATGTCCCCTCCAATAAATTGGAACCATGATGTACCGCCTGTAGCTATATTTTCCCAGCTAGTACCATTCCAAAAACCATTTACTCCCATAAACCCATTAGCATTGGAGTATGATTGAACAGTAAACCCACCTATTTGTGCTGTAGAATTGTTTGTAGTGTTAAGAGGTATATTAAAAGGAATAGTCCCACTTGTAGGTGTGCCTGATAAAGTTATATTTCCACTATTACCCCACGTTGTATTTAAAGTGGTTCCATTACCAACTATACGGAAAGTACTCCCTGAAGCACCTATATTAAGCAATCTAGCATCACCATCAGTTATTGTTAAGTTATCTTTACCTAAATGTTTACAACAATCATTAGTTGCGGTAGATATACATGCAACAATATCTGCACAATCTCCGTTTATGTCAAGACAGGTATCAATAGGAGCACAAAGGTCTTCTGTAGTAGTATCTCCATTTTCATCATCGTATAATATATCAGTACCTACAATTGATAAACTCGTAAGAGTTTGTTTTATATTTGTTGTTTGCGCAACCCCACTAGGTAAATTATTGCCATGTATGGCTATTTGTACAGATGGCAAACCATTGAGAGGTCTCCCCGCTCCAAACTCATCTATAACATCTGAATACGAACCCTTTACTGTCACATCAATCTCATCAGTATTTACCAAATCAAGGGCAATCTGTGCTTTAGTATAAACCGTACCGCTGACATCATGGTCTAAAAAGTCTATTTTCTGTCTAGGTCCAAATTCTGTTGTATCGTTTTCTTTTAACGTTATATAACCTGGAACAGAACTATCTAAATCAAAAGTTATAGCAGGATTTCCTAAAGCCCCAGCACTAGCATTATAAGTAGTTGTTATCCCTGTTCCCCCTTGAAAATCTAGCGTGTCTCCCGATGCTGTATTCGTAACATCCCCATTTCCAGAGTCGGCATACGCCCTCCAAGAGAAGAAGTTATCATAAGGGCCACCTAAGTCTCCTATAGTAAGCGTTCTTGTATCTAAGTCAGTAATATGACCATAACTATCTATATTTATTTCTGATACCACATTTGCACCCGAGAGGGCAGGGGTAATAGCAACAGCAGAGGAGTTTGTGTGAGTTATAAATACAGTAGACCCTGACCTTGTTATATCAAGGTTAGAGTCTCCATTAAGGGCTACATTTGTTCCACTTGTTATGCTCTCTGTTCCTGCAGTGTCAGAAACTATTAAGCCCCAGCTTCCATAGTTATCATAAGTACCTGTGTTGTTAATGGTGACTGTTCTTCCTGATACTGTGGTGCTTATATCTGTCCCACCGACAATAGAAAAAGTATCAACATTACCTACTTTCTCTGTAGAGATGTGTA
>Ga0208018_100465_pt1 | contig 10559 bp, 9 predicted proteins | sample 31_taG_FD_184105 | JGI IMG/M metagenome (GOLD analysis project Ga0208018, IMG submission 184105) | Marine viral communities from the Gulf of Mexico - 31_GoM_OMZ_CsCl metaG (SPAdes) (version 2) | ecosystem: Environmental > Aquatic > Marine > Oceanic | place: Gulf of Mexico | collected 2015-07-12 | reverse complement strand
TAGTACTTCATCTGATCCATACAAATAGCGTCCAGAAGTTTTTTGTATGTGCTCATCTGAATATGTGACAGATTTGGAACAACTAACAATTAAAAAAAGAGAAAGTACAAGAGCGAAAGTTTTCATAATAATGCAGTAGAATAGATTTTGAATAATAATATAAGTAAAAAAGTCTCATTAATAATGAGACTTTTTTTAAAACTATTAGTTACACTTTTTTATTTTAATTTTTAACTTACTTGACATTCATCAATTCAACATCAAAAATTAGAGTTGCATCTGGTGGTATTACACCTCCAGCACCTCTTGAACCATAACCAAGATTACTAGGAATCACAAAACGTGCTTTGTCTCCCACTTTAAGCAAACTAATCCCTTCATCCCAACCTGCAATGACTTGACCCATTCCTAGTGGAAAATCGATTGGCTGATTACGCTTATATGATGAGTCAAAAACAGTTCCATCTGGCAACTGACCTTTGTAATGTACAGAAACTGTTTTTCCTTTTTCAGCTTTTGCACCACTTCCTTTTTGAATGATTTGGTAACGTAGTCCACTGTCAGTCGATTCGAATCCAGCGGCTATTTTATCTAAAGCAGCTTCTCTTTGAGCTTTTTCTTCGGCCAAACGTTTTTCTCTTGAACCTTCAAAAGTTCTAAAAGCTTCTACTGCATTAAATTTTTCTGCCTCAGCTCCTACTCTTACAATTTCTAAAGAATCAATAGTATCGCCTTGTGCGATGGCATCAACCACATCTTGTCCTTCCTTTACTTTTCCAAATACGGTATGATTATTATCTAACCAAGGCGTTTCAATATGTGTGATAAAAAACTGGCTTCCATTAGTTCCAGGTCCAGCATTCGCCATAGATAATACTCCAGGACCATCGTGCTTAAGATCAGCGTGAAACTCATCGTCAAATTGATATCCAGGATTTCCAGTTCCAGTTCCAAGTGGACAACCACCTTGAATCATAAAATCAGGAATCACTCTATGAAATTTCAATCCGTTATAATAAGGTGTTCCTTGTGGTTTTGCTGAATTTTCTAGATTACCTTCTGCCAAGGCAACAAAGTTACCCACTGTACCAGGTGTTTTTTTGTATTCTAAAGCAACTAATATGTCACCTTTTGAGGTGTTGAATTTTGCGTATAAACCGTCTTGCATTTTTCTTTATTTTATTTGAAGATGCAAAGATAGTAAATGAAGATTGAAGTCCTAAACTTGAAGCCAGAAGTTTTAGGTCAAATTAGTTAGCGACTTCACTGATAAACTTAATACGATATAAACGAAGTTCTTCATCGTCATAATCACCATCAAACTCTTCCATAGCCACATCAATTTTGTCGGTATCAGATTCCATAAAGTAATCATGGATTTCTTCTTGTTGATCTTCATCTAGAACTTCATCTATCCAATAATCAATATTAAGCTTGGTTCCAGAATACACAATGGCTTCCATTTCCTTTATAAAATCACTCATATTCATACCTTTAGCAGAAGCAATGTCATCTAAAGGCAACTTACGATCTATGTTTTGAATGATATACAACTTTAAAGATGAATTAGAACCTGTAGATTTCACAATCAAATCATCTAAACGCTCGATCTCATTTTCTTCAACATATTTCGCAATAAGGTTGACAAAATCTTTACCATATTTTTTGGCTTTACCTTCACCTACACCATGTACATTGCTTAACTCCTCTAAAGTAATAGGATATTTAAGCGACATGTCTTCCAATGATGGATCCTGAAATATAACGAATGGAGGTACGCCAAGTTTTTTGGCATTTTGCTTACGCAAATCTTTAAGTAATTTCATTAAGGTTTCATCAGCAACTGCTCCTCCACTTTTTGAAGCTGTTATCACATCATCACTTCCTTCATCATAAACATGATCTTCAGTCATCATGAACGATTGTGGCTGTTTCAAAAAGGCCTTTCCAGTTTTAGTAACCTTTAAAACACCATAAGTTTCAATGTCTTTACGTAAAAGTCCAGCAACTAAAACTTGTCTAATCAATGCCATCCAATACTTATCTTCAAACTTTTTACCAACTCCAAAAAAAGGTTGCTCATTAGTTTTATGCGAATTGATAAGCGCATTTTCCCTACCAATCATCACTTTTACCAAATCCTTACTTTTATATTTTTCGTTGGTTTTATTAACAACATCGATGAGCATTGATACCTGATCTTGAGCTTCAACTTGCTTTTTAGGATTACGAACATTATCATCTAAATCTCCACCTTCACCAGTTTCATTATCAAATTCTTCACCAAAATAATGCAATATAAATTTGCGTCTTGAAATAGAAGTTTCGGCGAAAGCGACGACTTCTTGTAATAGTGCATGGCCGATTTCTTGTTCTGCCACAGGCTTACCTGACATGAATTTTTCAAGCTTCTCAATATCTTTATAGGCATAATAAGCCAAACAATGACCTTCACCTCCATCACGTCCAGCGCGACCAGTTTCTTGATAATAACTTTCAATACTTTTGGGAATATCATGATGAATTACAAAACGCACATCTGGCTTGTCAATACCCATTCCAAAAGCAATAGTAGCAACCACCACATCACAGTCTTCCATTAAAAACATATCCTGATGTTTCACGCGAGTTTTAGCATCCAATCCTGCGTGATAGGGTACAGCTTTAATACCATTAACCTGCAACACTTGTGCTAATTCCTCAACACGTTTTCTACTCAGACAATAAACTATTCCAGATTTTCCATCATTTTGTTTGATAAACCTAATAATGTCAGCATCAACATTTTTGGTTTTAGGACGTACTTCATAAAATAAATTAGGCCTATTAAAAGATGCTTTAAACGTATTAGCATCAGTCATGCCTAAGTTTTTAAGAATATCTTCTTGCACTTTTGGAGTTGCCGTTGCGGTTAATCCAATCATTGGAATATTATCTCCAATTCGCTTAATAATATGTCTTAAGTTTCTATATTCTGGTCTAAAATCGTGTCCCCATTCACTAATACAATGCGCTTCATCAATAGCCATAAATGAAATCTTTACATCACGTAAAAATTCTACATTCTCTTCTTTGGTTAACGATTCTGGTGCAACATAAAGCAATTTAGTAACACCATTTTTAATATCAGACTTCACTTGTTTCACTTCTGTCTTATTTAAAGACGAGTTCAATACATGCGCTATGCCCTCTTCTTGAGAGACTCCTCTGATGGCATCCACCTGATTTTTCATTAATGCTATTAAGGGTGACACCACAATAGCTGTTCCCTCTTGCATTAATGCTGGAAGCTGATAGCAAAGTGATTTTCCACCCCCGGTTGGCATAATCACAAAAGTGTTTTGACCAGAAACTATACTTTGTATCACTTGTTCTTGCAGCCCTTTAAAGGTTGAAAAACCAAAATAGTGCTTTAGTGCTGCGTGCAGATTGTTTACTTCAATACTCATTAATCCCTCTATTGGTAAAGTTGCTCATTATAAATTTGGATTTAAAAGTGAATAAATTCTTTTTTTCTAATTTATAAGAGACCTCTCATAATTTTTTTTCGTTTTTTTGTATAACATTTAAAGATAGTAAAATCTTTAAACGCATCAAACCTAAAATTACAAATTTTGAGCACAAAACAATCAATCTTAAATATCGCTAAATCAACAATTAACATGGAGAGCGAAGCCATTGCCAATTTAGCTCAATTGCTGGATGAGGATTTTGCCGATGCTGTTCAACTTATTTACAATTCTAAAGGACGTGTTATTATTACAGGAATTGGTAAAAGCGCCATCATTGCAAATAAAATTGTAGCCACCTTAAACTCAACTGGAACACCTGCTATTTTTATGCATGCCGCTGATGCAATTCATGGTGATTTAGGACTTATACTCAAAGATGATGTGGTGGTTTGCATTTCAAAAAGCGGAAATACGCCCGAAATAAAGGTCTTAGTTCAGCTCATTAATAATGGTCCCAATAAAATGGTTGCTATTACTGGCAACAAAGATTCCTTTTTAGCTCAGCGGGCAGATTATATTTTAAACGCTTATGTAGAGAAAGAAGCTTGTCCAAATAATTTAGCACCAACAACAAGCACGACTGCTCAACTCGTTATGGGTGACGCGCTCGCTGTTTGTTTGTTAGAATTGCGTGGCTTTTCGAGTAAAGATTTTGCTAAATACCATCCAGGTGGTGCATTAGGTAAAAAACTGTATTTACGAGTTAGTGATTTATCATCAATGAATGAAAAACCAAAAGTCAATAAAAGCACTAGTGTTAAAGATGTCATTATTGAAATCTCTGAAAAAATGCTTGGTGTTACTGCTGTAGTTGAAAACAACAAGGTTATTGGTATTATTACAGATGGAGATTTAAGACGCATGCTCAGCAAAACAGATAATTTTAGTGCTTATACAGCAAATGACATTATGAGTGCAAATCCAAAATGTATTGATAATGATGCTATGGCAGTTGATGCTATGGAACTTATGGAAACAAATGGCATTTCACAATTGTTAGTCGAAGAAAACGGCAATTATGCTGGTGTAGTACATTTGCATGATTTAATAAAAGAAGGCATAATATAATGGCAAAGAAGAAAAAGAGTATTAACGAAATGTCCTTTCTAGACCATCTTGAAGATTTAAGATGGCATTTAATTAGAGCAACTTCTGCCATAATGATAGTAGGTACCCTGGCATTTATTTTTAGTAGATCTATTTTTAAGCTCATCATTTTCGCTCCACTTGATATGAGTTTTCCAACATACAGTATGTTGTGCAAAGCTTCAAAGTTCATTAATGTAGAAACCACATTTTGCGCTGAAGAAATGCCAATGATAATTCAAAGTAGAACCATGGCTGGGCAGTTTTCAGCAGATGTCTGGACCTCTATTTACGCAGGATTCATCATCGCTTTTCCTTATGTTATTTATCAGTTATGGAAATTCATCAGTCCTGGAATGCATGAAAATGAACGTAAACATTCACGTGGTTTTATCATCGTTTGTTCGCTTTTATTTTTCCTTGGCGTATTATTCGGCTATTATATTGTCACTCCCTTATCTATAAATTTCTTGGCAAATTATAGCATTTCAGAACTGGTAGAAAATCAAATAGATATAGGCTCATATATAGGCTTAGTGAGATCTGCAGCCATTGCTTCTGGTTTAGTGTTTGAGTTGCCTATCATTATTTATTTCTTAACTAAAATCGGATTGGTAACGCCTGAGTTTTTAAAGAAATACAGAAAGTATGCTTTAGTTATCGTACTTATATTATCAGCAATAATAACACCTCCAGATATCGCAAGTCAAATTATTGTAGCTATTCCAATTCTAATTTTATATCAAGTAAGTATTTACATTTCAAAAGTTGTGATAAGAAATCAAAAACGTAAAGAAAAACAACATGTCTAATATTGTAGAAGAATTTAACGACTATCGTGCGAAAATGAATGATAAGATTCTTGCCGATAACAATAAAATTATAAAACGCATTTTTAATTTAGATACTAATGCCTATCAAGCTGGCGCCTTGGATGTCAAAACAAAGGAGCTATTGGGTTTAGTTGCTTCAACGGTTTTAAGATGTGATGACTGCATTAAGTATCACTTAGAAACGAGCTATAAAGAAGGTCTCAAAAAAGAAGAAGTGGTTGAAGCCTTAGGCATTGCAACTTTAGTTGGTGGTACTATTGTAATTCCACATTTGCGTCGTGCCTACGAATTTTGGGATGCACTTGAACAACAAGGTTAAATAATTTATAAATTACCAATGCTAATCGAGTAGATGATATGATTTTACTATTTTTAGCGTTCATTACATAGATATGGTATTAAAAGCTGATAATTTAATGAAGTCCTACAGTGGACGTAAAGTGGTTAAGGATGTATCCCTTGAAGTCAATCAAGGTGAAATTGTTGGACTCCTTGGTCCTAATGGAGCCGGAAAAACTACCTCTTTCTATATGATTGTCGGACTCATTAAACCTAATGGTGGAAAAATCTACCTCGAAGATAAAGAAATCACCTCCTACCCAATGTATAAGCGTGCTCAAAGTGGAATTGGCTACTTAGCTCAGGAAGCTTCAGTATTTAGAAAGTTGAGTATTGAAGACAATATCTTAAGCGTACTTCAAATGACAAAGCTCTCCAAAAAGCAACAACACGACAAAATGGAGTCCTTAATTGAAGAATTTGGTTTAGGTCATATACGTAAAAATAGAGGCGACCTATTATCAGGTGGTGAACGTCGTCGTACCGAAATTGCTCGTGCCTTAGCCACAGATCCAAGTTTTATTTTATTAGATGAACCGTTTGCAGGTGTAGATCCTGTGGCTGTTGAAGATATACAACGCATTGTGGCCAAACTCACCAAAAAGAACATTGGCATTTTAATCACAGACCATAATGTACAGGAAACCTTAGCTATTACCGATAGAACCTACTTAATGTTTGAAGGTAGCATCCTTAAAGCTGGTAAGCCTGAAGAACTTGCTGCTGACGAAATGGTGCGTAAAGTTTACTTAGGTCAGAATTTTGAACTCCGTAAAAAGAAATTAGAATTTTAGATATCCTAACAACGACTATTTCCTTAAGCTAGTCGGATTTAGTATCACTTAAAGAAACTATTGACAAGGTGGTTCAATATTTATCTCTTAATTACCAGCTTAACAAGCCCTTTCCCAGCCTTAAATACCAAGAGCGACAACACACCAACCGCTAAGCCAACTATAAAATCTCTTATAAATCCTGGCCAGGTTTCTAAAAAGTGATGTAGAAATTCAATGTTATGAACAAAAATACCTCCTGCAACCAATAAGAGCGCAATAGTCCCTATTACCGCTAAGGATTTAATAACCTTAGGCAAGGCTTGAACCAATACATTCCCAACAAATCTCAAAAAACCTTTATTCCCATTACTCATTTTCACCAAACGTAAGCCCAAATCATCCATTCTCACAATTAAGGCGACAATGCCATAAACACCAACCGTGGCAATAATAGCTACAACACTAACGACTAAAATTTGAAACAATAGATCTTCGCCAACCACAGTACCAAGAGCAATGATGACAATTTCAACCGAAAGAATAAAGTCCGTAATAATAGCTGATTTAATCTTATTTTTCTCAACTTCCAAAATAGTAGCTTCCGACAAATTCTGTGTCTTAACTAGAGGTGACTCATGCTCATGAGGTACAAAGTATTCGTATATTTTTTCAGCACCTTCAAAAGCCAAATACACTCCACCCAAAACCAAAATCACAGTAACTGCCCAGGGTAAAAAGGCACTAAGTAGAAAAGCAATTGGTAATATTATCAACTTATTTAAGAAGGAACCCTTAGTAATCGCCCAAAGTACAGGCAACTCTCTTGAGGACACAAAACCAGAAGCTTTTTCGGCATTTACAGCCAAATCATCCCCAAGTATACCAGCTGTTTTTTTAGTCGTAATCTTGCTCATGGTTACAACATCGTCCATCAATACAGAAATGTCGTCAAGTAATGCAAAAAATCCTGAAGCCATAGAGGTTAATTTTAATGAATTATTTAGATGCCAAAGACATCAAAACATATAGAATGATGATTAAAGGAATACCAGCAAATTTAAATATAATCAAAAGAATAATAGCTAAAATGATAAGCAGATAACGTGCTGCATTATCCTTAAAACTCCAGTTTTTAAACTTCAAAGCAATGAGCTTAATTTTGGAATTCAGTAAAAAACTACTCAATAAGGTCACGCCTATTAGAAACCAAGGGTTTAAAATGATAGTATTCATCGTATCATTATTCTGATGCTCCATAATCAATGGAAACGATATGATTAATAAGGTATTGGCAGGTGTCGGTAAACCTATAAAACTATCGGATTGATTATTTGAAATATTAAAGGTAGCCAAACGATAAGCCGATGCTAAAGTGATAAGCAACCCAAAAAAAGGTAGCCATTGAATGTCACTAAAAAATTCTGTCGAGTAATCCGTATGCTCAACTAAACTAAAATCATCAACTGTTAAACTCAATAAATGTAACATCACAATTCCAGGAACTAAGCCACTAGTAATCATGTCTGCCAAAGAATCCAGTTGTAATCCCAATTCACTTTGTACCTTGAGTTTTCTAGCTAATAAGCCATCAAAAAAGTCAAAAAAGATACCTAAAAAAACAAAGAAGGCTGTTGCAGTCATATGGCCATTAACAGCAAACAAAACTGCAATACTTCCACATAAAACATTTAAAAGGGTAACAAAATTAGGGATGTGTTTTTTCAAGGCATATCAGAATTTAGACGAAGTAAAAATAATAAACTATTTCAGATTAAGGCTCCAACTTAACAATAAGTACCAAAAATTAGAGTTTATTATGTGAATTATGCATCTTTGTAAAAAATTTTGTTGTTGAAAAATCGATTACTCATTTTACTGTTTTTAAGTACGTCGATGTTGTTTGCGCAAACTGCCAGAAAATATTCCAATGAATTCATGAATATTGGTGTCGATGCGGCAGCTTTAGGCATGAGCAATGCTGTGGTAGCACATACTGCCGATGTGAATTCAGGTTACTGGAATCCTGCTGGCCTCGTACATCTGGAGGATAATGAAATTGCCTTAATGCATTCCAGTTACTTTGCCAATATTGCAAACTACAATTATATCGCTTTTGCAAAACCCTTAGATGATAGAAGCTCTATAGCCATTTCGTTCATCCGCTTTGGAGTCGATGATATTCTTGACACTACACAACTCATTGACGAACAAGGTAACGTGAATTATGATCGAATTAATCTATTTTCGGCGGCCGATTATGGCCTTACCTTCTCATATGCCAGAAAATTACCTATTGATGGCTTAAACTATGGTGTAAACGCCAAAGTGATTCGTCGTGTCATTGGTGATTTTGCCTCATCCTGGGGATTTGGTCTCGATTTAGGCATCCAGTTTGAAACAGGAAACGAGTGGCAAATAGGACTCATGGTTCGTGACATTACAACCACCTTTAACGCTTGGTCTTTCGACGATGAAAAATTAGCACAAATACAGGATGCAGTTGATGGGCAAAATCAAGAAGTTCCTGAGGCTACAGAGATTACTATCCCAAAGATGCAATTGGGTATTTCCAAACTGTTTACCTTCAATTATGATTATACGCTTAGAACGGAATTAGACTTGAATGTACGCTTTGAGCAGAATAACGATATCATCTCTAGTTCCTTTGCAAGTATCAATCCAGCCCTTGGTTTTGAGTTTGGCTACACAAATTTAGTCTTCCTAAGAGCAGGAATGGGTAACTTTCAAAATGAATTGCAAATAGACAATTCTGAGCAATTATCTTTTCAACCTAGTTTTGGTGTAGGCTTTAAATATCGTGGTATTCAATTGGATTATGCGTTTACAGACATTGGCGACCAAAGTGTGGCACTCTACTCCAACGTGTTTTCCTTAAAGCTCGATTTTAGTATCTTTAGATAACTTTACACTTATGAAGATTCGATACTTATTCCTGTTATGTCTTTTTAGCTTTCAAATTACAGTAGCGCAAACTCTGTCACCAACCGCTGAAATAAGTGTGTTAACTATTGGACCAGGGAATAACTTAAATGATGCCTTTGGTCATAATGGATTTAGAATAAAAGATAACACACAAGGTTTAGATATTGTTTTTGATTATGGTAGGTTTCCATTTAATGAACCTGGTTTCTATTTAAATTTTGCTCGTGGAAAACTAAATTATTCTATTGGAGAGGATTCTTTCAACGATGTAAAAAACTTCTATATCTGGCAAAACAGAACAATTAAAGAGCAATTACTTAATTTAAATCAAAATGAAAAACAAAAGCTTTTCAACTACTTATTAAATAACTACAAACCTGAAAACAGAGCGTATTTATACGATTTCTTTTACGATAATTGTGCCACTAAAATTCGTGATGTGGCCAATACAGCCTTAAACAATAGCATAACCTTTCACAAGCCAGACGATTATAAACCACAAACCTTCAGAACACTCATTCAAAACAACCTCAACAAAAATTCTTGGGGAAGCTTGGGCATTGATATTGCTTTGGGTTCAGTGATTGACAGAGAAGCATCACCTGAAGATCAGATGTTTCTCCCTGAAAACATTCATAGGTTTTTTAGTAAAGCAACGCTTCAAAATGGAGAACCTTTGGTGAGAAAAAGTGAAACCCTTTATACTGAAAAAGAAAAAAACAAATCCGCCAACCTGTGGTCAAGTCCCTTAGTGATTCTAAGTCTAATAGCTTTAGGTATTCTCTGGATTACCTATTCTGACTATAAAAAGAACAAGCGTACCAAATGGTTAGACATCACATTATTTACAATCACAGGACTAATTGGTGTGTTTTTATTGTTATTATGGTTCGCTACAGACCATAGTGCCACAGCGCATAATTACAATCTTCTTTGGGCTTTTGCACTCAATGTATTTATGATTGGTCAGCTATGCAGAACACAACCAAAGCCTTGGTTCTCAAGATACCTAAAGTTCTTAGTGATTATGCTTTGCCTATTGGTATTTCATTGGCTGGTAGGTGTACAAG
>Ga0208018_100464_pt1 | contig 10603 bp, 11 predicted proteins | sample 31_taG_FD_184105 | JGI IMG/M metagenome (GOLD analysis project Ga0208018, IMG submission 184105) | Marine viral communities from the Gulf of Mexico - 31_GoM_OMZ_CsCl metaG (SPAdes) (version 2) | ecosystem: Environmental > Aquatic > Marine > Oceanic | place: Gulf of Mexico | collected 2015-07-12 | reverse complement strand
ACATCCTCAAGCGGGAGCTTTGACAGGATCGCGACGCCGTTAAAGGATTTCTGCCCGTGGGTCTCCACGTTATAGCCGCGATCCTCGAACAGCTCGCGCGGGAAGCCTTCGTCGACGGATTTGATCTCTTGCAGAATGGCGACGTCGGGCTGCGCTTCGTCGAGCCATTGGGGCAGGGCGTCGATCCGCGCTTTGATCCCGTTGATGTTGAACGTGGCGATTTTCATGGCGGCCCCCTGCATTGGTCCCCGCAGCTATCGCGCATACCGCAATATGGGGCAAGGGGGCTGCACCGGTTTGGGCAGGTTTCGCCCGCGATTCGAAGGTGAGCCGACGGTGCCTACGCCGCCGCGGGGCGCTTTGCCAGCGTTCCGTTAAAATTGTCGCTATTGTGGAGAACACGGCATCGTCGCGTGGTTTCAACCGGATCAAAGACGCAGCGCATGTGGATGATTTACATTGTTAAAATGCGATCTTTTTGTCGCCTAGGTCAAAGCCCTGAGGTGGTGATTGATGAGGGGAGTGCAGCTTGAGGTTTAGTTGCCGATTTCAAAATCACGTCGAAAAGGAAAACTCATGACCGCTATTGCCTACGTCGAAACTGCTTTCCCGAATGTTCACGCCGGGGCGGCATCGCTCCATCAGGGGGCGGGGACAGGGTTTTATACCACCGGCTGTATCCGTGCAGGGCAAGACCCCCATTGCGGCCACGGCACCGGGCTGTTCACCACAGGGCTACAGTCGGGACCGCAGGCAGGCGGCATGGCGACTGGGACGCTTACCGGTTTGTTTACCACCGGCTGCTAATCCAAACACACCCTGCGCTGGAACCGGCGCAGGGGTTTCTTGCCAAGGGGGGCCTATGTCGAATGTTATACCGCTTTCATCCGTACGTGCGCGCAATAGCGGTCGCAAACACGCCGATAGCGCCGCGATCAGCCGTATGTTTGCGGTACAGCGACGCCGTGCGGGGGATGTGTTCTGGTTGAAGGAAAACGCGGAATGGCTGGGGATTCTGGCAAGCGCGGACATGCCTGTCGCGCCAGACACTCTGGTGCCCTATGCGTCTTTCTACGACCGCATCGAAGAGACGATCCGCTTCTTCCCGCAGTACTACCGATTTTTCCTGTCCCTCGCGCTGGACCTTGAGGATCTGGGCTTGCCCGGCGACGCGGGGGAGCGGCTGGTGCATTGGGTCGCGCGTATGCGGCTGGCGGATGGGGAACTGTCTGACCTGCAACGCGCCGAAGCGCAGCGTCTACTGGCGCGTCGGATGTCCGTGCCGCGCGATGACGCCCTGCAGTCACGCTTGCGCCGGTTTTTCACGCGATCCGAAACCTTTGCGCTGCCCAACAAGAAAGCATCCTATGAGCTGGCACATATCGTTTTTTATCTGTCTGACTACGGTCAGCGCGCCCCCCAACTGCCGACGACAGCGATCAGAAGCCTGAGTTTTGCCGGTATTCTGGCGTATCTTGATCAGGATATGGATCTGCTGGCCGAGATTTGTCCCGCGCTACGGTTTGCAGGCGCTGCGTCACCTGCACTGTGGAAGGATGCGGTTCAGTCCGCTGCACGTGCCTGCCGGATCGTACCGCAGCAGGGGGGCGGACCGGTGGACGGGTATCACGCATATCTGGTGACCGGCTGGGCCGCGCACATGTCCGGAGGGGCGGCATTTTGCCAACCGGTGCCACAAGGGGCTGTGGCCATCCGCTATACCCCGCCAAACGGGGCGCTGCAGGCGCTATCGGCGGCGCTTTTTGACATGGGAGAGACGCGGCAAGCGCAGTGGTCGCTTATGCGTGGACGGGTCATGAGGGCGCTAGACCCTGAGGCGCAAGAGATACTGACCGAGGCAGAGACGTCTTGCCCGCAATTTGAAGCGTTTTTCGCGCGGTTCGCGCGGGCACCGATCCCGGCAGTGGCTTCTATGGTGCAGCTACGGCACTAGAATGGCCTCATGCGGGCATGAGGCCAGCCTCCGGCGGGAGTTTACTTGGGCAAAATGAAGCGGGCGCGTGTATCGGGTGCCTGTTACATCGAGAAAGACGTGCCGCAGCCGCAGGCGCTGGTGGCATTGGGGTTTTCGATCACGAAACGCGCGCCGATCAATTCCTCGGAAAAGTCGATGACGGCATTGGCAAGAAAGGGCAGGGAGATGCTGTCGACCACAACTTTCTGGCCGGCCCCTTCAAGGATCAGGTCATCGTCTTTGGGATCATCCAGCGCGATGTCGTACTGAAAGCCGGAGCAGCCGCCGCCCTCTACGGCGACGCGCAGGGCTTTGCCCTCTGCGGCGGCACCGATTTCGGCAAGGCGGTCAAAGGCGCGCGGGGTAACTTGGGGGGGCAGGTTCATTTTCGGGCTCCGGTGTGATCGGTTTCCATCTGTGTTGTCTTACAATATAGAAACCCGCAGGACAGGCCACAAGGACCACCGACTATGCGCGCTTCTTTTGCCTCTGATCCGGCATTGACCCGGGGACGGTTGATACCGGAAGAGGAAAGCACCTTTCGTTCCTGCTTTCAGCGGGACCGCGACCGGATCATCCACGCCAGCGCCTTCCGGCGGCTCAAGCACAAGACGCAGGTCTTTATCGAACATGAGGGCGATTACTATCGCACGCGGCTGACCCATTCGATCGAGGTGGCGCAGGTGGCACGCACGATCGCCGGTGCGTTGGGTCTGAATGCCGAGCTGACAGAGGCGGTCGCCCTGGCCCATGATCTGGGGCATCCGCCATTTGGTCACACGGGCGAGGACGCGCTGGAAGCCTTGATGGCCCCCTACGGCGGGTTTGACCACAACGCCCAAGCCATCCGTATCGTCACCCATCTGGAGCGGCATTACGCGGATTTTGACGGGCTGAACCTGACTTGGGACACGCTGGAGGGGTTGGCCAAACATAACGGGCCGGTGACGGGAGAGCTGCCGTGGGCACTTGCGGCCTATGAGCGTCAGCATGATCTTGAGCTGGAGACATTCGCCAGTGCCGAGGCGCAGGTGGCGGCGATTGCCGATGATGTGGCCTATAACCACCACGACCTGCATGACGGTTTGCGGGCCGAACTGTTCTCGACGGACGAGCTGGCCGAACTGCCGATCCTGAAGCAGACTTTCGCCGAAGTGGACAGGCTGTATCCCGGTCTGAACTACTATCGCCGCCGTCACGAGGCACTGCGCCGTTTCTTTGGCGTGCTGGTGGAGGACGTGATCAGCGTCGCTCGCCACCGTCTGGCCGAGATGAAGCCCGAAACCGCCACCGATATTCGCATGGCCGGGCGCACGTTGATCCAGTTCTCCGATCCGGTTTTCCAGGATCTCAAGGTCATCCGCGCCTTTCTGTTCGACCGCATGTATCGCGCGCCATCCGTGGTGATCATGCGCAAGCAGGTCACGCAGGTGGTCGAGGATCTTTTCCCCTATTTCTGCGCGCATACGGACCAATTGCCCAAGCAATGGCGCAAGGATGTAGAGGATGCAGACGGCGATACGGCGCTTGCGCGGATCGTCAGCGACTATATCTCGGGGATGACAGATCGCTTTGCTTTGCAGGAACATGAGCGGTTGATCGTTAAAGGCTGAACCGCCCTTGATTATGGGCGCATATTCAGGTGATACACGGGGCCAAGTCGAAGGAACCCCGTTATGAACCTATTTGCCGATATCCGCAGCCTCGTGCTGTCCACCCTTGATACGCTGGTTGCCGACGGGTTTCTGCCCGAGGGGCTGAGCTTTGACGCCATTACCGTAGAGCCGCCGCGCGATGCGGCGCATGGGGATATGGCGACCAATGCCGCAATGGTGCTGGCGAAACCGGCCCGTATGAAACCGCGCGATATCGCTGAAAAGCTGGCCGAAAAGCTGGCCGAGGATCCACGGATCACGGCGGCGGATGTGGCGGGCCCGGGGTTCTTGAACCTGCGGCTGAGTGCTGCGGTCTGGCAGGGCGTTGTCGGTGCCGTTCTGGGGCAGGGCACAGACTTTGGCCGCGGCGATCTGGGGCAGGGCAAACGGGTTAACGTCGAATATGTCTCGGCCAACCCGACGGGGCCGCTGCATGTGGGGCACACCCGCGGTGCGGTCTTTGGCGATGCGCTGGCGTCCTTGCTGGATTTCGCGGGTTTCGATGTCACGCGTGAATATTACATTAACGACGGCGGCGCGCAGGTCGATGTTTTGGCGCGCTCTGTCTATCTGCGCTATCTGGAGGCGCACGGCCAAGAGGTCGCCTTTCCCGAAGGCACATACCCCGGCGACTATCTGATCGATGTGGGGGCCGCGCTGAAAGACAAGGTGGGCGACGCCTATATCGACGCCGATGAATCCGTCTGGCTTGAAGAGGTGCGCAACTTTGCCACCGACGAGATGATGAAGCTGATCCGCGATGATCTCGCCTCTCTCGGGGTGAAGATGGATGTGTTTTATTCCGAAAAGTCGCTTTATGGCACGGGCCGGATCGAATCCGCGATTGATGACCTGAAAGCCAAAGGGCTGATCTATGAGGGCGTGCTTGAGCCGCCAAAAGGCAAGAAGCCCGAGGACTGGGAGCCGCGCGAGCAGACCCTGTTCAAATCCACCGCCCATGGCGATGACGTTGACCGTCCGGTGATGAAGTCCGACGGCGGCTGGACCTATTTCGCGCCCGATATCGCGTATCACTACGACAAGGTGCAGCGTGGCTTTGACATGCTGATCGACGTCTTTGGCGCGGATCACGGCGGCTATGTCAAACGGATGAAAGCCGCTGTTTCGGCGCTGTCCGAGGGGGCGGTGCCGCTCGACATCAAGCTGACGCAGCTGGTCAAGCTGTTCAAGAACGGCAAGGAATTCAAGATGTCCAAACGGGCAGGGACATTTGTCACCCTGCGCGATGTGGTTGATCAGGTGGGCCCTGATGTGACGCGTTTTGTCATGCTGACCCGCAAGAATGACGCGATGCTTGACTTTGACTTTGCCAAGGTGCTGGAACAGTCGCGCGAGAATCCGGTGTTCTACGTGCAATATGCCCATGCGCGTGTGCATTCTGTCCTGCGCAAGGCGGCAGAGGCGGGTGTCGACACGGATATGGAAACCTTGCAGCGTGCCGACCTGAGCCAGCTTGACCACGAAGCAGAGCTGAAACTGGCGCAAAAGCTGGCCGAATGGCCCCGGATGGTAGAGACCGCGGCGCGCAGCAACGAACCGCACCGGATCGCCTTTTATCTCTACGAGCTGGCGGGCGATTTCCACGGGCTGTGGAACCGCGGCAACGACGTGCCTGAACTGCGTTTCCTGCAGGATGATGCGGCCCTGTCCCAGTCAAAAATCGCGCTGGCCCAAGCCGCAGCGATTGTAATTGCGTCAGGTCTTGGTATTCTTGGGGTCAAGCCAGCGGAAGAGATGCGATAACGCACCATTGCTGGTCAGGCAGGTTCAAAAAACAGACCCGCGCGGGTGATATCTGACGCGGGCAGTGAGGCAGAAATGGCAGATTACACGTCCTCCTCCCAGGGTGGGGGGTACTCCTTTGAACATGACGCAGGGTTGGCACCGCAAGTTGCGGCCAAGCCCTTGACCAAGTTTGCAAATTTCGCGGGCGCGGCGCTTTCCATCACCTTGATCGTCGGCATCGGGGTCTGGGGCTACAAGCTGCTGGTGCGCGATGTTACCGGCATTCCGGTGGTGCGTGCGGCCCAGGGCGATATGCGCGTGCGGCCCGAAAATCCGGGCGGCCAACTGGCGGACAATCAAGGGTTGTCGGTCAATGCTGTGGCCTCGGAAGGGACGGCGAACCAATTCGCGGAACAGCTGATTTTGGCCCCGAAGCCACTGGATCTGGAAGAAGAAGACCAGCCCATTCCCGTCGCGATGGTTGCACCTGCGCAACAGGCACCAACGCAATCTTCGCCTGCGGCTGACGTGGCAGAGGCGTTGAAAAACGGCGATGTGGACGATCTTGTCGCCTCTCTCACCGATGGGGTGGAACCACTGGAAGACGAAGAAGACGGCACCGCCCTGCCAGAGCCGATGAACGCAAGTGCCACGATGGATGTCGATCCGCTTGAGATGGCGGTGTCGAACGCGGTGGCCGTTGCCATGGGTCAAGAGCCGGGCGTCCGCGCATCCTTGCGTCCTCAAACGCGCCCCGGTGGCCGTGCCGTCGCGACCAAAGCGTCGTTTGAACCGGCACCAGTTGCCGCCGCCGAAGTGAAAGAGCTTTCGCCCGACAGCCTGCCCACCGGTACGCGTCTGGTGCAGCTTGGCGCATTCGATTCACCGCAGATCGCACGGGCGCAATGGGTCCGTCTGAACGCGCGTTTCGGGGCCTATATGGAAGGCAAGGACCGCATCATCCAAGAGGCCAGCAGCGGCGGGCGCACCTTCTACCGTTTGCGTGCGCATGGGTTCTCGGACATCGCGGATGCGCGACGCTTCTGTTCGGCGCTGGTTGCTGAAAACACCGACTGCATTCCCGTCGTTACACGCTGATGCGATACGGGGCGACGATACTGGACGCGTCGGGGCTTCGGCTGACGGCGCAGGAAAAGGCGTTGTTTCGCGCCGTAAAGCCCTTTGGGTTCATTCTCTTTGCGCGCAATATCGACACGCCGGATCAGGTCCGTGCGCTGTGTGATGAACTGCGCGAGGCGGCGGGCCACGAGGCTGCTATCACCGTGGATCAAGAAGGCGGGCGGGTGCAGCGTTTGCGCGCACCGCATTGGCGCGACTGGACGGCACCGCTGGACTTCGTGCAGGCGGCAGGCCCCAACGCGGCAGAGGCAATGTATCTGCGCTTTCGACTGATCGCGGACGAGCTTCACCGCGTGGGCATCGACAGCAATTGCGCGCCGATGGTCGATGTCGCCGGGGCGCAAACCCACGCATTTCTGCGCAACCGCTGTTACGGCACGACGCCCGATGCGGTGGCAGCTTTGGGCCGTGCGGCGGCAGATGGCATGCTGGCGGGGGGCGTCTTGCCCGTGGTCAAACATATGCCCGGACATGGGCGCGCCACGATGGATAGTCATTTTGACTTGCCGCAGGTTGATGCGCCGCGCGCCGCGTTAGACACCCATGATTTCGCCCCGTTCAAGGCGTTAAACGACCTGCCGATGGGAATGACGGCGCATTTGGTCTATGACGCGATTGATCCGCGCCCTGCCACACTGTCGCCCGTGATGATGCGGTTGATCCGCGAGGATATCGGCTTTGATAACCTGATCATGACGGATGACATCTCGATGAAAGCATTGACGGGCGAGGTGGATGCCATCGCGGCCGGTGCCTTGGCCGCAGGCTGTGATGTGGTGCTGTATTGCAACGCCACACTTGAGGATCGCACCCGTGTTGCCGATGCTGCCGGAGAGATGTCCGAGGCCGCGCAAACACGGGCCGTGCGTGCGCTTGCCATGCGCCGGACCCCTGATGATGTTGACATTCCTGCCCTGACTGCAAAGCTCGACAGGCTTTTGGGCGGGACGGTATATGGCTGAAACGCAGTTGGAAGACGGGCAAACGAAAGTTGCTGAACGGCTCGCGGCCGAGGCGCTGATCGTGGATGTCGACGGGTTCGAGGGCCCGTTGGACCTGTTGTTGACCCTCAGCCGCACCCAGAAGGTCGATCTGCGCAAAATCTCGGTGCTGCAGCTGGCACGCCAATATCTGATGTTCGTGGACAAGGCCAAGGCGCTGCGGCTTGAGCTTGCGGCGGATTATCTGGTCATGGCTGCCTGGCTCGCGTTTTTGAAGTCCCGTCTGCTGCTGCCGCCTGATCCGCAGGACGATGGCCCCTCGGGCGAGGAACTGGCCGCGCATCTGGCGTTCCAGCTGGAACGTCTTCAAGCGATGCGCGACGTCGCGGCCCAGCTGATGGCCCGTGACCAGTTGGGGCGCGACTTCTTTGCCCGCGGCCAGACGCAGGAAATGCGCCAGACCCGCCGCGTGACCTATACCGCGACCTTGCTGGACCTGATGCAGGGCTACGCGCGTATCCGCACCCGCGATGATTTCCGCCCCTTCGTGATGGACCGTGACAAGGTCTTTACGATGGAGCAGGCGCTGGAACGCATGCGCGGCTTGATTGGCTTTTCTGGCGACTGGTCTGACCTGACGAGCTACATGCCCGACGGATGGGGCGAAGAACCGGCAATGCGCCGCTCGGCCACGGCATCGACGTTTGCGGCGTCGCTTGAATTGGTAAAGGAAGGGCATCTGGAAATTCGCCAAGAGGGCGTGTTTGCCCCGATCCAGTTGCGTAAGAAGGATATCTGACGTGGCCGAACCCGTTGAACAAACAGAAGAAAGCCTGTTCGAGGCCCCGCCATTGGCCGAACAGGAGCGCATGATCGAAGCGATCCTTTTCGCCACCGCAGAGCCGATGACCCTGCGCGAGATCGCGGCGCGTCTGCCGCATGGCTGTGACCCTGCCGAAGCGATGGTGCATCTGCGCAAACGCTACACCGGCCGTGGTGTGGAGCTGTGTCGCATCGGGGATGCCTACGCCATGCGCACGGCGGCGGATCTGGGGTATCTCATGCAACACGAAACGGTCGAGACGCGCAAACTGTCGCGCGCCGCGATCGAGACCTTGGCGATCATCGCCTACCACCAGCCCGCCACCCGCGCCGAGATCGAAGAGATCCGCGGCGTATCCGTATCGCGCGGCACGCTGGATCAGCTGCTTGAGCTGGCCTGGATTCGCTTTGGCCGCCGCAAAATGACCCCCGGTCGTCCGGTGACCTTTGTCGTGACACAGGAATTTCTGGCCCACTTCGGTCTGGAAAGCCCCCGCGACCTGCCGGGGTTGAAAGAGCTCCGCTCTGCCGGATTGCTAGAAAGCCGCCCCGCCTTTGGCGAGATGCCCGGTGTCGACAGCGAAGAAGAGCCAGAAGCGACCGAGGGCCAGAGCGAGCTGTTCGAGGATTAATCCCGCAGGCGGCCTGAAAATCGCCGCAATAGGTGCTATATTGGCCTCAGACACAGTTTAACGCGCGGTAAAGAGGTCAGGACATGAACCAGATAATTAATATGATTATGCGTCGCGTGATGGGGCGTTTGATCAACAAAGGCGTTGATATCGGCTTTGATCAGGCGTCAAAGCTGGGCAAGGGGCGTCGAGCGTCAGTGGACCGTGACGGTAATCCTGTCCAACCAAGCGCCGAGGAATTGGCCCGTCGTGACAAAAGCAGCCGCGAGCAGGGCAAGCAGGCGCGCAATATGGTTAAGAATATGCGCAAGCTGACGCGTTTCTAACGCGCGTGATCAGACGCTGCGAAGTTTAACGCGGCGCGCTGAAATGCTTACTGAGCTTGAGACCCTGACCCTGATAGTTCGACGCGATGCCCGCCCCGTAAAGCTGGGTCGGTACGTCGGTCATTTTCTCATAGACCAACCGTCCGACGACCTGACCATGTTCCAGCACAAAAGGGGCCTCGTGGCAGCGCACTTCAAGCACGCCCCGTGATCCCGCACCCCCTGCGGAGGCATGGCCGAAACCGGGGTCAAAGAAACCTGCGTAATGCACGCGGAATTCGCCCACCATCGCCAGATAGGGGGCCATCTCTGCGGCGTATTCTGGCGGGATGGTTACAGCTTCGCGGCTGACCAGAATGTAGAACGCACCGGGGTCGAGGATGATCTGACCGTTGTCGCTGTGGACCTCTTCCCAGTATTGCGCGGGGTCATAATGGCCGATCTTGTCCAGATCGATAACACCCGTATGCGGCTTGGCGCGGTAGCCGACCAGCGTGGTGTCAGGCAGGCGCAGATCGACCGAGAATCCCAGACCATCATCGATCACGGCCTCGCCATCCACCAGCGGGCTGTCGGCGTGCAATGCGCGCAGCGCGGCATCGTCAAGCGTGGCGGCACCGGTGGAAAAACGGATCTGGTTCAGCCGCATGCCCGGACGTACGAGCACCGAAAAAGAGCGCGGACAAATCTCTGCGTAAAGCGGGCCGGTATAGCCCGGCGCGATGCGATCAAATTCGGTCCCGCCGTCGGTGATGGTGCGCGTGAGCAGGTCCAGCCGCCCGGTGGAGCTCTTGGCATTCGCCGCCGCAGAGGTGCCTTGGGGCAGGGCGAGGCTTTCCATCAGCGGGACAACGTAGACGCAGCCCTTTTCCAGCACCGCCCCATTCGTCAGGTCGACGCGGTGCATCTCGAACTCTTCCAGACGGTCGGCGACCTTGGCCCCATGCCCCGCAAGAAATGACGCACGCACGCGGTAAGCCACTGTTCCGAGACGAAGATCAAGGCTCGCAGGCTGGATCTGGGCGCTGTCGACAGGCGGTGTGCCGATGATCTGACCCGAAGCGATCATGTCGGTGATATGCTGGTTGGGAACTACGCCGATCATATCCGGGCCTTTCAAATGCAAACACCCGCACCCATTAGGGTACGGGCGTTTGTTGTATGTCGGTTGGTCGGGCTAGCAGGACTCGAACCTGCGACCTTCCGTCCCCCAGACGGACGCGCTACCAGGCTGCGCCATAGCCCGACATGAGGCGTTTCATACCTGATAAAACCGTGCGTGCAAGGGGGAATTGTCGCAAATCGCACGCGCGGCTTAGACTTTTGTGCCGCGGACCACATCGGCCCGAATGGAATCGCGCAGTTC
>Ga0208018_100463_pt1 | contig 10610 bp, 15 predicted proteins | sample 31_taG_FD_184105 | JGI IMG/M metagenome (GOLD analysis project Ga0208018, IMG submission 184105) | Marine viral communities from the Gulf of Mexico - 31_GoM_OMZ_CsCl metaG (SPAdes) (version 2) | ecosystem: Environmental > Aquatic > Marine > Oceanic | place: Gulf of Mexico | collected 2015-07-12 | reverse complement strand
ACAAGTCCACGGTGTATATCCCCAAGCCCTCCCGAAATCCGAAAGGGCAAAAGTGGACGACTTTTACGCCGCCCGCGACAACACTATGCCGTCGCTACCGTGGCCGAGTATTGCTCCGCCGTTCACACCAATCGACATGGGCGGACATGTCTTCGCCCGCGTCGAAGCGTTCGTCGAATTCAGTCGCCTTCATAATGGTCAATCTCCTGCTTACGCAGCGCGATGCACGGGGTTGCTGTGCTATCAATAGCCTCGTCCGGGTCGGTCATGCAATCACCCGAACATCGCAAGCTGCTGAGGCTCCATCCAATAGCCGCGCTGACGCTTGGAGGCTTCCAGTGTGATCAGCGCCGCGACGGCCTGATTTTCATCCGCGAACCAATCCATCCGCACCTGACCGCCCTGCCCTATGCGGCCCCATTCGCGGTACAGCGTCCATTCGCCGAACAGGTTCGGCATGACCGTCATCCGGTAGAACCGGGCGACGTTCTTCGTAGGTTGGCGCTTTTCGAGATATGTTTGCATTGCTCAGAGATGATACTTGCGCGCGATTTCCAGGGCTTCTGCCTGTTCGGTGCCGATGTATTCCTTGGTGCTCTCAATACTGGCATGGCCGAGCAGCAGTTGGGCCGCGCGCAGGTTGCCGGTCTGCTGGTAAATATGGGTCGGGAAGGTCCTGCGCAGCGAATGCAGGCCATAGAGGCCGGGATCGAGGTGCGCTTTGTCCAGCCAGGTCTTGAACAGCCGCCAGAGCTGGCTTTCGCTGAGGTGGGTGTGGGACCACCTTGCCCCCTGCCCCGTGAATAGCCAACCGTGCAGCGGCTTTTCAGATGCGGTGAGATAGGCGCGCAGGCTGTCGCGCGTGTTGGAGGATAGTCGCGCCTGAACCGGGCGCGCGTTCCGCGTCTCGGTTTTCTTCTGACGGATTTCCACGATCTCGCGCACCCCGGCAGGCGTGGCCACATCCGCCACCCGCAACCGCACCAGGTCAGAGCCCCGGAAACTGGTATCGAGGGCCACATTGAACAGCGCCAGATCACGCAGGGCTTTCTCCTGGCGCAGGAGCATCCGGATCAGGGAGACCTGGTCGGGCGTGAGAGGTGGTTTTTTGCCCACGACGCGGCCTTGGTTCCAGGTGGTCTGAGTGGCAGACTTCACGGGCAAATCCTTGCGAGGTTATAGCGTAATAATATCTATAAACCTTGCATGATGGAAGTGACATGTTGCGGAACTCTGCACTTTCCCCATGTTTTGTTGGGCTTTCCGCTTCAGGCTTCATGCGAGCTTTTATAATAAAGCTCGCATAAAGGGTCGCAGAGAAGAAAGTGGTTCGGACAGCGTTCGGGTTGCGTTCGTGGACGCTCATGATTGTGCCTAGGATAATCTTCCCATCAGCAACATGGAGTGATCTGATGGAAGTTATGGAACGAAATGCCGAGTATATCGCTGCCCAGTGTAAGTATCTTCGTAAGATGCTTGGGCTGACCCAAGAGAACCTTGCAGATGCTGCCGGGCTAACTGTCCGCACGATCCAAAAGGTGGAGAGCGGACGGCATGTGCCTGACGTTCAGACTTTGCGGAGTATTGCTCGCGGCATTGGGTTCGACGTGACTGTGTTCGCCAAGCCTACACCCGAGCAGGAGAAGCGTCAGCAAGAAGAGATTGAGCGTGCGCTGAAAAAAACTGCCCTCGTGCCCACATCGCCCATTAAGAAGGCGAATGACTTCTACTCCCGTAACCGTGAGTGGCACGCGCTCATGATTAATGCCGAGGCAGTGGAGGCGGACGACGCGCTCGAATTGACAGCGGCAATCTCAGAATGGATGAACGACCTTGACGGGATATGGGGGATCAGCACAGCCAGCCAGCGGCTGGGGTATGCGACCAGCATTTCCCAGTTGTGCCAGGAATTGGAAGGGCTTGGGTATCTCACCCACTTTGGCCATTTTCGTCAGCAGCACATGCGGGACAAAAATCTGGCCTGGGACGTGGCGTTGATCACTTTTTTGCCAAAGGCTGACCATGATGGGCACCGTTACGGCCTCGTCACCCTCGACGATCCCTGGGAGGTTCCCGAACAGGACCGTCCTAAACTGTGATCAACGCGTGGGGGCAGTCTGTCATTCAATTAGGCCGCCCATGTCGCGCGACTTCTTTACTTGTACTTAATATTGTACATATAGAGGGAAGCAAAGGAGAGTTGACATGGATGTTATGACCTACTCAGACGCACGAGCTCAACTGAAGGGCGTCATGGATCGAGCGATCCACGACAAGCAGGAAGTTGTCGTGACGCGCAAGAAGGGCGAGTCCGTTGTGGTCGTGTCCTTGGACACTTGGAACGCCGTCAACGAGACGTTGCACCTCTTGTCCACACCGAAAAACGCATCCCGCTTGCGCGCGTCGATCGCGCAACTCGATGCTGGAACTGGCGAAGAGCGTGAGCTGACCGAGTGAAGCTGGTTTTTTCCGATCAGGCCTGGGAAGACTATCAATACTGGGTCAACACCAACGACAAGGTACGCGACCGGATCAACGATCTGATCAAGCAGTGCAAGCGGACCCCCTTCAAGGGAACCGGCAAGCCGGAACCTTTGAAGGGCGATTTAACTGGCTGGTGGTCCCGGCGAATTTCTCAGGAAGATCGAATGGTCTACCGGGTCAGTGGAGCTGGCGATGGCCAAAGCCTAGAGATTGCGCAACTGCGGTTCCATTACTGAAAATCCGTAGGGTTGAACGACCTAAGTGTGACGAGGTCGAACGTCTCAAAGCATCCTCAAATTTAACTCTAACTATGTCGTTAAGGTTAACTCTATAATTAATGTTAACGACATAGTTGACGTTAGAGTTAAACGAAGGCAATCTACCGCCATGTATGTAATCACCTTCGCAAACCCGAAAGGCGGCTCGGGGAAAACTACGTCCGCCATGCTCTTGGCTGAACAGATCGCTATTTCTGGCGGTCGCGTAGCGATTCTCGATCTGGACCCAAACGCCAACATCCTTGCATGGGCCCAGACGCGCGAAGCCGAGGGTAGAGACGTTCCTTTCACAGTTCATGCGCGACCGCAGGCCGAAGAGACGGTCGAGCTCATCGACAACCTATCCGACGAGGCTGACTATCTCATTATCGACCTTGAAGGGTCGAAGGATCAGATCGTCACTTTCGCGCTATCGCGGACAGATTTGTGCATCATCCCGCTCGATGGCTCGCCTATGGAAGCCCGGCAAGCCGCGCAAGCGGTTCGCTTGGTACAAACCACAGCAAACATGATCCGCGCGCAAATCAACTACGCTCTCTTGTTCACTCGCACCAACGCCGCGTTCCAGACCACGGATGAGCGCGACGTGCGGCAAGAAATGGAGCTCAACAACATCCCGACGCTACCCGTTCGGATCGCCAAGCGCGCGCCTTACACCCGCATCTTCCGGGACGGTGTGCTCTTGTCAGAGCTGCCTGACATCGTGACGCAAGAAATGCAGGGCAAAACCGCGTCTGTATCCGACAAGGCCATGAAGCAGGTGACCGGAGCCATCGAGAATGCCCGCGACTACGCACAAACCGTCATTGCAACCCTTACCAAGGAGCAAGTGGCATGAGTGGGAAATACGGCTTCTCAGGCGGGATCGACCTGCCCAAGACAACACCAGCACCCAAGCCTCGGCCAAAGGTCGATGGCAGCTCATTAAGCGAGGCCGTCAGGGCCGGTGCCGATCTTGGCTTCGTCAACAGGGAGCCAACGACGCGCCTCAAACCTGGCCCCAAACGCAAAGAGCCGCAGGACAAAGTTTCGATACCTGGCCCGAAGCGCGTGGTGGATGATTTCCGGGCTTTTTGTTCAACGCGCGATCTTACCCTTTGGCAGGGCTTGGAGTTGTTGCTTGAAGAGCAGAAGGGTAGAAGCGGCTAAGGGTTGCCGCGTTTCTCAAAGATTTTCCGGCAGAACCCTAAGAATGCCCTGTCCGGGTTGGCCGGTGCATCGAGGCCACCGTCGGCCATCCATTCGCGCCATTCTTGCTCTAGCGTGTAGATATCCCATCCCGGCGCAACCTTACGGGCTTCCTGATAAACGTCAGGGCTCAAACGGATCGCCCCGGATGGAACCGCCAGAGCTTGCGGCTTTTCCGCGTGACGGTTTACAAATACGACCATGTTTTCGTCTAACCGGACTGAATAGTCCGGCATATGATTGTACGCCTCATCTTGAGCGACAATGTTGCCGACCAGCCGCTTAAACTCGCGAGAGGTCGAAGCCGATCCGCACTTGTCTTGCAAAGCAGAAAGACTGATTTTCCACTCTTTCTTCGAGCCACAGTGCTTGCGAGCGATCTCATAGATGCGCCGCTCTAATGGCTTACGCAGCCGGAAATAGTTCCGGTGGAGGGTCAAAACTTCATGCGCTTGGATCGCGTTGAACACCCAATCTGAGAGCTGCACCTCGATCTCCTGCATCCGACCATCGCGGGTTTCACGTACGATGCGAGCGCGGTCGATGATGCTGAAAATATCCAATTGCTCGACATCGCCGGTCACGATGTTCGTCTCAATCTGTGTCCCTTGCAGCCGGGCGAGGGCGCTTCGAAGGCCGCTATATCCACGCCCATCCGATGGCCGGTTCGTTGCTTTCAGAAGGTCGAACGCCTTCAGGCGAACGATTTTTGAAACCTTCTGACCTTTGTTGATAGCTGCCATAATTTGACTGATGCAGTAGATCAGCACATCGCGATCGTGGATCGTGGCCAGACCATCGGACGAAGGTTTCACTTCGAGATAGTTTCGCCCCGTCCCATCTTCGTATCGCCGCACTCGGTGATCTGGTTTTGTAGAAAGCGAGAAAATCGGATGCGCCATCGAAGCCATGTCGCCCTTGGGTGCGGCATCAAAGATATCGCATACAAAAAAGTCGCCTTGTTCCTGCCGATCTGGCAGCAAGGGAGAGCGGTCGCCGTCTTTCGTGATTTCACACACCATGACCTATGTTTCGTGATTTCACACACACGGTCAAGCCCTTTCGTGATTTCACACACATGCACAGAGCTTTCGTGTCTTTACACACGTTCTTTCGTGTCTTTACACACGCTTTATCGTGACTCTACACACAGGCCACTTCTAAAAGCCTAATTAATTCATAGGACTATGAACACTTATCCACAGCGTAACACATTATATAACACATATTTAACACTACAAAATTACTCCGCATTTCGCATGCAAGTTCCAAGCTAAGTAGTACGGACGAACACATCTAGAGAGCTTGGAGCACCACGCAATTTCACACAGAAACCCGATCAACTGACGATTCTAGCTGCTCACCGTCGATAGAACACGCACGCATCGACACCCGTGGTTGTCGTGGTCCATGACGCCCCGAGGACAGCGCATGTGGACGCGTTGCTGGCCAAGAAACGAGGAAGCGTCACCGTCAGCACCAAGGCCACAACCACTGCGCCCAGACCAAACCAGGGCAGGCGGCTTTTGAGGCGATCCGCTTTCTGTTCCCGCTCGAAGACTTCTCGATAGGCCCTGGACCTGTCATCTTCCGATTTGGCCAAGGCCCCGATGGTCTTGTCCGTCTGGACGCCAAGGCGTCGTACAATCTCGGTCATCGCGTCTGCGGTTGCGCCTAGGTGGCTATCCAGGGTCTGGCCCAGAAGATCCCCGTATTTTTTCGGATTGGTTTGGTCCCGTGCAGCGAAGGCAGCGATCCGCGCTTCTGTGGCAACCTTGATCTGCTTGTCTGCCACGGCGGTCAGATCGTCGATCCTGTCGGACATGCTGGCGACAGCCGTGGCCATGAGATCGAGCGTTTCGCGCAGATCATCATCGGAGAGGGCAGGGAGGTCGGGCTGTTCTGGCATCGGGAGGCGTCCTTGAGATTACTGGTCCTGCGGGACGAACAGCCCCTTGAACTCGGGATCGACGTAGTAGCGCAGCTTCTGCGCGACGGCGGTGGCTTGCCCCTGCACGCGCAGAAGCTGGCGATCCGGTGGGAGCTGCATGATTTCATCGGGGGTCAGCAGATCACGGCCCGTGAGGTTGTTGCTGAAGCTGGCGCCGTCACCGGGCTTGAAGCTGTCGGTCTGGAATCCGGCTGTTTCCTGACCCATCATCTGGCTCAGCCACTTGGCTGTCTCGAAGTCATTCACCCCGAAGACCTGCTGCACCCCGGCATTGGCAATGAAGGTGCCCGCGCGTTCGCCGTAGAGGTCCTTGAGCTGGCTCATGTCCTGCAGGATTGGCCAAAGCTGGAGGCCATAGCCCGCCATCAGCCCCATGGCGCGCTCCACGGCCTCCAGACGGCCCAGGGCCGCAAACTCATCCAGGAGGAACAGCGTGGGCGTCCTGAGGCGCTGTGTACCTCCCTGAGCGCCTGCAGGGCTACTCAGGGGCCTCACGGACGCCTCAGCGTCCCGAGCGATGTCCTGAAGGGCCTGAGACACCAGAAGGCGCAGCCAGCGGCTGTAGGCGTCCATCCGGTTCGGGGGCAGCACCAGAAACACCGAAGTGATCCGGTGGCGCAGATCGGAGAAGTGGAAATCCGACCGCGACAGGACTTTGGCAATGCGCGGGCTGTCGAGGAAATGGGTATGTCGCTGCGCGTTCGACAGGACGGAGGCGGCTTCGCGATCCGCCTTTCCGAGGAAGCGGTTGGCGGCGCGGGCGATCAGCCCGCCCGCCGCATCGCTGTCCTGCATCAGCTCCAGCAGTGCGCGCAGCTTTTCCGGGGGCAGGGTGAGATATTCCCGTACGGTGGCGAGCGACCGGCGGTCGCGGTCCTCGTGGCAGACGCAGAACATGATCAGCCCGCCGAGGATGGCCTTGGCCTCCTCGTTCCAGTGCGCTTCCGTGACCTGTCCCGGCGGGTCCATGACCAGCGCCTCTGTCAGGGAGGCCGCATCCTCGCCCAGATCGAGGCTGTCCGGTGTCAGCCGGTCAAGCGGATTGTAGGCGGCAGAGAGCATTCCGGAGACTTCGAAAGGATCGAGGACATGGACCGTACCGAACCGTCGCCGGGCTTCTCCGGCGATCCGGGCATTCTCGCCCTTGGGGTCGATGACCAGGACCGAGCGTTCCGCCGCCAACAGGTTCGGGATGACGGTGCCGACACCTTTCCCGGCCCGTGTCGGGGCGAGGGTGATCAGATGGGCCGGACCGTCATAGCGTAGCAGCCGTCCGCTGTGTGGGTTGCGCCCGATCAGAAGGCCGTCTTCCAGCTGGAGCTTCTTCAGCTCCTTGCGGTTGGCGAAGCGGGCCGAGCCGTGGCTGTCACCCGTCAGCCCGAAGAAGGCGTCCGCCCCGGAGGCCATGCGCCAATACTGGAACCCGAAGATGCCACCGACAAAAATGAACGGCCCGAACACCAGCCACTGCCATGCGCTTTCGCCGGGCGGCTGGTCAAAGAAGGCGAAGACGAACGGTGTGGCGACAAGTGCCCCGATCATCGCGCCGAACAGGACAGCGCCGATCATCCAACCTAGCAGGATGGGCGTGAAGATCAATCGACCGAAGAACCGGAACAGCCCTCCGAAGGCGAGTATCACGCCCCGCATCAGGACGGCGTTTCCGGATCAGAGCTGGACGGAGCGGGGGAGGGCGTCCCCCAGTCCGCGAAAGCCTTCCGATCCTGTTCGCGTGGCAGGTTGCGGATCAGCCGGTCGAGCATCGCGGCAGCACCGGAATCCCGTTCCGCCAGGTCCATAAGCGCCCCGCCCAGGATCACCTTGCGCCGCGTGTCGAGCTTGCGCTGTCTGGTGGCTTCCCGGTTCTTCAGCGCCTGAAGACGGGCCTTGGCCTGGGCGTATCGTTTCTCGGCTCGTTCGAGTTCGGTCTCTGCCAATGCGCGTCTCCATCTTTGAAAAGAGCAGGTGGACAGGTTGGTCTTGTCAGATCGAGCGATAGCGCTTACCCGTAGGCCTGTAAAGGACAAGGGCGCACTTATGCAAACTCTTCACCTGCGGTTCCGAGATTTGCGTGCGATCTCTCTGGGGCCACGCCCCGACCGATGGTCATCCCCTTCGATCCGTTCCGTATCGAGATGGAAGGGCGCGCCGCCCCTTCCAAACCATCCCAGCCCAACCTCAGCGGTTGGATCGCGTCCCGCAAGGTCGCGCCAGCGTCTCGCCCGATGCCCCACGGTGGGGGCCGGTCTGCCGCTGGCGTCTCCCTTGCGGGAGGTTCGTGTCGGTGCGAACGCGCACCCCGGCAGACCTGACGGTGCCGACACGAACCGGGTTTGCCCCCGGCAAACCGCCAGTGATCTGTCCCCATATCCCGCCCCCCATGAGGCTGGGGATCTGGGGGCAGATCACTGGCAAGCCCGCGCCTCAGAGAGCCATTGGCTCACCTCAGGCGGGCTGTCTTTTCCCCTCAGACCGCGCCGGTTCCGGGCGCACTCTTGCGGAGAAAAGACGGCTGATCCGATTGCCAATGTCAGGGCATCGGCACGGATCAGTTCCGTCGCGTGGGCGCGTCTGCATCACAGGCGAGGGGAGGGCGCATGGCCAGCTACCACCTCTCCGTGAAGACGATCAAACGCAGCGCCGGGCGCTCTGCCACGGCAGCCGCCGCCTACCGTGTCGGGGAACGCATCGAGTGCCAGCGGGAAGGCCGCGTCCACGATTACACCCGCAAGCAGGGCATCGAGGAGACCTTCATCCTGACCCCCAAGGACGCCCCGGACTGGGCCTCGGATCGGTCTCGCCTCTGGAACGAGGTCGAGGCTAGCGAGACCCGCCGCAACTCCGTCACCGCACGCGAATGGGAGTTGGCCCTGCCGTCCGAGATCAGCGCCGAGGCCCGGTCCCAGATCACCCGCGACTTCGCCCAGGAGCTGGTCAGCCGCTATGGCGTGGCCGTGGATGTGGCGATCCACGCTCCGCACCGGGAAGGCGATCAGCGCAACCATCATGCCCATGTTCTGACCTCCACCCGCAAGCTGGAAGCCGGGGGCTTCACCACCAAAACCCGCGTGCTCGATTCCGCGAAGACCGGCGGAGTCGAGATCGAGCAGATGCGCGGCCTCTGGGCCGAGTTGCAGAACCGCGCGCTGGAGCGTGTCGGGGAGGTCGAGCGCGTCGATCACCGGTCGCTTGAGAAGCAGCGCGAGACGGCGCTGGATCGTGGCGACAAGCTGACGGCTGAGGAGCTGGACCGCGACCCGGAGCTGAAGCTGGGGCCAGCGGCCAATTCCATGGAGCGGCGGGCGAAGGCGATGGCCGAGCGTCAGGGCCGGGAATACGTCCCGGTCACCGAGCGCGGTGCGGTTGTCCATGCCGCTCGCCAGGCCCGCGCCGCCTTCCGCGAAATGCGTGAGCGGCTGGATATCGCGCGGGAGACCTACGGTATCGAGCGCGAGGCCGGGCAAGGCCGCATTTCTGCCGGTCTGGCGGCGCTCAGGGCCGCGACGTCGAAAGAACGCGACGGGCGCACGTCGGACGATATCCGGGAGCGGTTGTCGCAGGTCGTGGGCCGGTCAGATGACCAGGACGACACGCCGAAGCCGGAAGGCCGCAATTATGCGCGCGAGCGGCTCAAAGAGATCATGGAGAAAGACGCCGGGCGAGATGGTCAGGCGGCGGTTCACAAGCTGGACGGTCACAGCGAGTATGATCTGGGCGAGGACACAGGGCGCGAGGCGCACAAGCCGTCCGTCAACGAGCGCCTAAAGGACGTGCTGAACAAACCGCGCGAAAAGCTGGATATCGAGGACGAGCGCGAACAGGAGAAGGATCAGGGGGTTGAGAAGGACCGGGACATCGACCGTGATCCAGGTCTCAGTCACTGACGAGGCGATGAGAGGTTGTTTCCCCATTCTTCATGGGAATGCTCGCCTGAGAGAACCCGACACCAACAAGGAATGAGATCACGCCGGTTGCCGTCTTGAATTCGCGCACCCTGATCGCATTCTGCGTCACGCGCGTTCTGGCAGTGACAAGGATTTTCTCCTGCCCATCACTCCCAACCGTCCGCATGATCCACAGGCCGTACCAGCTTGGTCCCTTGCGTTCAGGATCGGCTTTGCAAAGCACTTCGACCGCGTGTCCCTCCTCGGCAAGTGCCCGAAGGCCTTGTTCGGTGGTGACGTTTAGTTCGAGGTCAGTCGTCTGGTTCATCTTACCGCTGCAAAAAACGAGGATGCTCTTCTTTTGTCGGAATCTAGTAGGTGGCGCAATCATATATTATTGATGTGATGGCAAGTAGAGGGGTGGATTGCTCCACCCCTCCCGGATGCTTCAGCGGCATTCACGTAAGATGATCATTGCGACCAACACAAGTTCCGCGACATCCAGATGCACTATGATTTGTACCACAGTCATCGTCTCCTCTTGCGAAGGAGAGACCGAGAGAAGCATTTAAGCTACTTCACCAAATTCAAAAATCGGATGGGACACGCTTTTGTCCCATCGGAATTTTGCCCACACTTAGCGGGCTGGTGAAAGTCCAAGGATCGCGAGTATCCAAGGCCCCTCAGTTGCGGCGCTCTGAACCGCCCCTTGTTTGCCGGAGACCCAGAAGTAAGGATACTGGGTTATGGAAAAGAACAAATGTGGAAACAGATATTCACCTGAAGTGCGCGAACGTGCTGTGCGGATGGTGTTCGAACATCAGG
>Ga0208018_100461_pt1 | contig 10622 bp, 6 predicted proteins | sample 31_taG_FD_184105 | JGI IMG/M metagenome (GOLD analysis project Ga0208018, IMG submission 184105) | Marine viral communities from the Gulf of Mexico - 31_GoM_OMZ_CsCl metaG (SPAdes) (version 2) | ecosystem: Environmental > Aquatic > Marine > Oceanic | place: Gulf of Mexico | collected 2015-07-12 | reverse complement strand
TCGAGCGACGGGGCCGCGACCATATCGATCAATGCCTCCCCGCAACACAGGATCATTGCCCCATCCCCGCGCGGTCACCGGCCAATGCGGCGGCCACATCCGGCTGATCGGTATAGACCGCAAGCGCGGCCTCGCAGCCTTCTGCCCAGATGAGCGAGAGCCAGTGTTCAAACGCCTCGGCAAAGGCCTGATGCTCGGCCAGATCGCCATAGATATGACGCTGCGCAAGCCAGAGCTGGGGTGCTTCGCGCGCGGCCAGGGCCACAGCGTTGAGGCGCGCCCACTGCGGGTCGTTCGGCTCGATCTCTGTCCCGTCCATGCGGGTGCCTGCACACATACGGGCCCATAGCGCCTCTACCAGGGCCAGACCGGAGCAACTGCCCTTAGCCGCCAAGGCGTCGCGCAGGACCGGCAGGACAAACCCCGGATGCCGTGATGACCCGTCAAAAGCCACGCGCCGTGTGGTGTCGCGGATCGCGGGGTTGGCGAAACGTTTGGCAATCAATTCGACATAGGCCGCTGGTTCTTGACCGGGCACGGCGGCAACGTAGGGGGCGATTTCCTCTGCCTCGATCTTGCGGAACATGGCAGAGGTCAAGGGGTGCGCCATGCAATCGGCGATGGTTTCCAGGCCCAGCAACTCTCCGGCGTTGGCCAAGACCTGATGCCCTGCGTTGAGGATGCGGATTTTCATCGCCTCGTAGTCATGCACCGCGTCGGTAAAGATCGCCCCCGCCTTGTCCCAGTCGGGGCGTCCGGCGCAGAAGTCGTCTTCGATTACCCATTGGCGGTAGTTCTCATGGGTCACCGGTGCCGCGTCATCGACGCCAAGGCTTTGCGCCAGCGCAATCTCGTCAGGGCCGGTGGCGGGCACGATGCAATCCACCATAGAGTTCGGGAAGCTGCAGTTTTGCTCGATCCACTGGGCAAGCGCCGTGTCGCTTTGGCGGGCGAGGGTCACGACCGCCTGGCGCGTGGCGGTGCCATTGCCGCGCAGGTTGTCGCAGCTTTGGACCGTGAACGGACCGTGGCCCGCATCGCGCCGCAGCTTGAGCGCTGCAATGATCGCGCCGAAAACCGTCTTGGGCTGATCGGGCTGCGCGCGGTCATGCTGGATATCGGCGTGGGTCAGATCAAGCCCGCCGGTTTCGGGGTCGATGAAATAGCCGCCCTCGGTCACGGTCAGCGACACGATGCGGATCGCGGGATCTGCCATCGCGGCAATCAGCGGCGCGTTGTCTTCGGCGATGGGAGTGTAGTCGATCATCGAGCCGACGACCTCTGCCGTGACACGACCGGGCGCAAGCTCGATCAAGGTCGTCAGATAGTCCTGCGCTTTAAGCTTGTCGCGCATCGCGCTGTCATAGGCCCGCACACCGGCACCGATCAGCGCCCAATCCTGCGCCAGACCCTGTTGCATCAGCTTGTGCAGGTACCACGCCTGATGGGCGCGGTGGAAATTGCCCAGACCGATGTGGATGATCCCCGCCGTGAGCGCGTCGCGATCGTAGTCGGGCGTACCGATACGGGCGGGCAGGTCACCAAGGCGGTCCAGGGACAGCGGCACCGGAGGCGGCGCGTCGGTGTTGGTTATGGTCGGTTCATTCATGAGACCGCTTTCGTAGGAAGCAAAGTTAAAGGGCAGGGGCACGCGGCGCTTCATGCGATGCGTAGGCCGTTGGCGTCGAAGCGGTGAAGCGACTCCTCGCGCGGGGTCAGGAACACTCGGTCGCCGTGGCGCAAGCCCACTTCGCCGCGGGCACGGACGGTCATCATCTCGGTCAGGCCGGTGTCATAGACGTGGAAGAACGTGTCCGACCCCAAATGCTCCGACACTTTGACGACGCCGCTCCAGGTGCCTTCGGTTGTCGATACGTCGATGTGTTCAGGGCGGATGCCGATGGTATGCGCACCGTGTTTGGCCGCCTCGGGGCCCGAGATCAGGTTCATTTTGGGCGAGCCGATAAAGCCCGCGACAAAGGTGTTGCGGGGTGTGTGGTAAAGCTCAAGCGGGGAGCCGACCTGTTCGATCACACCGGCCTGAAGCACCACGATCTTGTCGGCCATGGTCATCGCTTCGACCTGATCATGGGTCACGTAGATCATCGTCGTCTCAAGCCGTTTATGCAGCTCGGAGATTTCAAGCCGCATGCCCACGCGCAAAGCAGCGTCAAGGTTGGACAGCGGTTCGTCGAACAGGAAGGCCGCGGGTTCACGGACAATCGCCCGACCAATCGCCACACGCTGGCGTTGCCCGCCCGACAGCTGGCCGGGTTTGCGGTCCAGATAGGCGGTCAGGTTCAGCGCTTTCGCCGCGGCTTCGATGCGGCGGTTCTGTTCGTCCACGGGGATGCCCGCCATGCGCATCGGAAAGGCGATGTTCTTGCGCACGGACATATGCGGATACAGCGCGTAGGACTGGAACACCATCGCCAGACCGCGCTTGGCGGGGGGCACATGGGTGGCGTCCTGTTTGTCGATGCGGATTTGCCCGCCCGAGGTATCTTCGAGCCCTGCAATCAGGCGCAGCAAGGTGGATTTGCCACAGCCCGAGGGGCCGACAAAGACGGTGAATTCGCCGTCTTCGATGGTCAGGTCCAGCGGCGGGATGACTTCGACGTCACCGAAGCGCTTGGAAACCTTGTCTAATGTGATGCGTCCCATGGTGTTGTTTCCTTATTTCACTGCGCCAAAGGTCAGGCCGCTGACAAGTTGTTTCTGGCTGAACCAGCCAAGGATGAGGATCGGCGCGATGGCCATGGTCGAGGCCGCGCTGAGCTTGGCGTAGAACAACCCCTCGGGGCTGGAATAGCTGGCGATAAAGGCCGTCAGAGGGGCAGCCTTGGCGGCGGCGAGGTTGAGGGTCCAGAAGGCTTCATTCCAGGCGAGGATCACGTTCAGAAGCAGCGTGGAGGCGATGCCGGGGATCGCCATCGGCGTGAGGATATACAGCACCTCTTCGCGCAGGCTGGCACCATCCATACGGGCTGCCTCAAGGATCTCGCCGGGGATTTCCTTGAAGTAGGTGTAAAGCATCCAGATGATGATCGGCAGGTTGATCAGCATCAGCACCACGACCAGCCCCAGCTTGCTGTCCAGCAGACCCATTTTGATAAAGATGAGGTAGATCGGATACAGCACCCCGACCGCTGGCAACATCTTTGTGGACAACATCCACAGCAGGATATCTTTGGTCCGGTTGGAGGGGACAAAGGCCATCGACCAGGCGGCGGGAACGGCGATCAGGATGCCCAGAAGGGTAGAGCCCCCCGCGATCACCACCGAATTCCACAAGAACCGGCCGTAGTTCGAACGTTCCTGCACCGCGGCGTAGTTCTCCAGTGTCCAGTCGAAGAACAGGAACACCGGCGGGTCTGCAATCGCCTGGGCTTCGGTCTTGAAGCTGGTCAGGATGGTCCAGAGGATCGGGAAGAAAATCAGCAGCCCGACGCCCCATGCGAGTGCGGTGTTCAGAGCCTTGCGTTGTGTGGTCGTTGCACGTGCCATGACGGGCTCCTTATGCGTCGAGGTTCTTGCCAACCATGCGCATCAGGAAGATGGCAACGATATTGGCGAGGATGATGGCATAGACACCGCCGGCAGAGCCGAGCCCGATGTTCTGGCTTTCCAGCACGCGCTGGAAGATCAGATAGGTCAGGGTTTTGGTGCCAAAGGCGCCTTGGGTGGTCACGAAAATTTCGGCGAAGATAGAGAGCAAAAAGATCGTCTGGATCAGCACCACCACCGTGATCGCCCGCGACAGGTGGGGCAGGGTGATGAAGCCAAAGCGTTTGACGGGCGATGCGCCGTCCATCTCGGCGGCCTCAAGTTGTTCACTGTCCAGCGACTGGATCGCGGTCAGCAGGATCAGTGTCGCAAAGGGCAGCCACTGCCAGCTGACAATGAGAATGATGGATTGGGTCGAGGCTTCGGTCAGCCACACCAGCGGTTCAGCCCCGAACAGGCCCCACAGGTGGGCGAGCAGCCCGTTGACCGGATCCATGAACATGTTCTTCCAGACCAGCGCCGATACGGTCGGCATCACGAAGAACGGGGCAATCACGAGGATCCGAACGATCCCTTGACCCCACATCGGCTGGTTCAGCAAGACGGCCAGCAACACACCCAGAACGACGGTGATGAACAGGACGCCGCCCACAATCACCAGTGTCGCCTGAACCGACGGCCAGAATGCGCTGGACGATACAAAGCGGACGTAGTTGTCAAAGCCGACCCACCCCAGATCACCGCCGCGCAGGGGCAGGTATTTGCGAAAGGAAAAATACAGCGTCATCGTCAGGGGGACGAGCATCCATCCCAGAAGCAGCACGACAGCGGGGGCCATCATCAGACGGGCGGCCGATCGTGAGTGTTGCGTTGCCATTGAATATACCTCCTCCGTTGACGGGCTAGGGCCGTCCCGGACGATCATGCACGTGTTGGAAAAAAGGGGCCAGTCAGCAAGGGGGAGCTTTGCTGACTGACCCCGAGGGCGATCAGATCAGTAGCCGGCGGCTTCCATCTCATCGGTGGTCAACGCTTGGGCGTTGGCCAGGGCTTCATCGACGGACTGTTGTCCTGCCAACGCGGCAGAGAACTCTTGTCCGACCTGTGTGGCGATGCCTGCAAACTCCGGGATAGCTGCAAACTGCACACCGACGTAGGGCACCGGATCCACGGTTGGCGCGGTGGGATCAGCCGACAGGATGCTGTCCAGTGTCATCTGCGCGAAAGGCACCTTTTTGTATTCGGCGTTTTCGTACAGCGATGTCCGCGTGCCGGGAGGAACATTTGCCCAACCGTCTTTCTCGGCGACCAGTTCAAGATACTCTTTGGACGTGGCCCATTCGATGAATTCTTTCGCGGCGGCTTCGTTATCGGTGCCAGCAGGGATGCCAAGCGCCCAAGCCCACAGCCAGTTGCCGCGTTTGCCTTTGCCGGTGTCAGGTGCCAGCGCAAAGCCGACCTGATCCGCGACGGTGGAATCTGTCGGGTTGGTCACAAAGGACGCCGCAACAGTCGCGTCGATCCACATGCCGCATTTGCCCTGTTGGAACAGCGACAGGTTTTCGTTGAACCCGTTGTTCGCCGCACCCGGAGGGCCCGCGTCGTTCATCAGGTTCACATAGAACTCAAGCGTTTCTTTCCATGCGGGCTGGTCAAACTGCGCGCCCCAGCTTTCGTCGAACCAGCGTGCGCCAAATGCGTTTGCTGTCGCGGTGAGGAACGCCATGTTCTCGCCCCAACCGGCCTTGCCACGCAGGCAGATGCCGTTGATGCCGGCGTCACGGTCGGTCATGGCGCGGGCGGCATCAGCGACGAATTCCCATGTGGGCGCGTCGGGCATCTCCAGTCCGGCTTTCTCCATCAGGTCCTTGCGGTACATGATCATGGAGCTTTCGCCGTAGAAAGGGGCCGCATAAAGCGTGCCGTCGACGCTCAGACCGCCGCGCATCGCGGGCAGGATGTCGTCGGTGTCATATTCCGCCGACAGATCGTCCAGCGGCACCAGCCAGCCTTGCTTGCCCCAGATCGGGGTCTCGTACATGCCGATGGTCATGATGTCGAACTGCCCACCTTTGGTGGTGATGTCCGTGGTCACACGTTGACGCAGGACGTTCTCCTCCAGCGTGACCCATTCGACTTCGTGGCCGGTTTTGGCAGTAAAATCATCGGTAAAACCCTGCATCCGGATCATGTCGCCGTTGTTGACTGTAGCGATTGTGATCGTATCCGCAGAAGCAGCGGCTGCCGTCAAAAGTGAAATGGCGGTCGCCGTTCGAAACGCGTTCAAAACAAACATCTTCTACCTCCCTGATGAGATGTTAGCGACAAGCTTACGGCTATTGGTGAACTCGCGTCAATTTGAATTTTACGCGCGTCTAGTTTTGCGATTTAGGTTCGTGTTTTCAATTACCTAGGCAGAGCCCCTGAGCACGAGCTTTCCGTCAAACAGCGTCTCTGTACGCGAATCAAGAGAATCATCCGCCTCGATCAGCGCCAGCAGGGTGGTCGCGCTTTTCTCGGCAATGGCTTCGTAGTCTTGGGACACGGTGGTCAGGCGCGGGCAGGTGAAGCGCGAGAAAGGATGGTCGTCATGGCCCGCGACGCGGAAGTCGTGGCCTGCTTCGATCCCGACGCTCATCCCCGCCTCGAAAATGGCGGACAACAGCCCGATGGCCAAACGGTCGTTGCTGCACAGTATGGTTTTTGACGGTAGGCTTCGGTCGCGGATTACGCGGGTGCCTTCACGAAACCCGATCTCTTCGAATTCCCATCCCTCGCCGCCGACCTGGATCAGATGCGGCGTTTGGCCCAGTCGTTCCATCGCCCTGACATAGGCCGCTCGCCGTTTGTAGGCGTTGGGGTTCATCGGGTCTTTCATCTCGAAAAAGGCAGGCGGCTCGCCCGTGCGGCAGAGGTAGTCGACGATCAGATCAACGCTTTGTTCATTGTTGGAGCCTATGAACGCCTTGCCGACCTTATCGATGTTCGCATCGAACAGGACGGTAGGGACCTCTTCGGTAAAGGTCTGGATCTGCGCGTGGTCAGAGCTGCGCCCGAAAGCGGCCAGCAATACGCCCGCCGGTTTCAGCATGCGCAGGTTTTCGAGGTTCTCCAGCTCCATCTCGGGGCTGCCGTGCGACCCGAGCAGAACGGGCCGGAAGCCCTGCCGCAAGATGTGCTCTTCGATCGTGCGGGCAATCTTGGCAAAGAAAGGGTCGGCCAGATGCGGCACCACGACGCCGATGTTCTTGGTCAAACGGCGGTTCTGGTTCATGGCGTAAAGATTGGGCCGATAGTCATATCGGTCCAGCGCTGCCTCAACCCGTTTGCGGGTGCTGCTACGCACGCTGGTGGGGTCGTTGAAGAACTTGGAAAGCGTCGGACGGGAGATCCCGCTGACGGCGGCAAACTCTTCCATATTCTTGATTTTCCGACTGCTCATCAAACGCTTCTTCTGGTGGTGGCAGAGGCCAAGTGACGACGCCATGTTCCTGTATCTGTTGGATCAGCATACTTGTCGCGCGGTAAATATCACCCCCTAACATCATGAGACAGTGGGATTTTGCTGCGAATTTGACCAAAATACCCTCTTGCGGTTGTAGCGGCAGATGTTCGCTCAAACGCATGTCCTCGTGTCAAACTTGTGGTGTCGGGCCTAAATAATCGGCATATGGCACCCCACCTGAGGTGCCGACGACTATCCTTTAGGTGGTATTGCGATTCGGTTTCGTGCTGGCAAACTGGCGGCGTTTTCGAAAAAATGGGCGCGGTCGCAAGCTATTGGTTCCAAATCGCGAATTTACGCGCCGCCACAGTCCCGCCACGCCGAACTTAATCGCAAAGATGGTTTATTGTGTCTGCCTGCGAAACAGTGCCGAGGGCTGGGTTTGGGAAATCATTAAAATTAAGTGAAAAATCCCAAAAACCACCCGCATCATCGAAATTCGCACCCTGATATGGGAAACAATGCGCTACCTATGCGTGCACATTCCGCGCCGCCGTCGAGTCAAAAAAGGCGGAAAAGAGGCGCGTCTGCGAATTCTTGCCATTTTTTCCTTCCAGCAACGTCAACGGGTAGGTAATAAGAACGTGCCCAACTGGGGGGCAAAGTTTTTTAGGTTTCGGGGGCGACCGCATCGAACGCACATGTTGTGCGGGGAAGATGTGTTCGCTTGGCTCTTAAGAGCCGATGAATATACCACTGCCGGTTGCGCGGCAGCGGGCAGCTGTCTGCGGCTGATCCTCCCTTCAGGACGGTAGAGTTCTTTGTGTGTCGTCTGTGACCGCGGAGCTTTGTTAGGGGTATTGTGCGCCGTTTTTTAACGGCCCGCCACGTTGGCGGAAGGAGGAGAAACTGATGGGAAACTGTATCTACAGACCACGAGTGCCGGACCGTTCGGGTATGGGTGATGTTGCAACTCTGCGTTGCTCCGCCGCTGCCGAGACCGTCTTGATTTCTTCCCCGAAGCGCCGTTTTCGGATCACAACAAGAACACAAATGACCCGTATCCAAACGGCTGCAGATTTGGGCGTGTCACGTGATGCACCCGTCCGCGCGCCGAATGTTTCATTGCGGCAGCGTCGCGGGCAGGGCGTTGCTTTGTCCCGCCTTAGTACCCCGGCACAGAATTGGTGCCATGTGAATTAATTAGCTTCGCCCATGACTGGGCACCCTCGTTTTATGGCTGACGGTACAACCGTAGCGTGCCTGACCTGATTTTGGAGACGACCGATATGACCATCTTTTTGAATAAACTGTGGCTCTTTGGAAAAACCTCGACCGCCGAGGCCGAGAAAACCGCGACCGAGGCTCCGGCCGACGGGCCGAACGGGATCGTGGACGGTAACCAGCAGGGCAACAAGATCGACGCCAGCTATAATGATGACCCAAGCGGAGACCGTGTTGACGGTAACGACGCGGTCTTCGGCAACGTCGGGTCCAATGATGACATCATCCTCGCACGTGGCGGCAATGATACGGTCAACGCGGGTTTTGGGAATGATACGGTCGTTGCAGGGTCGGGCAATGATTATGTCGATGGTGGCAAGGGCAACGACATCCTGATCGGTGATGGCGCGACCAAGGGCAACTACGGCGACACCCGCGAAAGCTTTGAATGGTCCAAGGCACCCGACCCATCGGGCGACGGTTCCGCGATCGACGACAATGACACCCTCAAGGGCGGGTTCACCCAGAATACCGGCACCGTCAACGTCACATTCGAGCTCAAGAGCTTTTCGCCGAAGAACAATGCGGACCAGGAATTCAGCGATAGCAAACAGTTCACCGGAAATGTCGAGGGCGATGCCCACGGCGTGAACGATAACAGCTCCTTTGAATCGCTGGCCAACTGCACCGGCGAAACAAAGTTCGAACTGCGGTTTGACGAGGCCGTTGGCAATGTGTCGTTCAATGTGAACGACATCGACAACAGAGGCGCGGTGAAAGTGCTGGCCTACGACGCATCCGGCAAGATGATCGACGTCGATATGATCGCCAACAGCAGCTCCGGCAAAGTGAAGCTGACGGACAGTGACGGCAAGTTTGGCGTGGACACGGCCACCAGCGAGGGCGGCGACGATTCCCCCTCGTCGAGCAAGTATTCCGTCAACGTGTCCATCGACGGTCCCGTATCGCGGATCGAGTTCATTCACACCGGTGCCACAAGCGGCAACTCGGGCGTCAACGTAACAGACGTGTTCTTTGACAACCCCGCGGCTTTGCTGGCGGATGACGACGGCACCGTCGGCAACGACACGCTGCACGGCGGCGAAGGCGATGACATCATCTTTGGCGACAGCGCCGGCCTGACCAAAGCGCAGCCCGTCTCGAAGACTGTCGAGCCTGTATCGGGTGCGGATCATACCGTTCTGACATGGGATCTGGCGAATGTGACGGTGGCTGGCGGTTCAAGCCCCTTCCAGAACAGCGATGTGGGCTCCGGCGATCTGTCTGGCAAGTCGTTCACCATCAACGAAAATTCCGCACCTGTTGCGGTTGGCATCAATGATGACGACGATAAGTTGAATGACAACGACAATTCGCAAACCCTGGCGAAAACCACCAAGTTGGATGGCAATACCGAATACGCCGGCGACAAGATCATCCCCGAGTATTCCTATATTGTGCGCCCCCAAGGCGCGGTGGATTCCTCGCAGGATGTGACAGTCTACGTCGTGAACTTTGACGGCAACGATGCCGTCGGTTTCGTGACAGACAAACCGCTGGAAGTCGGCAAATCCTACGATTTCGTCAGCCACAACTCTAACCTGCCGTCGATCAAATACGATCATATCGCCAAAACCTATACCGTGAGCGATGACAGCACGTCCCCAACCGATGGCACCGTTGGTGGCGACGATGTGCTGACCGGCGGGAATGGCAACGACACGATCTTTGGTGAAGGCGGCAACGACAGCATCGAAGGCAACGCGGGCCACGATTCGATCGAAGGCAACCACGGCGATGACACCATTTCCGGTGGCACCGGCAATGACACGATCTATGGCGACAACAACACCGGCGGTGCCTCTACGCCCGGCGGCACGACAGAGCGTGAGAGCTTTGAGTGGGACAAGGCACCAGACCCCCATGACAACTCGGCTGTCGATAATAACGACAATCTGGGCGGTGGCTTTGTTCAGGACACGGGCAACGTCAATGTGACCTTCTCGGTCACCGGCAGCAGCAAAACGCCCGAGACGACATTCTCCACTGACCAGCAGAAGGTGCATTCGATCACCGGCGACGGTCAGGCGACCAATGCGAACAGCTCTTTGGCGTCTCTGGCGAACCAGGATGGCGAAAGCGCGACCTATCGCCTGGACTTCTCGAAGGATGTGACCAACATCAGCTTCCGCATCAATGACATTGATAACGCGTCGAAAGTTGTGATCGTGGCCGTTGGCCCCGATGGCGCGCGCACGCCGATCAACGTCAGCACAGGTGGCGGCATTCAGGCGCAGAACCAGGACGGCGTTGGCGGGAATGAAACGCTGATCAGCCGCGGTGCCGATGGCCCGGATACAGATCCGAGCCACTCTGCGCTGGTGAACATCTCGGGTCCGGTGGATTACCTCGAAATCACCCACACGATGGATCAAAGCCTGTCGCC
>Ga0208018_100459_pt1 | contig 10659 bp, 5 predicted proteins | sample 31_taG_FD_184105 | JGI IMG/M metagenome (GOLD analysis project Ga0208018, IMG submission 184105) | Marine viral communities from the Gulf of Mexico - 31_GoM_OMZ_CsCl metaG (SPAdes) (version 2) | ecosystem: Environmental > Aquatic > Marine > Oceanic | place: Gulf of Mexico | collected 2015-07-12 | reverse complement strand
GTGGGTGTACTAAAGTTGGTCCTTCGCAGAACGGAGATGGAGAAAGATACCAAAAATCTAACTTTTCTTTATCATCTTCGTATCTAACGTCAATTGTGATAGACCCTCCTGGTACACATGGAAGTGTTTCTTTAGGTCCATCGTATATAGTGATACCTGATTTTACTTTGGCATCTAGCTTGGTGACGAATAATCTTGAGTATCTATCATCCCATACCATTGATATGCCTAATCCTTCATATGGATTGTCTATCATATTGTCTGATATGTTAGGGAACTGTTTCTTTATTCTAAATGGAAGATTTTCTCTAAACCAATTACCTAAGCCATTCTGAGAAATCTCTTGCATACCAGCACCTCCTGGTTGAACAGAGTATACTCTGCCTCTCTTGGCATCAACCCAAAAATGTCCGTACTGGCAAGTGGCAAACGCTGTGTGTTGAGTACCTCCGTACCCTAAGTCTGACTTAAAGTACTCTTGAGGTCTATTTGCAAATATACCTGCATTACCCACCAAATAGTCATCGGTTGTAGCTTGGATAGTGCTGTATGCATTAAATACTACCACACCATTCTCAAATAAACCTAGAACCTTAGCAGACTCTATACTATGCAGGGCTTTCAAAGGTCCATACTTGCTACCGAAATCGTAGAAGTTATTAGCCAAAAAGACTCTGTAATTATCTAAGAGGTCTTGCTCGTTTGTATCAGGCAATGAGTAGATAGTTCTATCATAATGGTCAAATCTACAATTAAACTCTGCGGGGTCATAATTATCAGGTAAGTACCTGTATCCAACTCTATCATTCTCAGTAGAGTATACATTCCAGTAGAAATATTGATTGTCTTCTCTAATAGGTACTACACTTTCTTGAGTCCAGTTATAGAAGTCAGACTGAGCAGGATAGAAACCTCTGTCTGTTTCGTTCTCTCCGTATCGGAAATCTAGGTTCATGGCTGACTCTACCATAAATCCTGGTATACCGTAATAGTACAAGTAAAACTTGGACGGAGGAACAATATATTTGTTACCTTTCGAGAAACAATCTAACTCATAGTCAGACACCATATTAGGTATACTACCTAGACTTGTGCTTTCATCCCTCTCACTCATTCGGTAATTCAAGTAATACTTAGGATACCCAATATTTCTAACATCTTGATAGTTAAAAGGTATGAGGTCAGGTAAAGAATTGTTACCATCTATCATAGGTGCTAAGAAGAATGGGAACTTTCTTTTTATGTAGAATCTATTGATGAATGTATCTCCTCCATAAACTATATCACAAGAGTTGTCTGTTCCCAACTTGCCACAGTATGAAGTGTATATGTATCTCAAATCATTTATGTTTCCATGCTGATTTGGGATAAACTGCTTTAATGAAACATAAGGAGATGCAATACTTCTAGTAGTTTCTGGTGTTCTATCCCCTACATTTACACAAGTGTGGTCACTAGCTGCATATCTACTATTGTCTCTATTTCTTATAGCGGCAGGTGGTTCTAAATTAAATGAGTAGTTAAAGTTAGAATCTTGTTCTGAAGTAGATTCTACTTCGGAACCTAGACTTAAGAATACAGAAGACTCTCTAAAGGTATTGTTTATGACAGTAGGTTGACTGTCAAATGCTTCGTCTATTCTGTATCTACCATCTTTAATATACAGTCTTTCTTTTAGTCCTCTAAGCTTATCTCCCACCAGTCCATAAGTATTGAACTCATCGTTGTTTGCTCTAGAGAATTGATTGTAATATCCTACTGAGGAATAATAGTAAGCAAAGTTATGTCGCTCTCCTCTATTGTAAAATATTTCTTCCCACTCCACTCTTCTTCGTCTACCTGCAGGTATAGAACTCGCCACAGCAGAACCAGCAAGTATGGCCCAAGCTATCCAAGCTGCTACCTTACCAATAGGTATCACACCTCCTGAAGCTTGTTGGACCTGTATAAAAAGTTCTGTACTCAATGCAAGAACTTCAAAAGACGTTTCTGTAGCCGCTAGTATCTTGGCCAACCTATGTGCTCTTGGTGATAGTACTGTGAAGACAGGGTGATTCTTTACAGCCACAAACGACCCTCTACTCTGCCCCGTAAAGTGAGACTCCACATACATTTCAAAAGGTAGTATAGGCTTATCAAAGCTAGTCTCAGGAGAATGGAAAGTATATTTGTAGTTAGATTTACGAGCTGCCCCAGCTCTTGAGTTCCTAAAAGGGTGGGGGATGTATTCAGTTCTGTCTTCGTCTTGATACAATAACTTGTTGTTAGAAAGGTCATTGTAAGGGAAATTACTGAACCAAGCATTATTGTCTGTGTTAGAGTCTTCTGTAGAAAACTCATACTCAGGATACTGATACATATCATACAATAACCCTTTGGCTATAACAGACCTATCAAACTTAGTATCCCCTCTAAATATTTCGTAGTGAGTTATAGAATCCCTAAACTCTTGATTTATGTAATTATTATTTACAGCAATATCAAGGAAAGCCTCAATTACTTCATTATCCAAGTGTAATCCAATAGGGAATATATTGTTTTTTCTGAATGGTATAGCATCTTGGTCAAATGCAGGTGCTGTGTTGAAGTCAGGGAACTTGAAGTGCCTAATTGGCTTACAACTAAAGTCAGCAGCATCTGATAATACGTAAGGCTGTCCTGCAGCAGGGGCACCATTTGTAAATACGTTTTGGAACTCAGTCCTGATATCAGGTGGGATGTCTGCCTCGGTAATCACCACGCTTTGACTATCATACAAGAAATTATTGTTTGGATAGTTAAGGGTAGACTCCCAATATGAGAAGTTACCATATTCAAATGGTACAGGATTGCAAACTAAGTCTTCGTATACTTTGAAAGGACATCTAGTTTGAAATACACAAGTTTTCTCTAGGTTTATTGCAAGTTCTCCCCCATTTATCAATTCTATCTTGTCTATTGGAGGATAATCAGCTTTTATATTTAACGTACCCCAAGTACCTGAAGCATAAAAATACTGTTTTGTATGATTAGCCTGTAGACCAGCAGAGCCTAACCCTTCTCCACTATAGTCTGACCTATTGTTCCGTCCCATATGAGTGACTGAAACAAGAGGCGTGTCCACTGCGACTATTATTTCGTCTACACCATCAAACATAGTAGGGTTATCAGCTAAGTGGATAACTATTTTATTTATATCTCCATCAGGTATTCTTCCACCAGAAGCCCTTCTTGAGCCCATTCTATACAAAAAAGAATTTTGGTCTATGAATGGGTCGTTACCTGTATATCCTCCACATCTTTCCCAGACAGTATTAGTGTTGTCTATATTAGGTATGGTATGGGCAAACGCATCAGTATAATCAATATCACAATTTTTATATAGGGAAACTCTAACAAAAGCAGGATACCACAAACAATCTTTTTTGTTTTTAGCTTTTGGTCCGTTTGCTATATCGGATAGTGATATAACCAAAGTGGGTTTTGTTTTATCTACTTTTATTTTGAAGAATATCGCATTCCTACCTAGAAATCCCTGATTAGGTAAAGCTGGGAATGGGGTAAAGCTTGTTAAAGCTCCCCCTATAAAACTTCCACTAGACCCTCCCGACCAAGAAATAGACTGATTCTTAGTGAAAAACCCACCTTCAAAAAGGTCGCCTTTTTGATAACAATTGTCTTTTTTTATTCTATCTCCAAGAGGTTCTCCTGTTAATACATCTATAGGAAAAGTTATATTACCTGCATTGAATGGTTGATTTGGAAATTTTCTAAACCAATTATGAGGAACTTGAGTGGGATTTGTACCTATTACTCCTGGTGCTGCAAGACTTCTAAACGGAAGCTCTTCTGCTGTTCTAGATATGAAGTCAAGTGCTCCCCCAAATCCTGCAGGCAACGTGTTATCTACTAGTTGTATGATTTGATGATAAGGGGAATTTGTATCTAAAGGAATAGGTGTGTCTGGACTTGTAGAAAAGTTATCGGTGTTTATATCCAATTCAGGAAATAGTGGAGATATGTGGAAAGTATATGGATATGTTCCTTCTCCTTCGTAATTTGTAGCTAGAAACTGAGCATCATCACAGCTGTCTTTACCAAACAAAGATTTAGTTCTTTTAAAAACAAAATCGTGTTTATTGGTGTCTTTTCTATCTGCTACCCAAAATTCGTACTCATCAGTTTCATTTTCAGGGTTATCGGGGTCAGGGCCGTACTTAATCGCATTATCTTCATTGTCGTTTTTAGGGTCACCCTCACTATCAGTCTCTACAAAAGAATCTACATCAGGTGTAGGGGGTCTTGATATGTCTTGGCATTTTACAGGAACCTCATTTAGTTCAGGTGTAGCTCCATTAATTTCGTCAAAAGACAAAAAGTCTACGATTTCATCAGAAGGACTTAAATCATCTAAATCACATCCTTCATCAAACAAGCTCTCTGGGGTCTCTGGGTCACAACAAACCACTTCTCCCTCTTTTAGCCCACCTTCTTTATAGCTATCTTTTAGTAAGAAAGCTAATATAGCTTTTTCTGCAGGTGTGCCAAGCAGATAGGCTCTTTCAATATCTTCCTGCCTGTCATTTACAAAGTTAAAGAAAGTAGTATAATCATACTCGTCTTCATCTACATCTATTACTATAGGTGCGTTAGCTTGATTTATTCTAATAGAATTATCTCCTATTCTATCAGTAACACAAATTCTTTCTACAAGTTTATAGACTGTGGTGAAGTCTGCAGTTGAGCAGTTAGCATTCGGAAGAGGACCTTCGTTAGTAGCTGTATTATAGAACTGCCACTTGTAAATTCTTTCTTCGTTTGCGCATCCATTGTTGCCATTCTTAAAAACAGAATAGACATCATTCATCCAGCGATGTTGAGATATACTTGTTCCGTAATTGACATCCAATAAGTCATCCAATTCGTCTTTTGAGGAAGCATCTGCAATAACCTGCATTACACCTGGATTATCTCTATGGAACTCACTAAAATACTTATCACCAAGGTCTGTAGCTACTCTAGGTATTAGTGGGTATACTGGAGTTTTGTATCCTTGGTTAGTAACGAATCTAATACCGAAAGGTACTACCTCGTCTCTCATATAACCTTTAAAAGAGCCTGTACCTTTAGTAGTTTTATACAGACCTTCTTCTGAAATAGCTGTTCTCCACTTTGCAAACTGCCCCATAAAGTTAACAACAGGTTGCAAGTTAGGGTCAGGGCGAGCCTCAAGGTCAGAAAAGAATAATTGATTGTTTGCTTGTGTTACTGTTTTAGCCGTTAGGTAATCAGGTAACTCTCTTACTAGCTCTCTAGTATCTACAGATTGTAACTCTTGACTTCCTGAGTAAAGTAACTCACTAGTGGATGTTGGTAGGATATCTACTACAAAAGCCCTCTCTGCCCCATCCACAGCGTTTCTTTGTAATACTGTTACTTTGTAGTAATCAAAAGACGGGTCTAAGTTATTTATCTTTAGTTTTATAGATAAATTAGTTAAAGTATCTAACTCAAATTGTTGATATACTTCTTTATTCTCATCGTTTATAGAACAAGCACCTGAAGCTGCAGTATAATTGTTAACAAGGTTACCTTGAGAGTCGCAATACCCTGCAAAGAAAAGATACTGACCGTGCCTTGTTTTACCTCCTACAACACTACCAAGAACATCGATACAAAGTTTCTCACTGTTCGGCAAGATATTGAGTTTGTTACAGTTGAAACAAACAGTTACCTCCTTTCTACCACAATCACAGGCTGGGTCTGTGTCATCATCACAAAACACAGTTTTCTTATTATACTGCTCAGGCTTTGCAACTTCTACTCGTCTTCTAGGGTTAAGGTCATCTGTGAAATATAATACATCCCCACATTTTTCTTGTTTGATTATCGAGGATATAGGATAGTTAACATTGAAACCTAGGCACCCTGCCCCTTCGGAACTTCCTTGACAAGGCTTGGTCCCATGGTCGGCTATTAATGTCACGTAGGTGCATGTAGCAACTTGGGCTACGCTTTCTAGCCCACTAGAAAGTAAAGATTTAATGTCGCAGTCGCATTCCTGTATTGTGTCTGTAAAAGATATTTGATTCTCGAGGTCAGCTATATATCCTATCTCAGACTCTCTAGTGGTAGGGTTAGTTAAAAAGAAGTATGTTCTCTCCCCTGTGGTGTCATGTTGCACCCCAATAACGTGAAACCCCTCAACAAACTTAGAGCAAAGAATATTACTTTCTTCGTTCTGTAGGTTAACAGAGTCTCCGTCTTGACCTTGAAAATTAGCGTTAAGGGCATGAATATATGAATTCTCATTTAAGGACGTTACGTGGGTGTCCTTATTCATGCCTTGTTTAGCTACTCCGACTTCTCTTTGTGGCTTCATTAGAATCTAAATGGATTTGGATTTTGGAATGAACCGTAACCAGCAGCAGGTCCTGAAGCATCATAGTTCGATTTGATTGCACCTAAGTTAACATCATACTTGTGCATTCGGAATCTATTAGTCCCCATTGCTCTAAATAGAGCAACCATATTAATATTAGATGTGTCGGCTTTTGCTTTTGGTTCTAAGTCTCTTTCAAACTCAAAGAATGCTTTGTATATTCCCTGTTTGTTAGGGCTGTCATCAGATAGCATAGCATCTTCAAGTATTTTTCTTTTTACGTGGTACTCTAAGTATTCTTCTAGGTAACCATTCTTAGTAACAGGAATCACTGGTAGACAATCGTCATCCATCGGAATGCCGTAGTACTGTAGGTAGATAGTCCCTTTCTTGAAATTAGCGTACACTGTCTTACCCTTTATGTTTATAGAGTAAGGACTGTCTTTTACACTTCTATTTATGCAGTTAGTCTCGCACTGACTTCTTATGAGGTCTTTACCTAGTCTTACATAAACGGGATTCTTGTAGTAGAAAGACATCTTTGTATTTTCTAAATAAAGATTTTCAACTATTCTTTCTACGCAGTCTCCTTCCTTACATTGTGGGGTACATTCTTCGCAAAGTCTATCTTCAAAACATTTTAGTTGCTCTCCATAGATTCGAGACTGTACTCTAGAAAGGTCGGAGTCTTTAGGTATAGATGCAAAGTCAGGCTCACAAAATACTGCAAGAACTAAAGAAGAAAAGTTTTCAGGTACTTCTCCCCTATAATCAGAAATATGGATAGTTCTTTCGTACTTATCCATAATGTTTCTGCCAAAGTTCTTTAACTTCATATACACCCACCTAGCAATAGATGCTTCATCCACAAGATGTGGATTATCTTTGAAGTAATTACCAGCAGTAATATCAGCGATGAACTGTTCTAGTGGGGTGTAGGCATTTTGTTCCATTACCGATTATATTTTTTACGTTGTCATAGTGGCAAAGGTACTGTGCTCCATCAGAACAGCGGTCTCTCCACTTTTTCTTTTGTTTTCTAGTTAGTTCAAATGATAGGCCACCAGGAAATAATCTATTAAATAGTTTTCCAAAGAACTGAGTGTAGTATACTAGTCCTCCTGCTTGGAATGTGGTTTGATTCGTTAAAGGTATTTTTACCCTCTTATTGTACGCAGGGAAACAAAAGTACCCTAAACCATCTAAAACTACTCCATTTGGTTGCTCCACCATGATGTCTCCTACTAACTCAAAGAAGTCATCTCTTATCTTTCTCCATTCTTGGGTAGTGTACCTACCTTTCAAGTCAGGATTATCTCTCATCACATTTCTTGCAAAATGTTTGTCTCCTAGGACATTTACTGGTTTACCCCAGGATGATGCTTTTCTATCTCCTCTTTTAAATTCACTCATACTACTTCGACCTCATACCAGGACCCATCTTCTGATTAGAATCTAAATCAGAGTTTTCATCAGCAGGTATTGATTTATATGTTGTAGTTATATGTTTGATTACTTGGTCCTTCACTGTAGAGATATATTTGTTTGGTATAACAATATCAAAATCATATGGAGTCGCACAAGCATCTACCTTCTGCCCACATTCAGTAAAAGACTCTGCTTCTAATTTATCTGTGAACAAGGCATTAACGGTTACAATTTCAGGAGTGCTGCCTACTACGTACAAATAGCCATTTGCTAAGTAGAAGTAACTAGCAGCATTTTGGAATTTTCTTTTTTGCTGAGTTTTAAAATCAGCAAGGGTTCTTAGTCTTTGGTATTCAGTTTCACCTGTGATGTTGGAAACTGATATAATGATAGGACCTATGGAAGAATTGAATATATCAGGAAGTTTGCAAGTAGTTCTCATTATCTTATCGCACTTTCTGAACTCTGCTATCTCGCACTTGTCAGCTCTTATCCTATGCATCTCTACACAAGTCACCTCAGTAAAGATAGAACTATCTCTGAATACGTCTCTTAAAGGTCTTTGGGATAAAATATAGCTAGTATAATCTTTAGCTAGAGAGTAAATATACCTATCGCTAACACGGTCATCCTTATTTATGGCCTGGATAGAGTTACTTACGTCTGATATGAACTGATATATAGTCATTCTTCTAATTTAATAAATATATATGATATAACCAAATTTCTTACAAAAACAAAGAGGGCTCCAAGAGCCCTCCTGTTATGGGGGAAAACCAACCAAAACCCCTCATTATTCACCTACTTTATAAGCTATAAAGCCATCAAAGTATATTTTATAATTACTAGCCCCATCTAATCCAGACACTTCTACTTGTCCTGGAGTACCAGAGGTTGAGCCATTTATTGTTAGAGTCATTGTTTCCCATGCAGTGCCAGTTACGTTATACACTGGGAATGGGTATGTTTTATCTCTTCCTGAATGATAATCAGAAGGTAAAGTGAATAACTGACTATTAACCCCTGCCGCACTGTCTACTGTCCCTCTAAACTCTACTCTATTATCCCCTCTTAACTTAAACCCAAGTGCTGTAGTCCCTGATGAAGTATAATCAGCGTTTGCGAATGCGGGTGAAGCTCCTCCAAAAGGATTTACTGCGGTGAAGCCTTCATCTTGAGGTAAGACATCAGATGGTATCGTACCAGCTTGGTCCAAGTCAGGTACAAACTGTACGTCCCAATTAGTTCCATCATAATAAGCTGTAATAGTATGATTTTTATCTCCAAGAACACTAGGCATTGTGGTACCAAAAAAACTAATGACAACAGGAGAATTTAGTGTTGCATCAGCTAGATATCTAAATGTAAAGGTCATACCCTCTACTGGTGTACCTGATTCTGAAAAAGAGTGGTTACCTACTGGAGTTACAGGTGCTGAAGAATATATCCTGTAAGAAGTAGTTCTAGACTCTACATCTAGGTTAAAGGTGTTACCTCCACTTACTATTTCAAAACTTTCTTGTTTTTTTATTAAAGGCATTTCTTATGATTTATAATGGACTATTGTCATAGTTTGTGCTACTATGTTACCTGCTGAAGCAACATCTGCTAATTGGATTTCTATATCATTAAGTATAGTGAAATCAATTGAAGACATTGCTTCTGGTGTACCAGCTGCATCAGTACAGGGGATGGCATAATTTGGTAAATAATCGTAGGCAGCTCTTAGTGAAGTAGCTGTTTCTTTATTTACCTCTACGGCTAATGTACTGGAGCTACTTCTACGTAATTTTATATCTAATCTAAAAAGAGCTTCACCTGCTGTACTTACTTCTAAAAATGTTTGTAGAGAAGGTAATCTTCTAACTAAATCTCTACCCCCAAAACGTAACTTTACTGTATTGTCATCAAGAGTGAAAACTCCTCCTGAAGGTCCTGTAAATAAGACTCTTATGTGTAAGTACTCTCCGTCAGCATCCAGGGTGTTCGCTGGTAGCGGGTATTCAAAACCAGAAGCCGTTGTAAAAGAAGTAGAAGTTGAGGCTTGGGGTGTGAAATTTGTGTACAGGATAGCCATATTATCAGCACCATTCGTACCATTCGTACCTGCAGCACCAGTTGCACCTGTGGCACCTGTAGCCCCTGTGGCTCCCGTGGCTCCCGTTGGACCTGTAGGACCCGTTGGACCTGTAGGGCCAGCAGCACCCGTAGCACCTCTTAAATCTCCTGTAGAAAAAGATGTACCATTGCTGTAGTTAAATGTTAAAATACCAGTACCAGCTGCATAGGAGGTAGATGCTACTCCAACTCCTGCTGCACCCGTAGAACCTGTTGGCCCTGTGGGACCAGTAGGACCTGTAGGACCTGCGGGACCTGCGGGACCAGCTGGGCCTGTAGCACCTGCAGGACCAGTAGCTCCTGTTGTCACATTATCACAAATAGTATCTACAATTGTTTTAATAGCACTGTCATAGTATGTCCCTGCAGGGATAGTCTTTACTCCACAAACATTCAATGCGTTTGTGAGTCTAATGCATTTGTCATTAAGTAAATGACTGCATCCTAGACTACCACAATTACATCCTGTCTTACAGCTTGAACTACTGCAAGTACAACTACTGCAACTTGAACTACAACTGCTACAAGTACAAGTACAACTGCTACTACTGCTACAACTCATTTTTCTTCTTTTTCTAGTTTAGGTAGATTCTGTAGTTGATTTAAAATTGTAATTACTTTTTGAATAGGGAAAGTGTCTTGCTTACTATTTAGTATTACTAATTTTATATCATTCATCAGATTGTTATCTATAATAAATTTTTCCATTGGTTTTTTATTCATCTATGTTAAAAGGATAAACTCCAAGATGC
>Ga0208018_100457_pt1 | contig 10687 bp, 5 predicted proteins | sample 31_taG_FD_184105 | JGI IMG/M metagenome (GOLD analysis project Ga0208018, IMG submission 184105) | Marine viral communities from the Gulf of Mexico - 31_GoM_OMZ_CsCl metaG (SPAdes) (version 2) | ecosystem: Environmental > Aquatic > Marine > Oceanic | place: Gulf of Mexico | collected 2015-07-12 | reverse complement strand
ATGCAACTGGTGCTGACACCGGCTTTAACTTTCAGAACTTCTTCCAAGGCGAAGAACGATTTTACAACGGCGATACCTACATCTTTGGTGGCTTTGGTTTTAGCGGTGGAACGTTAGACCTTGAAGGCGGGAACATCAGCGCTGGTTTGGTCTTTGCTGTGAACGACTTGTCTCTGTCAGTGTTCAAGCAAGCAGCAGAACAATTCTGGATGGTGCGTATCCGTACGGTTTGGCTCGACCCCGACACCTTTGAAGAGGGCAACACGTTTAGCGAAGAGCTTTATGCAGTAACAGGCTTCGACCATGACTCAAGTAGACTGTCAGTACGACTTAGTTCACCGTTAGACGCAGTGCAAGAAAACGCACCACGGCGAACGTTAACCGCGGACCTCGTAGGTGCATTGCCATCAACGGGTCAAATTAGCCTGAACTGATGCTTAGTCCTAATAACCGTATTGTGCTACTCCCGCAAGATCGGGAGATCATGGACATCACAGGGATGTCCGAGGAGCAATACCGCTGGTTCGTAAAGCAAACGATTCTTCATAGCAAGCTGCAGCCAGGTGAGCCTGTAGCGTTTTTCAGTGTTGTTGCAAGCTTGGTCATTGGCATTGCTTTAAGTGTCGCAGGCGCATTGCTTGCACCCAGACCTCCACAGCAGGAAAAACCTAGGCAAGAGAAAAGAGTTGGCGGTCAAGATTTCGTTAGTGGTCAGCGTTCCGCACCAACGTCAGGATTCGACAGCGTACAGAACGTTGTTGAGCTAGGCAGCACGGTACCGCTGGTGTATGCCAACCGTCGCATAGCATCAGACGGAAACTATTACGGCGGCGTCAGGGTCAACACGAACCTGCTGTGGTCACAGTTGTTGTCGGTCGGCAGTGGTCAACTGTTACGCAGTATCTTCCTAGTAAGTGAAGGCGTGATAGGAGAACTCGACCCAGAGCAGTTTGCAATCGGCAATAATTTAATCCGTAACTTCGACTTGCAGCCAAGCGACAGCTCACGTATCAGTCTGTACTACGTCAATGGCAGCGAGAGTGGGACCAACCGGATTAAATCAAGCGATAACATCGCAGGTCGCTTCCCAGCTAGCGATTTAGGCAATGCAGAGAATAACGGTGGAGCGGACGTTTTCCAAGCTAGGCGACCTGGTGTTAATCAATGGGCACCCGACTTTGTGTTCTCTTCTACGCCATCCAATCAAACAACCTTTGGCGTAAGTGGTTTTGTCGGCAACAACATGCCGTTCAAACTAAGCCCTGAAATCAAACCCACAGAAAATTATGACAACATACCACAAAAACAGGACTCTCAAGCCAAGTCAGATCGTGAGCGTGATGTATGGCGTTACTACGGACGCGCAGGTGTTCACGAGATCAACGGTGTCGCCACCACTGAAGGGATAGCAGACCTAAACGTCGGTGACTTAGTTAGGTACAGCATTTTCAAAGAGAGTGATTTTGAAGGCGAGTTTCAATTTCAGGTCAGTGGTGCTGATGGGTTTACGTCAACAGCAAATGTTGCCACAAGTGTTGCTAGCAGGCAAAAAGGCTATGACGATCAAATTGCTCTTGGCGACAAGTATTTACTGGGTACAGCACAGGCAGTCTGCGTGGAGCGATCACCAAATGCGTTCCAGTCTGAGGTGGACAACATTCCTGTAGGTGGTGGTGAAGATGTAAGTGCAGTTTTTGAGGTAACTAAAGCTGGGCAGATTAATACGTGGGTTGAAGCTGAGTTAAACCCACCGCTTGGAGATATTCCAAATGATCAAGGGGGTAATTTTACTGGCAATCAATACCCCGCCCTGTTTGACAAAAATGTAACGGCTACAAGGACTAGCCATATCATGAGGCTAGCTGAAGGCTTTTTCAGCACTGAAAGAAAGACCCGTTATGTAGAAATCGGTCTACGAAGCACGATCAACCTGCAGCTAAACGGTCTTTGTTTCTTCCGCAATGTTGAAAAGAACGGCGACGTTAGAAGGCTAAACACAATAGACACCGACAAAGTCGACAAGAACGTGACCTATGTAAACGACAGAATTACAACACCAGAGCAACGTCTTAGCGCGTTCCGTGTTGGCTACCGCAAGTCATCAGAAACAGACTTCACGGTTTTCCCTTTTATCTTCTGCATCCGTTCTCAAAAGCAAGACCCCGTCTACAACTACCTGCGGTTTGAGTTCGCTGATGAAGACATCTATGAGTTCAAGCTTACACCTGTTTCTGGCTATGAGCTGCGCCAAAGCTTAGAACCAATTCAGCTCCTTGACTACAAAAGTGAAAATCGCTTAGTCGTAACAGACAATGGAGTGAATGTAATTTTTACTGGTCAGTCCAACTTCCTTCGCACGGAAGGCAATTTCTCGATCGCTGCATTGACAACTGTTGATGGCGACCCTATCGGTGATGACTCTGGTCTTGGCGTTCAGTTTGATGACGACTTCCCAGGAGGTCAAAGCTATTTCGCAGATGCTTTCTCACGGGTAGCCGAGTTTTTTATGTTTGAAGAAATACAAGCGAGCATTACCCAGCCAGAACATCAGATCGTTTATATCAACACGCAGACAGCAAACAGCGAAGTACCGACTTACGCAAACCTAGCTCTTGTTGGTGTCAACATCCGCAGCAGTACAGAAATCAACCAGCTTCAACAGTTCAGCGTCTATGTCAATCAAGGCATTGGTAGCACCAACCAATTCCCCAAAGTTCTCTTCGACTTACTGACGAACCAACGCTATGGCACCGGCTCGATTCTTAATCTTGAACAGATTGATCAAGCTAGCTTTGACGCCGCTGCTGACTTTTGCGAAAGCCGGTTCTACTTCTTCGATGGCATCATCGACGAAAAGCTAAACATCCGTAGCTGGGCAGCCCAAACCGCACAGTCATTCCTACTTGACTTTGTCATCCGCAACGGCAAGTTTGCGCTCCAGCCTGCGGTCAACTTGGATGGTCCTGAAACAATCAGAGGTCTGTTCACCGCGGGCAACATCATTGAGGACACCTTCGAGCTTTCCTTTGCCGACGAGCAAGACCGCATTCCCCCACGAGTCCAAGTGCGCTGGCGCGAAGAAAAGCCAGACCAAGACAAAGGACTCTTCCCACTAATCCGCCAAGTAACCGTCCGTGAGGCTGGAACGCCAGAAGACGCACCACTGGAACAGATCGATGCCAGTGCCTTCGCTACCAGTCAGAAGCATGCCATTGACGTTGCGAAGTTTATCTGCCGGACCAAGCGGTTAGTCACCCACAGCGTCAGCTTCACCACCACACCAACAGAAAACGTATTGGACATCGGCAGCGTGTTCAAGCTGGGCTTAGAGACCGTCAACTTTGAGCAGCCACAAAACGGTGCCATTACAGCCACGGGTGAGGTAACAGCATGGCCACCACTTGCAGACGGCAGCTACCCCGTACTTCTCTGGGACGGCAACAGCCTGCAAGAAACTACGCTGACCATTACAGACGGCAAAGCATCACCGCGTTCAGCAGTGTTCTGCCTACGCAATACAACGGCGACAACCCAGACCTACAAAACTCAATCCCTTTCGTTTGATGAAGATGGCAACATCCAAGTTCAGGCAACATTCTTCCCCACCAACGAAGCAGGCATTAGCCTTATAGCAGAGGGTTTTGATTCCAACAGCGTCACTGACTGGATTATTGAGGGTGCGATCTGATGACTACCGGATTTGGAGTTTTAGAAACCTGCGGTCCTGTTGAGCGTACCTTTACGCCGGGCAACTTCCCGACAAGGCGTTTCAACTCCATCAGTGGCGCTGGGACCACGCGCCTTTACGGCAGCAAGCAGTTTGATGCGACACTGGAATTAGGCTTCGTGCTATCTGACGCCGATACCTGCACTGTTCTAAGAGCCTGGGACGCGGCAAAGGGCACCTTCGACACGCTTAATCTCCCCGAAGAGTTCTTTGCAGGGTCTGGAGAATTATTGGACTGCGGGATTCCTGACTACTTACAATGGAGATGGGCTGAGAAACCTTCAGTCACGTCCCTACTACCTAACAGGTCGAGGGTTCAAATTCGTTTAGTAGCAACCCTAGACATCCAATGAGCGTTCTTACTGGTGCTGATGGAAGGCTGGTCTACAACGGGCTGGCACTAGCGAAGATTCGGGAGTGGTCTTTGACCGTCACCAAAGATGCATTGGAGGAGACGTGCCTTGGAGATTTTGATCGTACTTATGTAGAAGGACTGCGAAATACAACAGGCACCGCAACCGTCCTCTACGACCCAAGCATCAGCGTAGCTAACACGTTCCTGAATACAATTTTCGGAAACGAGGAAGAACCAGTTGAGTTGACGTTTGAGCTAAATAGCAAAAACAAAACGCTAGGTGGTGGCAACTTTGTCACGAAAGGTTTTTTGACATCGGTGAGCCCTAGTACCTCAGTCGGCAGCGTGTCGGCAGTATCTATTAATTTCCAAGTCAACGGTAAGCCAATCACTGGTGGTTTCTAATGGCTGTCCTTGGTGTTGGCGGACGTCTACTGCTTAAACGCGGTGCTCCAGACGTTTGTATCATCAATCCAGATTCGATCCTGCCTGATCTCAAGGCAATCGAAAGCATCTGCCCTGGTTACTGGTCTGGCGATTTAATTTCGGTTGACTGCTTTCCGCTTGGAGACTCACCATTCCCACCGCAAACCGACAGTTACGCGACGTATTTCGGCAGCCGGTTTTTCCTAGGTCCAAACAGAGACCACATCGATTCAAACAACGATCAGTTCTACAAAAACGACAGCGAGGACTTTCCTGACGGACAGTTTGGAGACGACGCAGATTTCTACGCCAAACCAGGTGACATTTCTGGCGGTCAAGAGATTCTTCCGTGCCAACCAGCGGATCTATACATCAACATTGATGAGCTAGGGCGTGTCAGTTTTTATAAAACAAAATGCCAGGCATTGGCTGGTTGCTTTGAAAACCGTCTAAACGTTCCAGTAGGCGACGGGTTTATCATCTCCCCGTTTGGCACCCAGCAATATCAAAACGCCGTATGGGAGTGCATTGCGGCACTAGGTGAGTACAGGTTCAGTGACGGGCAAGATGTAATTACCCTAAAGAGCATCTGTGAAGACCCGCCGCTGTACGAGAACCCACAAGCAGGTTTTGACGAATACGGCAATGCTGACCTGCAACCTAGGGGATTGCAACAAGGTAAAGCAGCACCGTTCTGGCAAGTGTTGTGCGAAATCCGTGAATGGTCATTGGAGCTAGAAGCACCCGCTGTAGACACAACTGCTGTAGCAGAGAAGTTTGGCAACTCAGTTAAGTCCTTGGTTAACGGTGGTGGCAGCACAGAATTCTTTATTGATCGCGCTTGCAGAGAGGAAGACCAAGGCGATGGTCTTGACTTAATGAAACTGCTTTTGATGACCGAGAAGGGTTGTGAAGCCGAGGCTCAGTTCTGGATCATCAACCGTCAAGGCTGTGGCGTGGGTTGTGACGGATTGATCAAAGGAGACCTGTTCTACGAAGCGAACATCTTGATAACCCAGTCAGCGGTTAACGTCCGACCAACTGAAATGGTGGCTGGTACGGTCAACTTTGTCACCACGGGCGAAATCAAGCTAGTGGAAGCTTCTTAGCTTGGCGGCTTAGACTAGGTTAAACGTGTCGATTTAAAGTAGTGACTGAGATCAACCGTGCTGGTGAGCCAGGTTCTTTAGGTGAAGTCAACACTACCCAGCGTGAGTTCCGCGAACAGATCGATGCGCTAAACGATATTGTCCGCCAGATCGGTGGTAACCCTGACGTCAACCCTGGCGACGCATTTCCTAGTGACCCTTTGTCAGCACCTTATGTGCTGTACGTGGATTCCTATACCGGCAAGGATACGTTTGTAGGCGGAGACTATAACAGTAAGGACGATGGAACGTTTGCCGATAAGGTCAAGCGCATCAGCCTGCAGCGTCTTGAGTGCGGTTACACCATCAACAGACCGTTTCGTACGATCAACCGCGCCATCATCGAAGCGGCAATTATCACAAGCCGTGACTTTCTAACGCTGAAGCCAGGTGTTTGCGGAGACCTTGTCAGCATCGTTGTCTCTGCTGGTGTTCACGAAATCATCAATGGCAGTGGATCGGAAATCGGGAACGTTGGTGAGTGGTCTGATGGTCAGATTCCCACTGACGATGAACTGAAGGCATTTAATCCCCAGCTGACGGGCGGTTTGATTTTGCCTCGTGGCTGCAGCGTGGTCAGCTTGGACCTCCGTAAGGCAATTCTTAGACCACAGTTTGTACCTGAACCTGCACCAGAAGCGCCGGACTACAGCAACCGTCGTGCGATCTTTAAGGTAACTGGCGGCGGCTATTACTTCGGATTTACTTTCCTAGACAAGCTTGGCTTTGACCGTAGCCATCACCTGCTGGATGCTTTCCAGTATGCAAGTGAATCCGAACTGGATGCTTTCTACGCCAAGATTCTGAAATGTTTTGGCTCTAGCGCCACAGGCATCGACCCCGAAAACGCAAAGACAAGGCTAAGTGAATATCAGATCACGGGTGAAGTGCGTGATCGTCCTGTCAACTTCCAAGAACCAACCGGTGGTACGGATACTGTCCGCAGTGCTTCGCCTTATATCTACAACACCAGCCTTCGCTCGACCTACGGCATGTGCGGCATCTTTGCCGACGGCGACAAGGTAGAGGGCTTCAAGTCGATGGTTGTTGCCCAATTCACTGGCGTTTCTCTTCAAAATGATTACAGCTGCTGGCAAAAGTATTCACCAGGAAGCCAAGGTAGCTGGACTCCTGTAACTAGCTTTATTGATTACGTTGATCTCGATCCAGACGACTTAAGGCAAGATCCCCAGCAAAGGTCTTTCCACGTTCGCGCTGTTAATGAAGCGCTAATTCAAGAAGTTTCGGTGTTTGCAATCGGGCAAGGTATCCACCACTGGGCTCAGTCAGGCGCTCAACTTACCATCACAAACTCTAACTCCAACTTCGGCGGCTGCAGCGCATTAGCTGAAGGCTTCCAGAAAAAGGCATCCGAGTCTGACGGTCCTTGGACACTTAAATTCTTTAGAACTGCGCTCGATCCATTATCCAAAGAAGGTAACGTCAACCGGATTGTTCTTGGTACTCTTGTTGATGATGCTGACGTAAACCCTAATCAAACAAAAACGCTTACACTTTCCAGCAATATCGGCGAGTCATCAAGTACGCCTGGTCAACCAGAAATTCTTGCACGGGACGGGTACTCTCTAAAAGAAAACGATTATCTGTGGATTGAAAACCCTGGCGGTCCCGATTACCGTGCAAGATTATCTGCTGCGCCTTGGGATCCTAATGCATCAAACCTTCTAAACGTAAAGGATATCTTTACGACAGATAGCTCTGCTCAAAACATTCAACCTGGAGATCCTGGTTCAGAAGATCCAGACAAAAACGCCTTTCCAGACATTGCAGGCAAGCGTGTTTACGTCCGTAGGTTGGTTGACATTCGAACGGTCGAGGAGCGTCGCTACAGCATTCTGCTGAACAGTGAAAATCCTGGATCAGTTCTACGTCTACCCATTCGTGATTATGTCATTGCTGACCCAGGGGTTGACAATGGTTATGGAGAATCTGTTCAAGCAGTTGCGGCATCAGAAAACATTCTCAACATTCCTGAGGTTGATGTCAAAGTAGAACTACGGTATTCAAACAAACCTGATTCTGAAAGGGACTATGATCCGAGCGTTTTTTATAGAAAAGGTGACGTTGTTCTAAAAAGCAAGAAACACTTTACGGCAATCCGTGAAACCACTGGAACGTTTAACCCCGAAGACTTCAGTGAATCCTATGTGCATATGCAGGATCGTTTTATTCCTGAAGGATCTTTCACTAATGCGCAACCAATTCTGACCTTCGACAATGACACGGATGAATTGGAATCAAGTTCTAAACTTGGAAACACTATCGCCTTGGTGCAGGGTCAAATTGAAACCGCTGTTGACTATCTGGGACTGAGGTATTTCCTTGAAAACTTAGGTACGGCATCGGCTCCTGTCCTTACCTTGGCAGCTACGGAAGAGGAGCGGAATAAAGACGTACTTCTTTTTCTGAGTGACGTTACAAACGTTGAGTTCCGCCGTCCTACTAACTGCAGACTCTTCGGTCAAGCGTACGAATGGACTGGTTACTCCAACTATTCCAAAGCGCTGCCCCAGTACCAAAAGGAGCTATCGCCTAGCAATAAGTTCACCTACTATTTCACCAATGAAAATGGCGGCAAGGTCTTTGCTACCGGTTTCAACGAAGAAGGTCTTCAGGTAACGCCTCGTGGCTTAGAAGACATCACGACTGGTGAGGTACTAAGTGTCACTGACATTGGCAACCCTGACCGTGACATCAGCATCCCGACTGTATTTGAAAATCTAGAAGTCACTAACTCTTTGACACTGAGTTTTGGAGGGATTGGTCCAATTGAAGGACCCGCAAAAACTGACGCCTATGGTCCTGTTAAACTCGCCAACTTTGCTACGACTGATGTTCTAAAAATTGCCAGCGATGATGCTTCCATCAATCAGAACGCTATAGAAGATGGTGTTGTTACGCCTGCTTGGCTGAACAAGTGGAGAATTGACAACAACATCTTGTCAGCACCAGACACCCGAGTGTTTGTGTTTGTCGATCCAGTGAATGGCATGGATATGACAGTCGAACAATTAGCAAGCAACCCACCAAGCAGACCAAACGCCGCCGTAAGAAGCCTTAAGCTAGCCGCTGACTACGCAAACACAGTTTTTGGACCTGAAGCAACTGTGGTATTCAAGCTAGGAGCAGGTCCTTACTTTGAGTCAGTCGGAAGTCAAGATACCATTGTTTTCAAAACAATCGCTCAAATTGAAGCCTATGATTTTGATAAATTTAGACCTTTAAGCAACAGCACGGGCGGTGGAGAGGTTCCATTCCTTCAGGTAAAAGGTTCTGAGCCACCAGCAAATGACTTAAGCCTGTTTGACAATCCATTCAAACAACCAACATTTTTGACTAGGACAAGTGTTGTACGTATTCAAGGTTCTACCATAACTTCGCTGAGGATTCGTTCTCTGCAACTTGTCTTTGAGCAAAAAGCATCGGTTGTAGGTGTTGCCTGGTACGGGGCATCGCAATCATTAAAAGCTTGGTCACGCGGTCAGCTAGGCGACGCGACTAGGGCAGATGCCTTCTTTGCTGATTATTACCAAGGGGACGCCGATAATCCCGCCGCCTTTGCTGCAGATCTAAAGCAAGCAGTAGGAAATGCAACTAGTGCAAATGATGATTCAGAAGCCTTGAACGTCTTGGTTTCTAAATGCTTCGACAATTTTAACCTTCCTACAAGCAAAAATCTAAACAGGACGGGAGGCACTACTTGCCTGGCATTTGAAGGTGAAGGCGTTGTTGCCAACTGCGCATTTGGAGCTTCTGTGGCGGTTCCAGAAGGCGAGGGCTCGATCCAAAGCAGGGGCGTCATCAGGACACAGGGCAGCCCTCTCGTACTTAGAGGTGTCTACCTAATCGGCAATGTAAAAATCTCAAGCGGACCTAACACTAACTTTACGTTTGGCGCTCAAGGAACTTTTGATCTGCGAGGTTTCAACGAATCTCTAATTTTTACCGACGATAGGAACAGACCCGAAGACAAAATCAACATCAAATTTGGAGGAAACGACAGAGGCAATGACAAAAACTTTAACCTTGTCTGGAACAATATACATTTAATAAGCAACAGTAGAAGTCCAGGAGGCGTAAATGGCCTTGATTTTAATACTGCAGGACCTGTCTTTAGCTGTCTAATCAACTCGCCAGCTGAATTAGTATTACCTACAGGAGTCTGGTCATTCTCAGGCTCAGACACTCAACCTGGTGAATTTCAAGGATTCGTGGGACGGTTCGGTTCGCTCAAGAGTAGTGACGGTTCAAAGGTCAGAGGTACCAGGGGGCTATTCGGTTATGGAACTGCTACAGAACCCACAGACACTCCCTCAGGTTTTAGGCTAACCGTCGCAAAAGCAGCCACTGGCCTTTCCAGTCTTTGGCGTGTTGCTGGCTCCGGGGCAGTGCCAACCGAACCACCTTTTAAAGTAAATCCGCCTGACACTTTGACACCTGGGGTGGTTGAGGTAAATGCCGCAGCTTTCGATGACTTGAACGTTGAAGTCAGCCTCTTTAACAAAGGCATTGACGTCATTAACAGCACTTCAATATCACAAGATTTCAGGTTGTGACGTAGATAGACTTGGGGCACGGCGAATGCCCGTGTTCCTTTCGACTGAATAGTCATGGCTGTGCAAATTGTAATTAAGAATTCGAGCGCTGAAGATAAGCGCCCGACACCCGCACAGCTAGCCAACGGTGAGATCGCCCTCAACTACAACGCTGCTGGAGCGTTTCTTACCTGTAAGGACACGGACGGCAACATCCAGCAAGTGAGTGGTGTCAAAATTTCAGAGGTTGCACCTGACAGCCCAGTCAAGCAAACGCTGTGGTTCCAGCCTTCTAGCCTGACGCTGTTTGTTTATGACGGTAATGCATTCCTGCCAGTTGCAGGTGGCGGTGGCGGTGGAACGCCTGGCGGTGACATCACAACGATCATTGGCAACAACGGCATTGACGCCAGTGAAGTCGCTGGTGTCGTAACGCTTGACGTTGAATTGCATGGTGGTGATGACGGACTGGAGT
>Ga0208018_100455_pt1 | contig 10722 bp, 10 predicted proteins | sample 31_taG_FD_184105 | JGI IMG/M metagenome (GOLD analysis project Ga0208018, IMG submission 184105) | Marine viral communities from the Gulf of Mexico - 31_GoM_OMZ_CsCl metaG (SPAdes) (version 2) | ecosystem: Environmental > Aquatic > Marine > Oceanic | place: Gulf of Mexico | collected 2015-07-12 | reverse complement strand
TATGAATGATAGAGATGAGAATAAGCGTTCTGACTATATAGATACTCTTGAGTATTTAGATAAAAAGAATGCTCGTGATAGAGATCAGTCGCTTTCAGAAGAAAAAGAACTTAATAGACGTATAGAGAAGCAAGGAGAAAATGAATTAAAGAGAGAAGAATTAGAAACACGTAAAAAAATAGCTAATACTCAATTAGAAATAGCTAAAACTAATAAGAATAAGTACGATGTAAACAGCAATAATAAAAAAGAAAAATAGACATAGCTATATAGTGCAAAATAATTCTATTTATACACTTGCGTAATGTAAATTTTTGAAGTTTATTTGCTAAATTATTATTGAAAGAAGAAGTAAAAAACCAATAAACAAAAGCGTATGAATGATAACTTGACAGATGACAAAATGCAAACGAGCATGGGAACAGAAGAAGTTTCTAATGTCACACTTGAAGATGTAAATATAGATGACTTTTTACCAATGCCTGGTGCAGAGTCAGTTGTTACTTCAGATAATGAAGATGATCCTTCTAAAGAAAGAGTTCAGGATGATAGACCTAAAACTGTTTTTTCAGTAGAAAAAGAATCAGACTTAACCTTTTTAGATAAATCTGAAAATGAAGATATTTCAGAAGCAGATGAAGCTATATCAGAATTAGATGATCAGTTAGAAAGTATTAAAAATGAAACTGATCCTGTAGCTAAAAAGAAAGCTACAACTAAAATGGCTTCTACTTTTGAGAAGTTAATTGAAGAAGGAGTATTATTAGGATTTGAAGATGACAAGCCTTACTCTGAGTATTCAGAAGATGATTGGAAAGAGCTTTTAACTGCAAATTTTGAAGAAAGAGAAAAAATGATTTCTCAAAATGTTCCAAGAGAGTTTTTTGAAGCATTGCCAGATGAGCTTAAATATGCAGCTGAATATGTAGCAAAAGGTGGAACAGACATGAAGGGATTGTTTAGAGCTCTTGCTCAGGTAGAAGAAAAAAGAACTTTAGATCCTAATAATGATGCTCATCAAGAATATATAGTAAGAGATTACTTGATGGCTACTAATTTTGGAGAAGGCGACAGAGAATTGCTAGAAGACCAAATTAAAGAATGGGTAGATAATGGAACACTTGCTAAAAAAGCAAAGCAGTTTAAACCAAAATTAGACGCAATGCAACAAAAAGTTTTAGCATCTAAGCTTGCCCAGCAAGAAGAGTTTAAAAAACAACAAGTTGCTCAAAAGCAAGCATACATGGATAACATCTATAATACATTGAAGCCTGGAGAATTGAATGGTTTAAAATTAAGTTCTGATAAGCAGAAGTTTCTTTGGGATGAGCTTACAACTGTAAAGTATGAAAGTTTATCTGGAAATCGTACAAATCTTTTAGGAAGATTGCTTGAAGAGTATCAATTTGGTAAAAACCAAAGATATGATTTAATAGCTGAGGCTTTGTGGTTACTATCTGACCCTCAAGATTATAAAAGATCTATTGGTAGTCAGTTTTCAAATCAAGCTACAAATGAAACAGTAAAGCAACTAAAAACAGAACAAAGCAGAAGATTATCATCATCAGGTGATTATGGATCTGAAGCAAGTGAAAGAAGAACAATTAGGAAACAACCTAGAAATATATTTAATCGCAAATAGTTTAATTTTTAATTTAATAATTTATAACACATGGCAACACCAGTTTTAAACAATGGGATTTTTCTACGAGATACCAATTATAAGGTATCTTCCCACGTAGATTCATACCACCTTTTGAACATGATGAAGACATCTGAGCCTATGGACTTGGGTCCTGTAGACCTTTGGGCTATGACTCAAAAAGTAGAGATGCCTCTTTATCAAATGTCATCTTTTGGTGGTAAAAACACAATTTTGGTTGACAATGCTAAAGGTGAGTATAAGTGGCAAACTCCTGTAGTACAGGATCTTCCTTATATCACTGAGGACATTGAAGACCCAGCAGCTGTTCTTGGAGTTGATGGTACATCATTCAGGATCAAGCTTAACAGACGAGTATTTGGACATGGTGATATTATCACTTATGACAAATATAATGGTCTTGAACTTTATATTACTGCTGAAGATATCCTTCCTTCAAATGATGGATTCATCTATACAGTAGAATTAGTAAACAATGATAACGCTGCATCTTTAGATCATGCTTATCTTGCTCCTGGAACTAAATTCTTCAGAAAAGCTTCTGCTAGAGGAGAATATGGAGAAAGATTCTCAGACATTGGTGAATTGAGTGCAGGATACCGTGAGTACTACAACTATGTTGGTGGTGCTGAGGCTCATGTTCACTATTCAGTATCTTCTCGTGCAGAGATGATGATGAAAGGTGGAATGAATGCTGATGGTTCAGTTCCTGTAACTGAGATTTGGCGTTCTTTTGATAAGAACATTGATCCATCAATCACTGACATTGATACAATGGTTAAGACTCTTGGTAAAGATTATATCAAGAAAGCTTATGATAAAGGTGATCTTAGCCGTTCATTTGTAACTAAAATGGAAGCTGCTCACTTGACAAAAGTTGCTACTGACATTGAAACTTACTTAATGTGGGGACAAGGAGGTAGAATTAAGCAAGATGGACCAGATGATATCAGATTATCTGTTGGACTTTGGAGACAGCTTGACAACGCATACAAGCGAATTTACAACCCTGGAGGATTTAGCCTTGATTTATTCCGTGCTGAAATCTTTAACTTCTTTAATGGTAAAGTTGAGTTTAAAGGACCAGATCCACAACGTCAACTTATTGTTCAGACTGGTATGGCTGGTATGAAACAAGTTAACGAAGCTATTAAGAATGAAGCATTTGGAACAGCTCAAGTAGTTAATATGGACAAATCAGGTGTTGGTGCCATTTCTGGTAACAATGCTATGGACTTAAACTTTGGATTTGCTTTCACAAGCTACACAATTCCATTCTTAGCAAATGTTAAGTTTGTATTGAATCCAGCGTTTGACAACGTTCATACTAATGATATTGAGAACCCAATTATTGATGGATTCCCATTATCTTCTTATAACTTTATCATTTTTGATATCACTGAAAACACAAATGACAACATCTTCTTGTTGAAGTTGAAGTGGGATAATGAACTTAAATGGTTCTATCAAAATGGTACTATGGATTATATGGGTAGAAGTCAAGGATTCCAGTCTTCTGGAAACTTTAATGGATATCGTGTGATGATGACTCAAACAATGCCTTCAATCTGGGTAAAAGACCCAACTAAAGTATTGAAGATTGTTATGAGAAATCCAATCACTGGAGGATCGTTCTAATAATTCTAACACATAGCGCAGAATAGGGATAGTCCTTATCCCTTCCTTCTGCTTAGGAGATTCCGCCTCCTCAGTTTAGTGAAAGCTAAACACCCAACTCAAGCCTGGGAAGTTCGCTTCCTAGGTTTACTCCCAAAAGTAACAGCCTTGACGTGGCTTGGGAGCTAAGTAGCAGAAATGTGAAACTAATGTTACAAGAAGAAGAAAAAATAAAACTTAAAATTATGGACGTAAACATTATTGAAAAACACAACTCTCTTAAGAGAGGGAACAACAAGATTAGCGTTAGACCTTATGTTAATGGAAAAGAAAACATGGGTCTTGAAAAGTATGACATGGTATTATTTGAAGGTGTTGTACATGAAGAACCTCTAGCATGCCTTTTACAGAATGGAATTAAAAGATATGTTACTGGATTAAATGAATTTGCACCTGATGTAAAAAATTTACCAGAAGATGAGAAAGAAGCTAAGATTAAACAAATAAGAGAAACAGTTTCTCAATTAGAAAAAGAATTGGCATCTAATGTTATTGATCCAAAGGATCCAGATTTTTGGAACAAGGTTCAATTATTAAGACCAAACAATGATACTTTTTGGGGTAAGATTATAATGAGATTTGGAAATGAACCTATTTTTCTTGACCCAATGAAAGATCCTTATGATCTTATAAAATTAAAAGCAATTGAAGCTGGGGGATTTAGTCTATGTGCAAAATCCTTTGAAGAGGCAAAAAACTCAGGTAATAAAAAGTTTTACCTTGATAAATTTGAAGAAACTGTAGGAGTAAAAACTGAGTATAAAAAACTTAGAAATAAAGCTTTAGCAGAACTTCAAAAGCTCTTTGACAAAAATGCTGATAAACTATTTTTAGTTTGTAAAGTGTTAGATGCAAACTCTGTACAATATAAAAAGACAACTCCTTTGGATGTTCTTTATGATAATATGGATTCTTACATAAATGGAGAATCTGCAGATAAAAATAAAAAGAGAACAGCTCAAGAATTTTTAAATATTGTAAAACTTGACATGGAAACTTTAAAATTAAGAGCATTAGTTAAAGATGCAACTTGGTATAAAGTTTTAGCTACAAAACCTGATGGTTATATTTATCATTTAAAAAGTAGCACAATGTTAGGAAAGAATCCTTCAGATATAGTTGAGTATTTAAAAAATCCACTAAATGAAGAAATTCTTGCAGATTTAACTAAGAATGTAGAGAACTATTGGTATAATGGATAACAACACTTTACAAATAAAAGTAAAAGAAAGACTTAACAAGTTAGGATCATTTGATTATGATAACCTAGAATGCTGGCAAATAGCTGAGGCATTTAATAAAGCTCAAATAGAGTGGGTTAGAAGACAGATTGATCCTACTGCTCAGTCTACTGATTCTGATGAAAGTTCTAAAATGCAGATGGATGATATACAAATTTTACTTACACAGTTAAATTTAACTTCTGCAAAAAAGAATAGATATTATGAAACACAGATTTTACCTGAAAATTATTTGTATTTCAAACGTATTAGTTTAGATGCTAAAACAGATTGTTGCCCTGCTAGAAAAATGGTAGTATTCTTAGAAGAGGTTGCAAATGTAGACATACTTCTAGGAAATGAGTTTACAAAACCAAGTGCTGAATGGGGAGAAACATTTTGTACTTTACAAGGAAATAGAATTAGAATATATACAAATAATGAATTTGAAATTGAAGATCCTAATCTTACATTTTACAGAAGACCTAGAACTGTTCAGTTTGAAGGATGCGTAGATTTAAGTACAGGAAATCCAATAACAAATAATGTAACATGTGAGTTTAAAGACGACATTGCTGAATTGATTTTAGAATCTGCTGTTGCAATTTTAGCAGGTGACACAGAATATATTACTCAATATCAGAGAAGTAAAGCTGAAGCTCAAACAAATGAATAAAAATGGATTTTGAAACTTATGCAATGGCAGGACCTCGTAAAAGAGGGTTAGCAACTAAACCATCATCTATGTCATATGAAGAAATGAGCTTAGATGATAGAGTTGCCTATTGTGGAGGTAAGTTGCTTGATGCTGCAGCTGCTTTTCACAAGTTACATCTTAAAGTTAATGGTCAGGGTGCATATGCTGCACATAAGGCTTTAGGAGATTTATATGAGCAATTACCTGGCTTAACAGACGCTGTATTAGAAGGTTATCAAGGGGCCGCAGAAGTAATTTTAGATTTTGAAGAAGAAAATTACGCAAAAGCTTTGAATTCTGTAGAAGATGCAGTATCTTATATAAGAGAGCTGAGTGGTAAAGTATCAATGCTACAACAGATGATGCCTTACACTGAGGTCGTAAATGATTTAGACAATATTAAGAGTTTATTTAATTCAACAAAATATAAGCTCTTATTTTTGAAATAGTTTTTTTTTTATTAATTAATTTTTTAACACATGGCTTATTTTCCACATGCATTTAAGAAAATGCTCGTAGCAACAGACAGAGAGGGCACAACAGTTCCTTTCTATCAAACCGCTGGTGATTTGACTACAACTTTACAAGCTGGTCAAGTCGCAGGTGTGAATGCAGCAACTAATCTTACAGTTGATTTTTCTGCTCCAGCACCAACCTACCAATCTGTACCAATGATTTATTTGGCGCAAGGTAGTTTTTATACTAACGATAAAATTGGTCCTTTTCATGGTGGATACCAAGAGACTGTAAAGACAAAAGGAATCAATGCTAAATACGTTAGTGAATTTTACGTTACAGAACCTGCTGATGCAGTAAATGAAATTGTAGACATTTGTACAAACAATTGTGAGATTGCTTGTGATACTGTTTATGATCTTCGCATTGACATTAAAGGTTCACCTACACTTCGCTTCCTTACTCACAACTTGTATCAAACATTGAGTTATAAAACTCCTTGTTGTGATGATGCTAACAATCCAATTGATCCAATGTTGGTTCTTTTAGGATGGGCAGACCAAATCAATGGCGGAGCCTCTATCTTTACCAGTGGTTCTGGTAATGCTACTGTTCCATTCCTTAACCAATTTATCCAAGCTGTAGTTTGGTTTGAAGAAACTACAACTACTACTACTGCAGACCCTGCAGGTGGTAATACATTAACACTTACTGCAATTGATGATTTTGATGCTGGTGATCGTGTACTTTTCAATGGAGAAGTTTATTATGTTGATCCTGCTCATGTATCAGGTACAGGTGCTGGTACTGTTGATGTTGTTGATTTACAAGGTAATGCTGTAGTTTTACCTGCAGTATCAAGTGGTGCAGATGTAACAGTTTATGATGCTGTAACTTCTGATACTTACACTCCAACTGTAGGTGCAGGAGCTAGTGCTATTAACGGATGTCTTCAAATTATTGGAGCTTATGTTGATACAGTATTTGGTGACTGTTCTTTCAATCCTAAAGATCACTTTGAGAAGGAGCCTATTAAGATTTACGCTTCTGCAGCATCTTATGCTAATAACTCAAATGACCTTGGAGACAATCGTTGTGATGTTTCTTGTTTTGACATTAACACTGCTCAATTAGCTGTTCAAGGAAAAGGATATGGTGAAACTCTTGTTCGTGAATTAATTCTTGTAAAAGGATACAGACAAGAAAACTGGTATGATGATCCAAGAATGCGTGAAGTAACTTTAGACACTGTTTTAGGTTCTTCTAATGCAGGTGGTCCAGAGATTGCTCGTGCAAATTCTTATGTAGTATATCATATTCTACACAGTATTCCTCGTAAAAGTAATCCTTCTGGAACATTTGATAATGATCAATATCTGGTTAAAGTTGTAGCAAATGCTCGTGATACTGACTTTGAAACATTTATGAATGCTTGGTTAGCCTCTGCTAATTCAGGAGTTCAACTTGAAGTAGTAGCATAATACTTACATATTTCATAATCACAAAAGGGGAGTGAGGGTAATAACTCTCATTCCCTTTTTTTGTTTTTCTCCCAAAAAATGATTAAATTTTATTGGGGGGATAGTTTAAAATAAAATATTTAAAATGGCCTTAAAACATGTCCTACAATTAGATATTCCTGAAACAGCTTGTGAGAATGTACTTAGAGTTGTGGATGCGTCTGTCTATGCACCTAAACATCTTCTTCCTATAGGATGTGAGCGTTTAGATATTACTTTACCAGGATATACGCAACCTGTGTATATTTCTGAAAATTTGGAAGAAAACTTTTCTTTAAACCTAACGGCTAAAGATTTAGAAATAGCTTGTAGTGATCCATCTAAAGTATCTTTACCAGATGGGTTATATACAATAGCATATAGTATATGTCCTAATGAAAAAGTAAATGTTACTTATTATCATTTAAGAACAACATGTACTTTAAATACTTATTACAAAGAACTTTGTAAACTTAGACTTGAAAAATGTGAACCTGACGCAGAAGTTAAACAAAAGTTGTCAGATTTAAGATATATAAAAAGTTTAATTGATGCAGCAAAAGCAAAAGCTGAAATATGTCATGACACTGAAGAAGGTGTTGATATGTTGAGTTATGCTAAATCGCTTTTGTCAAAATATGCATCAGGATGTTGTATAACTTGTAAATAAATAGATATGGCGTGTAGTAACTGTGGAGCAAAATTATCATGTGGCTGTCAGAAAAGAAGAGCTAGTGATGGAAGACAATGTTGTAGTAATTGTATAGGATCTTATGAGAGCTCTATACAAAAAGGTACACAACTAAAGAAATTTGTATGGGATATAGGCAAAAGATGATGGATGATATTTATGAATTAAGTGAATCATTTGGGCAAGCTGTCTATAAAAGTTTTATGGCTAGAAGGTATGGTCTAAAAAATTGTCAGAATACAATGGATCCTGACTTAGCTGGTGATTTGCTTAATATTAAAAAAAGAGAACAAGAAAGAGAAGAGTGTTGTCTTATTTTTACTGAACAAAGTTGTTGTGTAGAAACTGGTACACAAACTTTTGATCAAATACAAGATTTACCATGTATATTATTTAATTATACATTAACAATAAGTCCAACCTTTGTTGGTGGACAACTAGGATTTAAAAATCAAGATGGTGTATTTATTCTATTTCCAATTAATGGTGGAAAAATTGAGACTGAGTTTCCATTCTGTGCTGAATATAGTACTATAACTTTTGATAGTGATCCATATTTTGCAGAAAATGAACCACCATGTTTAGAAGAATTATGTGCAGCTATTAGTGGCTTGACTTTATTGCGTGGCGAAGAATGTTGCCCATAATGAATAATAAAAATAAATAAAATTTAGTATATTATATTATGAAACCTGTATCATCAAATGTAAATAATTACCCATCAAAAAAAGGATGCACTCCCGTTAATGCTTCTTGTATAGTATGGGAAGGTCCTAATATACCTTGTATAGATTTATGCAAAGGGGACACTATTGATAAGGTTGTATATGATTTAGCAAAAATACTTTGTGATGTTACAGATAATCTTCTTGATGTAACATCGCTTGATTTTGAGTGTTTGTTGGAAAATGGAGGATGCGAACCTAAAACTATATTAGAAACTTTACAACTATTAATATCTAAAGCTTGTAAACAAGATGAAGCGATTGTCCAAGACATATATCAAGAACCTGTTTTACCACTACCTTCATGTTTGTATTATACAAATGGAGAAGGTGATGATGTTACTGAGCTTGTTTTAAGCGAGTATGTAACTTACTTAGCTGATAAAATTTGTGAGATTCTTCTTTCTATTGCAAGTATAAATGTTGCAATTACAAATATTAATGAAAGAATTGATGAATTAGAGATACTTATAGGTGAAAGTATAAGACCAGGTTCTTTAACAATAAATGTTGTTTCAAGATGTTTATCTGCACCTTCGCCAGGTACAACACTTAATATAGCAACTGCTTTTGGGAATTTAGAACAAGCATTATGTGATTATATTGCTGTTGTTGGCGAGCTTAGCGAATGGCAAGCTATGTTGAGTAAGATATGTATAGATTCAACTACACCACTTCCATGTGATATAAGTGGAGCAACTACTTATGGAGATTTAGCTAATTGGATTAATAATCCTACTACAGCCGCAGGTGCTGTAAATAATCTATGGGTTGCATTATGTGCAATGAATACATGTATTTCTGAGATTACAAATCCTACATTAACATGTGGCATTATCAGTCCTTCAAATGTTACAGTTACTCCTGGTAATATTACAGCTACTATAAATTGGGTAGCTGCTCCAATTCCTGTAGGATATGAACCTGTTAATTCTTATGAAATAGGTATATATGACGCAACTGGTACTTCTTTGGTTAATTCATATACTGGAATTTCAGGATCAGCAACCTCTTATACTGTTACTTCAGGGGCTCCTTTAGTAGCAGGTACTGATTATGTGGTAAAAGTTTCAGCTGTTTATAGCTGTGGACAAAGTCCATTTAGCAATGCTGAATCACCTGTTGGAGAAATAATTACAATATTTGTGACAAATCAGATAGCGTATAGTACTGTTGATACTATTGTACCAGATACATGTCTTGGAGTTGGTTATAATAAAATTGAAAGAGAGATTACAATTGAACTCCAAAATTTAAGTGGTGTTCCTGCAGTGTATCCAGGTGGTGATATAATACTTACTTTTGAATTAGAAAACGCTATTTGCCCACCTGCAGCCCCTATTGTTACAACTTTTGATATTACAATTACTGCAGGATCAAGTACAGGAACATATACTTTTGACGCTTCTCGTGAAATAGATTGTAGTGGAGGTGTAGGACCTTGTACAGCAGTTAGCAGTACTGTTACTTGTTTATCAAATGTTGATAATGGTGGATTAACAGGTCTTATAATGGATGGATCAGTACCACCAGAATGTTAATAATATAAAATGAAAAATAATAATTGCACACCAACATCTTCAAACTGCATAGTATGGCAGGGTCCAAACATACCCTGTATTAATTTATGCAAAGGAGATTCTATTACAGATGTAGTATACAAGCTTGCTACAGATTATTGTGATTTGTTAAGTAAGCTTGATCCCAGCATATATGATTTGTCATGTTTAAATGATGCATCTTGTGCTCCAAAAAATATACAACAACTTGTTCAACTTCTCATAAATAAGATATGTGACGTTGAAAAACAAGAAGGACCTGCTGGAGCTGCTGGTGCTGATGGTGCTGATGGTACTCCTGGCGATACAATACGAACAATAGATTTACTACCTGGTGATCCTCAATGTCTTGAGGGAGGTGTATTAATTGAAGTACTTGATTCAGGAGGTGCTATAAAGTCTCAGACTTATATATGTAATGGTAGTGATGGCTCTAATGGAGTTAAAGGAGATGATGGAGACCCTGGCCCAATAGGACCCGTTGGTCCTCAGGGAGATCCAGGATTAATAGATGTAATAAATAGTTGCGCACCAA
>Ga0208018_100449_pt1 | contig 10803 bp, 7 predicted proteins | sample 31_taG_FD_184105 | JGI IMG/M metagenome (GOLD analysis project Ga0208018, IMG submission 184105) | Marine viral communities from the Gulf of Mexico - 31_GoM_OMZ_CsCl metaG (SPAdes) (version 2) | ecosystem: Environmental > Aquatic > Marine > Oceanic | place: Gulf of Mexico | collected 2015-07-12 | reverse complement strand
TGCTTGGTAGGATAAATTGAAGTTTAGAAAAATCAACATCCTTCTTTTTTAAATCTAGTAATACACTTCTTATAAAGTTTGCCATTATATAAAAATAAAAAACGCCGAGATATTATCTCAGCGTTTTTTATCTTATTTATAGAAATAGTAATTACAAAAACTTAGTCATTAAGTTTTACCTCAACACGTCTGTTGTTTGCTCTACCAGCTCTTGTTTTGTTATCATCAATTGGTTGAGCTTCGCCATAACCAACAGCAGATAAACGATCATCACTAATACCATTAGCAACTAAGTAATCTTTTACTGCATTAGCTCTTCTCTCAGATAATAATTGATTAGATTTTTCAGAACCAACACTATCAGTATGACCTTCAATAGTAAAGCTAGCTTTAGGATATTCTTTAAAAATAGCAGTCATTGCTTTTAATACAGGGTCAGTTTCTTTTTTGAAAGATGCTTTTCCAGTATCGAATAAGATTGTTCTAGCGTATTCATTTAAAGTATCCATAACCTCAACAGTTGGGTTGATTTCTGGACAACCATTGTTTGCAACTGTTCCAGCTTCGTTAGGACATTGATCATCTTTATCTAAAACTCCGTCACCATCAGAATCTGGCCAAGGGCAACCGTTGTTTGCGGCAGGACCTGCTTCATTTGGACAATTGTCATTTCCATCAGCAATACCATCACCATCAGCATCTGGACAACCAGCTAAAGATTTTAAACCTGGAGTGTTAGGGCAGTTATCAGTATTATCTGGAACACCATCACCGTCAGAATCTGGGCAACCATTAAATTCAGCTAAACCAGCTTGATTTGGACAAGTATCTTTTGAATCTTCGATACCATCACCATCAGAATCTGGGCAACCATTAAATGCCGCTAAACCGGCAACTTCAGGACAAGCATCATTTTTGTCATAAATACCATCACCATCAGTATCTTTTCCGCCAAAGTTAATAGCTACACTAAGAGAGTGCTCAAAGTGCTTTGGTAAGTAATCCTCAAAAGAGTGTTTGTAAGTAGATTGAGCAACTAATCCAACGCGCTCACTAAGCCAATAGCTTAAACCAAATGATCCGTTAAGAGTTCCAGCTCCAATTTTTTGAACCCAAGTATAACCACCACCTACACCTAAATGTGGTTGAAGTTTATTCCAATTCAAAACAGAACCTAAATTATACTTTACAATACCATTAACTGCAAAATATGTTAAATCGTCTGCAGTTGCATCACCAACTTTTTCAATTCTATTTAAAGACCCACCTACACCGAAAGAAAAATTATCTCCCATGTATTTTGAAACTGTAAAAGTTGAAAGAGAAGGTACAATATTGTAATGATCACTTAAATTGAAGTATTCATCAAAGTAACCTCCAAATGGAGCATCTTCTCCAACAGGGTATAAATCAACTGCGTTGACTCCGAAACTAAACTGCCAAGGATTATTATCGTCTTGTGCGTTTGCGTTGCTAAATCCTATTACTAGCAACAAAGCGAACATTAATCTGCTAAGATTTTTCATATTCAAAAATTTAATTTTTAAGTGTTAATTGTAAGCAAAAGTAAGTTGTTAAATGTTATTAACAAAGACAAATATAGAAAAATATTGCTTTTTTTCTAAGAAAATGAGGCTGTTTAGATAGATTTTAAATTATTTCTAAGCGCTTTCCAACATTTATAAAAGCATTTATGGCTTTGTCTAGATGCGCCTTCTCATGTGCAGCTGATAGTTGTACACGTATTCTGGCCTTTTCTTTAGGTACAACTGGAAAGAAGAACCCTATAACGTAAATCCCTTCTTCTAGTAACATATTGGCCATGGTTTGCGATAATTTAGCATCATATAACATAACAGGTACAATTGCAGAATCACCATCAACAATATCAAAACCAGCTTTTTTCATTCCTTTTTTGAAATAATTAGTATTCCATTCTAATTTGTCTCTTAGTGATGTATCATTTGCTAATAAATCAAAAACTTTAATGGATGCGCCAACAATTGCTGGTGCTAATGAATTTGAAAACAAGTATGGTCTTGAGCGTTGGCGTAACATGTCGATAATTTCTTTTTTACCAGTTGTATAACCACCCATTGCTCCTCCAAGTGCTTTTCCTAAAGTTCCAGTAATAATGTCTATGCGATTCATTACATTTTTTTCTTCTAAAGTCCCTCGTCCTGTTTTTCCGATAAATCCGGCTGCATGACATTCATCAATCATTACTAATGCATCATATTTATCTGCTAAATCACAAACCTGATCTAATGATGCTACAATACCATCCATAGAAAATACGCCATCTGTAACTATTATTTTAAAACGTGCTCCATTGGCATTTGCATCTTGAAGTTGTTTTTCAAGGTCTGCCATGTCATTATTTTGATAACGATAACGTGCAGCCTTACATAAACGAACTCCATCGATAATTGAGGCATGATTTAAAGAATCTGAAATAATAGCATCTTCAGCTCCTAATAAAGGCTCAAAAACACCACCATTGGCATCAAAGGCAGCAGCATATAAAATGGTATCTTCAGTTTGATAAAAGTCTGCAATTTTTTGCTCCAGTTTTTTGTGAATGTCTTGAGTACCGCAAATGAATCTAACTGACGACATCCCAAATCCATGAGTGTCCATAGTGTCTTTTGCTGCTTGAATAACTTCAGGGTGTGATGAAAGCCCTAAATAATTGTTGGCACAAAAGTTTAAAACAGTTTGCCCTGTATTTAAAGTAATTTCTGCACCTTGTGCTGATGTTATAATTCGTTCTTCCTTATAAAGGCCATTCTTTTTTATGTCCTTTAATTCTGCTTGTAATTGTTTTTTTATATTTCCGTACATGGTGATTTTTTTTGCAAATTTAAACTTCTTTTATTTCTATTGACTCATTAAGATAAATAAGAATTTTATGAGTAACCAAAAAACTCATTTCTTCTAAGGCGTCTTGATATGTTTGCAGTTGTTGAGCATGTTTCAGATCTGACTTCCCGGTTTTATAATCTATAATAACGACTTCATTCTTAGTGTTGAACACTAAACGATCTGGCCTGAGTATAATTCCGTTCTTAGTAATTATGTCACGTTCATTATAAACCTTTACATTTTCCGAAAAATAAAGCCTCAACTTTGGATGTTCGACAATTGAATTTAAAAGACTGGTTAATTCTTCTTTTTGCAGATTGTTTATGATTCCAGATGACGAAAACCAGTCTAGCGCTAATTGAATATCTTCGCTAGTTTTAATCCGAGCCATTATATCGTGGATTAAATTTCCTTTTTCTAAGGCTTCTTTTTGAGAGGTATCCCAAAGCAGTCCTGCTTTAGTAAGTATATTGATTTGATGTTCTTTCTTTGGGATTGAAATGAAGCGATTTTGAAATGAAGAATCGTTTTGAAGGGTCGAAGCGGTTGTGCTTTTTTCTTTTTCGCCAAAAGGATAATTCCATGTATTATCGTCCCATTTATTTATGTGTTTTAAGTAGTTTATTAATAATCCAGAATATTTGTTCTCATGATTTGATAATTCACCTTTTGCGCTGAAACTAATACTGCTTATTATATATAATCTTTGGATTGCTCGAGTTAACGCTACATAAAGTAGGTTAATATTGTCTAATTCTAATTCTGCTTGATGCTCATTGAATATGTTTAGGCCTTGCTCATTGTACTCTACAATTTCTTTATTATAATTTAAAAGGGTTTTTGAAAATCCATTAAATTTATTTTCATTTAACGAAAACCACACCTTCGGCTCTAATTCTCTATAAATATCCAAATCAGCATAAGGAAATATCACAATTGGGAATTCGAGCCCTTTAGATTTATGAATGGTCATAATCTGAACAGCGTTACCACCAGAAGAGCTTATTTTAAGCTGTTCTTTTTTTTGCTCATAATGGACTAAAAAATCTGATATGCTAGAGGAGGATTTGTTGGAAAAATTAAAGACAAAGTCTAAGAAAAACTGAACATATGCATCGGCAACCTCAACTAATTTAAAATGATAAATAATAGTCTCAACTAATTCATACAAAGGCAATTGTAAAGCTTCATTAGGTTTAAAATGAATTCCAAAGCTATTCAAACTTTTATAAAAGTCATCAAGATTAAGATGGATGTGATCTGAATAAAATTCGTGTTTATTTATAATTTTTAGTTTGTTTACCAAAAACCGCAATACTTCAACTTTATATTCATTGTTGCTAGGATTCAGTAAAAACTGCAATGACGCAACTATAAAATTGACTTCGGGAGATCGACTTAACGCTAAAGTTTCAGAAGAAATAATTTCAATTCCTTTTTCATTTAAATAGTTTGCGATAGCAATACCTTCCTTGGTTTTTCTTACCAAAACACAAATGTCGCTATAACTAAAACCATCTTTAATACATTGCTTTATTTGCGTGAAAACCTGTTCTGAGAATGTCTCATCTCTATCATCTTCTTTGTTGATGTTTAGAAAAGATATATCAACATAACCTTTGTGTTTTGAAGACACGTTTTGCACACTGTTTTGATATAAACTAGAATGATTGTTTAGACTAAACACAAAGCTTGATAAATGATTAAAAAATGAGTTATTAAATTGTATAATTGCTTCTGAGCTTCTGTAGTTGGTGTTTAAGGACATAATTTCTGCAGGAACATGAAATGGATTTTCTGTTTTATTGTATAAATCAATAAATTGTTCTGCTTTACCTCCACGCCATCTGTATATGGCTTGCTTGGCATCACCAACAATCATGACGCTAGAATTTTCGCTTGATAAGGCATTGCCAATAAGCGGTGTTAAATTGTCCCATTGCATTTTTGAGGTATCTTGAAACTCATCAATGAAGTAATGTTTAAATTTTTCTCCAATACGTTCATAAATAAAGGGAACAGGCTGATTTTTTATTTCATCGCTTATTAATGAGTTGAATTCTGAAATCAAAAGTTTATTTTCCTCTTCTTTAATGAGATTTAGTTCTTGATTAATGAGATGAAGCACCGATAGAGGAGTGATATTTTTATAAAAATTAAACAGAAATTTGTGATGAAAAATGATCTCTTTGGTTTTATTAAAGGCATTGATTAATTCTGGCTGAATGGAGTCAATAGTATCTGCAACTTCAGGAAGAACCCTTTTTGGATAAAGCGTCTCACCATCAATTAACTTATTTTGCCATGATAAACCAAAATTTACATTTAGGTTCAGCTGGCTTAGGTTGAAAAAGTATTTTGGCAAATAACTGCTTGAAAAATCATCAAATTGTAAACCTGCTTCTTCAATAAGGGTTAACACCTTTTGAGACTCTTGTTTAATTAAATTTTCTGATATTTTTGTTTCATTTTTTAAAGACTTTTTTAAAACCGTAAAATCATCCAAAGTTTTGTCTTTTAGCGTCTCTAAATATGGAATATCATTTTCATTAACTAACAGCTTGGCAATTTTATTGAAATCATAAGCGACGTCCCAGCTTTTGTCATCGTCGGTTTTTTCAATGGCAAACTCAACCAAAAGTTTCGTAAGCTGGTCATCTGCACCAGCTCGAGAAATTAGGTTATCTACGGCTTTATTTAAAATAGATTCTGTATCTAACTCAACCTCAAAATTCAATGGTAGCTTAAGATCAAACGCAAATGTTCTGATAATTTTTTGTGTAAATTTATCAATGGTAGACACATCAAAGGCCGCATAGTTTTTCAAAATACTGTAAAGTAAAGCTTTTGCTTTCTGGTGAAGTATTTCTGGCGTAGTGTTTAATTCGCTACAAAGCTCTTGAAACAGTACATTCTTGCCATTTATAATTTCTGGGTTCGAAAATTCCTTTAAAGCCTCAATAATACGATCTTTCATTTCGGCAACAGCTTTATTGGTAAAGGTAATTGCTAATATATTTTTGAAAGGCTCATGTTGTTTAGATTGTAATAAAACCTTTAAATAGTTTTTTACTAACGAAAAGGTTTTTCCGCTACCAGCTGAAGCATTATAAATGTAAAACGAAGATGTATTCAAAAAAGAAAAATTTTATACCAAAATAAGTAATCTTAATAACTTATTAAGACTATTTATAATCCTTTATTGTAAATTTGAGTAAAATAAATACTAACATAAAAACACAATATTATGGCTTTCGAATTACCGAAATTAAAATATGCATATGATGCTTTAGAACCACACATTGATGCTCGCACTATGGAGATTCATCATTCAAAACATCATCAAGGCTACACAAATAATTTAAACAACGCAATTGCTGAAACAGATAATGAAGGGAAATCTATAGAAAACATTCTTTCTAACTTAGATATGAAAAACATGGCTGTTAGAAACAATGGAGGAGGATTTTACAACCACAGTTTATTTTGGGAAATAATGAATCCAGAGGACAAAGGATATTTGTCTGGCGAGTTAAAAGATGCTATCATCTCTGCTTATGGATCTGTTGATGATTTTAAAGCAGTTTTTAGTAAAGCTGCCGCAACACAATTTGGGTCAGGTTGGGCTTGGCTTTGTGTTCACAAAGGCGGAAAAGTTGAAGTTTGCTCAACGCCAAATCAGGATAACCCATTAATGCCAGGAGTAACTTGTGGTGGAACGCCAATTTTAGGATTGGATGTTTGGGAACATGCGTATTATTTAAATTATCAAAACAGACGTCCTGATTATATTGAAGCGTTCTTTAAAGTAATTAACTGGAACGAGGTTGAAAGACGATACGCTCAAGCAAAGTAATATTATTCGAATTATTTGAAAATAAAAAAGGTGAACAGATGTTCACCTTTTTTGCCCCAAATCTACCATAAACTTAACCTACTTATGTTATGGTGATTCAAATATAACAGTGTAAAACATTAATATTTAAATTTATTAGACAAAATACCCATAAATTAGCCTAAGGGTTGTTTTCGTGAAATGCCAGTAGTTTAGACTATTAGCCAAATTCAGAAGAATTGGAAGTGTTTTGAAATAAATTTAATGGGCTGAAACACAAAGTTTAATGCATAAAAAAAGGTGAACAAGCGTTCACCTTTTTTTGCCCCAAATCTACCATGAACTTAACCTACTTATGTTATGGTCTTACTAAAGTAGACGTATTTTTAAAAAAAGCGCCTAAATATTAGATGAAATGCATTTTTTTTAGTTTAAAAGCTACTTTTTATGGATTAAATGACGAAATCCTTATTTTTTCGTTAATATGCACGCTCTTGATTGCCTTCATAAAAATTGATGAAGGCTCTGTTTACAACTCTGTTGCCACCTGATGTTGGATAATTACCTGTAAAATACCAATCGCCTAAGTTTTTCGGACAAGCTTTATGCAAGTTGTCAACCGTTTGAAAAATTAGTTTTACCTCTGCACTTATACTTTCGTGACTAAGCAGTGTTGCAATTTTATCTGAAATTTCTTCATCAGTGAAAGGATCATAAATTTCCTTTACAAAATTTTGCACCTCAACATCATCTAAATCTATTTGTGCTTTGCACTTGTTGTATACCTCTTCAACTAAGTGATACTTATTATTGTCTTTTAATAATTCCAAAGCCGCTCTAAAAGCTATTAGACTTTCTAAGTTCGCCATATCTATTCCATAACAATCAGGATATCTGATTTGGGGAGCCGAAGAGACTACAACAATTTTCTTTGGTTTTAAACGATCAAGCATTTTAAGGATACTCATTTTAAGCGTTGTACCTCTTACGATACTGTCATCTATTATAACCAAGTTATCCGTTGGTTTTATAACACCATAAGTGACATCATAAACATGTGCTACTAAATCGTCTCTACTACTATCTTCAGTAATAAAAGTTCTAAGCTTTACATCTTTAATTGCAATTTTTTCAATTCGAGGTCTTTGCGAAAGTACTTCAGTTACTTTCTCTGATGATAAGGATCGTTTCCCTTTTAGAATGGCGTCTGTTTTTTTCTTATTTAATACATCCTCAACGGTTTCAATCATTCCATAAAAGGAAGTTTCTGCTGTGTTAGGGATATATGAAAAGACAGAATTTTTAATATCATTATTAATGGAATCTAATACTTTCGGCATTATAAGCTTTCCTAAAAGCTTACGTTCCTTATAAATTTCGGCATCACTTCCTCTTGAAAAATAGATGCGTTCAAAAGAACAGGCCTTTCTTTCAAGTGGTTCGAGTATTTTTTTAATATTAGTTTCACCTGATTTTTTTGTGATTATCGCATGACCTGGATCAAGCTCTTTGACATCATCAAAATCAACATTAAAAACAGTTTGAATAACTGGACGTTCTGATGCTACTACGACTATTTCATCATCTTTATAATAATAAGTTGGTCTAATTCCTGCAGGATCTCTCAATACAAACGAGTCTCCATGACCTAATAATCCAGCCATTGCGTAGCCACCATCCCAATTTTTTGCAGCTTTACGTAATATTTTGGCAACATTTAAGCGCTCGGCAATTAAAGGGGAACATTCATTTTTACTATAGCCTTCTTTTTTTAGATCTTTATAAACTTTACTGACTGCATCATCTAAAAAGTGACCAATTTTTTCCATTATGGTAATGGTGTCAGTATACTCTTTTGGGTGTTGCCCTAAATCAACAAGGTTTTTAAATAACTGTTTAACATTGGTCATGTTAAAATTTCCTGCAAGAATTAAATTTCTATGCATCCAGTTATTTTGTCTTAAAAAAGGATGAACGCTTTCTACGCTATTCTTTCCAAACGTACCATATCTAACATGGCCTAAAAGTAATTCACCTATATAAGGAATGTGTTTTTTTTGTAATGCAACATCTGAAGCGTATTCAGGATGCTCTAATAACTCTTTATTAACACGCTCATTAATTTGAGCAAAAATATCCTGAATAGGTTGTTGAGCGATTGAACGAACTCTACTTATATAGCGTTCACCAGGTTTAGTGTCGAGCTTTATACTTGCAAATCCAGCACCATCTTGTCCACGATTGTGCTGTTTTTCCATCATAAGGTACATTTTGTTTACGCCATAAAATGCAGTACCATATTTTTTTTTGTAATACTCAAGAGGTTTTAAAAGCCTTATAAGTGCAATACCACACTCGTGTTTTAAAGCGTCACTCATTTTTTGTTTAGTGTTGTGTTATAAATTAAAAAACGCACTCAATTACTGAGCGCGTTTTTTTATGATAATTCTATTTCAAATTGCGTTAAATTTTTAAACTGCTGCAAACGCTTATGTACTTCGTCAGATTTCAAGTTTATCATTCGTTCTGTGCCAAATTTCTCAACACAGAATGAGGCCAAGGTTGAACCATAAATCACAGCGTTTTTCATATTTTCAAATGACGTGTCTTCAGTTCTTGCTAAATACCCTGCAAATCCTCCAGCAAAAGTATCACCTGCTCCTGTAGGGTCAAATACTTCTTCAAGTGGTAAAGCTGGAGCATAGAATACATTGTCATTATGAAATAATAATGCGCCATGTTCTCCTTTTTTAATCACCACATATTTTGGACCCATTTCATGAATCTTTCTAGCTGCAACTACAAGAGAGTATTCACCTGTTAACTGTCTAGCCTCTTCGTCATTTATTGTAATTACGTCAATTCTTTTAATAACCTTATAAAGATCTTCAAGCGCATTGTCCATCCAAAAGTTCATCGTATCAAGAACAACCAATTTTGGCTTTTCTTCCATTTGGTCTAACACACTCATTTGTACCATTGGATGCAAGTTACCAAGCATAACCACTTCAGCATCTTTGTAATTTTCTGGAACAACAGGATTAAAGTCTGCAAGCACATTTAACTCGGTTGCCAATGTGTCACGTGAATTCATATCATTATGGTATAGGCCACTCCAGAAAAATGTTTTTCCACTTTCCACAATTTCTATTCCTGAAATATCAATATTTCTTTCAGAAAGCAGATTTAAATATTCTTTTGGGAAATCACCTCCAACTATTGAAACAATGGCGGCATCAAGTTTAAACTGTGAGGCCGCTAATCCGATAAAAGTAGCAGCGCCACCAAGTATTTTATCCGTTTTTCCAAAAGGTGTTTCTATAGCGTCAAAGGCTACAGTGCCAACAATGACCAATTTGCTCATAAAGCTTTTAAAATTTGCAGCAAATATACGTTTTTTAAGTGCTAAAAAACGAATTTATTTTCGACCAAAATCTGCTGGAATTTCTCCCCAAGCTTTGGTTTCCCATTTAACTATAGTAGAACTATAATCATTGGTTTTTAACCAAGTTACAGCGCGATCTACAAGCTCAAAAAGCGCTTTGTTTTTATTTGAGCGCTCAAGCTTGGTATTGCAGTTTTTCTTTTTCACCCAACTGATGGCTGTCTTAGAATCTGTGTAAATAATGCGATTGCTATTTTTTTGTTTCAATAATGCCAACCCATGAACAATAGCTAAAAATTCTCCAATATTATTTGTGCCTTCTTCAAAAGGACCTTGTTTGAATAATTGCTTTTTAGTTTTGGTGTCTACACCACGATATTCCATTTTTCCAGGATTTCCACTTGAGGCAGCATCTACAGAAATAGAGTTATAGTTTGGCTGTCCTATTTTTTTTAATTGCGCTTCAGACAATTCACTTTTAAATTTTTTGCTTTTCCCAATATAGTCTTTGTAATTACCCTTTAAGGCTTTTTTTGCAGCATCAAATGTTTCAAAAGATTTGTATTGAGCCCCTTCAAAATCCTTTATCTGTGCCTTGCAATCGTCCCAAGACTCAAAAACTCCAGTGTGATATCCTTTCCAAACTGTATAGTATTTTTTCTTTTTTTTACTCATTGTTAGTTTCCGTCAATACAGAAATCTTTTTAGTTTGTATTTA
>Ga0208018_100448_pt1 | contig 10819 bp, 12 predicted proteins | sample 31_taG_FD_184105 | JGI IMG/M metagenome (GOLD analysis project Ga0208018, IMG submission 184105) | Marine viral communities from the Gulf of Mexico - 31_GoM_OMZ_CsCl metaG (SPAdes) (version 2) | ecosystem: Environmental > Aquatic > Marine > Oceanic | place: Gulf of Mexico | collected 2015-07-12 | reverse complement strand
TCGATGTGTGAGTAAGACCACTTAAATAAGTACCACCACCTCCGAAGTTTACCGTATCTAGAATGTATGCCTCTGTTGGAATTGTAGCCGATGCATTAACGTTGATTCCTGTCTCTCCTGACAACACAACAAACGAACTATAAATAACTCTGAATCGTCTTGTAACTGTAAGCGTAGCAGGTAGGATAAACGTAGTAGTTGCTGAACGCCCATCGAACAAACATTGAGATAATCCAACCGTACCTATTGACCCATCGAATGTAAGACCGCCCGAATTAAGGAAAGCAGAATCCTGAATAATGAAGTTAGAATAGTCCTTAATCGTTCCTACCGTTGCGCAATCTGTGAAGTTCACACCGAACCAATCTAAAGCTGTAGTGACCCCGTCCCCGTCAAGGTTCAAGGCTACGTTTGCTTCGATAGTTATATTACGGATAGGTAGAGAATAGTTAGAAGTTATTAAAGCCGTTCCTGTAAGTCCTGTTGATTTAATACGGCAGTTTTCGGAAGAACCTCCTAAGATAGTGGTGTTCTGACCACATACTAACCTGTCACCTAAAAGGTCTACCGTAGTGGTAAAGAAGTAAGTCACGTTGTCAGCCAAAGTAATAACGCCTCCCGATGGAGTAGGCAGGTCAGACTTCGAACCGATGAAAATAACATCTCCCGTAGTAGCACCACTACCCAAGGTGATGATTTGAGTCTGTAGTGTGTCGATGTCAGTCTCCGAGATGTTAACCTGAGTAATAATGTTCTCAATATCTCTCGCCACTTCGTCCATCCCGATGGCTTGATATTGTTTATTTCTAAGTGATTGTTGAGTTATCATTAGTCTAGTCTTTTATATTGAAGTATTGAACCTTTCCAAGTTCTTGATGTTCGCCCTGCTGCTGCCGAATTGTTGGCAAATTGAAATTTAAATGTAGCGTTTGAATCGGGAGTAAATGAGTATATTATTCTAACCGCTACTAAGTCGTCTAAGTTCGCCGATGGTACACCCGTTACTATTGCCGTTGTAGATGCTGATGCGTTCGCTGTTACGATAATGTTATTAACTGCTGATGCTGCTGTTAAGTTTTGACAATTACCTCTTCCTGTTATCGTTCCTGCACTTACAGCAAACCCAAATCTATAATCTCCCGTTGCATCGTTTCCACTGATTGTTAAATCCATCGTTAACATATAGTGACCACCCGCCACAACAGAGAATTGCAAGTCTGTATCATCTTGCAACGTGGCGTTGTTCGTTACATCTTGATTAGCACTCTTTACTATTGTAGTATATCCTGCTGGGTCTGCTGATGTAGGTGTTGCCCAAGTATTGTCACCTCTTAAAAAGGTAGTATTGTCAGCCGTACCCGTTGCGCTTAGTTCAGTAGTTCCGATTGTTGCAGCGTCAATACTCATTACCGTACCGCTACCTGAGACGGTTATATCTCCATAGTCCCCATCTGCTAGTGTTGATCCGCTTATAGATACATTCCCAGTACCTAGTATACTATTCCCGTTTATCGTCTTCATTAGTTCACTGCTGTTATTATCCAATTAGCACCGTCACTCACAACCGTCACCGAAACGTATTGAGTTAAAGTAAATGTTGTTGCTCCGTCAATTGTCTCTGTTCCGTCCCCGTCTAGAGTGATTGTACCTGCACCCGTGTTTTTGACTATGTATGTTTTACCTACTCTGTTTACGGCAGTTGGTAGTGTTACCGTGAACGTTCCACTTGTGCAGTTAATTAGGTAGTCAGAGTCTGTGATTGTGTAGGTTGTTGTCTTCGCTACATATGGAAATCTGACAGATTTATTAAAGTCAAAGCTGTTAGGAGTAACAGAAGCAAGTAAGGAGTTGTTAGCATAGAACTCAACTGCTGAGTTAGTAGCACTCACGTAGTTTAGATTGTAACCTATTTGAAGATAGTTAGTAATCATATACAGCCAAGACTCAGCGTAGTTACCTCCGTCTGTTGTTATAGCCAAGTCATATCCTGCGGTATCGTGGTTTCTGTCATCGTCAAATACTAAATCAGTGTTTGCGAAGTTTTGACCCGTTGTAGTGTCGCTTGTTATTACACCGTCCTCTTCTAGTACGTTATTGTCCCCTTCTATAAAACCTCTTGTTGAAGGTAGAGTGATATTGTTAACCCCTTTTATTAGTACGTCAGACCCTTGACCATAAGTGTTAGAGTTAAGTGAACGCTGTCTAAATATTTCTCCCGTTGCTTGAGGATACTCGGTCTTGGTTGGTTTGTACGTTACAGGCTTCTTCTTGAAAGGTGCAAAGTCAATTTCTGAGTCGATACTCATTAACTCCACCTTCGTTAGTTGCTTAACGTTTGGATCGTAGTCAATGACTCTATTAATAAACCACCAACTATTATCAATCCTAATCTTATCGTTTAGCTTCAGGCTTTGTATATCCGCCTCGTTTAAGTCGAAGTAAGCGGTTAACATCTTACCCGTGTTGATTTGGTTTACCGTTCTTCTCCAGTATAGATTATAAAGGTTATTATTGGTTGGTTCGTAACCTTCGTAGTAGTAATAATCGCAAGTAGCGAAGTTAATATCAAAAGAAGGGTTTAGAGGGTCATCCCAATGGTGGCAAATAGGATAGGTAGTAAGCCCCGTTTGTCCCGTTGTTCCGTAGTCATAGATGTTATACGGCTGACAAGTACCCGTACCTCCATCGTGTAAAATACGAATGTTTGTTTTTGGCGCATATCCGTAGAACATAGGCACATATGCACCGAATACCGTCTGCATTATAGGAGTAGGACTGAACATAAGTTCTTTAGTGTCTACTCCTTTTACATACTCGTTGTCGAATGTGAACTCTACCTGACCGTAAGTTTCTCTAAATGTCTCTTGATAGATTTTATTAGGTTCGTCTGCGTCAGGCTTGTAGCTTAATACAAGTTTCTTCGCTGCTAGTTCAGGTAGGAACTGAAGTACCTGGTCGCGCTCCTTTGCTAGTTTATAAGTCCAATCCCTCTCAGCACCTGCATCGTAGTAGTCATCTCTGTGTGCTAGTATTAACTTGTTCGGCTCGCTAGGGTTTATCTCAGCGTAAAGGTTGTACATCGTAAAGATGGACTTTATAAAATCCTTTTGCTTTACCTTTGCAGGAACGTACCTATTTACGTTGATAATTGCGCCACTTGATAAGGTGTTAGAACTGATAGAAGCCCGAAGTGTGGAAGCCGTAACATCAAGCTGCAAGTTGACACCTACGTCTGCGCCACCTGTAGGCGAGTTAACGCTCCTCCATAGCGGGCGGTTGTTACCACTCCACGCACTAGTTACCTGAATACCAAAATAGAAAGTTAACACATCTGCCGCTGCAAGGTTCGAAGTGGGAATGCTAAATGATTTAGTCAGGTTGTTAAATATAGTAGAAGTACCCGCTGCAACAGATGTACCTTCATTCAGGATCGAGGTTTGAAACAATGACCCCGAGGATATTAAGTTAGTGCCGTTCTTTCTAATTTGAACGAATGGTCTTAATACATAGTTCTTAGTTGCAGCTGTTGCCTGCTTATCTACTAAATAAGCTGTAGCACCTGTTGAGTTAAATGCGTTAATATCGTAGTCAACGTCAAAACTGAATGTAATACTATCCCCTCCCGTAATAGCGAAAGGAACGGTATAAGTACCTGCTGCTGCTACGAATAAGTTTTGATTATCCTGCACCTCAGTGAAGTTTGTTACCTGACTGCTAAACGTTGCAGCATATGAATCACTATATGAACTGGTAACCGTTACAGCTTTAGTCTCTTCAACTATGTAATCAGTGTAGTCGTAATTGATAATGTCCCCATTGAAAGGAATAAGCAACTTATCAAAGTGTGCAGCCGTTAATGTATTCCAAGTGTACTGAAATCCTGCGCCTTCAAAGATTCTATCAAAGTAGGTCTTTGCATATATAGCAGGTCTCAACTCTTTTAGTGGATAGTTAACGTCTGTAGTCGCAGGTAGTACGTACTTCCATCCATTAGCTATCGTGTGACTAAAAGAGGATACAACATTTGCCGCTGTGATCGTATGGTCTAGGTCAGAGAAGTCTATATCACTTAACTCCTTATTGTCTATCTTGGTAAAGAAGTCAGACTGAGAGTCCTTAACCATTACTTCATATTCAACCGACTCCTCTATGCTATCCGTTCCTTGCTTCTTGTTTACCGCTAATAGTTGAAGTATTCCGTTCTCAATGATAGGTAGCCCATTCTGAAGTACTATACACTCTGTGATGGTGTTTAGGTTGAACGTACCTTCCTGAATGTTTACATCGTAGTAGTGGTTCAACAGATCGTGATTGTTCTGTGTACCCGCTAGAGTGATAGTCTTCGAAGTAGCACCTGAACGCTTAGATACATCCCGAATCTCAGCAACTCCGAAATTAAGCGGAAACGCTGAACCCTCCTTGACATCAAGGTAGCCGTTCTCTAATTGAATCGTAACGTTAGACATTAATAGAGTCTTGGTTTGCTAGTTTAATTGTAACCGTCTTTCTAATTAGGTTCTTGTTTCTTTGCTTCTCCACTTCGAAACTAGAGTCTGTAATATTACAAGGAACGTAAGACACTCCATCGTAAAGGTAAGTAATAGGAGAAGTTAACAACTGCTCAAAGTATTCAGCCATATCTTCTGTCATCCAGTTAGTATTGAGTTCCATCGTCTTTTCAACACCTACCTTGTACGTCTTCATTCCGTATTCCTGAACTGAGTACCCCCACACCTGAGAGGTAACCGACCCTTCAAGTCTTTGGTTATATGAATCTCTTGTTATGTTTCCACGTTCATATGCTCTTAACTGAAATGCAAACGAACTGAATGAACCTAGTCTGTCTAAGAATAAAATCTGATAGTCTTCAATACGACATCTTCTGTCGATATAGAATCTGTATTTAACAGACCTTTGATTACCTCCCGAGTTTTCGTAGTAAACATCATACCATTCTGTATTAGGTTTGATATGACCTACCGAACCACTAACCACCGTTGTAGGGTTTGCAGTTGCGCCAACGTTCGCTTGATAAACGTATGAGTTAGCATTTGCAGCGTACTTCAATATATCCCCTCCGTCATTCTCAAATACTATGAATCCAGTTGTGCTTGCGCCTGAACTTAGATTGAAATAAACCTCTTGGTCTTCTGTTATGTAGAATGTCTGAGGTTGGTATGTAAGGAAGTAATCTGTCGCAGTGGTTAGTATATAATCGTTCTGATCGTAGGTAGCGAAGTCGTTATGCTTAAACGCACCGTTAAAAACTCTTTTACCTGACAGGGTTACTATGGCTCTAGTGATCGTCTTTCTGTTGTCTGCATACTTCACATCTCCGTTAATAGTCGCATCCGTTACATCTGACCATAAAGCACTAACCGTGAAGTCTGTCGTTCCTGTGATTGCAATAACCGTATGTAGCCCCTCAAGTTGTGGGTTGGCCACACCGCCATCTGCCTGAGTGATTTGCACTTGGTCTCCTACTTGGTAAGAGTGAGTGGCAGTTATTCGAACGTTACCCGAGTTGTTAGCAACGGAAGCAGTGTAAGACACCTGAACAATGTACTCCTCGCCTATCTTGACATCGTACTGATAGAACGAATCAGACGCTGTAGCATCCTCAGTACCTTGCTGAAACGTAAAGCTAACTTTAGAACGCAATAAAGGAGAAAGGTCAATCTCTCCGTACCCGTCTGAGATACGAGGGAAGACCCTATACTCTCCTATCTTATTAGAAGTCCCCGACTCATAAACGTCATAGACATACTTAAACCCGTCTTCGTTCTTATTCGTAGAATCGTAGATGAAGCGCAACGGATTGTACGCAGGGGAGAAATCGTATGGTTCGGCTATCTTAGTAATTGCCATATGTTACGCTCCGAAAGTTCTTGTTGTGTATGTAATAATTACTCGTAGTGTTCCATCTCCGAGTGTCGGGTCTGTTTGGTTGTAAGTGAATAACGATATAGCCTCATTCAATGGTTGCTCCACTGAAACAACTACACCTGTATTAACTCCATCTTGCTGTCCTCCACCTAAATTTGAAAACCCCATAACAACATCGTCAGTTCCTGCTATCAGGTTTGTAGAAAGGTAGCTACCTCCGTACTTACTTACACTACCAATAACAATATCATCAGTAACGGTGTAACCTGTAGTACCTCCGTTAAATTCAATATAACCACTATATTCGTAATACTTACCAGCCCCTGGAGCAGGAAGCAATTCAATCGGAGTAGTACCCATAGCAAGGATTTGTGCAGATGAAATATTAACTATCTCAGTAGTACCCCCTTGAGGTAAATTATCAATTTGCTCTTGAAGGCTGTTGACTTCAGTAAACGCTGTGTCTATGTCGTTTGCGATTTCGTCAATACCTAACGCTTGGTATTGTTTGCTCTTTGTGGATGTCGGTGTGATAGGCATAGTGTTTTATTTTAAACTTGGTTTTATTTTCGATTTTAGTTAGAACGCTACATATCCATCGTCAGAATAGTACATCTCTTTAATATATACCGTTGCATATCGGATAGCATCCATAGCGTCATCAAATAGCTTAACGGGTTCGTCTGTGATAGTGTCGCCTACCTTCTTCCATTTGTAGTTATCGTATTCCTTCTTTACTCTAGGATCGTCCAAGCAATAGACACCAAACGTCTTTACGTTGTCAATACCTTTCTTCACTACCTTGTTTGCGTTGCTTACGTTGTACCCTGCAATCTGAAGTTCAGCTATAATCTCAGGTCGTGCATAGTCAGCTATTATATCCGTGTTTTTGTCGATACCTAATTGACCAAACTTCTCAATAAGTTGGCTAGTCGTCAAGTAGGATTCATAAATCACTGGTTCTATGAATATATCCTTTTCGTGCCAATAGATTCTAACTAAGGCGGTCGGGTGGTTATAACCGAAGTCCAACCCGTAAACGTAGTTTTGAAATCTCAATGGCTTCTCGCGTACGAAAGTCCAGTTTGAGTAGATATTAGATTTAGATATAGCCTTCTCCCCTAAAGCATATATTTGATATAACGCTTCATCTGTTCGCTTTAAGTCCTCAATCTGTCGTTTAATAGATTCAGGCAGAAATGGATTGTCTTTGTAGGTAGATTTGATTAAGATGCTCTCCTCTTCAGGTAACTCATAAAGCCACGATGCAGACTCTGACGGGTTATAGTCAAAGATTAACTTAGACTCAGTTCGCATATTAAGCTGCTGAAAGTCCTCGAAGTAAAGTTCGTTAGCCTCATTGCACCATCCTAAGTCCCTTTTACGTCCTCGTATCTTCTGCTCGTCATCTACTGAAAAGAACTCTACTATTGATCCGTTATTGAAGCGGTAGATGTTCTCACTCATATTGTGGTTTGCCTTGTCGTAGATTTCAAGGTCTTTCATTATCTCAAAGAAGTCACGCATTACCGTTGCCCTCAAAGCAGGGAACGTCTTACGTACAATACTGACTACCTTGTTAGGATTCTGTAAGCAATAGACAATAATAACCTGACAGAGTGAATAGGTCTTACTTGATCGTGAGCCTCCTTGATTGATAATGAATCTAGTCTGTCCGTTGGTTAGGCTAGTCCAGTTCTTCTCAAATATCGGTGTTGCCTTTATCTCCATTCGTTACGATTGTAACCTTGACCTCATTCAAGTCCTTGCCGTTGGTTGTTACGTCTGTCTTCTCTGTTAGACCATTTAAACGCTGAGTGATGGACGGGTTATATTGTCCTACCATACCTCCCTCGATTTGATCGTTTCTGATTTCCTTCTTTATATATTGACAGATAGTGCAATATTCATCGTAAGCATTGTTTGAATTACGGAAGTAATGCTCAACTGTTATCCCTAAAGAATAGCAGTAAACTTCAAAGCCCTCCATTGTAAGAGGCGGTGTATGCCATTCGGACTTTACTCCAGTTGCAGTTGCTTTCTGTATTTCTCTTGGCTTTCTGTTTGCCTTGTATGCTTCGAATAGTTCGTAGAGTTTCTCAGGTGTTTCTATGTATTTCTTCTTGCTCATTCTTTTATGTTTTTGAAGTGTGCTAAAAAGGTGTCTTCGTTTACTTCTTCTACTGCTAGGTAGAAAGGTTCGTTTGTTAGGTAGTTGATATAGTGGTGTCCGTCTTTTCGTAGCTTCTCCTGAATGAAATCAGCCATATCAGTCATCGACTCGCCACAATCTACAATATAGTACTTCATTTTACTTCGCTTATTATAGTAAACACTAGATAGTTAATTAAAGCAATACCCCCAAACAGCATCGAATAGTACGAACTCTGATTGATTAACGCTACTCCCGTACCCAACGCAGATACGTAGAATAAAAATGCTGTCAATATCTTCACGGCTTTTTCTTTTTGCGTGTTTTCTTCTTAGGCTCTTCTTCATTTAGTAGTGATTGCATAACGGTTTCTATGTCGTGCTGTTCAGGATTGTATTCTGTGATTGGTTCGTGTTTTTCTACCTCCTCAACAAAGTAACTCAAATCGGTGTGATGTTTCATCTTATCAACCAACTCAGGTGTGATATCTTTAACGTTGATCGTGAACGTATTCGAACCAACCCTAAATGATACTTGGCTGTTCTCAAATCCTTTTTTCGGTCTTAGCATATTCAATATATTTATCCTTTAAATTCTTAATTAAAAACCACGCTGACGTTTCGTCAATCTTGAAGTGTTCAGCCAGTTCCCTCTTCTTCGTTAGTCCCTTTTTAATGTAGACGTCCCATATAATTTGGTCATATCTGTCTAAAGTAGTTCTAAACGCTTCAATTTGATGGTTTACGCTTATGTAATCAACGAAATCACTATCACTACACACATTGTATACGTCTGAAATATCAACGCTTTCTACGTTAAATTTGTTATTCCTTTTGTTTGTGGTTGACTTTGGGTATATTAGTTCTACATTGATGTAATGATAGACCCACCTAGGTATATCTTCTTTCGTCATTTCATCCATTCTTCCAATGACATAAATATATGAACTAGATATAATATATTCTGCATCAATATTCCTGCCAGTCCTAATTATCCAAGCATTCGTAACCTCTCTCAAGGTGTCGTAGTTGTCGGTAAACCACTTATCTATTAAAGCCTTCATACCATTCAATAAACTGCTTAGCGTAGATATGTCTCCTTACTGCTGTACACATACAATACTCAACTGGGTTACTAGGGTTATACTTGTTCCAAATGTTCTTCGCCTTGATAACCGTCTTCTTGACTACTAGACCATCGTTAAACTGATCACGTAGCCTTTCCATTATCTGCTTCTCTTCAGCATCCATATCTCGTGTAGCATATTGATTACAAATACAAGGAAACTTGAGACAATTGCCTTCTTAATGTCCCACGTTACTACCAACGCGCCCCAAAAAGTCGCACATTGCCAACAATCGAACACCCCTAAAACGTATTCAACCCACTCTTTTTTACCTGACTTGACGTAAACATAGTTTGACAGCAACTTGAACGGCTCAAATTCGCTAATCATCCACCCCAACGCTATCAGAAACAAATACTCATATACCATAACTTGTTAAATTTTTGTGCTAATATACAAAAAATACCATACCACTGTTAAAAAACTAACATTTAAATTAATTTCTTACCTTTTCTAATATTCTCATCCGCCCAAAGTGGCTGGAAGTTTGTGTAGTGATTAAGTTCGATTATATGCTGTTCATCTTTGGCTAATGAAATTGGATATATATGATCAAGATGCCACTCTCCGTGATTGTTCCAAGTCATACCATCCTTAAATTGTTTCTCAATATGAACAACAAACTCTTCATATGAACACCCTATTATATCAAATGTCTTGCTCCCCTTTGAATATCCCTTGTTTTTAAATGCAGACCGAACTAAAGAAGATATACAATGCTTCATCTTAAACATTTCATCAGTCTTTCGTTTTTCTATTTGCCACTCCTTACTATACTTCCTATAGTAGTCTCTATTCTTTTGCCTGTACTCTGCTGAATATGCTGTATACTTATCTATATTTTTATTTATGTATTTAGTTGAATTTTTTACCTGACATACTTTACATATGGTAGATTTACCAAATATCGACCCCTTGTTGCCATAATAATCCTCGAGCATTTTATACTCCTTACACTTGCTACATTCCTTAACTACAAACATATCATCTATTTTTCAGTTTATATATTTCATTAGCTAGTTCAATTTGTCTATGTTCCTTCTTTACCTCCCGTCCGTATATGGTTTTTTCTATCGGTATCGGTTGCTGTATTATCCAATCCCCTGCGTGTCCTAAGTGGGTAATATCTATTCCGTGTTTTGCTGCCTCCAAACTAAAGACTAAGTCTGACATCAGCTTGTCCTCTGCTTTCCAAATGTCTTTAGGATTGAATTGATCCGTTCGCCATCCGCTTACTCCAGTACCAGCTACGTCTATAAGTGCTGTCTGAGGGAAATTACGCAAACAAGCATAGGCTTTATGTCCTCTATAGTAGCTTCTGTTTAGTCCTTGCAGCTTTCTACCGTGAAAAGTACAGATAGTTCCGTGTTTTTCTACGCCATTCAGTAAGGTTTCAACGTAGTTAGGTGGATAAATCAGGTCATCGTCACAACTCAAAGCGTAAATCGGCTCTTGAAAGTATTCTAAGAATCGAAACTTACCGTTATCTGTTGCGTTGTACGGCTCTTTCTCGTTGTCGTAGACCCATATATCATCTACTTGCTTTAAAAGGCTGTCAATCGTCTTATTTAACGTCTCCTCTCGCCCTGCGTGTGTTGCTATTCCTACTACTATTTTCATCGGCTTATTAATGGGTTCTCTTTTCTTAAATCTCC
>Ga0208018_100447_pt1 | contig 10845 bp, 7 predicted proteins | sample 31_taG_FD_184105 | JGI IMG/M metagenome (GOLD analysis project Ga0208018, IMG submission 184105) | Marine viral communities from the Gulf of Mexico - 31_GoM_OMZ_CsCl metaG (SPAdes) (version 2) | ecosystem: Environmental > Aquatic > Marine > Oceanic | place: Gulf of Mexico | collected 2015-07-12 | reverse complement strand
TCTGGACCTCTTACACAAATTTGAATATCCTTTTCTTTAAAGGTTTTGTAGAATTCTTCAAAAATAATGGCAGTAACTCCCTTATTTTGATATTCAGGGAGTACACCTATAAGATAAAAAGTAACTGTTTTACTATGCTTTTTGGCTTTTAATAAATGAAAAATACCAAATGGAAATAATTTTCCGTTCATTTTCTGTAAGGCCTTAGCGTACGATGGTGTAACGATACCAAAACCTACTAATTTATCATCTTTATCTATTACAAACTTTACATATTCGGGATTCAAAAAACTGATAAACTTCTTCTTGAAATACTCTCTTTGTTCATCGTTTATATCAACAAAGGATGATAAAACCGAATGTGATTTGGTAAAGACATCAAACATTTCGTTGGCATGTGGCAAAATATCCTTGTTGTTTGTAAAGTTTAATGCTCTGAGTTGATAGCGTTTCTTAACAAGCTCTTGAATCCGAGAGAAATATTCAGGCTTTATATTCTCAAACTTCATTTTATTTTCTGAGTAACCTTTGCCAAAAGTCATTCCGTATGCTTCTAAATGAGTAACGTAATAAGGATGGTTTTCCCAAGTGATCATGCTACCTATTTGATCAAAACCTTCATAAACAACACCAACTTTATCCAAATTAGAAAATCCAATTGGACCTTCAATGAACTTTAAGTTGTTTTCTTTCCCAATCTCGTTAACTTTATCAAGTAATGCATTTGTAACCTCTTGTTTGTCAATAACATCAAACCATCCAAAGCGCATCTTTTTTATGCCTTGTTCTTTTACTTCTATCCAATTGATTAAAGCACCAACTCGACCTACGATTTTATTGTTTTCATAAGCAAGAAAAAATCGTCCTTCGGCATTTTGAAAGACAGGATTTATGTTTTTATCAAAAGTTTGTAATTCTTCACTTATAATTGGTGGTACCCAAAATTTTGAATTTTTATAGAGAGAAAAAGGGAATTTTACAAATGCTTTGAGTTCCTTTTTAGTGGTCGCTTCTTTTATAGTTATCATAGAGTTAGTTTATGCCATTGCCATCTTCATCAAAATCACTTTTTTTATTTCTTGATTTTCTGCTTTTGCGCTTTGCTTCATCTTCGGCTGAGTTATTATTGTCAATTTCTTTGTCTTGGTGCATATCAAAACGATATGAAGCTCCTAGACTAACATTAAAAACTGAAGGCGTATCTTTTGTATTTACTGTAAGTGCAGTATCTAACTGAAAATCTTTACTCCATAAATAGGCACCTCCAAAACGGAATAAATTATCGGCATAAAAATCGCTTTGTATACCTTGAGTCTCTCCAAATACAACCCATTGTTGATTAATAGACTTTGTAAGTGTAACTAAATATTGAAAATCTGATTGGTCTGAACCAATTCTATCCTTTAAAAAATTCATAACTAAAACCCAACCGCCTACAAAATTGTGCTGTGTAGCAACCATAACCTTTGGGCTAAAGCCTTCTACACCTGCCGCAGTATAAGGGTTTCCTTTTGTGTCAAAATTCGCACCAACATAAACAGCAACAGCAGGTATTAGTTCTTTCCATTTGAACTTTCTATTTGCCCAATAGCTGTATAAGTTCGGTTTTTCATCTTCTGAATTCTTATATGGATCATAGAGTAGATACTTTGCTCCTAAAGTGACGCTTTTAAAGTTAGATCGTGAAGTTTCTAAAGGAATTGCTGAGCGATTATCTGTGAAGGTGTCATTTTGATATGTTCCCTCTATATTTAGTTCAAGCTGTTCAAACAACAAACCATATCGTGTAGAAAAATCTGCACCAAAACCAGAAACTTCATATTTTAATGGCGTATGTTTTTCGTTGACCATATATGGTCCTAATTCAAGTTGAAACACATTAGTACCAACCGAAAATGCGCTTTTAGAAAGCCCTGGTCTGTTGGAGTTAATGACTTCTGTGTACTGAGCAAAACATGTAGTAGCGACAAGTAAAGAAGCAAATAGTAGCAATTGGGTTTTTAAACGTTCCATTTTGATTGTGTTATGATTCAAATATATAATTTTATTATTTTTTTATGACCTTTAAACGGTTTTTAAATTGTAAGAATTGTATTTTTGAGCAAATATTTTATTCATGTTGCAATATGCTTCACTTACAGGGTTTGTAAGAACAATTTTAATAATTCTATTAATTTGGTATGGTGTAAAAATTCTCTCTAGATTGTTTGCTCCTTATCTGATGCGTTATGTTGCTAAAAAGGCTGAGCAAAAATTTGGTCAGCAATTTAATGCACAACAAAGACCACAACCAAAGCAAAAAGAAGGTGAAATTTCCATAGATAAAATGCCTAATCAAAATACATCTGGAAATAAAAATGTTGGAGAATACGTAGATTACGAAGAAATAGATTAATCTCGTTTCAGTTTCAGAGGAAATCTTTATTTTTCAGTTAACAATTAAATGTGTATTTTTCCTAATCATTGATATTATCCTTTTTTCATGCAATTTTCGTTTAAAAAATTCTTACCACACATATTAATTGTTGTTGGTTTTGTGGTGGCTTCTATAGCTTATTTTAATCCTGTTTTACAAGGAAAACAAATCTTTCAAAGCGATATCATGCAGTATATTGGTATGGCGAAGCAGCAAAACGATTTTCGTGAAGCCACAGGAGAAGAAACCTATTGGACCAATAGTGCTTTTGGTGGTATGCCAACGTATCAATTAGGTGCTCAATATCCTAATAATTACATCAAAAAATTAGATCATACATTACGATTTTTACCTCGTCCAGCCGATTATTTATTTCTTTATTTAATAGGTTTTTATATTCTTTTATTGGTTTTAAAAATAGATTATAAACTAGCAGCTTTAGGTGCTTTGGCTTTCGGGTTTTCTACCTATTTAATTATTATTTTAGGTGTTGGTCATAATTCAAAAGCACATGCTATTGCCTACATGCCATTGGTATTATCAGGCATTTTATTGACATTTCAAAAGAAGTATACTTATGGATTTTTGTTGACTGCTATTGCACTAGGTTTAGAACTGTCAGCCAACCATTATCAAATGACCTACTACTTGATGCTATTGGTTTTGGTATTGGGAATCGTGTACTTAATAGATGCTTATAAAAAGCAAATGTTGCCTCATTTTTTTAAAGCAGTTGGTATTTTAGTAGTTGCTGTGATTTTTTCTGTAGGATTGAATGCTACAAATATTATGGCAACTCAAGAATATGTGAAAGAAAGTACGCGAGGTAAAAGTGAACTCACAATAAATCCTGATGGTTCAGTAAAAGAAGTTACAAGTGGTCTTGATAAAGGTTATATAACAGAATACAGTTACGGAATTAAAGAAACCTTTAATTTATTTATTCCTCGCTTTATGGGAGGCGGAAGCTATGAAGATGTGGGCAAAAATTCAGAAACTTATGAGTTTTTTAGAAATCTGGGTGCAACTCCAGTGCAGGCCTTAAATGAGGTTAAACAAACACCAACGTATTGGGGAGAACAGCCTATTGTTGAAGCTCCAGCTTATATTGGTGCAGTTGTAATTTTCTTATTTGTTCTAGCTTTGTTTTTAGTGAAAGGTCGCTTGAAATGGTGGTTGGTAGTTGGAACTATTATGTCACTCTTGCTTTCTTATGGAAAAAACCTTGGGTTTTTAACTGATTTGTTTATTGATTATTTTCCGCTTTACAATAAGTTTCGTGCTGTTAGCTCTATACAAGTCATTTTAGAGTTGTGCATTCCTATACTTGCAATGTTTGGGTTGGTGAGATTGTTTGACGATTTTGAAAATAAAGGAAAAAAAATAAAAGCATTAAAAAATACAACGATAATCACAGGTGGATTGGCTCTGGTTTTTCTTTTATTTAAAGGTAGTTTGTTTGATTTCGTAGGCAATAATGATGGACGATATATTCAAGCTTATGGTCAAGGGTTTATTGATGCTGTAAAGGCCGATAGGATTTCTTTTTTTGTGAACGATACTCTCAGAACTTTAATTCTGGTTTTACTTTCAGCTGGAGCAATTTGGTTCTTTTTGAAAAAGAAACTTTCAGAAAAAGGTCTAGTCCTGGTTTTCGCAGTATTAATTCTATTTGATTTGGTACTTGTTGATAGACGTTATGTAAATAATGAGGATTTTGTATCTGCTATCCAAGTACAAAAACCATATCAAGAAAGTCCTGTTGATAGAGAAATACAGAAGGATACGACTCATTTTAGAGTGTTTGATTTAACAACAGGTAATACGAAACCTTCTTATTTTCATAATTCCCTCAATGGATATCATGCTGCAAAAATGAAGCGTTATAATGATGTGTTTAATTTTTACATAAGTCAGAATCATTTAGGAGTATTGAATATGCTCAATACTAAGTACATCATTGCACAAAATGAAGAAGGAGAAATATTTCCTTACCAAAATACGGATGCTAACGGTAACGCTTGGTTTGTTGGTGAAATTTCTCCAGTTGTTTCTGCGGATGCTGAAATTATTTTACTAGATTCTTTAAACACTAAGAATACAGCCATAATAAATAAACTTGAGTTTGGTAATAATTTCGATTCTGAATATTTTCATAACTACAATGTAGATTCCTTAGCCAATATTAGCTTAATTGATTATAAGCCAAATTATTTAAAATATGAATCTCGTAATTCCAATGAAGGGTTTGCAGTATTTTCAGAGAATTATTATGCTCAAGGTTGGAACGCTTATATTGATGGAGAACTAACACCTCATATGAGAGTCAATTATATTTTAAGAGGCCTACAAGTGCCAGCGGGAAACCATACCATTGAGTTTAAATTTGAACCAGGAGTTATTAAAACAGGAAGTACTATTGCTATGGCAAGCTCGATAATGTTGATGCTTTTATTGGCTGTAGGTTTGTTTTTTGAATTTAAAAAAAAAGAGTAAATTGATTGTTTTTGTTTGAAACAAAACATGGATAAAAAAAAGGTTTTGATCATTACATATTATTGGCCACCAGCTGGAGGTCCTGGTGTTCAACGTTGGTTAAAATTCATCAAATATTTGCCTGACTTTAATCTAGAACCAATTGTCTACGTGCCTTCAAATCCTAATTATCCAGTAACTGATGAAAGTTTGGTTGATGAAATTCCAAAAGGATTAACTGTAATAAAACAACCAATAGTTGAACCATATCAATTAGCAAGTAAATTATCTAAAGGAAAATCAGATACCATAAGCAAAGGTATTATTCTTGAGCAAAAAAAACAAGGTGTTATGGAGCGTTTGATGCTTTTTGTAAGAGGTAATTTCTTTATTCCTGATGCGAGAAAAAAATGGATAAAACCTTCGGTTAACTATTTATCAACTTATATAAGAGATTATAGCATAGATACAATTATTACTACTGGACCACCACATAGTTTACATCTTATTGGCGAACAACTTAAACATAAACTGGATATCATTTGGATAGCCGATTTTAGAGATCCTTGGACTACCATAGGATACCATAAGAAGTTAAGACTTTTGCCAAGAGCAAAGAAAAAGCATAAGGAATTGGAATCTAAAGTACTCAATTCTGCCGATAAAATTATTGTGACTAGTAATAACACAAAATTAAATTTTACTACTTTGACAAAACAGCCTATCGAAGTCATTACTAATGGGTATGATTATGAATCTGTCGCTTCAGTTGAGTTAGATGAAAAATTCTCAATATCTCACATTGGTTCATTATTGTCTGATAGAAACCCTGAAGTACTTTGGAAAGTTTTAAAGGAACTTATAGATTTCAATAAAGTATTTGCATCAATGCTTCAAATTAATTTTGTTGGTTCAGTAAGTGAAGAGGTCTTAAGAAGTCTAGAGGAATATAACCTTTCTCAATATGTCAATTTAAAAGGGTATGTGCCGCATGTTGAAGCAATTAAATATCAGAGAAAATCACAAGTTTTACTGCTCATTGAAATAGATTCTGAAGATACTAAATGCATTATTCCTGGAAAATTGTTTGAATATATGGTATCAAAAAGACCAATTTTATCAATTGGACCAGACGGTTCAGATGTGTCAGAAATTTTAAGAGCTACAAATACGGGAAATTACTTTTTGTACAGCGACTATGAAGCTATAAAAGAAGCAATTTTGGATATGTTTGAGGCTTTCAGAACAGGAGATTTAAAAAGTAATGCTATTGGATTGCAACAGTATAGCAGAAAAGCATTGACTTCAAAGCTTGCAGAACTCATAAACTAGATGTTGTGAAATGGGAATAGTACAGAGTCAAACACTTAAAAACACAATTACTACCTATTTAGGGTTTGGAATTGGTGCTATAAACACCTTGTTTCTGTATACTGAATTCATGTCAGAAACCTATTATGGACTTATTACTTATATATTCTCAACAGCTTATGTTATGATGCCATTATTGGCTTTTGGAGTGCATAACACAATCATTAAATTTTATTCATCATATAAAACAAGAAATAGCATTAACAGTTTTTTAACCTATATGCTTATTTTGCCTTTGTTGCTTATCATTCCAATAGGATTAATTGGTCATTTTTCTTTTGAAACTATAAGTCATTTTCTATCACAAAGAAATCCAATTGTTAAGGATTATGTTTGGCTTATTTATGTTTCAGCTATTGCTTTCTCTTACTTTGAAGTGTTCTATGCATGGACCAAAGTGCACATGAATAGTGTATTTGGTAATTTCTTGATGGAAGTATTTCACAGAGTAGGAATAGCCATTATATTGTTTATTTTGTATTTAGAGTTTATAGACATTGAAACGTTTATTTATGCGGCAGTTGGAGTTTATGTATTGAGAACTCTCGCCATGATGATGTATGCTTTTTATATAAGACGACCAATATTCAGATTAGGAAAATTCCCAAATATGGTAGCTGTTTTTAAATATTCAGCTATTATAATTCTTGCTGGTTCTGTAGCAAATATAATTTTAGAGGTTGATAAATTTATGATTGGCCAATTTATAGAAATTGAAAATGTGGCCTATTATGGTGTAGCCATTTACATTGCTACAGTTATTGGTGTGCCTGCAAGGTCAATGCATCAAATTACAAATCCTATTACTGCAAAATTCATAAACGAAAAAAACAAGGAAGGACTCAGGGACTTATATAAGAAAAGCTCTTTAAACCTTTTTATTATTAGTGGTTTTATTTTCCTTTTAATCATATTGAATATTAAACAGTTATATCAATTAATTCCTGTTGAATATGCTGGAGGATTAATTGTTGTTCTTTTAATAAGCGTTGCTAAGTTATCTGATAATATAATAGGTAACAATAATGCAATTTTATTTAATAGTGATTATTACAGAGTTGTTTTGGCTTTAGGCGTTTTGTTAGCCATTATGACAGTAGTTTTTAACGTATTATTGATTCCGAAGTATGGTATTAATGGTGCAGGTTTTGCAACCTTTATGTCCATAGTAATTTATAATATAGCTAAAGTTGGTTTTGTTTATTTTAAATTTAAAATGTCGCCATTCTGCGTTAACACACTTAAGTCATTTGTTCTCATATTGGTTTTTTCTGGAATCTTCTATTTCTGGGACTTTTCGTTTCATCCAATTATTAATATAGGAATTAAGTCGTTGCTAGTTGGTTTTAGCTATGGCATAATAGTTTATAAAATGAATTTATCTGAGGATATTACTTTGTTGTTTGATAAGTTTTTGAAAAAGACAACAGGTTAATAAACGGAAAATCCTGCAAGGTGCTTTGAGGCATACGACTTGCAGGACTTCCTAACTAACCAACCAAAATTATATTTATTGTTCTCTGCTCTTTGATCTTTTTGATCTAGAAGTTCCAGCTACTTTTCTTTGAGGTGTAGATTTTGCTACACGCTGTGATTTATTACTATTGCTAGAACCTTTGCTAACAGAATTTGCTTTTCTACTTGGTGTTGTTTTCGCAACACGTTTTGAAGTTGTAGATCTTTTTTCTACAGTTCTAGTACTTTTTTTAATTACTCCAGAGTTTCCTCTTTTATTATTATCACGTTTAGCGACAGTTCTACTTGTTGCCTTTCTCTCCGTTGGACGTTTAGTTTCAACTCTTCTTGACTTTTCAGAGTTAGACCTATTACTTTCTATTTCTTGTTTGGATGAGTTTCTTCTTGATTTTACATTATCAGATTGACTTCTTTTAGATATAGCTCTTGAATTATCTGCCAATCTACTTTCACGTCGTCCATTACTATCTTGAATATATCTATCACTACGTCTACTTGTAGTCGTTACTCTTGAATCTCTTCTTCCAGCATTGTAAGATACACGTGGCCTGTAATTATCTCTATATGGAGCATAATATCTGTGTCTGATAGGCGTATAGTACTGTCTGTAAGGTCTATTATAAACAATGCACGAGTTCACAACTGGAACTGCATAATATCTGTGCCAAGGTCTATATACATAATGCCTATTATATACATTAATAAATCCTGTAAAGTGCGAAAATCTGTTAAATCTGTTATAGTGAATATATAATCCACCAACTCTAACTACACGACCAAAATTGTTATAGCGTATTCTTACATCTCCAGCTTGTATTATACGTCCATAATAATCGTAATAAATTGGTACGTTTTCAATTTGAATTACAGCTCCGAAATCATCATACTGTACATAAGCATCGTAACTATATCCAGAGTTAAAGCTAATACTTACGCCTCCAAAATCTGCATAGGCACTAAAATTTGGACCATAACGATCTACATTAAAATCAAATTGTCCATCAGGAAATACTGCAAATTCAACACCTTGCTCAACAAATATGAAAGAATTACCATAACCTCTATCATAAAAATGTGTTCCCGTTTTGGTGGTTGCGGTTGCGAAAGCAGCTGCTCCTGTCAGAAGAAATACTGCTATTAATGTTCCTAATTTTTTCATAATTGTTTGTTTTAAGATTGAATACGCTTTGATATTTACAAACAACGTGCCAAAAAATAGAAGTGTAAATCAATTAGTTGAAAAACAGATAGATAAAAATGGAATTTATTAATTCACATTCTGTTTTATACACTAAAATGTAAAATTGGAAGTGATATATATATGAAGATATTTAAAATATGTTATTTTTATACAAACCAATCAACTCAAATGGAAAACAACAACGAGTTAAGTAATATATCTGACAAAGAAGGACTTGAAGAATTTTCATTAGAACCTAGCAGTGCACTATGCCAGAATTGCGAGAAAACGCATGATGTTGATTTTGAGTTTTGTCCTCATTGTGGTCAGCAAGCCAATGATAAACTTACGGTTGGCGTGTTGTTTTATAATACAATAGCCAACTATTTCTCCTTTGATGCTAGGTTTTTTAGAAGTTTTATTCCTCTTGTTTTTAGACCAGGACTTTTAGCCAAGCGATTTGTTAGTGGAAAACGATTAATGTATTTACATCCTGCTCAGATGTATTTGTTCATTTCAGTGATATTTTTCTTTTTGTTTTCTTTTAAAATACGTGAATACAATTCTAGTTTTGATAATGCATTGAAAAAAGGTTTTGAAACCGTTGAAAAAGATTCCATAGATGTTAATCCTATTGACTCAACAACTATTGCCAATTTAAGGAAACCCTTAAGTAATGATGGTTTATTATCTGGAATGTCAGAGGAAGAAAGACAAGAATTGGATTCTATTTTTGCAGTTGCTTCGAAACCGCAAAGTGTAAAAAATAATGTTACATTTGGCTATGATAGAGCAAAGTTAGATTCTTTAATTATTGCTGGTGCATCTGAAAACGAGCAGTTAAAAGCCGTAGGAATGGAAGATGATGCAGGTTTTCTAAAAAAAGCATTCTATAGACAACTCATTAAATTTCATAAAAATAAAGGAGGAGGTATCGTTCAAGCTCTTTTTGATACTATTCCTATTTCACTCTTTATTTTGCTTCCAATATTTGCAATGATTTTAAAAGTGTTTTTCTGGAGACGTGGTACTTTCGCGCATCATCTCGTCTTTAGCTTTTACTATTTTTCCTTTTTGTTTGTGACCATGAGCATCGTGTTAGCATTCAACTATTTTATTGTAGATATTCCTGATTGGATTGATTGGCTCATAATAATGTCAACTTTTTTCTATTTAGTCTTTGCTATGCGAACCTTTTATCAGCAAGGATTTATCATGAGCTTTATAAAGGCTAGTGTCGCAAGTTTTGTTTATATGATGTTTGTCTTACCTTTGGCAATGACAATTATGCTAGGACTGGCTTTTTTATTTTACTAAAGCTTTTCTTTTAAGTATTGTCCTGTAAAAGATTCATTGATGTTGATAATCTCGTCAGGCGTTCCTACAGCCATTAATGAACCACCATTTTCGCCACCTTCTGGCCCTAAATCAATGATATAATCTGCACATTTTATGAGCTCAAGATTGTGTTCAACCACAATGATGGAATGCCCTTTTTCTATCAAGGCATTAAAAGATTTAAGCAGCTTTTTAATATCGTGAAAATGTAAGCCAGTAGTAGGCTCATCAAAAATAAATAAGGCTGTTTCTTTGGCGTTTCCTTTACCTAAAAATGTAGCAAGCTTAATACGTTGGGCCTCACCACCAGAAAGCGTTGAAGAACTCTGACCGAGAGTGACGTAACCTAAACCAACATCTTGTAGAGGCTGTAATTTGTTTTTAATTTTTGTTTGTTCATGTTTATCAAAAAACGCAACAGCATCATCAATGGTCATGTTTAAAATATCGTCTATGGATTTATCATTAAATGTGACTTCCAAAACTTCTTTTTTAAAGCGTTTGCCTTTACAAGTCTCACATTCCAAATGAACGTCAGCCATAAACTGCATTTCAATAGTGACTTCACCTTCACCTTTACAGGTTTCGC
>Ga0208018_100446_pt1 | contig 10849 bp, 1 predicted proteins | sample 31_taG_FD_184105 | JGI IMG/M metagenome (GOLD analysis project Ga0208018, IMG submission 184105) | Marine viral communities from the Gulf of Mexico - 31_GoM_OMZ_CsCl metaG (SPAdes) (version 2) | ecosystem: Environmental > Aquatic > Marine > Oceanic | place: Gulf of Mexico | collected 2015-07-12 | reverse complement strand
GCCTGATAACTTTTTATTGACTTTAATTAATATGTACACTGCTACATTTAATAATGCTAAAGGTAAAGTAGAAAACGTACAAACTGATACGGGTAAAACTGGAGTTGCTCCATCTTTAGTAAGAGTAATAGAAGCATCTAATCAAAGTGATATGATGTATCTTCCAGTAATTAAAGCTGTTACAAAAAAAGGTAAAGCAAATAAAGTAACTGCAGAAGCAAGAGACGCTGTAGTAAATAATATAACTTCAGAGTTTAATAGAATCAAGAAAGAATTAAATCCACAAACGGCAACTTTTAATGGTGAGACAGGATTGATTGCAGAATATAATGCTGATAAAACGGGTCAAAGTTTTAATTCTGATGGTAAAGCATTTCAGTTCTTTTTGACTGGCAAAATACTAGGCGGATATAAGTCTATAATGGAACAGAAGTTAAAACAAAATCCTAATATAGATTTAAATGGTCTAATAAAACAAAGTGGATTTACAAGTCAAACGTCATTTTTAAACTTTATAGAACGAAGATTAGATGAAGGATTTAATGAGTTTTACAATATTATAAAAGAACAGGGGTTAGAAGATAACATAAGTTCATATTTAAAAGAAGGTTTACAAAGAAAAGATGGTTCTGTAGATGCAGATGTTATTGAGTCAATGAGTTTATTAAACTTAAGAAAAGAAGATGTACAGTTTAATTTAAAACAGATCTTTTTAAATGACTACATTAATACAACTGCTATAAATCAAATACTACTAGGTGATGAAGCTAAGACATTAAATGGTGTTGTAGATGCTGTTAAAAGAGCTAAAGCACAAACTGGTCAAGGTCCAAGTACTTCTGTGAATGTAACGGATCTAGAAAATGATGTGCAACCTTTAGTTAGTATATCAGCTATTGCACTTACTGATCCTGTAAAAATATCTAAAGTAAAAGGTAGTAATAATAATATTGATCAAGCTGATGCTCAGGGTTATATTACTGTAAAAGCATTTAAATATTTTCAATATGGTACAGGTAGACTACAAACTCAAAGTCAATTTGATCTGATTAGAGAAATACAAAATAAAAATGGTCTTAGCATTAGTGCCGAAGATTACTATGGTAGTGACACCAAGAAAGGATATGATAAACAACAAGCAATGATGAACTCTAAAAAGTATTTTTATATGGATGGAGAAACATATGCTAAACTATCATTCTTTACTTTAACACCAGAGTTTACATCAACTAAATCTTCAGGATATACTGAAGCTAAACCAAATAAGAAAGAGTTACATAATTTAAGAGTAAAACTAGAGCAACTAGAAAAAGAGTCATCAGATAATACTGTTGGTATAGCAATGCCAATTACAGCATTAAAGATGAAAAAAGAAAATGTTCAGAATATTGAAGCAGTAACATCTAATGATGAAGCATTAGATTCAAAGATGGTTAATGCATTATCTCCAGAAGATATGAGACTGCAAGTTATTAATCCATCTAATAAGTTAGATATCAGTGACCCAACTCAGATTAAAACTCTTATTACTGCAGAGCAAGATAAAGAGCTATCACGTGTCATATTGGAATATAATAAGGCAATTATAGAAAGACAAAACTTAAATGTTGATAATTTAGATAAATTATTAACAGGTGATATGTCACCCTTCTTAAACTATGCACAAGCTAGTTTAAGTGCTTCACAATCAAATAGTCAGCTTAGAGAGTTTTTTGAAATTAATGATGATGGTACTCCAAAGTATGAATTGAATAATCCTATATCAGTAAAAAAGTATGAGCAGTTATTACTTAATTATGTTGCATCTAGAACTGTAAAAGAAAAATTACCTGGAATATCTGCAGCATTAGTTTCAGATTTTGGTATAAATGTATATAGAAAAATATATAGCTTAGATGAAAATGGTGAGTTAGGAAGACATGAAGTTATAAGAGATATTGACTTTGAAAAAAATTATAGTATAGATGATATTGTAGAGTTTGATTCAAATGAACAAGATTTATCAGTTTTAAAAGGTTTGATAGAACAATCTAACGAAAAAGGAATTATTATAGTAGATAAGTTAAGACATGATGTAAAGGGTCAAGATGGTTTAAGATATACAGAAGCACTATTACCACCTCATCATAAAGAAACATATGAGATAAGTAAAACAGAAGCTGCTATTCCAGATGTAGTATCTAAAATGTTTGGTATAAGAATACCATCACAGGATAAACATTCTTCTGTTAATATAAAGATAGTGGACTTTATGCCAGCATATTATGGTTCTAATATTGTAACTGCAAGAGAACTTGTAGAAATAGCTGGATCAGATTTTGATATTGATAAGTTGTATTTACATACTAAAGACTTCTATGAAGAAGAAGGTATTATTAAAGAATATACTAACACATTTGATGATTATGCTAAATATGTAAATAAAAACATAAGTAAAAAAGGATCAGTATATAATGAAGCTTTATCTAAACTTAAATATCAAGAAGTTAATAATCCAGCATTATCTGATAAAGATAAATTACTAAGTCCAAGATCAATTAAAGTTTTAACATTACTTGGATTACCTACAACAAAAGAGGAGTATGCTGAATATACAAAAGATGGTAAATCACCATATAATGCACCTTATAATAACAAAGTATTAGATTATAAATTTGAGTTATTAGGAAATAAATATATGAGTGAAGCAGAGGGTAATAATACACCAATAGCTCATCAACCTGCTGCTTTAAAAGCTGTAGAAGATACTTGGAATACTATAAGTTCTATACCTGCTATTGCAAAAGCTGCTCAAGAAGAAAGTTTATTAGATAATAGCTTATTGTCTAAGTTTTATTCATTTAAAGCAAATAAAAGTGGTGCTGCAGGGATTGGACCTATAGTGAAAGCAAACTTATATTTAAGCCTTTTAATGGAAAAAGGAGCTTCCGTTACATCAGCTCCAGCCTTAAAAGAAGTTCATAATGGTGGTCATTTAAAAATTAATGGTCAATCTTATACAAGTTTTGCAGATTCAAAAAATACAAATGGTGCAAGAAAACAAGATATTATTTCTTCTCTTATTACAATGATGACTGATAATGCTAAAAAAAGATTAGCGGATAAGCTTGGTCTTAATGTAAGAAATATTGGTTTAGTTGGTAATATGGTTGCTTTAGGAGTTCCTTTAACAGAAGCTGTATTATTAATAAATCATCCAAAAATAAAAGAGGCATATACTCAAGAACTTACATCACCTGGTAGATTTATAAGAAATATAACAAAACCTACAAAGAGTAATGTTACTTTAGAAATGTTACAAAAAGCTGCTAATAATGAAGAAATGTCAGCTGATGAAAACAATGCTATATTTAGACAGTTTCTTATTGCTGATAGGATTACAGGTTTTAATTCTAACTTAGCATCTGTTACAGGTATGGTTAATGGTTATGGTAAATCTATGATAGATATTGAAGATAGAAAATCTAAAATAAAGAAGCTTACTGAAGATAAACCAGTTATAAAGAATGTTGATGATTTATTGGAAGGTACTTGGCAATGGAATATGACACAAGTATTTAATAAATCAATGGAAGTTGTTAGTAAGAATTTAGTAATGTCTACTGCAGCTTTTAATAATATGGCAAATTCAGTTTTAGAAACAATTGATTCTGATGCTTCTAATGAAGTAGTTGATAAAGTAAAACAAGATCTGCTTTCTTATTTAATATCACAAGCATATATTAATAATGGTCAACAACGTAATGCTAATTTTATAAATGATTTATCTAATGCTTTATTATATAGAACTGGTAATATAAAAACTATATCAGATCTGTTTGATGATGCAAAAAAAATCATATTAGATGAGTTTGATGAATCTAATTTTTTCTTTGAGACATTTGCTAACAAGCACTTAGCTTCTGATAAAGGAAATAGATTAGGTGTTGATTATTTATCAGCAAATACTTTTATGAGATTAAATGACTCACAAAAGGTGGATTTACAAAGTAGTTTTGCATCACTTTACGGTAACCCAAATACCAGAGATATAGCTAATACAATTATTAATTACATGATTGTAAAAGATGGAATGATGTATAAGACAGGAAGTTTAATGCAAGCTATTTCTCCTTTTGCAATATCCTCATATTTGAATCAAGCTTCTAATGTTGCTAAGTCTTTAGAATCAAATGAAGAAGAAGATATCCAATATGTTTTTGGTAAAACATTAAATGAATTAACAGAAGAATTTAATGAAGGCTACCTCAAATCAAATGTTAATAGAGATATTATACCTGAAGTAAATAATGTAAGATTTATTAATAAAGGAGAGTTTAAAGGTAAATATGAAGTTTTAGATACAGAAATAAAAGAAATAATCACTAATAAACCTGAAGAGGTTGCGTTTGATAAAATGTATGCTAGTTATACATTTATGAATGATGTTGGTATGCCTAATACAATATATTTAAAGAAATTAACAGACGCAGAAGGTATCTATGAACAAATAGATTTAGATGGTTCAAATGGTCAAACTGGAATTGGTTTTGTTTTTGGACCTAGACCTACTAATAAACAAGTTAGAGAAGTAATAAATTCAGCTAATAATACAGAACAAGCTGCACCTGCTCCAGAAGAAGCATCACCTTTTCAAGATAAAATAAATAAAGATTTAGATTCAGGTGGGACTATAACATCTGATGGATCTTCTATTAGTAGTGACTTTACTACAGAAGAAGGTCAGATAGTATTAACTGATGATTTATTAAATCAAATGGAGAGTTATGATTATGCTAAAGAGGAAATAACATCTGAAGATAATAATCAAGCTGCTGAAGAGTTTATGAGTCAGTACTTTGATGATAATGAAAATACTAGAGCAAAGTTAATTGATTCAGGTATTAGAAATGTTGAGGATTTAATTGCTAAATTTAACGCAGCAAATAAACTTAATACATCATTGAGTTTTAATTCTTATATTGAAGATGTAATTAAAAAATGTGGTTTATAAATGAAATGTCCTAATAAAAATACAGATGCTTATAAGACTCTAAAGAGGGAGTTTGGAAATGATATAGATACTCTTGGTGTTATCAGTGCATGGCAAAGTAAAAATAATTCAGATGAGATACCAAATCTTGATGAGGCATTAACTTTTAAAAAAGATAGTACTTTATTTTTTAATTTAAAACAAAGAGAGTTTGCTGATAGTGTATATGGTAACCTATCAAGGAATGGTATTATATCAAGACTTAATAACAATTATTACATTGTTCAATCAGATAAAACAAGACAATTTAATCCTAATATAAGACAGTATAATCAAAATAGACTATACGGTTATTTAAGAGCAAATAATATTCCACTAGAAACATTAGAATTACAACCAGCTGGTAAAGCAATTAAGGTAACACTAAAGAATAATATATTTACTCCTACAGATATGTTACCTGCTTCAAGATCATTTAATACAAATCATAGTAGGCAAGTTGTAATGCACCTGATGAGAATGTTTCCACAGGTAAATGTTAAAATGTTAAGTCCTGGTAATGCAGAGAAGTTATATAATTCTTTACCAGATAGTGTAAAAACAAAAGTTCCTTTTAGTAATGTAAGATCTTTTTATTCTGGAGATACAGCAATACTTATAGAAGGTAGAGTTACAGATGATGCTGCTATAGAAGAGATATTACACCCTTTTATTGATGGAGTGTTTATGAGTAATAATACTTTGTTTAACAATTTGCTAGAAGAAGTTAAACAAAACTTTCCACAATTAAGTCAACAAATTGAAGATACCTATACAGATAAAAGAGGTTTTACACAAAAACATAGAGACTTAGAAAAGGTCACACAATCTTTATCAAGACATTTCAGTAAGGAGTATGAGTCAACTCCAACTAAATCTTTTATGGATAAAGTAAAACAATTCCTAGAATGGTTTATGGATATTATTAAAGATTTAAATGTATACTTTACAGGTAAACCTTTAACTGTAGAAGCAATAAAAGAAACTGCATCATTGTCTGATATTGCTAAACTATTAAATACATCAGATATTAAATTTGAATTATCACGATTAGCTGATAATAAAGTAAGATACAACCTATCACCTGAAATAAAAAGATCACTGAATAAAGCAAAGGTAGGTACATCTGACATGCAAAGTAAAATCATTGATAATCTGTTTAATACAGCACAACAAAGTGCAGAGAATGTAAAACAATTGGCAGCATCTGCGGATAAATCTATTGTTGTATTAGATAGGGAAAATAATGTATATATTGATTTAACAGATCCGTCTTTTAAATTTAAAGGTGTTGAAGAAGCATTGTCTCCAGTAGAATCTTTTACAGCATCATTACCATTACAGGCTGACTATTTAAGAATATTAGAAGGTGCTATTAATGATGAAGATGCTACTGATATACAAAAAGATTTAAAGAAAATGAATCTAAATGAGTTTGTTAAAATGTATTCTGATCTTAAAATAAAGATGCAAGAATTAATGAATGATAACGACTCAATTCTTTTACCAAATGTAGTTGTATTTGATAAATCAGCAGGTATAGCATCTAGAATTGATTTATTAAAAATAGATATCAACGGTGTTATGTCTCCTGTTAATATAACATCAGCTATAACATTAGAAGATCAAGCAAGTCAAAATGCTGCTATAGGTCTACAAAGAAGATTGCTTGTTAATATGGGTTATACAGTATCTAAGGCAAACTCTTTATTAATGACTCCAAAAGGTTTTAGACAAGTGCAACCTTCAGCTGAAAGTGAGAAAGTACAATCAATTGTTCCTTTAAATATTAATAGTGAAAGTAAAGCTCAAATAACAGAACTACTTAAAGACTCAGATAGTAGAATCTTAACTGATGAAGAAATATTAGAAGGAGCTCCATTAACGCCTGAACAAATTGAAACAGTAAGACAAGCTGAAGAAGTTGAGGTTATAAAAACAACTCTTAAAGACTATAGAAAATCATTAATTGAAAAGGATGAAGCTATAAGAAAAATCAAAAGTAAAATCTTTATGGATAAGACACAAGAGGATACATTAGAGAATCTTATTACATCTATAAATTTAATTGAAGTATCACTAGCAGAAGGAGATCCTACTGAGTTATCTTCTGTATTTTCACAATTATTAATGGATGTTATATCTGAAATAAAGGCGTTTAAAGAATATGTTATTGATCCTCAAAATTTTGATAAAATAGAATTTATTACATACGTACAAAACTTTGATAGATTTATGTCTAGCTTTGAGGCTTTTGATAATATTAATGATTATAAGTCTCTTAATAAAACACAGCAGAGATTAATAAATACTTTCAGAGAGCTTAAATTAGAATTACGTGGTACGGGATCATTCTTAAAAGAAGATGCAAATAAAGATCAAATATTAAGATCAAGAGGTCTTATAGATAATGCACTATATGATTTTGTTGCTGATTTATATAAAAGAGAGTCTAATCAAGTATTAACTGAAGAAGAGATAAAACAGATATTAACTAGAGTTAAGGATATTGATATGCTGCAAAGAACGGCTCAAGATATTGCAACATCTAGTGATCCTTTACTTGCTATTGTTGATAAGATATATAAAGCAAAAAAGTTTGAAGTTGGAACACAAGTAGAAGAGTTACAAGAAGAAACACTTAATCAAGTTAGAACATTACAAAGACTAGATCCAACCGGGAATCCTCAAACTATGTTTGATTATATGATTGAAGATGATCTAACACATACTAAAAAGATTGGTAAAAAATATGGTGAGCAATTAAAAAAATTAAGATCTGAATTATTTGATCCACTAGGTAACCCATTAGAATATAGAGATGTTGCAAATTTAGAAGACGCATCACAAGAAGATATAGATTATAATATTGACTTAGCTAAAAAGAAAAGAGCTTTAGCTGATTTTTTCCAAGCAGAAAGAGTTGTAGATGGAGAAATAGTTGATGGATATTATCACAAATATACAGATGAATACAAAGCAATAAGAGCAACATATGAAGTACCATTAATATATAAATCTGGTTACATCAAATGGGTTAAGAAAGATGGTATATCTGATTTAGATTATGCTGTATATCAATCAAAATATAAAAATAACATTATATATAACTCTGCAGAAAAAGATGGAGCTGGTGAATATACAGGTGTAATAATGTTTGATCAAGATTTTAATGCTGTAAAACCTGAATTTAGAGCTCCTTTAGAAGTTGCAACAGATCCAAAAACTGGTGCTGAAATTAATATGCGTAGTGAGAAATATGAAGCAATGATTAATGATCAATCAGCTTTAGGTAAAGCTAGATTAAACTTCTATAATTACTATGTAGAAAAAACAGAAGAGCTATTAGATTATTTACCTCAAGGAGAAAGAATGAAAATGTTAGGTAAAATACCTACAATAAAAAGAAACTGGGCAGGTGATTTAAAAGGTAAAGATCCAATATATGTCAGACTTTATGGTAAGATGGCTAGAGGATACAAAAGATTTACATCAACTACTACTCAACAAAGATCATATGTTCATGATGAGCAAGGTAATATAATAGATACAATGCCTATATTTTTTACAGGATCAATTCAAGATCAAGCTGATTTAGAAAGAATAGATGCTGAGATAGAAGCATTAAAAAAAGAAAGAAAAGACGGTAAAATAACTTTAGCTGAATATACACCTAAATTAAATAAACTTAAAGAACAAAGATTTATTATTGAAGAAAGACCTAAAGCATCAGAAATAAATAGAGACTTAGCTACATCATTAATTATGTTTGGTCAGATGGCTACACATTATAATACAATGATTGGTGTAGAAGATACATTTAGAGCTATACAGCAAGTTATAGAAAAAAGAGATTATCTTCCACCAGAGAGTAGTAATATTGTAACTGGTATTACTAATAAACTTGGTTTTAAACCAAAAGGTAAAAAAGAATATCAAAGTTCCATAAATAGAATGCAGAAATGGATGAATATGGTTTATTATAATAATGCTGAAATTAATAAAGGATTTTTTGATAAAGTTACAGATTTAGTAATATCAGGTTCAGCATTAAGTTATGTAGCGTTTAACGTATTTGGTAACTTTAATAACTATTTATTAGGAAGAACTATGAATGGTATTGAAGTATTAGGTCAAAAGTATTTTTCTGCAGAAGCATATGCAAGAGCTACATATGAATTTGATAAAAGAGCATTACCATATATAGTACAAAGAGTTAGTTCTGTGTCACAAAAAATTGCAAATAATAATATCTTATATAAAGACTACAAGAACATGGGTTATTATGATCCAAATAAACCTACTTCAAAATATGAAGCATTTGTTGATTATCTTAGAATGCTTGATAATAAAAGTGAAATACGTGAATCTGGAACGGGTTTTCAGTCAGCAAGGCAATCATGGTTTAGCAGATATGTAGAAAGTGTAGGTTATGCTTTTCAGGATGCAGGTGAATATAATGTACAATCTAAAGTTGGTATGTCCATGGTTATAGATACAATGATGTTAAATCCTGAGACAAATGAAACAATGAGTATGTATGATGTAGCAAGCTTCGACTCTATAACAAAAGGTTTAAAATTTAAAGAAGGATTTACAAAAATTATTACAAGAACTAGTAAGGATGAAAATGGTAATCCTGTATATGAAACTGTTGACTTTACTGAAAAATGGAGAGCTGATACAAGGAATAAAATACGTGAAGTTAATAAACAAATACATGGTAGTTATGCTTATGAAGATAGAATGGCTATACAATCACATTCTTTAGGAAAACTTGTTGCACAGTTTCATAAATGGGTTATGCCTGCATTTCGTGCCAGATATCAACAAGAATATTTTGATCAGAATCTTGGCTGGATGGAAGGTAGATATAGGTCATCTTGGCAAATTGCTAAATATGTTCTTAAAAATTTAGCAACTAATGGATTTAGTTATAAAAAATCTATGTTAAATTTTAAAATAGATTCAGCTATATATGATGATGATAGAAACTTATTAGTTCCAGGTTATTCAGAAGAAGGTACATTTGAATTTGAGAATCAAGTAAATGATTATATAAAAGAAGGTCTTACACAATCTCAAGCTGAAGCTAGAGTAAGACAAGATAATCAAAGAATTGATAATAAGATTCAAGGTTATTATAGAACTTTATCAGAAACAGCTATCATACTTACTACATTTGCTTTATTAACTATTTTAAAAAGTATGTTTGAAGATACGGATGATGATGATCCAACAGTAAAAAGATTAAAACATTATATGATTTTCCAATCTGATAGAATGTTAGATGAACTTTTAGTATTTACTCCTGGTTTTGGAGTAGCTGCTCAGAGAGGGTTCTTAAAAAGTATTATAGCTTCTGAAAGATATTTAGTTGAGTTATACGAAGCATTAGATGTTAGTCTTGCTACCGGTATATCATATTTAGTTGATACAGAAGAAGAAAGAAGAGCTGACTCAGAAGTTACTTATCAGAGAGGTATAAGAAAAGGGGAATTAAAACTTAGAAAAGAATGGCAAGATGCACTTCCTTTGATAGGTAATATCAAGAAATGGAGAAACTTTATTCAAGAACAAGATTTCTATATTAAATAATGTTTTTAAGAAAAAAATACACAAAGTGTAAAGAGGAGGTAAAAGATTCAGTTTTAGAAACTGGAATTGATACCTGCTGTTTAAAGATTGAATTGATGGCTACATCAAAAATTAAGGATCATTTTATCTATGAAGTTTGTTATTTAGATCAAGGGGAACTAAAAACAGTTCCTGTTGTGGCAACAAGTATATTAGGTGTAGTTAAATCTATAGAGCCTTATATTAATAAAGGGATATCAG
>Ga0208018_100445_pt1 | contig 10875 bp, 8 predicted proteins | sample 31_taG_FD_184105 | JGI IMG/M metagenome (GOLD analysis project Ga0208018, IMG submission 184105) | Marine viral communities from the Gulf of Mexico - 31_GoM_OMZ_CsCl metaG (SPAdes) (version 2) | ecosystem: Environmental > Aquatic > Marine > Oceanic | place: Gulf of Mexico | collected 2015-07-12 | reverse complement strand
TATCTGTATCTGCTATAAATTCTATCAAACTTTTTTCACCCACTACAAAAGGATGGCTAGGCTTTAATTCTTTTGTATTTTCTACAGACACATCTATATTAACTCTGAACACTTCGTATCTTGCTCCTGAAACTAATGAGGTAACGTAACAATATAGTGTTACTATAGGAGTACTTCCTCCGCTTGTTTTAATTATATTTATCCATAACCAATCCAATAATGCTATAGAATTAGCTGCCACAAAGTAAAAAGCGTGTTGAGTAGAACCTGATGCAATAGGAATTTCGGCTTGAACAGTTGCAGAACTACTAGCTGTTAATGTGATTGTACCTTCATTATAACCAGTTGCTCCACAAGTATAAATGGCTACCCTATTCACGCCTAACCAAGTATTAGATGTTGTTACTGTTCCTACTCCATTTAAAGCTATTACTTCTAGTTGAGCCTCATAATTACCATCTACACCATAAATAATAATTTGCTTGGCTCCCGAACCTGCGGAATTTGTATCATTAGCACTACTAGATACTATGTCTAAAGTTTCAGCACTAGCTAATTTAGAAAAAAGACCACCCGAAGACCAAATAGTTTCATTAGCAGCAGAATCTATATCAGCATTATAACCCCATTTATTCCAAGTTTGATGTCCTTGTCTTCTACCTAAAGCAACTTCATAGTGATAATTAGTTGGTCTAGTAGAAATAGAATCATAATCTGGAGAAATAGTAGCTCCTATTGGAATATTTAAAATATCTGTATCAAATGATAATTTAGTTTGTAATCTAAAATATGTTTGATTACTAGCTGAAGTGTTTTCAAATGTTACCCTATAATATCCACGAGTTATAGTAAATCTATGTGGTGGATTAATATTAGCAGTTCTATAATATCTAGTTAAAGACGAATCTATATTAGTACCATCAGGAGAAAATTGTACTGTTAAAGTACCATCTTGGTCAGTAGCAGCAGCTATAATTAATGTTCCCTCAGCCTCTACATTAACCCAAGTACCTGTGTACGTACTACCAGAAGTAAGAGTAGCAGTACTACTATTATCCGAATCAATTCTACTTCTATTAGGTATATATGTCATACAATTATCCAGTTAGACCCAGTACTTACAATAGTAATAGCATCTGGGTTATATAATTTTAAATCAAGCTCTCCGTCAATAGTTTCAGAACCATTACCATCTACAGTAATAATACCAGTGCCAGAGTTCTTAATGATAAAAGGTTGACCTGTAATCCCCACCGCAGTAGGTAGGGTTACAGTAAATGTACCTGTCGTACAGTCAACTATATAGTCAGTCGTTAAGACTGTGTATGTTGTAGTTACAGCAATGTATGCATAGACAGGGGCAGACACAAAACTGGTGAGATACTCATCCAGAAGTTTTGCTACCTCATAGTCAACCCTACGAAACTCATCGTATTGGTATTGACCTACACGAGACCTATTAAATAGAATCTCATTTAATCTTGTCTTGAACTCTGCTGTAGTCATTCATTACCCTGCTTTAATGCGAAAGAGGCTAAATGAAGCATTTCCCAAAGTTGCACTAGTATCACCATCATCTCCAGTAAGAGTGATAGTAAAGGTAATTACGTCGTTTACTTCTAAATCTAGAATTATAGTACCACTTACAGGTACGACAGCACCTGCTGTTGTAGCAGCAGCTCCATCACCAGTTGTAAGTACTGATGTTCCATTAACCAAAACATCCAACTGTCCAGTAGCAGCAACAGAATCAGTAATAAACTGGATGAATCCAGATACATCAACTTTATAGAATCCTGCAGCTAAAATTTTAGTAGAGCCAGCAGTAGCATCAACAGTCACTCTATCATTTTCTCCTGCTGTAAAAGCAAGCGTAGAAGCTGTTGCATCTGTTAAAGCTAGTCCTTGAACAGTAAAGACACCCGAAGCGTATGGTACACAATCAACTGCATATTCTAGATTGCGAAGTCTTTTGTCAATATTGCCCCCATTTTCAGGGACGTAGTTTAATCCTTTCATGTGTGTTAATTTTTAAATAAATAAGGGGATAGGTTAGACCCATCCCCCTACCGTATTACGAAAACAATTGAAGATATAAATCCTTATCTATTACGCTACAGTTGTGTCCAATCCTGAGATTGCACTTGTAGACGTAGTAGGACATGCGATGATAGTTTTCCAAACACTTCGGAAGTAGTGTCCTGATGGAGCACCTTCGTGAAGGTCTTGGTGTTCAATCACATATAATTTGTGTGTTAAACTTGAATCTGTCAATGTACTTCTTCCTGTGTCAGGACGTAACATTCCAGATAGTCTGTACCAGTGGTCTTTTCCATAGCCAGTAGCTTCTTGCTCCAGTCCAAGAACGTAAGCTCCTGTACCTTCTGCAGCAACTGCAGCTCTGTTTTCAACCTCTGTGAAGTTACAATCCCATCCGCAATCTCCGTACATATCGAAGGTTACAACGTCAACATCCAATACATTTGTAGGCATTGAACAGTACTGCGCGATTGCAGGAATGTTCGCAATTACAGATACATTAGGACATCCGTTAGTAGTTGCAGTTGGTGTAGCAGCGTCATCTTCTCCAGATGCATCTAAAGTAGCTGCAGAAACATAAGTTCCAGCAATAGCAATATCGTAGTCACCAGCACCGTTACGAGTAACAGTTACAGTACCTCCTAGATTAGCTGCATCAAGAAATGCTTGCAGCTCGTCTTCTAATTCTGTTGCATCACCAGCAGCATCACCAGTATAATCACCTGAAGTGAATACAAAAGTTTCGCCACCAAATGTGAAGTTAGAATCAGCAGCAGAAGTTGCATAAGCACTAATGTCTACACTAGACCATGCTAAGTCATACTGAGTGTTCTTAGTTGCAGTCAAGAATGCATCCTTGTCATCATTGATTGCAGTAACAATCAGGTCAGCAAGTGCGTCGCAATCTCCACCACCACAAGTGTCACAGCTGTCATCACAGCAATCAGTAGTTACGTTGAAAGATTTGTACAATGGGTTCCATCCCATTGCTTGTGCAATTTGAGGAGAGTTGATATTTACTTTAATACAATACTCTGTCTCACAGTCTGTTGAAGTCCAAGTGAAGGACTTTTGTTGAGTAACAGCAGTAACAGCTGCTTGCTGTGTCATCTTCAGAGGTTGTGTTGTGTCGATGATAAGAGACTTTACAAAGCTCTCAGCCACCGCAGCAGTGTCAGTGATTTCACCATTAGCGTCAGTACCCAATGCGAAGAAATATTTTCCAGGCGTAAGGCTACTTAACCCTGTTGCTGGGTTTTGAGAAGTAAGAGTGTCTACATCATACAGTCCAATTTGACCTTGAAGTAAAACAATAGCACCAGTTGTAGGAGCGTACAGAGGAGACCCTGCAGCTTCTACAGCAGTATTAGCTAGTCCTGATAGTACTCTAAATACTCTAGTTTCCATATTAGTTTAAATTTAAAAGTTATTTGTTAATTTGTGTTTTAATATTTGCCATTTGTAGTCTTGGGTCACCCAAGTCAATAGTTGCTATCCTGATAGCTTCATCTACAATTTCACGGCAAAAGAAAGTAGATTGTATCTCGCAGTCTTGTTGTACTGCTGGAGTGCCATCTGGATGATTATAGCCTATGATTGTACCTGCTGAATTTTTAACCGCATTAGGGTTAGCCATTCTAACTGGTCTTTTCAAGTAGTCTATCTTTAATTCATCAATTGTGAAAGTTCCGTCTGAGTAGACATACACCTTGTCACCTGCAAATAAGATTGGAACTTCTCTCCACTCAAAAGAGGGTGAGTAAAACTCACTGACTAAAGCTTCACTAAGGTCATCAGTCTGTACAATTCGACAGATGAGTTCCTCTGTGTTACATCCTGTCTTAGTAGCATTTACTACTGAGCGCATGTGGTAGAGGTACTTTAGTCTATTATCAACTGTACCTAGTGTGCTTAAGTCAAAGATATACGCGTTCCCCTGTACTGTTGGTGTCGCAAGAGGTTGTGCTGCATCTTCTTCATGCTTAACTAGAAGTGGACGTAAGTCATCAATAAGTTTTTGTGAAGCCTCGAACCCTTTTACTTTACTTTTAATCAGAAGTTCTTGAGCCTCATTAAGGTATAAATCAATTTCTTCTGGTCTAAAGTTTCTGTATTTCTCCGAGTCTACCTTATTGTACTTCCGCTTGAAGTCAATATGCATTTCCTCTATTGTCATTAATTACCGAGTTTAGCGTGTTCTAATCTTTCTTTATAGGTCAAATAAGCGTCCTGCTTACTAGGTGAAAGGAAATAAGTGGTTAGAGCCTCTAAGTTTCCTTTATCTTCATCAGAGTCGAAGTAGTGGCCACCACGGATTCTCAAGATTCCGTACTGTACCAAATCAAAGATAAATGCTCTGATGGTTAATTTCTCTTTAGAGAATTCTGATTTAGAGAGGAAGTCGTCAACATTGTCTTCTAGAATAGTTGAGAGTTCAGCTTTAACATCAACATCTGACATCTCGTTTCCACCTTTTCCAAACATCTTAAGGAATTGTCTCTTTTCAGATGGTGACATCTCAGAGAAGATTGCATATGCTCTTTCTTTCTTCTCTGCTTTGTTAAGCTTTTTCTCTTGTTCTAGGACTTCATCTACAATGTAAAAATCAGTTTCTGGTGATACCTCAGCAAGTGAGTTAGCCACGAGAGGGTGATTTTGTAAAATGAGAATTTTTAGCCTGTCCTTTGGATGAGATTTACTGAATGTAGTAGGACCATCCTCAAGTTTAATATTGACCTCTTCTGACCAATAATCATTAGAGAGCGTTGGGGCTAATGTACCAGGAGCTAGTCCCAGTTCTTTTTCAAACTCCTCTTGAAGTTCCTTATTCCCTTCTAAACCTGTTTGGAGACCATTCTGTCCAGAGTACGCTTGTACTGTGGTGTTCGCCTCCATTACTTTGTTCTTGTTGAACTGTGATGTGTTAACCCATGGCTTTCTTCTAACCACAGGCATAACAATGATTTGATTGTTATCCATAATATATCTTCGTTTTTGTTTTAGTTAAGAAAGAAAGTGGAGTGGGAGGATTCCCACCCCAATCTCTTAATATTCATTAGGCAGATACAGACAATCTCAACTGTCCACATCTAGATACGTCTACGATTTGTACACCTGCTTCTTCATACTCAATCATAGTGTACGCGTCCTCAGAGTTACTCATCATAGCTCCATTAGAAGGACCGTAAGGTGTAGTCAGACCAGAAACATATCCTGATTTCTTAGTTCCTTGCAGAAGGAATAAGTTACCATTTCCTGTTTTATCGCTAAGGTCAAAGAAAGTGAATTTCTGAGACTCAGCTGGTTTACCTGTTACAGGGTCAATCAACCACTGCTTAGATGTGTCATCATAGCATGGGTTGTAAGCGATATCAAAGATGATTCCATTAGGACCACGATATCTTACAAACTGACGACCAAATTCTTTAGCATTCACATTGAACTCAGAACCAGCAGCATCACCGATGATACTAGTATCCATAGTTAAGAATTTGTTGGCATCGTCAGCAAGAGCTCTGTGAAGAGCCAATGCACCGTACTCACCAGTGTAACCAATTACGTGACGGCTATTGAATCCTACACGGTTGTAGAAGATATCCATCAAGTATTCTTGGATAAGCTTAGTAGTAAGCTTGTTGTAGTAGTGAAGGTGTCCACTTTCCATCAGCTGCTCAATACCAGCACCAGTTCTCACTGGACGGCCAGTAGTGTCAGGAGTGTTGTTAGACTCTCTTCCGTACCACAGAAGCATTTCTTTTTCTCTTGCGAACTGAGCTTTGAACTCAGCATCAGCGTAGTTAATCCATTTTGAATCGTGAATCTTTCCAGTTTCATCCATCAATGCAATTTCCAATACTCCCTTCATATGAGCATCCCCAGTAATCTTATATTCTTTCTTGATTAAAGATGTTTGAGTTTGCAGAGAGAAAGGCATTGCGAAATGTACACTACCTGCGCTGTCAGAACCTTCTCCGTAAGTAGAGAATAGTTTTGCGAAGCGTTGACCAGGAGCTACATATGAACTTGGCAGATAAAGGCTTTGGTCGTCTTCAAGGAATTGTACACCATAGATGTATCCATTACCATCTTTGTAAGGTGCTACTTGAACACGAAGTAAGTACTTCTTGTTTGCAGGAGCAATTACGTCCCCTACTTTCCACCAGTTAGTATCAAACTTCAGATTGAAGATTGACTGACCTTTTCCTTTATAAACGTCAGTAGGACTCACGTCCTCAACGATTACAAGAGGGCGGTCAGATGCACCCATAAGTTCCCACTCGATGACATCTTGTGTCATTTTCTTAACATTCTTAGGAGAAGCAGCCCCATACGCTTGCATAGGGTTATACATATTCTTCTTAGAAATGAACTGTCTTTCGAGTCTTCGGGACAATTTCTCAGTAGTAACCAACCCAGCATTAGCCAAGTGATTCATTTCTGTATCATTAGCGTGCCATGGACGGAACCTGAATTTAGTCGTTAGATTTGCAGTTGCCATTCTTGTTTGTTAATTTATTAATTTAATGTTTCCCAATCAAGGTCATCGAATGAATGTGAACCTCCTCTTGGTTTTTTACTCTTTCCACCAGACCCTGACAGTTTAGTACTAGTGCTGTTACTACGGTGTCTCTTACCTAAGTCAGCCAACTTTCTATTACGGTCTGTTATTGCTTTCTTTTGAATTGGGTCAGACCCATACTTCATAATTAAAGCGTCAAAAATGAGGTCTTCTGTTTTAGCTGCCTCATCTTGATTTCTTTTAATCTTATCAGCCATATATTGAGAAATCTTAACTGTCTGACCATTCTGTTCAAATGGTACTGTTTTCTTAAACATGTAGTCAAGAATCTCTTGCTTTTGCTGTTTAGTTTTTAGAGGGAAGTTTCTTACAGCCTCTTGTTTCTGTACGAAGTCTTCAAGGTTTTGTGTGAACTGTTCCTCTTGTTTACGTCTTGCTTCGAGTGCTCTAGCCTCTTGCTCAATCAACGCTTGTTTATCAGCTTCTTTCTTTTGAGTGAAGAACTCTTGTGCATCTTTAGCATCAATTTCCAATTCTTCTAAATCCTCAGATGTTTCAATCAACTTAGTGATTTTAGCTTCAGAGAAACCCTTAGCTTTATAAAACTCAGAAAGCACTCGCTTAGCATTCTCTTTATCAGAGATGTCGAGTGTTGAGAAATCTGATTGTGCGTTGACCGCTATATACCTGCTAGGGTCACCACCTGCCTCTAAGTATTCAATGTACTTACGAGAATCCTCTCCAAGTGAATCTTTGTAAGCCTGAACTTCTGAATCAATCTTACTCTGCACTGCATTCCAGATATCATCTCCTGATTCAAACTTAGTGTCTTCTGACACTGTTAAAATTCCCTTTTCTCCTAGAGTATTTCCAATGTAAGAGAAGATATCATCTTCCTCATCATCTTCTGTTTCCTCTGGCTCATCTACTACCTCTGGAGTTTCTTCTAACTCATCTTCAAATGTAGTATCTGGAGCTGGTGTTGGGTCTACCTCAGGTTCCTCTGTTGTATCTTTAGGAGCTGGAGTAGGTGTTGGAGGAGTCGTAGGTACGCCAAATCCATCTGGCATAAATGTGCTAGACTCATCGTCTAATAGCTCCCAAGGAGAGCCTGCATCGTCCAAAACGTCACTAAAAGTAATTTTACCTTCGTTGTTTTCCATAATTATAAGTTTTATTATTTATATTTACAAATTTTTTTTGTTTAAAGTTTTTGGATGTATAGCTATTTCGAAGTTGGCTTAGGTTTTGACCTAGCTATCTTTTCCTTAGACTTAATCTCTTCTTCTTTAACTCTAAGTTTCTCTAACTCAATATCCATCTTCTGTTGCATCTCTGTAGCTTTAAGGGCTAATTCTTCTCTCTTCATATTAGCTTCTTCCTCAAACTTAGCAATCTCAAGTGGGTCAGGAATATTGTTTCCATCAGAGTCCAGGTCTTCTTGGAACTTAAATGCTCCAATCTTAGCCACTTCAACTCTAGTAGCATTATCCATATCAATCTTATACTTCTCAAGTTCAAGCTTCATCATCTCTAACTGTTGCTTGGCTTCCTCAATCATCTTAGTCTGCTCAAGTTCCTGTTGTCCTTGTTGTGCTTGAATTTGCTGCATTCTTTCTTCACCTTCCTTAAGTGTTTCAATAAGCTCTCCAGGAGATGCGTTAGCTCTAATCATAGTAGCAATGGTAGAGAGTGTTGCAGATTGTGTTTGTACTGCAGCATGAGCAATTTGCTTAAGCTCCTCATACATACGCATATCATCAGATGAGTCTGAGATAAACACTGAGAAGTGGCAGAATGGAAGTTTATCTACGTCCATCTCTACTACTTTTCTAGAAAGGTCTGAGAGTGTATAAGCCAAGTGAGTCTTTGGATACTTATGATAACAGTTCTTAGCCATATTAAGTAACAGTTCCAAAGCAGCTTTCTTACCCAACTCGTGAGTAGCAAACCAAGGTTCTGTTGCATAATTAGACTGTAGAATCTGTTGTTGTGTAGTACCTACAAGCTCTCTACCTCCTTGTTGTCCCAATCTGGCATCATTCATACCAATCACTTTGGAACATTGTCTCTCAATATATTCTAGTAACTGTACCTTCTTATCAATAGACTGGGCTGCAGTCATATCAATATTCTTCCATGAGTTAAGGTCAGCACCTTGATTACCTTCTTCATTAGGGTTTACCCAAATGATATCATCAACCTCAAGATAGTGTTGCCACTTATCTAAGTCAATTCCCATTGATACAGGAATCTGATTAATGTTAGCAACCAATTTTCTCCCCTTATCAGAACTTAAATCCCTTTGTACCATTCTATGTACAATGTCATAGAAGTACTGGAAAGGCTTCATTAAGTCTACTGGACCAGTAATTTTAGAGTTCAGGTTATTATGTAATACACCAGTATAAGGTAGTGGACAGTAATAAGGGTCATCTGGGTCTTTAGGAGTATCTTCAAGTACTCCATCCTTAATCCAAATATCATTATCAATACGAGTTATCTCTCTAATTTCTGGCCACCATTCCCACTCAATATGAATATCACCCCTGTCTTTATTGAGAGTATATCCTTCAGGAACTTGCATAGTTTGTTCCATACCCTCTTCATCAATGAATGTAAGGAAACCAACTTTGTACCAACTTCTCCAGACATAATGTACTACTTCTAATTTATTGTCAGATACATACTCATCGTGGTTATCATTCAAATCCCAATCAGAGATGTCAGATTCAAACTCCCACTTATCATCTACCTGTGTTCTTGCTGCACTACCCTTACGACCTCTCTCATATAACATGTTAATCTCCTGTTTAGTCAGGTGGTCACCATATAGAGTTACTACTCTTGAAGGAGACATAAAGTCAACTGTTCTTGCCCATTCAGCATCATGAATGAAAATAAGGTCTGGGTCTAGGTCACAGTCAAACCTGAGAGGATTGATTACTCTCAAAATTGGATTCTTATTTTCAATACCTACATAATAAATCTCACGTCCTGAAATAAGACCATGCATCCACGCAGTCCTTTCCAGTTGTTTAATATGCAGTTTGCGGTCCAGATATCCTAAGATTTCTTTTCCTAATGTTTCATATGAGTCTCTGAAATCAGTCCTCATATACTTTTCAATTTCTTCTGGTGACATGATTTGCTGCTCAAGTTCCGCGAGCTGCTCTTCAGTCATATTTGGATTCTGCTCCATCTGTTCTTGCAGACGAGCTTTCTTAATCTCAGAGATTACAAATTGAGATACTAATTCAGCTTTCTTCTTAGAGAACTCAGAAATGGCTTCAGCATTAACTGCAGTCACTCTATTGTTACGAGGTCTCTTTAGAAGTTCCCCTTCCAAATATTTGATGTTATTGGTTAGGATTGGGAAACTTTGCATCTCTTCTGGCAGGTGAGCCTTTGGAGCAATACCATAAGGTTTTGTCACATATTCAAAGTCTGCCTGATTAAGGATACCATTTACTAAGTCATAGTTAACAGAATCCTTATCATACAAATAATCAAAGCTGGAGGTAGAGTCAATCTCCTGGGCTCTGGCAACGTGCCACCCTTTTGTCTTTAGTCCCTTTGAGACTCTCTCCCTGTACATCTTTGGTGTTTCTTTATTTTCTTGCATGTCTTTCTAATAATTGCTTGGCGATTGGATTGGTTTCAGTCTTTGCAACTTCCACCTCTTTGTATTCTTCTACGACCAACATTAGTTGGAAGAATGCCATCACACGGTCAAAGTTCCCATCCCTGTTGTATGCCTTCAGCTCCTGAATCAATCCTAAGGATGGAATTAAATCCATGTTGTATACCTTCTCTCCGTCTTCATTGTGTCCTCTTTCAGTCCACATCCAATTAAGAGCCCATTTCTCACAAGCAGCTTTCATCTTATCATTCATAGGTGAACCGTATGGTCTTGTCACCTTAGAGTTTCTAATAACCCTGCCTATAGCCGAATCTGGTTGATGCTCCAACAAGTGAAGCTTACCCTTCCTCTTAAAGTAAGAGATTACATCCTTTCCAATTTCATTCTCATGCATTATCTTGGCATTACCATAATACAGAGAAAGCTTAAGGGCAATCTCATTTATCTGGTCAGTATCTTCATACCTACCTGTATATTCTGCTACAATCTCATCGTATCCATACTCAAATTTCTGGAGACTCTTATACACATATATAGAGGCTAACGATTTAAATACTGACTTCCCGTTCACAATATCAAATTTAACGGGGTCATATCCTATCTTGTAAAGACTAGAAGGATATTGTTCCTCTGGTGGTGATTGGTATATTACCACTGCACCCTCAGCCTTTAC
>Ga0208018_100439_pt1 | contig 10973 bp, 10 predicted proteins | sample 31_taG_FD_184105 | JGI IMG/M metagenome (GOLD analysis project Ga0208018, IMG submission 184105) | Marine viral communities from the Gulf of Mexico - 31_GoM_OMZ_CsCl metaG (SPAdes) (version 2) | ecosystem: Environmental > Aquatic > Marine > Oceanic | place: Gulf of Mexico | collected 2015-07-12 | reverse complement strand
TCAAAATTTTCTAAGGCAAATAGATGTTCTATGTTTTTTAAATCTCCAGTTATGAGATTATCCATACCAATAACGTGACAACCTTCGTTTATAAATTTATCGCAAAGATGTGAACCTACAAAACCGGCAGCACCAGTTATTAATACTCTTTTTGGCATAGAAACTTGTTTTACATTAAGGCATAGCATATTTGCAGTACTAAACCTGGTAGTTTTTAAATCGTAGCAAATGTAAAGTAATGTTTTTTTATAGGTAAGAGTTTAGCTGATGTTTGTATTACTAAAGTTAAGATATTCTGAGCTAAAAAAAAATTAGTTGCCCTTTAAACGTTCTTTAAGTACAAGAAAGATAAACTTGCTATTACCAATTAAATACCTTTTCCACATACGTTTAGGTTCTTGTAAAAATCTGTAAAACCATTCGAAGCCTGTTTTTTGCATCCATATTGGAGCACGCTTAGTTTTTCCTGAAATAACATCAAAACTACCACCTACACCCATTATAAAATTTATTGACTTTAGCTGTTCTCTGTGCCTATACAAGAAGTTTTCTTTCTTTGGAGAAGTTATGGCAACAAATAGAAGCTGCGCATTGCTATTTACAATATCTTCAACTATTTTAGATTCTTCAGCCTTTTTAAAGTATCCATTTCTATAGCCAGCAATTAAAGACTTACCATAGTCTTTTGTGTATTTAGATACTAAGGTAGCAACAACCTCTTCTTTTGCCCCTAAAAGATAAATCTTATGATTGTTTTCGTGGGCATATTTTACTAGGTTTTGCATAAGATCTATACCTGCAACGCGTTCTTTTAAAGGCTTGCCCAAAACTTTTGACGCCCAAACGACAGCTTGACCATCTGGACTAATTACATCACATTGGTTTACACTTGTCCTAAGCTCTTTGTTAGACTGCATAGCAACAATTTTACCGGCATTAACAGCAACATGGTGTAGTTGGATTTTTTGCTTAATTGCAGCATCAACCTTTTTTAGGGTTTCAGACATTGTGTAGCTGTCTACATTGGTATTTAAGATATGTATACGCTTACTCATTAGTATTTTTTATATAAAACGAAAATCCATAAAACATCCAAGCTTGTGTCCATCTCATATAAGGGATTTTATTAGTGAAGTATTTTCGCTTTTGATAATAAAAAGACCCATCTTTAGATTGCATATTGTCTATGGTCCAGTTTAAAACGCTATCTACTAGCTTTTTGTGTTTATTTAATACATTAAGCCTACTAAGTGTAACTATAAGTTGTGCAGGTGCGTGTATGTCTATTGGATACAAGCTATTATTATAATATTTTGAAGCACCTTCTGCTGTAAAAAAATTATTTATATAATATTCTAATCCTTTTTCTAAGTATGAATTAAAGCTAAGGTCTTTACTTATTTGCTGGTATACGCCAAGGCACTCTAAATTATAGCCTGTATGAAAACTATCTACCCATTGGTGATATGGTAATGATCCGTAAGGCCAAGAACCATCTTTTTTTTGGTGAGAACATACATATGTAGCTCCTTTTTTAGCATAGTCTAAATAGGTGCTGGAAGAGTTGTATTTGTAGGATTCTGAAAGCTGTTTTACAGCTAAAAGAGTTGCGTTTAATACTTGTGTGCTATCTAAAGGAGAATAGGAAAACGCTATTCCTTTTGTTGTAACTGTCTTATTTAAATCGTTTACAATAAATTCTGATGCGCTTAGTGCTGTATTTAAATATGCTTTTTCTTTTGTGATTTCATACGCAGAAAAAAGTGCACTTGAAATAAATGAGGTTGCTACTACAGTAGGTGTATTTTTAGGCTGAAAAAAAGCTCTAGCTTGCCAATTAAAATTATAGCCCCAACAACTACCTGAATAGCCTTTAACTTGCATCTTTAACAATAGTTTTGAAAAGAAGTGAATCTTTTCAAGGTATTCCTCTTTCGGGTCTGTTAAATAAAGGTTACAATAGGATGTTAAAAACAAGCCTAAACCTTTGGTATTGTATTCTTTGGCCACACCCGTAAATGCTCTGAAATTTAAAGGATTTCTCTTAAATGCTTGCAACCATGCAAGTCTGAGTAATTTACTTTTATTTACAAACGGTATGATATTAAACAATTTACTATTAAGACCGTCAAAAGGGTCCCAACCTTTAAATTGTTGAGCTTCACAATATGATTTAAGTTTTAAAAAACTGTCTTTAAACTTCAATTATTGGTTTTTTTATGATGTAAAAATAGAAACTAGTTTATATCAAATCAACTTATCTTCTTTTATATTCGATATAAAGATTTGAACCTTACCGTTTACTCCTTTTGTTAATTGTGTAACTTTTTTTATGATTACCAATGTGTCTTTTGCAAGCCTTTTTGAAAAATGTGAGATTAATAAATTTTCATGGGTTACAGTAAAACTTTTTTTAGGGATGATTTTAATATGTAACTCTCCTTTAATAGGTTGATAATATTGATAGCCATTTATATGTAAATAGATATCATTATGCATATTTAATGCTGTTGGTGTGACAAAAGTGTTGTCTTTATTATAAATTTTAAAAAATGTTCTGCCTTGAATTCCATCTAGTACTCTTTTACCATTTTTTACATAAACACTGTAAGAACTTAGATCACCAGTTTTATATCTTATAAGTGGTTGTCCATAATTATCTAATGTGGTGCCTACAATTTCTCCAGTTATACCAGTTTCCTGAATTAAATTGCCATCTTCATCAATAAGCTCTAAAAACCCGTAGTTATTTATGACTTGGTAAGATCCATTTCCATTAAAATCAACAGCCATGATTAATTTTTCACTATGACCATATACCGAAACTACATTTAACCCCAACGTATTTTTCAGTAGTTCTCTCTGATGAGGCATATAGTTTTCTGAACTAAGGAATATTGCTTTTATAAAAGTAATGTCCCAATTGTGTTTTTGAGCAGCAACAGCAAAATTATAAGCTGATGACGCATAACACTGCAAATACTCTATTTTAAAATCCTTTAAAGTCTTAAATATGATCTGGTAATACGAATCTGTTGAGTTAAAACCATCAAATATTAATTCTTTTGTAACAGGATTTAGTTTATAATGTTGATTTTCTTGAAGTTTTTCATTTCTAATAACTCCTCTTAATTGATTTTCATAGCCAAATTGAGACCAAATCCTATGATAAAATGCATATTCTTTTTGGTATCTTTTTTTAGGAAGATAAAATGTTGTGGGCAATCCAGAAGTAGATCCTGTTGTCACAATCTCGTAATCACTATAATTAAATTGTTTTGTAAGTAAGTTCTCTCCTTTATTTACAATTATTTCTTTATCACAAAATGGTATTCTGTTTCTAAAATCATTCAGGCTTACTATTGGGAGGTCAACATTAAGAGATGAATAATGTTTAGCGTTAGAATAAGCATAATTTGTGATGGCTAATATTCTTTCCTCTTCTATTGGCGCATTAAAATTTATTGAATTGTACCATTTTCTATAACAACTACCATAAAGTAACCTATTTGGTGGCATAATAGAGGCTACAGCTTTAGCAATTTTAGGCTTTTTGCTTAAACTTCTATTTATCCAAATTGCAAGTTTTAGTATAGTATTACGCACTTATTTCTTCTTTTTTTGAAATTTTTAAGACAAGGCAAGAGGTGAAAAATAATGCAAATACAACAATTCCTTTTTGTCGCTCAAGTATAGATTCTGTCATCATAAATGTAATAAAAACCAAGGCTATAGTTAAGTAAAATAAATCATTGTCTTTATATGAAATAAACATGAAGAACGAGAGAATAGTTATTAATGTGATAATTCCTGGCAGACCAAATGAAAGAGCACTTTCTAAAAATTGATTATGAGCATTATATTTAAACCTGTAACCCTCTTTAAACCCTAGTTCTTTATATTCATTATATAAGGATTCATCCGTAGCTCCTGTACCAAGTCCTAAAAATGGATTTGCACTTGAAATTGTATTTATAACTCCTTGCCAGTGTAAGCTTCTAGTACTAAGGTTAGGTGTTGCCATTCCAAAATCAGAGTTTCCAGTATTTCTTTTTTGAATATTAGGAGAAAATAAATAAGCAACCGTCAATAATAAACCACACATTAGTACAAGTATACTAATGACTTTATTGTTGTTTTTAAATTCCTTTAAACATATTACTGTAAATGCAACAGCAAGTGCAATTATGCTAATTCTAGAACTTACTATATAAATCATTATTAACAAAAAAACGCTTGCAGTAACGTATAATATGAAAGTTGATTTGTTTTTAATTCTCATTTGAAATAAAAAGTACACCAAAGCTAATACTAAAAGAAGCGCAAAATAAGTTGTGTGTATTTCAAGTAGTTTTGAAAACTCTGCATAATAGAAGAAGTCTCCTAAATTGTGAATACTAAAATAAAGTGCTTTTGATACAGCAAATAATGAAGCAGCGACAACTGAAATACTAAATATTTTAAAAAGGTAATTTATAGAATCTTTAGAAATGTCACTAGAAAAAATTACTATAGATAAAATTAGGAATGGTAAGTTTTTTTGCACAACGCCCATTCCTAAAAACAAATCATCAGTATAAAACAATCCTATAAGATTTAGCCAAAAAAGAGAAGATGAAATAATAAATGGCAAAGCCATTTTCTTTAATCGTTTTATTTTCTCTGAAAATGGTTTGTAAAATAACCATGCTAATGTTAATATGATAATACTTAATGAGTTTAAACTATCTTTTGGAAAGGGTAAAGTCATAAACACTAATGCTAACGACCAATAAAAAAATAATTCTTTCAACTTTTCCATAATCATTTCAGAGACTTTAATATTGAAATTAAACTCTTAGTTAATAAAGTGTGACCCTCTTTAGTTAGATGGATACCGTCATTTTTTAACAATGCTCTGTTATAGTTTATAACTTGGTCTACATAAATTACGTGTATGCCCTTTTTATTTTCGTAGGTTGTATAAAGTGATCTTATTGAATTTGAGAGTATTTCTTTTTTAGGTGTACTTAAAAAGTACGGTGCAATTAAAATAATTTGATTGTTTCTTTTATTGAAAAAATCAATAATTTGTTTAAGGTTACCTATAGTATCTATACCATCTTCGTGTGCACCAATAAACAATGTATAAACATCTGCCTCGGGAATATTATTTAATGTGTTTAGAAGACTCTTTGTTGTTTGTAACAAATCTGAATCATAGCTTATTCCGTAAACATCTTTAGAAACACCTACAAAAGTAATATCATTAATTTTTTTTAAAATTTTTTTTCTGGTTTCCTTTCCATCTTGCCAAGTTACTTGAGAGTCACCTATCATACATATTTTTGTGTCACCTTCAATGTTTAAAGGCAAATAAACTCTTGAAAGAGTTTTAATGAGAGTATTGCTTTTGGGGGTTGAGTTAATCCAATATACTCCTTTAAAAATTAAAGCATTATTGCTAATATTAATATCTCCAGATCTAAAATAATATGTGTCATTTATGCTAAACGTATCATCTGTTCTAATGGTATCTGTATCGTTGACATTATTAAGACTTAAGTAATTGTAGCTTAGGCTGTCTAAGGAAATGTTGGAATAAGTTTTTAATGTTTTGAGGTTATCCCAATCATAATTTAATTGAAAAAAATCATCTTTTGCAGAAAGAGAAAAGTCCACAACAAGACTAATTAATAAAATTACGCCAGTTAACACTAATACATTTATAGAGGGAAACCTATTCATTAGTTTTATAAGATAAAATTTTTGCAGGAACTCCAGCTACAATTGCGTTATCAGGAACACTCTTAATAACAACTGCATTGGCTCCTACACTAACATTGTTACCTATTGAAATAGGGCCTAAGATTTTAGATCCTGTTGCAAGATAAACATGATTTCCTATTACAGGAACTTCATAATGACCAGATTTGCCACCAACTGTAACATTTGACCCTATCATACAATTGTTACCTATAATCACCCTTTTATGTAGGACTACACCTATACCACCATAGCCAAAACGTGTGCCCTTTCCTAACTCACATTCATAAGGAATACTTGAATTATAGAGAATAAAGCAAACTAATTTTATTAATTTTGGCATCAGCGGAATTTTTTTCCGGTAAAACCAATTCATGATTTTATATAAAAAATAGGCATTAACCATTGTAGAACTGTTCTAATTCGCTAATTCTAGTTTCTAAGTTAAACTTTTTAAACATTCTTAAAGCAGTTTTTGAGAAATCATTATAATTTTCCTCATTAAAATATTCTATAGCCTCTACAATTGCTTTACTTGATTTTATTGGTATTACAATTCCATTCTTATTGTGCTTTATTATTTCAGGAAGCGAATTCCAATTTGTACAAATTACGGGCATTCCTATAGACATAGCTTCAATAAATATTCCTGGATATCCTTCACCAGGATGAAACGTAGGCAGTATTAAAACATCAAAATTTAAAAGTGTATCTAATACTTTAGATGGTTTTAGGTTTCCTTTGTATCCATATTCTTTTAGAGATTCACTATTGTAATACGAGTCATTTAATGGGCCATAAATTTCTAACGTATAGTCTTTGCTTAATAAACTACTTGCCTCTTTTAAATAGTCAACTCCTTTAGTAGGCGTAACTCTAGATACAAAGACGAACCGTTTTTGATAATTCTTAGCTTGAATTTTATTTTTTGAGCTCTTTCTGCTATTTGGAAACCAGACCATATTTTTAAGTCCTTGATTTTCAAAAAAATATTTCATCTCTAATGTTTCAACTAAGATTTTATCTGATTTAAAAATTGTTTTATTGAGCCACCATCTAAATACTTTGGGATAAGAGTTATAAATTTTATGAAAACGGCCTCCAAAAAAGTGATAAACAATCTTTTTTTTAAAAAGCTTTGAAATTAATACAGCAATTGGCCCAATAGTTATGTGGAAATCCCAAGTGGCATGAATACTTATATAATCATATTTATAAATTTTAAAGGGGAGTTTAAAAAACAATAAAAGATAGTCTATAATTTGTCCAAATTTATTCCACCTATGTCTTATTTGGTAAAAATCAACAGTAATACTGCTCGTCTTTGATAAACCTCTTAATATTTCAAATGTATATGTATTAGCACCTCCAATAGTTTTCGTGTTATTAGGGTTAGGAATATTCCCTAGTAATAATATTTTTTTCATACTCTAATATTGGATATATTAATAATAAAGAAACCATTAAAAACATTAAGTTGTTAAGGGCAAAAGAAAATAAACTGTCGAATAGTAATGAAAAATAGATAGCGATTATAATAAGTAGGAAATTTTTCTTGAAGTGTTGTTTGAATATAGGAGAAAATAAAATTATAAAATAAAAAAAACTTCCGATTAGCCCTAGCTCTACAATTAGATGAGGATAGTATGTGTCTGTAGTTGCAAGATAAATTGTTCTATGCCAATTAAAATTAAATTCTTTATATAACGGAGAATCATATTTAGTTGAAGCTGCACCACCAAAACTTCCAGAACCTTTACCTAATACATTAAAACTCCGAATTTCTTCAAACATAACCCTGTAAGATTCTGCTCTTGCAGAATTCCCTTCTGTTATATAGGTTTCTACTCTGTAAGAAATTTGCTCTGAAAACGCAGCATATTTTTTTGGAAACAAAAATAAACTAATTAAAAATAAAGAAGTTGCCCCTATAAAAATCCTTAACTTATGTTTACTTAAAATAAATAATAGCAATAAAAACACGCCTAAAGACTTATAGGACAGGCTCATTATGACTCCAAGTGCAAGAAATGCAAGAAGATAATTCTTATAGCGACCATTATAGAATTGCCTTGCTAAGAAAAAAGCAATAAGATTTAGAAACCCATAAGCAGCAAAGAATCCTATTAAACCAACACCTCTTATTATTCCCATTGATGAATTATAATAATAAATTTCTTTATTAAGAACCTTATTATAAAACCACTGCTCTTTAACATCTATTAGCCAATAGAAATAGTTTACAAATTGATATAAATTGTTGATTACAGCAAAAATAATAATAAAGACAATTATAAATTTATAGTGTTTTCTTATAGCATAGCCATAAAACAATACGACAACAGGAAAACAATATCTAATACCTTCTTCTATAGCAGCATTTAAATTAAAAGATATTTTAATATGATATAATAATATAGGTATGAAAATTAAGAATGTAAGAAAAAGCTTTATTTCAAATTTTCCGTGTCCTAATACATAAGCTAACATGAATACTACAGCAGATAACTTTAAAATAGAGCCTACAAAATGGTTACTAAAACTTATAATTTCTGATACCGTAATTAAAAAAAATGGTATGAGTATTAAATATTTCTTTATATGTTTTAAGCCTATTTTCATACACTTAGCTAATTAATCTTTTGTGCAATATGTTTAGAGCTAAATACCTAACTAATAGTGAGGCGAAACTTGATAACGCAACTCCCATTAAACCAAAATTTTTATATAAAATAAAGCTCAAGAAAACATTAAAAGTTAAGGCACTTATATTAATCAATAAGTTTTGACTGAAAAGCTTTGCAATTATAATTTTTGCTCCAAATAATACCGAAAATGACTGCAAGATTTTTGCACTCAGTATGACAATAAATATATACCATGTGTTTGCATAATTGTCAAAATAAGAATGTGTTAAACCGTAAAACAAGATCGCTAAAATAATTGCAGCAATTAACACGAGTCCTATTATTTTCTTATTTAAACTTTTGTAATAAAATGGGCTTTTTTTAAGTTTTTCTATATCAACCTGTACAAGTGTAAGTGGCACAAGCATTAGTGCATTCGAGATATTTAACGCAAAGCTATAATCTGCAATTTCAATATCTGCCTGTGACGATAATGCTTTTATAATGAAGATATCGGTATATAAAAACATCATGTTCGCAAAATTACTTACTAATAATGTAAAAGATCCGAAAAGCAGTTTTTTAAATACTCTTAGATAATGCTTTAAATATCTGAAATTAAGTTGTTGTTTGTATAGAACTACCACATAAGCTAAGAGACAAACAGGCAATAAATAATAATTTACATACACAAATGTAAACTCTGGATAACTGCCAAAGTATAAATAAAGGAGAATAATGCTATAAAAAAGAAAGGAGATTGCACTTTTATATATTGAAGCTTTTCCGCTTCCATATCGAGTTAATATAAATGGAGGAATTATGCCATTATTAAAGAATAAGGAGTGAAAAATTATAGGAATTATAAGTAATTGAAATTTTAATACAAAAGCGACAGGCACAAAAGCAAAACTTATAGCTACTATAAATATTAAAGAGAGAATGTTGAAGTATAACTTACTATTATTTGATTTTGGATATGTAAGTAAGATGGTTGGTAGCCCAAACGTGAAAAAGGCAGCACCAAGCTCTATCGTTTTTTTATAAAATTCTAAACTGCCATAAACATCTTTAGCTAAAATTAATGGTGCAATTAATAAAACTATATATTCTAATCCACGACTAAATAGTATTGAGCTTCCATAAAGAATATACTTTTTCAAAATTATTGGGCTAAAGGATTATTAGAGTTTTTTAAACCTCCATGAATCTTGAGTTTCTTCCTTTTTCAAATATTTAAGTAATTGAGCAAATAATAAAATTAAAATTGTAATGGCTAATGGTAAGATTAAGTAAGCGTATTTCTTTTTATCTTCAACACTGTTACCTACATTTTGAAAATCATTAATTACATAAATAAGCTCTTCGTTGTTGGTTAATGATTTTTCTGCATTTACTAAAGATTTTGTGAGATCGGCTTCATATTCATATAGTGCCTTATGATCTAGAAACTGCTTGTTTGAACCAACTTCAATATTAGTTGTAGCAGTTTGTTCAATACTTTTGAGTAAGGCTTTGCGCTCGGCAGTTTTTGTTGAATCTAGTCCATCTAAAATCTCTTTAATAATTTCCTTTTTTCTTAATAGTAGACTATGCTCTCTTTGTTTAAATTTGGATAAATTGGCATTCTCGCTAAAATCCCATAATTTCTGATCGAGTTTACCAAAAACATCTTTTTTAGAAGAAACTGCTGTAATCTCATATTCTTTATAATCTTCAAATTTTAAGTTTTCATAATACGTTTCAAAAGAAAAATCTTTTTGAATGGTAGAGTCTGTCTCATAAATGAAGTCGTAATAATCAAATCGCATTTTATTATTACTAAACATAGGGTCCATTGTAAACACCTCAAAAGTCTCAGCATCCTCCAGTTTTATTTCGAGCTTATCGGCAAGCGTTTTAAAGTCAGCTTTGTTTATAAGTTGGTTGTATTCTTCTAACCTGCTTTTTAGTGCAAACTCAGACCTGTAGTTAGTATGGACTATTGCAACAGATTCAAAACTATTTTCTTGAGATTGAGCAATATAAAATAATATAAACCCAATAATAATGGTAGCCCCTAAAAGTAGCATATACTTCGACAGAAATATGAGAAGCATCATGAAAAGTGCAAAGATGTTGTAAAAGACAGATCCAATAAAAGCAAAAAATCGCTTTATACCGTTACCTAAATACCTTAAGATTTCAATTAAATCTACCTCATCATTGTTTTGCTTTGTAGTGTTGTGTTCACTCATGGTTGATTAATTAAGTATTTGTTCTAATATTTTTTTAGTTATCAGGTATGTTGGTTTTACACCAGTGGTTCCTAAACCTCCAGAAGCAAGTGTGCTTCCTGTTTCTAAAGGATTGTCACTTGCATAATAAGCGTATCTTACTTTTACATCGTCTTTAATGCTACCTCTTATTCTTGATGCTGCTTGTATTGCTTTTTGATAGTGCGCACCTTCCATTTCTAGTCCTATAACATTCCAGGTAGAATGGTGAAAGAAACGTAAAATATCCTTGTTCTGCAATGAAGTACCCATAACGGTAATCATACTACCATCATATACATCTAAGCCTTGATTTTCTAAATCTTCTACTTTTAATTCGTTTACA
>Ga0208018_100437_pt1 | contig 11017 bp, 10 predicted proteins | sample 31_taG_FD_184105 | JGI IMG/M metagenome (GOLD analysis project Ga0208018, IMG submission 184105) | Marine viral communities from the Gulf of Mexico - 31_GoM_OMZ_CsCl metaG (SPAdes) (version 2) | ecosystem: Environmental > Aquatic > Marine > Oceanic | place: Gulf of Mexico | collected 2015-07-12 | reverse complement strand
TTGGCCCCCGGACCCTTCGTGTCGCGGATGACCGCCTTTGCGACCCACGACGAGGATATGCGCAACAAGGTGGGCGAAGACGTCCCCCTGCGCCGCGTCGGAACCGATACGGATATCGCGGGCTGCATGTTGTTCCTTTGCGGCAAGGGCGGCGCCTATATCACCGGCGCGATCGTCCCCGTCAGCGGCGGCATCAATGTGATGAGCGGGCCGAACATCTTTGAACAAGCACTGCACTAAGGGGCGATGATGGATATTCGTTTTGACAACCGCGTCGCTATTGTCACCGGCGCGGGCACGGGCCTAGGGCGCAGCCATGCGCTTGGCCTCGCGGCACGCGGCGCAAAGGTTATGGTCAATGATCTGGGCGTGACAACCGACGGGCAAGGGTCTTCGTCGGCAGCTGCCGAAGCCGTCGCGCAGGAAATCCGCGACGCGGGCGGCGAGGCGATGGCGCATGGCTGTGATGTCTCGGACGAGGCCGGTGTCAAGGATATGGTCGCGCAGGTCATGGACGCCTGGGGCCGCATCGACATTCTGGTGAACAACGCGGGCATCCTGCGGGACAAGACGTTTTCCAAGATGGAGATGTCTGATTTTCGCAAGGTCGTCGACGTGCATCTGATCGGGTCTGCGAATGTGACCCATGCTTGCTGGCCGATCATGCGCGAACAGAAATACGGGCGCATTGTGCTGACCTCCTCGGCTTCGGGGCTGTATGGCAACTTTGGTCAATCCAACTACGGTGCGGCCAAAGCGGCGATGATGGGGCTGATGAACGTGCTGCATCTGGAAGGCGCGCGTGACAATATCCGCGTCAACACGCTGGCCCCCACAGCGGCCACGCGGATGACCGCCGATCTGCTGCCTGAACAGGCCCAGGCCCTGCTGGCCCCCGAAACGATCACCCCCGGCCTGCTGTACCTCGTCAGCGAGGACGGCCCCAGCCGTGTGATCCTTGGGGCAGGGGCGGGTGGCTTTGCCCAGACCCGTATTTACGAAACGGAAGGCGTGACCTTGACCGGCGACGAGAATACCCCTGAAGGTGTCGCATCCGCTTTCGACAAAATCACCGACGCAGGCGGCCAGCAAGAGCTGACCGATGCCTTTAGTCAAACGAAGAAATACGCGCTCAATGCAGCCAAGGCCCAGGGTCTTGATCTGGATTGGGGCTAACAGACGAACTTTCAAAGGGAGATCACCATGCGTGACGCAGTAATCGTATCCACCGCCCGTACCCCGATCGGCAAAGCCTATCGCGGTGCGTTCAACGCCACCACACCACAGGCGCTCGCCGCCCACGCCATCGAGAACGCCGTGAAGCGCGCGGGTCTTGACGGGTCGGAAATCTCTGACTGTGTCATCGGTTCCGCCCTGCAGCAGGGGCATCAGGCCGGCAACATCGCGCGTCAGGCCGCCATCCGCGCAGGTCTGCCCGTGACCGTTGCAGGCATGTCGCTGGACCGTCAGTGCGCATCCGGCATGATGGCAATCGCCACCGCGGCCAAGCAGGTGATCACCGACGGGATGGACATTGTCATCGGCGGCGGTGTCGACAGCATCTCCCTGGTGCAAACGCCAGAGATGCGCGTCAGCGCCGACCCATGGCTCAAGCAGAACAAGCCCGAAATCTACATGACCATGCTGGAAACAGCCGAAAACGTGGCAGAGCGCTATAACGTGAGCCGCGAAGCGCAGGACGAATACGCGGCGCGCAGCCAAGAGCTGACGCACCAAGCGCAACAGGCCGGCCGCTTTGACGACGAGATCGTCGCAATGACCACCACGATGATGGTTCAGGACAAAGAGACCAAAGAGATTTCCAAGCACGAAGTCACCTTGGAAAAAGATGAGGGCAACCGCCCCGGCACCACGGCGGAAAGCCTTGCCGGTCTGAAGCCCGTGTTCAAAGACGGCATCCACCTGCCCGAAGGCAAGTTCATCACCGCAGGCAACGCCTCGCAACTGTCCGATGGTGCCTCCGCGGCTGTGGTCATGGAAGCGAAAGAAGCCGAACGTCGCGGCCTTCAGCCACTGGGTCGCTACGTTGGCGTGATGGCCGCAGGCTGCGAGCCCGATGAGATGGGTATCGGCCCGATCTATGCCGTGCCAAAGCTGCTGGAAGCGCACGGGCTCAAGATCGAAGACATCGGTCTGTGGGAACTGAACGAAGCCTTTGCCTGCCAGGTGATCGCATCGCGCGACAAACTGGGCATCCCGGACGAGCTGTTGAACGTGGACGGCGGCGCGATCTCTATCGGTCACCCCTACGGCATGTCCGGCGCGCGCATGGTTGGTCACGCGCTGATCGAAGGCAAGCGTCGCGGTGCCAAATACGTTGTCTGCACCATGTGTGTTGGCGGCGGCATGGGTGCTGCTGGCCTCTTTGAGGTTCTGTAAACCATCATGGGAGAGCTACTGGTCATCCGCCACGGTCAGGCGTCTTTTGGGGCTGACAACTATGACAAGTTGTCGGACCTCGGGCACCGGCAATCCGAGGCCGTCGGCCAGTTGCTACGCGATACCGGCTGGGTGCCGGACCGGACAATCACCGGCACCCTGACCCGCCAGAAAGAAACGCTTGCCTCGATGGGATTCGAGGCAGGCGACACCCACCCCGGCCTGAATGAGTATGATTTTCAGAACCTGCTGGACGCGCGCTATAAAGGGGCGGTTCCGGAACTGGTCAAGGGCGACCGCAAGGTGCATTTCCGTACCCTGCGCGAAACCGTCTTTCAGTGGCAGGCAGACGAGATCGAAGGCCCCGCCGAGACATGGGCCAATTTCACCGACCGCGTGGAAGCCGCCCGTCTGATCGCCTGTGCCGAAGGGGCGGAACGCGTGCTTGCGGTAAGCTCCGGTGGGGTGATCGGGCAGCTAACGGCCGCGTCACTCGGCGCGCCGCATAAAATGATGATGACCTTGAATCTGCAGATCAAGAACACATCCATCACCAAATTCGTCTTCACCAAATCCGCGTTTTTCCTGCATGAATTCAACGCGACCCCGCATCTGATATCAGCCGAGACCGCTGACATGCTGACCTATAGTTAAGGAACGGTAGCCATGAGCACAGACACCCAGACACTCGATATTCCGAAGGTCAGCGCCTATCTGGAAAAACACCTTGAGGGCTTTGAAGGCCCGCTTGAGGTTTCCAAGTTCCAAGCCGGTCAGTCCAACCCGACGTTCCTGCTGAAAACCCCGTCGCGTAACTATGTTCTGCGTCGCAAACCGCCGGGAGTTCTGTTGAAATCCGCCCATGCGGTTGATCGTGAGTTCCGCGTGCAAAAGGCGTTGCAGGATACCGATGTGCCCGTGTCGAAAATGCACCTGCTGTGCGAAGACGACGATGTGATCGGGTCGGCGTTCTACATCATGGATCATATCGACGGGCGCAACTTCATGGACCCGCGCATGCCCGACATGGACAAGGCAGGCCGCGCTGGCGTGATTGACGAGATGAACCGCGTGCTTGCCGCCCTGCACGAGGTGGACATCGACGCGGTGGGTCTGTCGGATTACGGCCCCCCCGGTAACTATTATGAACGTCAGGTCGCCCGCTGGACCAAGCAATACCGCGCGTCCGAAACCGAAGACCTGCCCGCGATGAACCAGCTGATCGAAAAGCTGACCGCCAGCATCCCTGCGGATGACGGGCAGCGCACGCTGGTGCATGGCGACTACCGCATCGACAATATGATGTTCGAGAAAGACGGCACCAAATGTCTGGCCATTCTGGACTGGGAACTGTCGACCATCGGCCACCCTTACGCTGACCTTGCGGCCGTTATCATGCAGTGGCAAATGCCGGCCGGCACCGAAGGGCGCGGCTTTGGCGGTGTGGACCGCGCAGCGCTTGGCGTGCCGAGTGATGCGGAATTCATCGCCAAATACTGCGAACGCCGCGGGCTGGCCGGGATCGACAACTTTGGCTTCTACCTCGCCTTTTGCTTCTTCCGCATGGCCGGGATCATTCAGGGCGTATTGAAACGCGCGCTGGACGGCAATGCCTCCAACCCCGAGCGGGCGATGAAGGTCGGTGCCTATGTCCCTGTGTTTGCGGAAAACGGGCTTAAAGCGCTGGAAGGCAAGTAAGATGGCCTCCAACGAGTTCGCGACAGATCCGGCAGAGACGAAGGACAGAAACTTCGTCACGGCGCTTGCCCGCGGGCTGGATGTGTTGCGCTGCTTTCGGGAAAACGAAACAGCCCTGACCAACACGGATTTCTCCGAACGGACAGGGCTGCCCAAAGCGACGGTGTCGCGCTTGACCCATACGCTGGTGGAACTGGACTATCTTGTCGCCGATGCCCGCACCGGCACCTATCGGCTGGGCGCAGGGGTCCTGCAGCTTGGCTTTGGCGTGCTGTCGAGTATGGAGATCGGGGACCGCGCGCAGGAAGAGATGCGCAAGCTGCGCGACGGGCCCAATTCCTACGTCACCATCGCGATCGGAGAGGTCCACCGGCTGGACGTTGTCTATATCGCGACCAAACGCTCGCGCGAGGATGTCGCGTTGCAAATTCGCGTCGGGTCACGGCTGCCGCTGTTTGATTCCGCCATTGGTCGCGCAATCCTGACCGGCATGTCCGACGAAAGCCGCGACCGCGCGTTCCGCTATGCTGCAGCCGAAGGGCCCGAGTTCGAAGCCCGCGCACGCGACAGCTATGCCGCCGCGATGACCGAGTTTGCAGATAAGGGATTTTGTTCAAGCTATGGCGATTGGCGTCCCGATGTGAACGGCATCGCGGTGCCCGTGTTTTCGCCCAACGGATCGCAGGTTTACGGGCTGAATGTGGGCGGTCCCGCTTTCCACGTGAAGAAGCGACAGCTTGAAACGACCTATGCTCAGCTTTTGTCGGCAGCGGCGCAAGCCATCAGCATCCGGTTTTAGGGTGTGGACCCGCGGGGCGGGAGAATCAACTTGGCCGGTCGTATAGATTTCAACCACCGCGGCCAGCAGCTTCGTTCCAGTGGCTGGAATTGGCAAATCTGCGGTGCCATGACAATTGTCAGGATCGCACCCACCGCCGCAAATTTTTTTTGAATAGTGTCCAGCGGACATCTGTCAGGCACCGCGTAAAAAGTGATCAGCCGTCACAATCTTGTGCAATTCATTAATACATTTATTTTCAAATGCTTATTTCTGACCCTGCGTCAAAAAGCGGCAGCGGGCAAAATTTCACGCAGGTGATTTCGCCCGTACCGTCACGCAATATATGGCATAACCGACGGTGCAGGCTCGCAACTTATGAATAGAGGCGCTTGACAATAAATCGCATTATGCAAGGCTCTTCCCAAGGTCTGGCAATCCAAAAAACGCATTAAAAGCGCCGGGCCGTCCTTGGGAGGATTAAAATGAAAAATATCGCTAAGTACGGCGCGGTTTCCGCGCTTTCTTTGGTCATTGGCGCGAGCGCAGCCTTTGCCGAAAACATCAAGATCGCGTTCATTGACCCGCTGTCCGGTCCATTCGCAAGCACGGGCACCAACGGCCTGCATCAGTTCGAATTCGCGGCTGATTACATGGTAAACGACAAAGGCGGTCTGCTGGACGGCCAAAAAATGGAAGTGCTGCCTTTTGATAACAAGGTCAGCCCCAAAGAATCCCTTATTCAGCTTCAGGTCGCGATTGACCAAGGCGCGCGCTACGTCGTTCAGGGGAACTCCTCTGGCGTCGCGAACGCATTGACCGAAGCCATCGACAAACACAACCGCCGCAACCCCGACAGCCGTGTTCTGTTCCTGAACTATGCCGCTGTAGACCCTGCGCTGACCAACGACAAATGCAACTTCTGGCATTTCCGTTTCGACGCCAACTCTGACATCAAGATGGACGCGCTGACCGATGTGATCGTTCAGGACAAGGACATCAAGAAAGTCTACATCATCGGGCAGGACTATTCCTTTGGTAAGGCTGTGTCTGCCGCCGCCAATGAAATGCTGGACGCGAAAGGTGACGGCATCGAGGTCGTCGGTGACGAACTGCACCCCATCGGCAAGGTGAAAGACTTTACCCCCTACGCGCGCAAGGTTGTATCCTCTGGTGCGGATGCCGTGATCACCGGGAACTGGGGCGCTGACATGCTGGGCATCGGCAAGGCGATCATCGACAACGGCTTCGAAGGGCCGATCTATACCTATTACGCTGCGGGTTCCGGCATCACGGCCGCCTTTGGTGAAAGCGGTAAAGACAAGATCCGCCTGATTTCGCAAGGCAGCATCAACCCGATCGCCACCGAAGAAGCGCGCGACACCTACAACGCCTTCCTCGAGAAGTATCCAGACGGCAACATCGACCAAAGCCGTATCTTCAACACCATCGGTATGCTGGCCCAGGCCATCACCGAAGCGGGCTCCGCCACAGATGTGGTCGCGGTGGCCAGCAAGCTGGAAGGCATGGAATACGACAGCATGTGGGGTGGTAAACTGTTCATGCGTCCGCAAGATCACCAGATCATTCAGGACATGCATGTCGGCGTCCACACAAACGACAACCTGGACTTTGACTATGACCAATCCGGATATGGTGTCGTGACTGAATCGACCGTCGAAATGGCGTCGATGGACAGCCCGACAACCTGCGAGATGAAGCGCCCCGAATAAGGCGATTTCTCTCGGGTCCGCCTGCGCTGGCGGGCGGGCCCCTCTTGCACCTTGCCACCACACTACTGGAGGGGCCTCATGGACCTCATTCTCGTCAACCTCATCGACGGGCTGGTTACTGGATTGCTGTTGTTCATGCTCTCCGCCGGTCTGACCCTAATTTTCTCGATGATGGGTGTTTTGAACTTCGCTCACGCCAGCTTTTACATGCTTGGTGCCTATTTCGCCTACCAGATCAGTCTTGCGCTCGGCTTCTGGATGGGGCTGCTGATCGCGCCGCTCGTCGTGGGTGTGATGGGGGCAGGGGTTGAACGCTATGGCCTGCGCCGGGTTCACCAATACGGACACGTGCCCGAACTGATCTTTACCTTTGGTCTGGCGCTGTTGATCGAAGAACTGGTGCAATTCATCTGGGGCAAGAACCAACTGCCCTACGCCATTCCTGACGCGCTGAACTTTACCGCGTTTGCGATCTCGGGGAATTCGATCCCCGCTTATAAGATATTCATGATCTTCATCTCGATCAGCATCTTTATCGGGCTGCTTTACGTGCTGACCAAGACCCGCGTCGGCATGATCATTCAGGCCGCGCTGAGCTATCCGCGCACGGTCGAAGCCTTGGGCCACAATGTGCCGCTGATCTTTATGGGGGTCTTCGGGGTCGGCACGGCGCTGGCAGGTGTGGCCGGTGTGATTGCCGGACCGGTGCTTGGCACCTTCCCCGGTATGGCCTTTGTGCTTGGGTCGATCGTGTTCGTGACCATCGTGATCGGCGGCCTCGGGTCGCTCTGGGGGGCGCTGATCGCGTCGCTATTGATCGGCTGGATCACCACTTTCGCCAAATCCTACAACATCGAGATGGAGAATATCCTGACCGGCCTTGGCATCTCTAAACCCGAGAGCCTGGATGACAGCATATTCCGCGATTTCTGGAGCCTCACCAGCCCGCAGATCGCCGACATCTTGCCCTATATCCTGATGGTGCTGATCCTCATCTTCCGCCCGGCAGGTCTTTTCGGAAAGCGCAGCTCATGACAGTTTCAGATCCAAGAACCGACATTCCCAAAGGCGCCCGCCCGAAAGAGCAGATCACCACGGACCCGTCCAAACCCGCGCAGCGTATGCGGTCAGGGTCGCTGGTGCTGACATTGGCCCCCTGGGTCATTGCATCTGTCGTGCTGGCCATCCTGCCGATGGTGTTTACCAATAATTCGGCACTGACGATCATGAACCAGATGTCGATCACGATCGTTTTCGCGCTGGCCTATAACATGCTGCTCGGGCAGGGGGGTATGCTGTCCTTTGGCCACGCGGTCTATGCCGGTGTGGGGGGCTTTGCCTGTATGCACATCATGAACATGTCCGATTTCTTCTCGACCATTCCCCTGGTGATCCTGCCGGTGTTTGGTGGTCTCTTCGGCATGGGTCTGGCCATGATCGTCGGCGCGTTTTCGACCCGTAACGCGGGCACGGTATTCGCCATGATCTCGCTGGGTGTGGGCGAATTGATCGCGGCCTGTTCCGTCATTATCGTCGCGTTCTTTGGCGGCGAAGAAGGCATCAGCGGTGACCGGACCTACGCGCAGCCCTTCTTTGGCGTCGAATTCCTGCAACAGATCGAGGTCTATTACCTGACCGCTGGCTGGGTCGTGATCTCTGCCGCGCTGATGTACCTCTGGAGCCGCACCCCCGTGGGTCGCATGGCAAACGCCGTGCGCGACAATCCCGAACGGGCAGAGTTTCTGGGCTATTCCTCGCGGTGGGTCCGCTTCTACAGCTTTGTCGCCTCTGGCTTCTTTGCGGGCGTGTCCGGTGGGCTTTTCGCGATCAACTACGAAATCCTGACCGAGGAAAACCTGAACACCGCCTCGTCAGGGATCATCTTGCTGGTGACCTTCCTTGGCGGCGTCGGGTTCTTCTTTGGCCCGATCATCGGGGCCATCGCCTTTACCCTGCTGCAAACCGTTCTGAGCCTGTCGACAGAGCTTTGGGCCTTTTATGCGGGCGTCCTGTTCCTATCCACGGTGATGTTCTTCCCCGGTGGTCTGGCAGGTCTGCTGATGATGCATGTGCCTGTGTTCAAGCTGGGCAAGGCATCGACGTTGATCATGCCCTATCTCAAGACGCTGCTGCCGGCGGCAATCGGTTTGATGGGGCTGGCGGCACTGGTCGAGATGACGTTCCACTATCGTCATGGGGCCACGGGTGACAATGAAATGACCGTCTTCTGGACCACCTTCGACAGCCACACGCTGATGCCGTGGCTGGTGGCGGGCGCGGTCGCGCTGATCGGTCTGGGCATCGCCAGGGCCACAGCACCGGCGTTGAAAGACGCCTGGAACGAAGCAAACACAGCAGGAGGCGCGTCATGAGCACACCCGCACTTGAACTGACTGGCCTCAAGAAAAGCTTTGGCAAGGCCGAGATCATCCGCGGCATCGACCTGAGCATCGGCAAGGCGGAACGTCACGCCGTGATCGGGCCGAACGGCGCGGGCAAATCGACGCTGTTCAACCTGATCACCGCACGGTTTGCGCCTTCGGCTGGAACGGTAAAGCTGCACGGAGAGGATCTGGCCGGGCTCGAACCCTTCCAGATCAACCGCAAGGGGCTAAGCCGCTCGTTCCAGATCACCAACATCTTTCCGGCGATGAGCGTGTTTGAAAACGTGCGCTGTGCGCTCTTGTGGTCGCAGGGCTATAAATACAGCTTCTGGAATCTGGTGAACCGGTCCCGTGAACTGACCGAGGGCGCGGACCGCATCCTTGACCAGATCAACCTGCTGGAACGGCGCAACCTGCCCGCGGGCACCCTGTCTTACGCCGAACAGCGCGCGCTTGAAATCGGGATCACCATCGCGGGCGGTGCCGATGTCATCATGCTGGACGAACCGACGGCGGGGATGAGCAACACGGAAACCGACTATATCACCGACCTGATCCTCAAGGTGACCGCGGGCAAGACGCTGATCATGGTGGAACATGACATGAGCGTGGTCTTCGGTCTCGCCGACCGGATTTCGGTGCTGGTCTATGGCGAAATCATCGCCACCGGAAAACCCGAAGACGTGCGTGCAGACGCCCGCGTACAAGAAGCCTATCTGGGCGCCGCATTGGAGGCAGAACACTAATGATGCTCGAAGTCACGGATATGCACGCCTTCTACGGCAAGTCCCACATCCTTCAGGGGGTGAACCTGAACGTCAAAGAAGGCGAGATCGTCGCGCTTCTGGGGCGCAACGGGGTGGGACGGTCTACCACCTGCAAGGCCATCATGGGCGAGGTCGAACCGAAAGGATCGGTCAAGTTTCAGGGGCAGGAGATCAGCGGCAAGAAAGCGTTCCAGATCGCCAATATGGGGATCGGATATGTGCCCGAGAACCGCGATATCTTTCCCGGTCTCACCACGCGGCAGAACCTGACGCTGGGTCTGAAGCCCGGACAGAAGGATGGCGCGGGCCGTTGGTCGATGCAGTCGATGTTCGACATGTTCGAAAACCTCGACCGCCGCGCTGACGTCGAAGCCTCGGTTCTGTCGGGGGGGGAACAGCAGATGTTGACCATGTGTCGCACGCTGATGGGCGACCCCGATCTGGTCATGATCGACGAACCCACCGAAGGTCTGTCCCCGCAGATGGTGCAGAAGGTCGCCGAGGTGCTTAAAGAGATCGCCAACCGCGGGATCTCTACCCTGCTGGTGGAACAGAAACTGTCGATCGCGATGGACATCGCGGATCGGGTCTATGTCATGGGGCATGGTCAGGTGGTCTATGAGGGCACGCCGGCTGAATTGCGCCAGCGTGATGATGTGCGCAAGGAATGGCTTGAGGTCTGATGACCTAAGCCAGACCATTACCAGTAAATCATCTATTGAAATCGTCGCGTTCCGCGGCCTCATCCTCCTGAGGCGCGGTCGCGGCTCGGGAGGAAAGTTTTTTGGCGTTCGACACAAATAAGCTGGGCCGCATCGGGGATTGGATGCAGACCTATGTGGACCGCAAACGGTTTGCCGGATGTTCGGTGCTGGTGGCGCAGGGCGGGCAAGAGGTCTACTTTGATGCCAAGGGCCAGCGCGACACGGACACCGGGCAGCCGTTTACCCGCGACACGATCGCCCGCATCTATTCGATGACCAAACCCGTCACCTCGGTCGGCATCATGATGTTGGCGGAACGCGGGCTGTTCCACCTTGATGCGCCGGTGTCCGATTTCATCCCCGCTTTCGCCGATATGCGCTGCCTGATCGACGGTGCCACCGCGGCGGATCAGACCGAACCCTGTCAGACGCCGACATTGCACCAGCTGCTGACCCATACCTCGGGGCTGAGCTATCCGTTCAACCCCGGCATCACGGCGAAGGCGATGGACGAGGCCGACATCCTGTTCCGCGCCGATCAGGGATCGCTGGC
>Ga0208018_100435_pt1 | contig 11067 bp, 10 predicted proteins | sample 31_taG_FD_184105 | JGI IMG/M metagenome (GOLD analysis project Ga0208018, IMG submission 184105) | Marine viral communities from the Gulf of Mexico - 31_GoM_OMZ_CsCl metaG (SPAdes) (version 2) | ecosystem: Environmental > Aquatic > Marine > Oceanic | place: Gulf of Mexico | collected 2015-07-12 | reverse complement strand
GGATGATGGCGTAGTCTGCCAGATGGGTTTCATTGACCCAATCCGCGGACAGCTGCTCTCTGTCCAGCGTGGTCATGCTGGACTGCTGGGCACGCAGCTCGTCATTCACGGCGCTGGGGTCAACCACGCCGCCGGCGCGGAGCTCGCGCTGGGTCCACTTCTTCACGCTCGCTTCCCCATCACAACGCGAGTGCCCTTTGTCGTGTACTCGAGCTCATACCCAATGAAGATGAGGTCATCAGTAGTGGTGAACTCGAAGCTGAACCAGCTGCAGGACTGCTGGGCTACGCTGAACCGCAGCGGGACCAGGCGGTGGTCCTCATAGATGGCGCCGGCGTTCAGCGTCACGGTATCAAAGACCGGCAGGTCTGCCTGGTCCGGTGGTTGCGCCTTGTAAGTGCGCTCTGCAGTGACCCGCAGGCTGAAGTCCTTGTAGTGACGCAAGGTGATGGTGGGCTCACCCGTCGTCATCACCCAGAGGGTGACGTAGGACACCTGCTTCTTGACTTGGGCGTCCCCGAAGTCAAACCACGCGGACCGGTACACGCTGGTGGGCGGTCCGTTGACCACCAGGCTTTGACTGCCGGCATCGTAGCTGTAGCCCATGGCGCGCTTGCCGCTGATGACGAAGAGGCCTCGGTTCACCCCATCGCCGGCGCCGTCCTGACAGCCGGTGTTGTGCCCAAAGATGATGGAGCCGTCATATCGCGTGGCTACAGCGCCGATAGGGAAGCCGTCCCGAGTTGACCAGGGAGACAAGTCGCCTTGACCTATCCGGTCAATGTGGAGCACCAGGCCTTTGTTGGGTCTGTCGTTGCCGTCGTACGGGACATACAGGTGATACTCCCGCGCTTCAGCGCTGTAGCAGGCCACGGACTTGGGATGACAGTCCAGGGTAATGCGCTCCACCAGCTCGTCCTGCGTCAGCGTCAGCTTGACCAGGTCATTGATGGCGCCGCCCTCGAGCCCGCCGGTGATGGCGTAGACTCCATCAAGCGCCAGGAACACCACGCCCAGGCCGGGGATGGCCTTGATGGAGTGCGGCGCGCGGCAGGTGATGGAGTTCGTCAGCGTGGTCACCTGGAAGCCGGCGGCGTAGTCCCCGCTGACCACGTCAATGGACTCTTCACGGAAGATGACCAGGTTGGTGTAGTTGCCATACAGGGCGGTGATGCCGCCGCCTTGACTGGACAGCTCGATAAAGGCGGCGGCGTCAAACTGCTCAATCAGCCCCGGCGCGCTGTAGTAGAGCGTCCGCTGGTCTGAGATGCCGCCATCCAGGAAGAGACACCCCTTGAAGAGAGTGCTGAAGCGCGCCGCCGGCGCCGGCAGCGGACCGGTGGGGACGGTTGGGGCTGCAGCCCCCAGCGCCGCGGTCCTGACGCAGTCAATGAAGACCTCTTCAACGTTGTTGCGGACATCGTCAATGAAGTACAGCGTGGTGTCACCCGGCGCCGTGTAGTCATCGCTGAAGTTGGTAGTGCGGTAGATGCGCCGCGCGACCGTCCCCGGGGGGCCGGTGGGGATGTCCAGCGCGATAGCATGGCGGAAGCCGGCGGCGTTGCCGGGGAGCTCCCACGTGGTGGTGGACAGCGCCGATAGCGGCCCCTCCGACCCGGTGTCGGTGATGAAAGAGCAGGACCACCCAAACAGCGCTTCTTTGGCAAAGTCGGCGCCGCTGTTGGTTGCAAAACCAAGCCCCCAGCGGCCCCCGTCAGCGATGGCGCGGGTATCGCTGAAGCAGGTGATGGTGGTAGACGCGCCGGCGGCGGCGCTGGTGTAGTCAGCCGTGATGGGGCTTGCCGCCTGGAAGGCCACGTTGCGGTGGGGGTCCACCGGCGGCGGGCTCGAGGTGAAGCCGAAGTCCCGGATGCAGCTGCTGATGGTGGAGCTGGCGTACTGTCCAGCGCCCTGCTGACCCAGCGGCCATGGGTTGACCAGGACGGGGCGGTCCACCCCATTGGTGACCACCACGCCATACGGGGTGTCTGTGAACCAGCTGGCGGCTTCTGTGGGCGTGGGGACGTGTCGCCCGGTCGCCAGGGTCTGCAGGATGGTGGGGACGCCGGCGGCTTCATACAGCAGGTACAGCGCCCCATCAGCCTCAAAGAGGGTGTGCTGACGAGCTCCGCCGCCCAACATTTGAGCGACGTGCAACGAGTAGACCGGCCCCATGTCAATGGCGCCGGTGATGGTGCTGTTGAACGGGGACCAGGTGGTGACGTTGGGGTAGTACTTCTCATACCCGAGGCGCGTTGACCACCCGCCGGTCTTCTTGTCATGCCGCAGGTTCTCAGCACGGGAAGCGTTTTCAGGCTGTTGGGGGAGCCTGGTTTCAACGCCGCCGGCGCGCGGTACTTCGTAGACGTCCTGCTTCATGGCGTGAACGTCAGCTTGCCGAACGGGTTGGTGACGAACCGCCAGCCGGCGGTGGGGTTGCCCTTGATGAGCCGCCGCGGGACTTCACCCAGGTAACGCCCCTCCATGCCGCGTAAGAGCATGTTTTTCTTGCGTTCATAGACCTGCGATAATGCAGGATTGTCCACCTTCAGCGTCAGCTGCTCCAGCGCCGCGTACGCGATGACCTGGGCATAGTCCGCGGGGATGAGCGGGCTGTCTTGGTCTTCCATCATCCGGTCTGGCGCTACCACGGTCCGCACTGTCATGTCCTGGTCAGCGGACGGATGGGGGTAGAACTCAATCGCGCGATACGCTGCGGACTGGTGGAAGCGGTAGCGGATGGCGCGGGACTGGAAGGCCTGCGTGGTCAACGTCGCCAGGCTGAAGTCTGGGATGATGGTCTGCAGGTTGTTGGGGTGCAGGGTGTCCGTCCCCACCGCCGGCCCCACACCTGGGTCCGTGTGGCGGACGCGGACCGGCGCCAGGATGCCGGCTTCTGGACACGTGAAGTAGAAGCGGCGGTACAGCCCTGTCTCCCGGTCCAGGCTCTCTGGGGTCAACCACAGGGTCTGGGTGGGTGTCAGGCTGTAGCTGGCGACCTTGGACAGCGATGACTCAAAGCCGGCGCTGACATCTGGGCGGTACAGGCTGAAGTTCTGCGACCGCGGACCCATCACATTGACCATGTACAGGTTGATGGTCCGGGTCCCCTGTCCTGCAGCGGCTACGGTTGTCACCACGCCAGGGGACGCCGGCGCGGGGACTCTCCAGCTCGAGCTTGGTAGGTAAGCCTCTACAGTGCCCAGGAGCGACGGGTCCAGCTCCACATCATCCCGTTCCCACTTGGACAAGAACAGGGACTTGCGCGGGATGCCCTGGGCGGGGTCACCCACGTTGATGACGTTGGTGGCGTCCGCGGGGAGGTAGACTTCCCGGCGCTGCAACAGCGCCGTGTATGGGTTGGTGGGGCCGGTCCAGGCGCGGTCCAGGTACAGCTGGGTGGCGCTGGCGACGTAGCGCACCTGGAAGGTTTCCGTGGTGGTGACGCCGCCGGCTGTGTACGTCACAGTGAAGCGCGCCAGCTCCGTGTCCGCGCCGGGTAGCACGTCGCTTGTACTGAACGGGAAACCAGTACCCGTGACGAGCGCGCTGCCGTTCGTCAGCGTGACCTGGAGCTCCTGGTCTGTGTAGACCTTCAGCTCCCGCTCTTTCTGAGCAAAGGACCAGTGACGGTCTGTCATCAGCCGCGCCTGGCTATCGTTCAGCAGGCTGACGAGCTGGTCCCGGTACGTGTCATTGACCGGGTCGTAATCTAAGAGGTTGCCGGCGAAATCAATCAGGTCCGATAGGTTCACCGGCAACCTCCTCTAAGGCAAGGCAAGGCCCCGCCGGCGCTTCAGGGGGGGAGAGAAGTCCCCCATCCACGCCGCCGGGACAAGCTCAGAACTGCTTGAAGACCCACACGTCGCAGGTGTTCCCAGCGGCAGCAGCCTCAAGGCTCACACCGCAGGCGGGAGCAGTATCAGCGGCAGCAATCGCGACAGCACGGCCGGCGGCGGTGTTGTCCACCACCAGCGCGATGCCGGCGGCGTTGACGGCGGCGGCGACGTTGGCGCCCTCGGCGTAGCCCGCGACGACGACGTCCACCCGCTGGCCGGTGGTGGCGGCGGCGATGGCCACGCCACAGATGAGCGGGTTGCCGGTGGCAAAGGCCGCGGTCCCCTGGATGACCTTGAGCACGCGGTCCGCGCCGGTGGCGCCGGTGTCGAACTGGACCCAGTCGCCGGCGCCGATGTTGCCGCCCGCGATGAACGACTCCACCTGGCGGCGGTTGCTGGTGGCGCCGGCCTCACCGGACGCCAGGAACTGGATGAGGGTAGAGGTAGCCATGATTAGGCCTCCGCGTTGAAGAGGACGCCGTGAGAGGCGAGGTGGCCAGTCACCAGCTGCATCCGGTTGAACACCATCGCCGCCTCCGTGGCGGTGCCGGGGACCGGCAGCATCTCGGAGACCTGGAAGAACCCATCCGTGTCCGCGTACAGCTGGAACTGGTCCGAGCTGAGGGCGTACCCGCTGACGACATCGCCGGCGGCGGTGGTGTAGCCCAGCTGCGGCTCAATGTAGATGCGCGCGCCGCGCCACTCGCCAACCATGTCCGCGTCCAGCGACTTCTGGTCACCGCGGCTGACGTAGCGCACAGCGGACTGCTGCAGGCCCATGAAGGCGCTGTAGCAGGCCGGGGACAGCAGCAGGATGTCCGGGAACGCGCCGCTGGGGTTGAAAATCTGAGCGTTGATCATCAGCTCATCCAGGTGAGACAGCGCCAGGGTGCCGGCGCTGTTGAAGACCTGGTTCTGCCAGTTCTGAGCAGCGAAGGTGCTCTTGCTCAGACCGCCGACGGTGTTGGTGGCCTGCGAGCCGAAGGCGGCGCGCTGGAACCAGCCGGTAGTGTTCACCGGCACGGTAGCGGTGCCCATGCCGTTCAGCGTCTCCAGGGAGCTCAGGACGCTCGAGTCTCCGCGGATGATCTGCTTCGAGACTTCCTTCTTCAGGGAGAGCATGACGTTCTTCATCTTGCTCTCGAGGATGTTGACCACCGCCAGGTCGCCCTTGTTCGCCGCCTTCTCCACCGCGCTCAGGACGATGGGCTGGGTGAAGTTGGCGTACTCGAACTTGGCCGAGTTGAACGGGTCCGTGACCGCCATGCTGACGGGCTCGAAGCCGTTGGACAGCTCCGTGATGGTGCTGTGGTCACCGAAGATGACGGGCTGCTCAACCCGCGCGCCGCCGCTGACCTTGATGAGGTTGCCGTGCTCCTCAATCGCGCGGATGAGGGGATGGGCCAGATAGGAGTTGTCGACCAACTTGTCCCGCAGCAGCTGCAGGGTGGTCGACAGAATGGAGTTCGTGGGCATTACGGGCACTCCCTTTTCTGAAGGGTTTACGGTTTACGCTGGATTCTGGCGTGTTCCGTATGGAGTGCCGCGCGCCGGGGCCTGAACGGGTGCCCAGCAACATGGAACTACATCACGGCGCCGGCGCTGTCAAGACTTGTGCATGGACTCCGCCAGCCGGTAGATGTCAGCGGCGGACATTGAGCGGAGCTCCTGACGGGACGGCCTGGCGGTGCTCGAGCTGCGGACGCTGGAGCCCGTCCCGCGCATCGCCGCCTGGCGCTCCGCCCGCTTGCGCGCGCTGCGGCTGTTCTGCTCCTGGGCTGCTTCCGCTCGAGCGCGCCGGCCCCGCGCCGCCCAATAGGCCGTCTCCAGGTCAAGCTGGTCATTCTGCTCCAGCAGCTCCTGGACAGCGTCCCGCAACGGCTGGTCTGTCTCCAGGTCAGGGTGCTCCGCCAGGAAGCTGCGGTAGCTGTCCTCAGCCCGCATGACGTTGTATTCCTGCTCCATTGGGTCCAGGACATCCCGCAGCCGGCGCGCAACCTCCGCTTCAATGCGCGCCTGGATGGACTGCTCATTGAAGGGGTCATACTCCGGAAGCTCTTCCGGGGCCTTGATGGACTGTGAGCCCTTGAGCAGCGCTTCACGCTCCCGCAGCAGGTCCCGGCGCTGCTCCGCCAGCTGCTGCGTCTTGCGGGTGTAGTCCCCCTGCATCTGCCTCATCAACCGGCGGATGTCAGGCGGGACCCGCTCCAGCGCCTCTGCCCAGCTCAGGGTCTGGACGGCGCCGCCGTCTTCCTCGAGCTCCACCGCGTCATCTGGAGCGTCAGCGATGGACGCCTCCCCGCTGGTGTCTTCCGCGTCCGCGTCCGCCGGCGCCGGCGCGCTCGACTCTGCAGGCTCATTCATGGTGGCGAGCTCCGCCAGGACGGACTCCGCAACAGACTGATGGGTTGACATGCTTCTCTCCTACGCTTTGAACAAAAAGCGCCCACGCCGGAAGCGGCGATACCCAGGCGCAATGGGGAACTCTCTAAGGCCAGACGCCCCCCGGCTGACCAGTATCTGCGGGTTCTGAACGCGGTTCAGTAGGAACGTCCGCCAGCCGGGGAGCCGTCCAGAACCAGACGCGGACCCGGGGGCTGTCCACATGAGCAGGTACGTCTGCCCGTTGTACTTGTAGACGCCATGGGGAGCGCCCACGCGCCGGCCAGAACGGCGCGGGTCTGTCGCGTTGTCATAGAAGAACGCAACGCGCTGGCGGTACTCAACCGCGTCTTCCAGGATGCCCAACCGGCCGGTCCGCGTCAGGACGTCCTCTGGACGCGCTGCCGGCGCGGGGCGCGCCTGGCGGAGCACCCGCGCGCGCAGTGACGCGGCAGACTGTGCAAGCCGGCTGACCAGGGCGGACCGCAGGCTCATCAGCGCATACGGCCCATGAAGAGCTCGTCAGACTCCCGCATGGCGCGGTCCCCGCCGGCGCGCTTGACCTCGACTTCAACGTCAACGTCATCCTCTTCATCATCCTCCCCCATCAGGAAGTCCTTGAAGGCAGCGTCCGCCGCCAGGCGCTTCAGATGGGCGGTGATGGTGGTGAGCTCGTTGTCACCCTTGATGGCGTCCAGCTTGATGGGGAGCGGCTTCCCGTAGTCCGCCGCGGCCTTGTCCAGCATGAACAGGAAGCGCGCCACGTCCGGGTCCAGCGTGGTGGTGGGCTCCGTGTAGCGCTCTACTTCCACTTCGATGCCCATCAGCCCGCTGAGGGTGCCGATGACATCCGCCAGCGCGTCCAGCACCTTGACATTGAACGGCTGTTCAGCCGGCGGGATGATGGCGTCCACCTGCTCGTCCACCAGGGCGTCCCGTTCGTCAGCAACCTCGAGCAAGGCCGGCGGCGCGTCAGACATCATCTTGGACTTGATAGGCATGTTCTTAGACCTCGAGGGGCGTGGGAAGGGGTGCTCCCTGAGACTCTACAGCTGCCGCGGGGGGAGCGCCGGCGGGGAGGCCGGCGCCTGGTGCGGCGTTTGTGGGGGGGGGAGGGGGAGGTACTGTAAAAGTCTCAGGGAGCTGGAAGGTGCGGACAAGCTCTTCAAGGATGTTGACCGGGTCAGCCCCCAGCTGGAGCAGCAGCGGCGCCAGCTGGGTGATGGCGGCGCGCTTTGCCAGGTCATTCATGGGCGTGGTGGCGGGGTCCACCGCGGTGTACTGGAAGTCTCCGGTGAGGTCATCGGCGCTGAGAATGGTGGGGCCGATGGGGTTGGACAGCGTCAACGGCTCCCCCTCATCCCCCAGCACTACGCTCAACATGATGTTGTAAGTGCTCGCCAGCAGGCTGATGGCCTCATCACGGGTGCGCGCCATGCGCCCGATCTCGCTTGAGGTGTAGCTGGCCAGCAGGTTCTGCTCTGTGGCCGTGCTCTTCGTCACTTCCCCGCGGGTGAACGGCGCCAGCAGGCCGGCGGCGTTGATGTCGCCTTCTACGGTTGCCGCGTACGCGGCGATGTCTGCTGGGATGGGGGTGTTGGGCACCGGCAGGATGTTCCCGTCCAGCGGAGCGCCGGGCTGGAGATCCACTTCAATGAACTCTCCATCCAGCCCTTGAGAGATCTTCGCGGCGCCATCCTCGGACAGGAAGCCGGCGCGGACCAGCCATTGCCGCGCCATGCGCCGCACTCCCTGAGCTTGGTACGTCCGCATGACGTTCAGCTCCCGGAACTGGTCAGCGGACCGCTCCACCAGGCTGTACCCACGCAGCGGCGTGTCTGGGTCCCGGCTGAAGAAGAACGGGATGATAGGGACCACCGGCTTGCCGCTGGCGGTCTTGTACGGGATGCCGGTTTCCTCATGGACAATGGTCTTGTCGACATCTTCGTTGTCCTGGTCCGCGGCCACCTGGTCATCCAGCGCCCCTACCTGCACCTTGACGCCGGTGAACAGGAACTTGGTTCCATCCCGGTAGTCAGGCGACCACACCAGCAGCTTGTCACTCCGCAGGTCATACATCTCAACCACGCGGATGAACTCACTGTGGGGGCTGTTGGAGTCTGGCGACACCCCCAGGCTGGTGTCGTTGCCGCCGCCGTAGCCGCGCCCACCGCCAGTGTGCGCGGCTTCAATCCACTTGACGTATGGCCGGCTGCGGTAGCTGTCCCGCCGGTGCCCGTAGCGCTCCCGGGCTTCCTTCAGCGGCATCAGGAAGGTGTGACCCACGTAGCGTTGCGCTGCCCAGCTGCCGGCGGTGTCGTCAACGATGACTTCCCAGGGCGGGACCGCGGACACAGCAACGCGCTTGAGAGGGTCTACAGACTCCATGGGCGCCATCTTGATGAAGCCGCAGGGATAGATGAGCGCCAGCCGGGTCGCGTCTTCAATCTGGCTTCTGGTGTGACGCAGGAACCTGTTGGCCGTGGCCTGGGCAACTTCCGGGTTCCCTCGAGCGCGCAAGTCGGGCTGCACCAGGACGCTGGGGTCCTTGGCGTACAAGCTGCCCAGATAGGACTCAACCACCGCATAGGCCTTGGGGACTTCCGTGCGGAGAATGCCGTCCAGATACGGCTGGTCCTTTTGCCAGAAGCGGGTCAGGTAGAGGGATCGGCACTCCCGCAGCTGCCCGCGCCGGCTGTCCCAATACTGATCATGGGCAGCAACGATGTCAGCAACGTCCGCAGGCTTGAGCATGTGACCCTCTAAAACGGCAGGGAGTGGGATCGTATCCTGCGAGCCCTTGACGCCGCAATGAGGTCATCAATCCGCGTCTTGGTTGTGGCGCTGGCGCTGATGGTCCTGGACGAGCTGGGGACATCCCGCAGGCAGCGATACGCCAGCGCCAGCGCCACCGCGCAATCATCGTGTGACCCCTTGGGGGCTTCCGGCGCCACCTTCCCCGGCAGGATGGTCAGACTGCGGAGCTCGAGGTGGGTAGCTGTGTCCAGGACGCGGACCAGCTGCAGCGCTTCCCGCAGTGTGGCCATGGCGTCCAGCTTGGACTGCAGCGTGGTCACCCAGGGCCGGCCCCGCGCGTCCCGCCATTGGTGCCGGTATCCGCAGCTGTTGAGCTCCAGAAGAAAGGCATGCCCGTGGTTGTTGGACTCCGCCAGAATCAACGCGTCATGGTAGCGCGCCGCCACCTGGATGGCGCGGTGCGCCCACGCCGCCGGCGTGACCTGGTTGGACCGCTCGACATAGACCGGCTGGTTGGTGCCCACGCTGACCACAGTGATGACGCTGTAGTCCCCGCCCACGCCACCGCCGATGTCCACCCCCATCACGTAGCGGTCCTGCGGGTGCGGGGCCTCGAGCTCCACCCAGGCGCGGTTGTCGTATCCGCTGACGGCGATGCCCTGCAGCAGCTCCTCCCCGAAGTAGCCGCCCTCCCGCGCCAGGAAGCAGTCATCCAAGCAGCCCGGATACTCCCGGCGGAACTTGGCGTCCCCGATGGACAGCGCCTTGCGCCGGCGCCAGTGCAGTTGCTCATACGTCAGCCCGTACTGCTGCTGCAGCTCGAGCTCCCCCGCGCCGGCCTCGAAGTCCGCCGGCAGCGTCAGGGACGTGTACGCCGGATGTTCCCACCACCACATGGTCAGCAGGTGCCACCCGTTGTGTGGGGCACCGCGGACCAGGTGGCTGAAGAAGTCACCAGGGTTGTTGACGGTTGACTCCACAATGAGAAGGCCTTCACCCACCGCGGCGTCCGCCTGGGCAATGACCTCCTCTAAGTCAGGAGCGAAGCCGGCTTCACTTATGAGCACGGCGCTGGGGGTGTAGGACCGGAGCCCGGTGGTTGAACGGCTGGTGAAGGCCTGCAGGCTCGCGCCGGTGTCGCCGTAGACAATCCGGTTGCGCGCTTTGGTCTTGATGGGGCGTCTGAGGAGCGCCGGGACGTCATCAAGCCATCGTCGCGCGTCATCCAGCAGGGCCGTGGCGCTGTCGTCGCGCATGCTGACGATAGCGCGCATGGCGGCGTTCTGGTCAGCGTACGTCTGATGATGCAGGACCATCTTGGCAGCGGTTGTAGCCGCCACCTGGCGCGCTTTGATGACCAGGATGCGCCGGTGCCCGGCTTTGACGGCGTTGAAGATTTTGACCTGCATGGGCAACGGGTCAAACGGCACCAGGCGCTTGCTTTCCTTGTCCTGGACCCGGTGCAGCCGTGCAAACGTGTCGAGGTCCTCAATGACGGACTGCACCTTCCCAACCAGCCGCGCCGGCAACCGCGGGGGGACCCAGCAGGTCAACCCACCACCTTCAGAACCCGCTCGAGCTCCGCCAGCTGGTCCCCCACGTCCGCGCCGCCGTCGGCGTCAGCGTCCCGCCGAATGTGCAGCTTGCTCAGGTGCTCGAGGGCCAGCCGAAAAAGTCCCGCGGCCAAATGCGACCGCTCACCATCCAGCAGGTTCTGCTTGTGTTCGTTCACAATCCACCAGAAGAGCTGCTCGACATTGCGTTCTTCCAGCGCTTGAGCAAGCTCGCGCTCCCGGCGGCTGATGTAACGGCTTCCCATCTGACGCATCCCGTAAGCATGGGGAGATTGTCCCCCAAGTATAGGGGGATTGAACCCAGGCTAACACGAAAAGCCCCCCCTCTCCCGGCAGATGTACCCGGTAGAGGGGGGGCGCAACATGGTTCACCAAACACAGCCGGCTGTCCCGTGTCCCCCGGCGCGGCCCCGTCAGGGTACCACCGGCGGCGGGACCAGGTCAACGGGTCGGGGCAGGTGTGAGCAGTTCTCGGCCAGCTCGGCGAGGAGATCCAGGTCGAGGACCGCGCGACT
>Ga0208018_100432_pt1 | contig 11131 bp, 13 predicted proteins | sample 31_taG_FD_184105 | JGI IMG/M metagenome (GOLD analysis project Ga0208018, IMG submission 184105) | Marine viral communities from the Gulf of Mexico - 31_GoM_OMZ_CsCl metaG (SPAdes) (version 2) | ecosystem: Environmental > Aquatic > Marine > Oceanic | place: Gulf of Mexico | collected 2015-07-12 | reverse complement strand
AATTAATATGCCGTAGTAAATGCCCTTTTTTGAGGTGCTGCGCCGCAATTAAATACCCTATTTCACTAATTTAAGTTTTCTCTCGACTCCTCATCCGGTATGCACACGTTTATCCAGCCTTTACCAGCCGCCCGCAGTTCGTAGTGTCCTGTACAAGCAGGCGGCAAGCCGAAAAGAAAACACGTTACTATAAAGAAAAATAAAATAAGACCTACCAATAACCAGCTAGTGTTATCCATGAGATTTAATTCCCCTATTTCACTAATTGAAGTTTTATGTTTTCTCGTTGCGCCAACTTCCACCCCTGCCCTGCCCGCTGAATTATTTCCTCATCAGCCAAAGCTTTGATGTATCGTTGCGCCACAACTTGCCTGCATTTTGCGTGGGCTCGAATTGCTCGCACTGAGGGCTTGAGCGCTCCTGTGGTAACAGCTTGCCGTACACTATCGTACCTGTTTGCAGCGTCTCCCTCGGTCCCTGTATCTTGCTGAACGCCTTTAGATACGGGGTTGGTAACGGTGTGGTCACGGTCTTTAGGTTGTACCTGTTCGAGTACAGAAGCTGTTACCGTACTCGGGGCGGGTGCGTGGCTAAAAAGGCTTTGACCTGCCGTGAAACTTTCTGTGAAACCTCCCTTTTTTCGCTTGCCGCCATTGGGTGGGGTAGGTGAGTGCTCGGTTTGAGTTGTAGGCTTCCCAACGCCTTTAAATATCTCACCTAAAAGATTTCCCAAGATGGATGTTATTAGGGGCACGCCAAAAGCCCTCAGCCACGCAATAGCTTGTGCAAACACTTCGCCATGGTTTGTTGCTAGTGGGTCAATCTCCGGCGCTGTCATTGCTAACTCAGCGTTTATTGCCGCAACTCGGCGCTCTTTAGCTTGTGAATCGCACCAACGCTGTTGAGCGCAAGAAGGGGAGCCATTTAGAGACTTTAGAAGCTGCTCACGCTCAAGTATTAAGCCTTGTTTGGTTATCTCGTAAGAATCAGCACCAGCACTTTGATTAGCAAAATCACTACCGACCGACAGCATTGTCAGACTTCCACTAATTAACGTCACGACGAAGCAGGGCAGCCAATACCAAGACTTTCTCGATGCTGCATAACCTAGGACACCGGCAGCTAGCGCCACGCCTATAGATAGCGACTGCCAGCTATAAAGTGACAACTCACCTGATGCGAATAGATGCACTATTGAGAGATTGTTCGTGATGTCGCTACCGAGTAAAAGGATTAAAGCGGGAAGGGCGACGACAGCCCAAATAGGATGAATTAGTGGTTTCATTTGCACACCTCCCATGCAATTACAGCGGTGTACATGCCAGCGCAGAATCCTGCGGTTATTGGGGTGCCGAGAAGGGCTAATGTTGCGGTGCTGATGACGCCAGCAAAGATCAGTTTTTTCATGTTGCGATTAACCTCGTTCAAAGCTAATCGACCAGACACGGATAAACCCTAGCTATTAGCTAGTAAAAAATATCCATAAATTCGATGGTTTTTGGGCGTTGTTATGCCCTAGAATTACATTTGCCATCTTATCGAGTCCGAATCGATTTGGTGGAAGTGGTCTGAATCCTGCCAGGGATTCAGGCTGCCCCTAACGGGCAACAATTTGAATATATCTCACGCTACACCATCCCGCAACTTTCAAGCTCGAATATCCGCCGGCAGTATAGAAAATCGAACTCGAATTTAGCGCCCGACAAAAAATACCTACCTCGTCCGGTTCCGTGAGTTTTCCAGTTAAGAATTGCACCCATTACCCCCTTTTTGAGCATGTAGCTTTTGCTGGTACCTCTTTCTTTCAAAGTTATATTATCAATCTGATCTGTTTTCCTATCGCCGCCATTAGCATTCAACCTAGCGCCACACTCGACTTGATAATCTGCGGGCACTAATTCAAGCAACTCTGGCCAACCCTCAACAATAACCAAATGCCGTATAGTCTCCCAAGCTTTTTCGTACCACCAATTACGGTTTACCGTTCGTTGGGGGCGTAATATTTATAAGTATCAATAATGAGTGTTATTGAAACCTATAAAACATAATGGGTGTTTTTTGTGCAGATTGGGGTGGTGTAGGGAAGCCACGTTAGTACGGTTTAGTACGATTTGTGAAATACAAGTACGTGTTGGTTTTTGAGCAGATAGCTAGGAAAGAATCGGGAGTCTGCGCACCCGCTTACACATTTTTCGCTAGAGGGACCCAGCCGCTACACCAACCACTTTGATTGGCATCGGTTCGGCTTCTACGGTTGCCTGCATCTCAATAGCCTTACGCTTGGGGTAGATGTACTGCATCAATTCCTTGAAGACACTGAACGCTAAGGCATTGTCACCCGATTGCATGGCGTCCTCACCGATTTGAACCATTGCCGCCAATGGGTCACAACCTAGCGCTTCTATTCGGTCTTTCAAGTCTTGCGTGCGCTTGTTTGGGGTGCCTTTTGCTCTACCTCCAGTTCTGACGCCTTTTGGCATGTCGTACATCTCCTAGCTAGCTCATCAAGCCGGTCGTGAACTCTGTTTAAAATCTTCCTCAACGCATCAAGCTCATTCATGTCGGGACCTACTTTTGTCTACTGTAGCGCTGGATATTATAACAGTCTAGGTGGTTTACCCCCATTACGGCAAGGGTGTGGGGTGTGGGTGTGGGTGTGGGTGTTCGGTTTAAAAAGTGACAGGTTGTTTAGGGGGTCATATCATGGGTTAAGCTCATTCAATACTATATAGTATGTATGAGGCTATTCCATGGTTTGACCCCCCCCAAGCATCATCCAGTTGTAAACTCACTCCTGACAGCAGATAGCGTCTGATTAATTGTTGGGAAGCCTGAAGCATTCAGTTTCTCCCCTAATGCGCCCAAAGCTTCGAAGTACGCCGCCACATCATCAGCCTGCACCTCAGCTAAAGCCGCATCAGCCTTAATCTTGCGGTGTAAGCGCTTAACAGTCGGCAAACTCAAACCGGTAGCCTCGACAATGGCCTTCTTAGTCTCACCCCTAAGCAACATCTCAGTGGCCAAGCCTTTACCGTCCAGCTCTCCGCCCATGAACACATCAGAGACACAGTCGGGCTTGTTACTCAGATTCCCGTACCAACGCTCAAGCCAAAGGCCAGGCGATACCGCTACCTTTGGGTTGTTCCCATCACCGACCATCTCATGAGCTAGACCGAAGAAATCAAGCCAACTGCACACAGCATGACGTGCTCGGTGCTTCGGCACTCCCCTAGCCAACCACCAATCCGGCATCAGTCTAAGCACTTTCAGCGTCATGTAATGTTTACGGGCGAAGGCTAGAACCTTCTCGCAGTCGCTTAGCTTCAATCGCTTCTGACAAAGCTTACCGATTAGCTCAGGTCCTAGCCCTTCCCGATCGAACACAGCCGACTTGAACCGCCTCAGCTCCCTTTGATAATCACGGTATAGCTTCACATCCTCAGCCGATATAGCCGCCCCCATATCAACACTGAGGGCCTTGCGGACTCTGAACGAGACACATCGGTAAAAAATCTCACGATAGGCACCGAAGGCCTGCTCAGCTTCTTTCGGGTCTAGTGGAGAAGCAGCCGCCACCGCCCTACACTCCTCATCTTCAAACTTGTCGAGAGCAACCGGAACACCTTCATCACATACACCCACAACATCAAAGCCACGCTGCCTCAGGAGCTCTGCATAGGCCGTGCCGAAATAAGCCTCACCATGTATCCGTTCACTCTCAACAATGCTCTTGAGACCTTCAAGACCTTTAGGGTGCTGTGTCTTGTGCTTTACCTCTTTAGGCGCCCCGCCAATGTCCTTCATAAAAATATGAAAATCTTGAACAGCACGAAAACGGCGCAAGGATTGGAAACAATCGGCGGGGGTTAATGGCTTGAACGCCACAAATTGCCAAGCTTTAGTGAAACGCGGTAACTCGACGCTAAAACCTGTACCGATTAGCGATGAGTGAAAGACAAAATCAACATCCGCAAAATACTCGTTAGGGTTATCTTTGGCTCTGTCGAAGTCTTCGTTTTCGATGCGGTCTGAGGTGCTGGCTAACAAGACAATGTTTTTGTCAGGGAATTGCTCTTTCACTTTGCGGTAATGCTTCTGCGCCAGCTCTGCCGATGAGTAAGAAGCAACACCGCACTTACCCGCTTTAAGATGCGCAATAATTCCATCAAGCTGCGCCAACCGATTAACACAATTGATTTGCACAACAGGTTTTGCCTTTGATTCTTCAGCATCAATAACGAACATCTCGCACTTTGCTAAACCTTCATAAAACTGAACATCAACATCAGATAAATCGGCATCTAGCAAAACAATCTTTTCAGCTTCAACACAAATGCGACCAAGCTCTACAAAAATATCTGACTGTCTGTCGGTAATCGAAGTTAAAGCCCTGCGCAGTTGCCCTGCTTCATCAATTATTAGAGTCTTAACGCCGTTCTTAACAAATGTCTGCACGTTAATGTTACACAGCGAATTGATACAAGTACCCAGCCGCCCATAAACCCAATCAAGTGGAAAATCCTGATAGTGGTCGAGCCGCAAAACACTACAGGCCTGTGCGACCAAAGACCGCCGATGCATTGCACACAACACACCGGTTTTATTTATGGTGAACATCTTTGCAAAAACCGAAGTTTTTCCGCCACCATGCGCACAACGCACACCGATAAGCTTCTCATTTTTTGATTTTTCGTGGGCCATAGCCCAATTAATTCGATTAGATTCGTCACGGCGTAAGAACAATTCGCATTTAGACAGCTTTAACAGCTTATTTGCCGCCTTTTTTCGCTCACCTAGCAACTTTTCAAAATGCGCCGCTAACAAATCAATTTCACCATAAGTTAAATTTTTAAAAGCTGGCTCACTACCGAACCAAACCGCCGGTTTAGGTAAGTTCACATCGAACCGATGTAACGCATCATTTTTTGCAATTAAGTAGGCCCACTTAACCAGCGCTCCGCCTTTCAAATCTTTAGCAATCAACATCCTGTTTTTTCGTTTAGGAGACTCAACCGACCAATATTTTTCCGATGTCTCTTTACAGTGGAAAGCTGGCTCAACGCCTCGATATAATTTATTTTCGCCATGCGCATAACTGAAAACACCTAGGCCATGTTTACAGATTTTTGATTTATCAGTGCCGCCATATTCAGGCTCGAAAGGATGCAGACAATAATTGCCTGGATGTTTTTCGACAGCTTCACGCAACGGCATCGACACAAGCTCACGCCCAACAACCACACCGATAGGAAAATCCCAACTAATAACGCCCTCTTCTGTTCTAGCAAAATGCTTCGCTAATTCATCATCAGACCAATTGTGCTTTGCTCTAAGCCTCTCACCCCTAACCGCTCTCAACTGCTTGCGCTCAGGCTCAAAAACACTCCTAGCGGCGCTCACGGCCTGGTAATAAGCCTTTACCTCATCGTCAGTTAATGGCGGGAAAGCAACCTCACAATCTAGCGCTGGGCCATCGATTACAATCGTTTTGAATGGAGCACGTGAGAATCCGTCTGGCAGTTCGGGGTTGGACTCATAAACTGGTTGATTAGGGGATTTAAGCGCCCTATCAACCAAACCACGCTCTAGGAATTTAGGATTATCACCGCTGTCCAGCATCCCCACGCCATAGCCGGCAGCCCATAAGCGTTGGTGGGCGATAACGAGCGATTGAGGGATTAATGCTTTAGATTTTACGGGGATGTGTATGTGCCATTTCTTAGGCGGCTTAACGTATTCGCCTGCACTGTTCAAAATCCCGTTAGAAGCCGAACGGCGAATCACCATGCCGCAATCACGTAATGCTGGGAACACATTACGGAAGACTTTCAGAACGTCGTCAAGAGACTCAACACCGGCGGGCGCCATATCAACGTCGAAAACCATAAAGCCTGGCGTATCTAAAAAGGCGCAGTCGTCAGTACTACGAGAAACCCAACCGTGTTTCAAGCGCTCTTCAGTGAGATTACCTTTTGCACAAACGCTAGCTTTATCGGCCTTGAAGTCGCCGCTGATTAAGCAATTGTACGGTGTGAAGTTATCTAATAGATTGGCGTATTCTTGAAGACTCACCGACTTTCGGTCTGCTTGGAATGTCGCCCAATATTCAGGCTTTGCAGAAACTAACTCGCCGGCGTCGCTTAATTCATAAACTTTGCCGACTTTTTTGCCGGTATATTCTGGCAGTTCGATACTGTTTGTATATCCACGTGAAGATAATACTGTGGTAAAATATCTTTGCATCGCTATAATTCCCTTTGAAACCCCTCCCCCGCTAGGCCGGCCAGCCTGTGATGCGGGGGTTGGTTTTTTTAGTAATGGCTAAATGCGACTTGAAATCGCACTTCTCCCTCCTTTTTAGATTGCGTTAATGCCCATGTGGCGCGTCTTCTCGATGGCGCCGGCAAGCGGGTACCCACCTCGCACCAACTCTTGAATCTCAGCTCGCCTTGGCTTCAAGTGCTTATCGTTTAGCCGTGGGCGCTCCACACCTTTCTCTGGCGCGTGCAGTTCGGAAGGTGACATTCGACAAAGCGACCACTCGCAAGCCGATGTACGCTTATCTAGGTGGTTGGGAATCAGCACAGCAGGCTCACAGCATGCGACTCTAAGCCTGTGCTGGTTTAGGTATTTGTTTAGCGTTGCGGCGGTCTGGGGAAGGTTTAAAGGCCCTGCACTGTGGAGTAACTCAACTCGGTGTGCCCTGGGATTATCGGCTAAATGCTCGACTAGGGCATAGCCTTGAAGCTTTTTAGGGATTGATGCTAGAACTCTTTCAGCAGTCTTTTTCGATAGGGTAACTGGTACCATATTGTTGATTCCTTAATGTTTTACCCAAAAACACCAAGGATTGATTCCAGTTATAGAGGGACCGATTTTCATAACACTTCTGGACGTGTACGCGTGTCATGCTCTAATATATCCCTCACCTGGCTTCAAAACCGGTGTTTTCAGATAAATGTTCGTTAGGGCGACAAAGTATTCTGAAAAATATTTGAGATAGTGGGGTTGCCGCCCCACTTCTCTTTTCAATAACTCTGCCTTCTTATATATAGTGCGTATTTCTTCAATACGCTTCTGCAACATACCCCATATTCAATATTAAATCCAATGTTTTCTGATAAATTAATATGCCGTAGTAAATGCCCTTTTTTGAGGTGCTGCGCCGCAATTAAATACCCTATTTCACTAATTTAAGTTTTCTCTCGACTCCTCATCCGGTATGCACACGTTTATCCAGCCTTTACCAAAAGCCGATTTGTGCGCCTAGAATATGCCCGATCCTAACACCAGGCATTAGGCCTTTGCCTAGTCTTAGAGTGCAGCCAATTGGCACTACTAGGTGCAGAAAAGAGCAGGTATGGAACGGCTATAGGTACGTGTGGAAGGAGTATTGCAGATGATCAAAATGCGGAGGGGGGATTAGCTAATTGTTGATATAGTGCTGTATACTGTAGGCATGGGCAGAGCCTTTAATCTGTCCGCCAGCGTCGAACCTGGAAACAATACAAGGTAGCAGAAGACCTCTTTTATCTGGCCTCTGTTGCCGTTTTCTTGACCATTCCTCGGTTGTGCCTTGTGCGGCAGTTCGACCAGAGGTCAGTTAAAAGGGGTTTTTGATGAGCTTTAAAAAAATTCAATGGGCATTATCAGTAAAGATCAAACCGATACCATCTAGGGTTTTAATTCAGCTGGCAAGTCATCATAACGAAGAAACGGGCATGTGCTGCCCATCAATTTCAAGTTTGCAACAGTCTTGTCAGCTATCGAGGCAAGGTGTTGTTAACAATTTAAAGTATCTAGAAGAACGTAATTTGATCACTAGATCAATAGGGCAATGGGGATCTAATCAGTACAAATTAAACACAAACCAGTCAAGTAAATGGACTAGTCAAGAAGATAGACTAGTCAAGGAAGTAGACCAGGGTAGTCAAGTAAATGGACTAGAGATAGTCAAGGAAGTAGACCAGGGTAGTCAAGTAAATGGACTCAAAACAGTAATTAAAACAGGAAAGGAAACAGGAAAGGAAACTAAAGGAGTTTATTGTTCTAAATTTGAAAAGATTTGGGATATCTCTAGAGACTCGTATAAGTCAACCAAGTCAGAACTAGGGTCAAAGAAAAAAGCACATGACGAGTACAAGAAGTTAAAACCAAGTGACGAGCTAATCGATCTTATAATCAGATCATTAGTGAAACAAAAAGATCAAAAAGTCCGTTCCGCAAGATTGAATGAATTTTGCCCACCATTTCAGCATGTAGAGAGGTGGATAAAAAACCGAAGGTGGGAAGATGAGGTAATGGAAAACACAACACAACCATCAAGACGATCACGTAAACCAATGGAGAGTTAAGGGATGCAATACGAGCACGCAATACTAGCAACGATATTAAACAACCCAAATAAACTACCAGCTGTAAACCTTCAGTTTGAAGACTTTGTAGACCATACCTGCCAGTCAATATTTGCAGCAATTCAAGAGGTATCAAAAACAACACCAGTAGACCTAGTAAGTGTTATTGATTTTCTAAACAACAAAACAGGCCAAGACTGGACAAGATCAGTTGCTTCAATAGCTAATCAACCATATAGCTTATCAAGCATTGATAAATATGTGTCCGAAGCTCGTGAGAACGCCACACAGCACACTTTGAAGCAAATATGTACTCAGGTAGCACATAGTGATGAAAAGACCGACATAGCGTCTCTCACTAAGTCTTTAATGGACTTGCAAAGAACTGATAAGAAGTGGTTAACAAGCGGTAATGATGTTTTGTTATCAGCATTTGATGACATACAAACAGCATCAGAAAGAGACGGGCCTAGCGGGTTATCCACAGGTTTTAAATCTATTGATGAGCAGCTAGGAGGTTGGCATAACTCGGATCTAGTGGTGATAGGGGCAAGGCCCGCAATGGGTAAAACTGCTTTACTATTGAGCTTGCAGAGATTATGTAACGCTAAAAGCCTTATAGTTTCTTGTGAAATGGCACGTAATCAGGTCGGGTCTAGGTTAATTAGTCAACAGTCTGGCGTGGGGGCCACTAAGCTGAGAAAGGCGGATCTCAGCGAGATGGATTGGCAAGGGTTAACAAATGCCACGGTGATGTTAAAGGAAAAAGAGTTTTGGGTTTACGATAAGCCAGGTGCGACTATATACGAGATAGCACAGCAGGCAAGAGCGGCAAAGCATGATCACGGTATTGAGATTATGTTTGTTGACTACATACAGATAATAAGAGCAACTGCTGAAGGTCGTGTTAATGAGATCGAAGAGGTGGCAATGGGATTAAAGAACATAGCACGTGAACTAGACATTCCTGTCGTTGCTTTAGCTCAGGTCAACCGGCAGTGTGAAGACAGACAAGACAAAAGACCGATGATGAGCGATCTAAAGGGCTCTGGAGCTATAGAGCAAGAAGCTGATGCGGTTGCCTTTTTGTATAGAGATTGGGTTTACACTGAAGATCAGATGAAGGAAAACGAAGCGGAGCTTATTTTTGAAAAAAACCGGCATGGTCCTATTGGTACAATATTCTTAGATTGGAAGCCACAAACAATGTCATTCACTGATAATGCGGGGTGGTAAGTTATGGAAACGGAAAAATGCAAGTACTGCAAAGGCACAGGAAATGCACCCATCGGAGTGTGCTGGAGATGTCTAGGAACTGGCGGTGGGGATAAACTAGATTTACCAAAAAAGAAAAAAAAGAGAAGGTAATATTACGTTGCTTCCATATAAAATAATTTCTATTTGTATTAGATTAGAAGATAAGGGAGCACGAGAAAGAAGTGATGTAGCTAGGAAAAAAGCAATGGATGAAATAAGGGGTAAGTTATGATATATCGTGATTACTTAATAAGAAATGGGTGGCAGGAAAAAGACGGTATGTGGTCTCACGATAATGCTTTTATGAAACCATGCTGTGAAGGGGATGCAGTAAAGATCCAGACGATGCTAGAAAAGTGGGATTTAGAAGTTGAAGAGAGACACAAAGAGCGAGAATTGAGAGGGTGCTGGACGCCTAGTAGGGTTACGTGCGATTGTCCGGCATGTGGGGGGTTCAATGACTAACCATATTTCCCGCAAAGGAAAAAAGGTGGATAGTTCCAAATTGGAACCAACCAGTACAAACTACACGTTACTGCTAGATGAAATCGCTATAGTCTGGGATCGAACTCTTTCCGAAAAGGAAAGACTTCAAGAAATGAGATTGATATGTATGGATCATGGGTTTTGTCTTAGATGCTATTGTTTTCATCATGACAAAACGCCCCAGAGGGTTGGGCAAGGAGAGCGCACAGTGGAATGCATATGGGAGGGGAGAATGGAGCCGTTTGAATACACTATATTAGGTAAATTGAGGATTATTTGTTATATCAAGGATGGTAAAATATACAAAGTAACAACGAGTGATGGGACTGAGTTGGAAATAAAAGGGGCGAGCGATGTACTCGGACACTACGATGACCAAATAATTGATGAGTGGAAAAGGACTAATGCTGACACTTGAGCGTGACTGGAACGAAGGATTTATTTTCACGGATGAGAATGGACATATTATAGGAACTTTCAGGGTTGAAAGAGGGGGAAGAAGGGGTGGTGATGTAACGTTCTTTTTCGACTTAGACGATGAGGTTAATGTTATTAGGGAAGAAATAGCATTAAAAGACCCATCTCTTTTACAGAAATTGAGTTTTTGGAGGAATAGGGAATGAAAACACCTCCTGAGCAATTCAGAAGAATGCCTGAAGAGTGCCTACACTGGATAAGAGAGACTGGAATTGAACTATCAAAAGCATCAGCGAGACGAGCGTATGAAGAGGAGAACAGGAAGACGGTTCTTGCAGCACTTAAAACAACGTCGTCAGCAAAATCTGATGCGGCAAAAGAGACGGACGCAAGATCAAGCGACGAATACCAACACTACCTAGCAGAGTATGAAAAAGTAATTTTTGAGGAGCGATACTATCATCATCAGATGGCATGGCTAAGGGATAAACTAGAGGCTTGGAGGACAAAATCTGCAAACAGTAGGAGAGAATTTGAAGCTTATAAAACAGGAGGATAGTAATGGAGGGTGATGTGAACCTAGAGGATGTTAAGAAATCTCACTATATTTTAAAGGA
>Ga0208018_100428_pt1 | contig 11194 bp, 18 predicted proteins | sample 31_taG_FD_184105 | JGI IMG/M metagenome (GOLD analysis project Ga0208018, IMG submission 184105) | Marine viral communities from the Gulf of Mexico - 31_GoM_OMZ_CsCl metaG (SPAdes) (version 2) | ecosystem: Environmental > Aquatic > Marine > Oceanic | place: Gulf of Mexico | collected 2015-07-12 | reverse complement strand
GATTCCTCTCCGTCCTCTTCAGTCTCTAGTTGTTCATCAAGTTCGGCCTCTTCCGTTTCTACCTCTTCGGCTTCCACTTCTTCGACCATTTCTTCCGCACTCGCCTCGGGTGTACCAGAATCGGTATCCTCAACTCGCTTGGACTTCAGGAAATTCAACGCATCCTGTGGCGTTTCTAGGGAATCCACTATGGGTTTGCTCCGTTATCTAAAGTTTGTCTAGCCATGATCCCTGATTGCATTACAGATTCCAGTCGCTGCTCTAGCTTTTGGATTGCCTGCGCTTGCCTCCAGATCTCATCACGCTCATTACTATCAGTACTTGCTAAATAATCTTTGTAATTCTCACCCTTAATTACCGTTAGGGCATCCTGAAACATCTGATCCTGTAGTATCTGCCTGGCTCTTTCGCCTCGGCTTATCTCCTCATGGGGGTTCAAATAAGCGCTCCTGGTACGTTCTGGTTATACTTAAGCTCCATTTCTGTTAAATCCATAGCCATCTGATCATCATGCTGCATTTGATCTTGTATTATCTTGGCCTGATCAACGTTAGCCTTTTCCCGTATCTTCAATATTTCCCTTTCGGTAGTAGCGCTCTGCTTAATAGCCTCAGCCTCTGCTAGAGGGTTTTGAAGCTGTTGCTGCATTGCCGTGTTTTCCCTGGTTAATCTCTCTATCTCAGCAAACAGAAGTTCTTGAGGGATCTCAGGGTCGTTAATGTACTTAGATGTATCCTGAAAACCCATGGTGGTGATTATTTTATCTAGAGTGTTATATAGCTTCTTCTGATCAACCACTGGGGAACCACGCTCTAATAGACCTAGTTGAGTCTGTAGAACGCCTGACAGGTTCTCCATGGTCTTCTCTTCACTACTTGCCGCAAGACCTACGTTACATCTAGTGCTGTGCTCGTATCGCCAAAACCTTGGATCTACTACTAAGGGCTCTTTTTTATAAATGAATCGAACCTTATTTCTGTAGTAATGAGAGACTAGCCAAGAAATACCCTCGTAAAGCTCTCTGAATCCTGTTTCAGCAAAGTTTCTAGCTATGTGCTCTACCTTTCTTGAGGCTGCCTTCTCTGCACCCTTAAACCTTGTAGCTGTTTCTTTCTGTAGCTGATCTGAGTCTAATCCTTGGTTAGCGACTATTCCTCCGGTAGTTTGCTGCCTCACAGAGTCAACATACTGGACTACCTGTAGTGCCTTATCGCCAATGTATGGTGTCTGTAACTGGGCAACTGCTGCTGCAGGGTTTGGCAATCTAGTGCGTACAATTCCGTTAGGACGATCAACCAACAAATCATCAAGATTCGTATCAGAGTCATTAACAACCACTCGACTAGAGTTAACTTTGTATATGTTATCTAGCATCTGACGATACAGAGCTGTTTTTATATCCTGGGTTTTTTTGGTCTTCTCTACTACCGACTGTCCGATTAAGGAATCAGGCATTAAATCTGAACTTAAAAGGGCGTAAGGAACGTGATCTACAGGGTCGTTGTCTAGGATTCTGTTACCAGCTATAACAATCCTACGCCTCTCTGAGATCCCGTCATCATCGTAGTCAATTAGGACGTATAGATCTGAAACCTGAACCTGCTCGTTGGTCCAATGCCTTACGTCTTCATCTTCGTGGTCATCACCACCCTGAGACCGGTATCTAATCTGACGTATTCCGTATTTTTCGTGCTCGTCTTCCGTTTCTTTAGAAGGCAGTGATTTAATTAAATCCTCATCGTATCCAGCAGCTACCAATTCACCCTTTGAAACTAGGGTCATGTCACCAACTATCTCGGCGTCATCCTTTGAAATAGCGTTACGACTAATGACAAAGTTTTCTATGGGGATCTTAGAGTAATCAATTGTCTGAACCTGACGCTTACATCTGACTTTTAGATAGAACCCGTCTTCGTCCTGATCTTGACCGATAACCTCGTAGTCATCCATTGAAGACTCGAAGTCCTGCATCAGAAGAATAAGATCATCTTCAGATAGGTTATCAAACTCCTTCTCTGTGACCTTCTCTTCTTCCACATACTCATACTTCAGGACGGATACCTTCTGAATTAAGGCATCTTTCATCCAGCCGCTGATTATCCGGTATGAGTCTTTCTGAGAGTTAATTAAATAGCTTGTGTACTTAGTCTTCTGCTCGGCCTCCATGACATCAACTGGAGTACCATCTACGGGTGTAAACTCCATGACTTCCTCAGGACCAAGGAACATCGCCGTGAGACTTGTCATGTTTGAATCTACAACCTGCTCGCAGTCGTTAGAGATTACCGAAGACTGGCCAACCTTCTCATTGCCAAGAGGCAGACCCAAATAGTAGCTAAGGAAATCCTGAGACTCCCTGATCCAAGTTCCCTGGTCTCTTAGAGAATCATCCCTAGCCTGTAAAACGACAGACAACAACTGACTGTCAGACATTTTAGCCATTGGCTGCAACCTTCTTTGGTGTCTTCTTGGCCGTCAGTGCGGCTACTAGCTTCTCTAACTCTTCAACACGCTTCTTAAGTTCTTTAACTTCGTTGTTTAATTTGATGCTCATGTTTATAAAATCCTGCTTTGCGTACACGTATCAAGTATATGTATTCACGGCGTACTTGATGGGCTTCCAGTTAGATTCCTGCTTGCTCGCCATTAATGCTGCCAATCCTGCTGCATCCGAGTTACTAACCAGAACCCCATTAGCATAGTAACACTGCTGTTTCTCAACGGTAATATCATACACTGGAACCAATTCTTCTTTTCTCCGTATATGCTTTACCCTTGCATGACGACGAGCAGTAAAGAGACCTTTTAGGCTGGCAAGTCTCGTAATCATTGCCGCAATGTGTACATTCAGCCTTATGCTTGGTCCTTTTAATACTCCTGGCATGCTCCGAGTGCCACCTTCTACCTTCCTCTGATCTGTGCCATTCCTTGGCTTTCTCCGATGCCCTTCTGAGCTGTCTTTTGTTCTCTTCGCTGCCGACCCACTCGCTAGATTTTGAGTGCAGCCTGGTGTGTTCTGACCCATGTATGCATTCGAGGTTTTCAATCCTGTTGTCTGACTTGTCCCCATTGATGTGGTGTATGTGGTGCCCTGGTGGGATCTCGCCATTAACATCAGCCCAGATAAACCTGTGCATGTATGTTCCGCCATATTCATGAGGTAACTTGTAGTACCCGTTTGGCTTTCGGTAGAACTTATTCCCCTTGTAGAACTTTGGCTCATATTTGATATTTTGCTTTCTTCCTGAGTTCCTAGTCCTTTTTGTGATGTTGTCAACGGAATAGTTGTCGCTGTCTCCATCGGCAAAAATAACCTCGTAACTTCTGCCAATATCCCCTTTAAAGTCCTGGTAAATCTCCCTATGAAGCAACCTAAGCTTCCCACCTTTCTGGCTAGCGTATAACTTTCGCTTTTCCCAGAACCAAAACCTATCTCCCTTGTATTCTCTGTAATGCTTCTTCTTATCCCCGCAATACTTAATTTCTTCATGTTCCATAACGGACTCCTTTCGGTTGAGATAACATCATCATAACTCAACTCATCCGCCTTTAGGAGACCTTTTGTTGTGAATATCTTATGCTCCGGGGTGCACTCCAATACTTCACCTGTGCTTAACTCTATTTCCAAGGTCTCTGAGTGTTTTATGTACCCAGAATTAGTAACTCTTGCGTATACCCCGTTTATATCTACAAAGTCATGGTTGGTGACTTTCTGTATCTCTACCAGCCCCCTGCTAGTTTTAACCTTAACACCAGCAGGCAAACAACTATGACTTGCCCAGTTATGATCAGGGCCTAAGTCTATCCCTCTATTCTCGTCAATCTTCTTTGAGTAGTAACTTAAAGCCGAACATCCACCATGACACTTTGAATCGAACCACATCCTTGGGAAGTTATCCCTTATGTGCTCTATACGCTGCTTAGCGGCTCCTCTGCCTTGATTCGGGACTACTGTTACCTTGTACCCTAGATCTTTAAACTTGCTCTCATATGACGCTCTTATGGTCTTCTCTGATGTGGCCCCATCATGAGGTAGTATTATCTCAGCCCTGCCTGGTACGTAGTCATTTTCCCTTAGCCAGGTTGCGTGATTACCTATCTCCTGCCCCTGTGCTTCGTAGTGATTTATAAAGTTAATATTCTGTCCTACGAATTGAGCCGCCCAGAAAACGAAGTTATCACTTACCGCACCTGCACCCCCGATATCAGCAAATAGCTTAACCACGTGGGTCTTAATCTCTGGTACGTTAACTAACCATCTACCTTCCGACTTAGCCTCAACTATGTTGCTAGTGAAGTAAGAACCTGGCTTTATCTCTAAGTAGCCGCCTTCCCATATGTGCTCGTAAGTATCCGGTCGCTTCTCTTTGTCCTCTAGCCTTTCCTCGTTTAGAGCTGTTCCTAAGAACCAAGGATTGTCTGACCAGTTAATCTCAACTATCGAGCTATTCTCGGGTGGTGACTGCCTGAACCGTTCGTCAGTAGTAGATCCTTTCCGCTCGGGGTTCCAAGTTACCCATATTTCTGACCCTTGTTCCCGAACTGTTGGTATTACTTTCCGCCAACACTCATCAGTAACAGGCTCGGCTTCATCTATCCAGCATATTAAGATCCTACTCTTACTCTTAATTGAATCTATGTTATGCCTAAGACCCTGAAACACGTAACTTACTCGACCGCACTTTGTCCTAATGAACCTCTCACCAACATCGAAGAACTGGCTTAGATATTCGTCTTCTTGTATCGCAAACCTAACCTCTGCAAAGCTTGAGTCATCTAGTGAGTTCTGAAACTCTCGACCGCAAAGTATTACCCCGGTCCTTCCTTCGCTTGCTAAATTAACCGCCCTTACTGCACTTAGCTTAGCGAAAGTCCTGGTCTTACCAGATCCCCTTCCGCCGTACGCGCCCTTATACCTAGCTGGGTTCCACTCGTTGTTCTTTATGAAAACCGGTTTAAGCTTGTCCGGTATCTGTATTACATGCATTCGAACCCATCACCTCAATCGCCTTATCAACACCCATTGCTGCAATATCCTCTACCCTTGCGCAAATTGTTTCTCCATTCTGTCCGGTGTAGTAAATCAAACCCTTATCCGACTCTCTCCATAGCATCATTTCAAACTCATCCATCTCTAATCACTCCCTCTATTCCTATTGGCTGTGTTTGGATCGGACCGCCATCTTCCCCTGTCACCTCAACTGCCTTTCTCTTAGGTGCGATGTATTGAAGTAACTCCTTATTAGCATCCATTGCTAATTTAAGATCTCCCTCTGCCATGGCTTGCCTTCCAATCTCTATCATGTTCTTTACTGGATCGAATCCTAATCGCTCAAGCCTCATCGTTATATCTTGAGTCTTCTTGTTAGGCGTTCCCTTCTGTCTCCCTCCAGTCTTCCTACCGATGGCCATCTATTGACCTCTCTTATAGATCAGCTCCATACAATATTATATTTAATTTGTAAAGAGTATATTTGTTTATTTATTACTAGTCCAGCTATTGATTTCCTTCCTGACCTTTTGAGTCATTGATAGCTTTGATTCCTCGGGGAAGTACTTGTCCCTTGACCCTTGGCTAACTAGTGATGCTTTCATCTTAGAAATAGGCGCTAGGTCTTTACGCTTAATCCTTATCTCTTCCTGAATCGCCAGAACTGGACCCATTAGACCCTGGTATTGCTCAAGAAGTGAGTCTATTTCTGATTGCTTAGACTCCATAATAAGATCTAGTGATTTAACTAGGCCAATCTCTTCTTCGCTAAGCTTCCTTACAGTTGTGATCATTCGTTATGCAACCGTGAATGTAGATGTTGTGAAGTCGATAGTTAATGTTTCACCACTCGCCAGGGTTAGATCTGATCCGTAGTCATACCAACATAGAAGTGGATCGGCTGGTGATGTGGGCGTGTCGTTATATATAACCACGTAGCGAAATGTCGCAACCGCACCAGAAGCAGTTAAGACTAGGTCATTGAATAACTGTGTGAAGGTGCCTGATGTTTGACCTGAACTTGAAGTTGTTAGGTTTCGGCTAGATAGGTTTGTGTAGCTAATCTCTGTTAGGTTAGCTAGAACACTATTAGTTGCCACAGGAGCATTAGCCGCTGCTGTTAGTGCTACTACAAATTGATCTGTAGAAGCTGTGTAAACCCCTTCCAGCCAATCTTCTACTGTCTGATTGAACTTGTTATAAGTTGCCATAGCTTACCCTTATTGCACTGTCCAAGTTGAAGAATCGTTGCTTTGAACTGTCCATGTTGATAAATCGTTGCTCTGAACTGACCACACTTGTCCCGAGCTGGTAATTGATGCCGGTGAACCCGCGTATGTGTATGTTCCGATATCAGCCGTTAAAGTGACTGTTAAGGAGAAACTTACAGCCGTTCCAGTGTAATTATAAGCCCCTGAGTCAGCAGTTAGGGCAAACCCTCTAGTTAGAGTAGCGGCAGTTCCTGTGTACGTATAAGACCCACTGTCAGCACCTAATAAAAATGATGCCTCCACCCCCGCAGCAGTGCCTGTGTATACATAACTACCTGAGTCTGCCGTTAGGGTGAAATTCCCAGCTGACGCAAAGGTTAGTGTTGCTGCTGTACCCGCGTATGTATAAGTACCACTATCGGCGGTGAGTGTACGGCCTAAGTTTAAATCTGCCGCCGTGCCAGTATAGGTATAAGTCCCTGAATCAGCTGTTAATATTAACCCAGCCTCAACGCCGGCCGCTGTACCTGTATATGTATAGGTTCCACTATCAGCCGTTAGGGTAAACGCACCACCCGCAGGGGCTTCTTCCTGGTATACATTTCCGCCAGGTATGAATATTTCAAGACCGCCTGATGTGTCCTGAACTACACCAATACCTGGTATAAAGACTTCTCGGGCCATTACAGTACGCCCTTAGTGATTACTCCTGCCTTCAATAAAATAGGCTCGTATTTTCTTATAACTTCTACAACATGGCGATATTCGTAAGTATTATCTTTGGGCATCTTACTGTACTTTGCCACTGCCTCTTTGTACGCTTTAGCAGCTATTGGTATCTGCAATTCCTCGACTTTTAGAAACAGCTCTGATTTTTTAGCCTCTAAAGAGGTGAAATCAAAAGAATCTTCTATAGTTTTTAGCTCAGATTCTAAATTTGAGTACTGATTTAGGAGAGAATCTTTTTTTGCAATCTCGTCATCTAATCTCACGTTATATTCACCTTGGGGTCTACATAAACAGTGGTTGAAGCTTTAGCCACATAAATAAAAACTTTATACGGCCCTTCTTTACCTGAGCTAGTTGTAACACTTAATGCTTGCTTGGTATTCGTGCCGCCCAGCCCTGTCCAAGATTCTGAGTTAGTTGTCTGGTTTGCTGTGGTTTGGTTATCTGATGCTTTGTCGTTTATGTGGGTGTATGAGCTATTACCAGATGTAGGGTATTGCACTTCCATCCATATTTCGGAGTCCAAGAGATTCGTGGCTGTACCATCTTGAGCGAAATTAACTGTTAGCGTTTTATTCGTACCGAAATCTGCAAACCCAGAGGCCAGCTCATACCGAAAGAATTCAAAAAACTCCGCGGCAATACTGCTTGTTACCACCTTGTCTGAATAGCTAGTAGTCCCATCTGAACTATCCAAATATATAGAAGTGTCTGTCGTAACCTTGCCAAATGGATCTTCTTGCCATCTTAAAACAACATCAGTAGAACTTGCTCCAGCATTTGTGTTATCCAAAACTACGTTATAACCATGGACCATTGAATCGGTTCCGGCGATTGTTGTACCAGAGTAAGTATCTGTAGTGCTAGAGTTAAGCCTACAGTTTGTTGCCTTTACATACCCTGCGCCACCGTCTATATCCAAGAAGTTATCAACAGTAAACCCATTAAAGTCAACTCCGTCTAATATAGCCACCCCGTCGAGAACGCTTAATATTTCATGCCCAGTATTATCGGTTGTTCTGTCGCTGGATACAGATCCTCCGTCCATGTAGAAAAAACCACGGTTTGAAATATCAATCACAGCCGCGCCGCTTGTTGATTTCTTACAGTCGACATCAGACCCAATTAATCGGCACCAATACGCATTACCTGAAACTCTAAGATTCCCAGCTGTACCCCCAAGACTCACATCTAAAGCGCATTGGTTAAATATACAGTTCCTTGGCAAAATATCTAACCCCGCCTGAAAAGCAACCCCCCAAACTTGGGAATACCCTGTGGTAGGAGCTAATACTGAAAGGTTTCCAGTTCCGCTAGTCCAATTAAACTGCTTGCCTGATACGGCAGGTGTATACGTTATTGTTGTCGATCCACTTACTGTCGAGCTTATCAGCATGGCCCCATTGGTAGTTAATGTTGCCGATGCGGTGTAATTTTCTACGTGATTATTCCCGATGATAACTCTATCAGCAGCAGTCAGAGTAATTGAACCCACGAGACTAGACCAAGATGTAGCCGCATTAGCCCATGTTGCAAACGGGCTTGAGTTTGCTCCGCCAACTGAATCTAGGTAGTAATCAGTCATTAATTAGGCTCTATAGTTATGGTCCATGAGACGGGTTTAGGCTTTTCGTCGATTATTACTGCCCGGGGGATAACTTCGGACTCGCCCTTATCGTTGTAAGTAGCAACACCGAATACTGTACTTTCTGTAACTTCCTGAGTGTAGCTTGAATCTGTACCCTCGTATCTCAAGAACTTTATATCATTCTTGTACTCATACACCCGATAGCCAGATACGTCACTTACGGGTTCCCAGCTGATCACTACCGTATCGGCATATGCAGGGATAAAAAAAAGGGCCATAAGCAGGCCCAGTAAACGTCTCATATAACTGTCCCTTTAAGTAGGGGTACTGCGTTACTACACCCCAATTCTACAAGACCATAATCCTTTTATGATTCTAAACTAATGGTTTGGATGCGTCAACGGTATAAAAACCTAGATATACGTTCGTTGAATGTGTTGCTCCTGTCGTAATCTTTCAGTTCGTATAGCTTACGATTAAAAAACTCTTGGATGTCCCTTAGATAGTACGTGTCTTTATCCACTGAATTCCCTCTAGCCCCCTTTTTCATGTCATACCTAGCGATCGAGATAGGCCACTTTCTAGACCGTTTCCACTCCTTTATCTGCCTATCTGACACCCTGTACTTCTCCCTGATCTCTTTGTGTGAGATAGTCTCAGTCCCTAAGACTCCTATAACTTGTATCTCCCCTCCATCTTCCTTGAACTCCTGTATTAACTCCTTTAACTCTTCTCGCATCCGTTCCTTTTCTTCAAGTGGCTCCGGTACGTAGCTTTCCCGTCCTTTTCTCTCCCAGTCGTGATACATGTATATTCCTCCACCAGTGGATCATCTCTATGTGTTTAATCCTCATCTCTTCCCTATATCTTAGCGTCCTTTCATATGTCCTTTCACATCGCCTCTTGCCGTTTGTTATGTTTGCACTTCTAGAAGAGTGACAAACCCTGCAATAGACTAGCGCCTCTCCATTCTCTAAGATCCCGTAAAACTCCCTAGCTTCCCAATCTATAGGCTTACCGCACTTCTCACATGCGTGAATCCTATCCCTTTTCTCCCACGCCAAGTACCTAGCCTTGTACATGTACCTATCATGGTGATTGTTTGCTGGGTGGCCCTTTATGTAAGCCCAATGCTTTCCTTTGTCAGTGAAAAATAATGCCTTTTCAGGATATATAGGCGGGTTAGCGTTGTGGTGCTTACACATCCTAAACCTTTTACCGTGCCTGGGCCTGTCACACCCGTCTACAACACATGTTGCTCCAACTCCTTTATTTGCTCCATTATGTCCTTTCTCATCTCCTCCAGTTCCCATCTGTCCCATTTTTTCACCTCTCTTGATTTAGCCCTTAGCTCCTCTATGAACTCCTCTCCGTACATATCTTTCATGTAATCAATATAGTTTAAGAATACTGTACTATCCCCCTTTCCCATCCTTAGGTTACATCCTTTACACTGCACGTGTATGTTCTCTTCCATTAGCTTTGTTGCTGTCTTACCTCGACTTATAAAGTGCCCTCCATCCATGCTCTTCCAGTGCCCAGAGTATCCGCAAGTCACGCAACTACAGTAACCTGTGTAATCTGCCGACTTCATCCTAACCAGCTTTTGGAGGGCCACTGCGACCCTCTCAGCCTCCTGCGCTAAGCTTCGTGTTTTCCGCTTTGGCATGTAACCTCCACTAAGTCATCCCTCACTAATTCGTACACATTACCCCGAAGATTATCAATATTGTCAGAGTTATAATCCATTATCTGTACTAGCTCTGATACTAAGTTACTACACTGCTCTTCGGTAAGGTTTTCAACGCTTTTAAGCAATAAGTCTTTGTTATATCCCACTTCTGTTTCTCCTATCTATTTCCTTAAATACTTCTATCATGTCGTCATCATTTATATAAACTATCTCTACACGCTTATTTGTCTCTGTGTCGAATATAGCGTTTATCTCTAGTTTGTAACCATCCTTTCCTAGGTAATTTTGAAAAGTGTAATCATATTCAAACCTAAGTTCCCTTTCTTCTCCAATATCCCATATATTTTTTCTTACTCTTGCGCTCCTGATTATCTCCATTACTATCCTCCGGTTTGGTGTGCCATACAGGGCTCTAACCTGTGACCTGCCGCTTATGAGGCGGGTGCTCTACCAACTGAGCTAATGGCACTTAACTTTCATAAATCCTTAGCAACTTCAAACCCATCTATGAAAGCCTGGACTTTTTCAACGCCGTAATATGTGCAAAGGTCTTTTCCTGTCTCTCTGCTTTGTATTACAAATAACTCATCTTGGCTGAAGTCCAACTTAAGACCAAGCCTTTTTAAATCCTTTAAAATATAGTGAGATTTCTTAACATCCTCTAGGTTCACATCACCCTCCATTACTATCCTCCTGTTTTATAAGCTTCAAATTCTCTCCTACTGTTTGCAGATTTTGTCCTCCAAGCCTCTAATTTATCCCTTAACCACGCCATCTGATGATGATAGTACCGCTCCTCGAATATTACTTTTTCGTACTCGGCGAGATAGTGTTGGTATTCGTCGCTTGATCTTGCTTCTGTTTCCTTAGCTGCATCGCTCTTTGCTGTCGCCTTTGTTTTAAGTGCTGCAAGAACCGTCTTCCTGTTCTCCTCTTCATACGCTCGTCTCGCTGCTGCTTTTGATAATTCAATTCCAGTCTCT
>Ga0208018_100419_pt1 | contig 11402 bp, 12 predicted proteins | sample 31_taG_FD_184105 | JGI IMG/M metagenome (GOLD analysis project Ga0208018, IMG submission 184105) | Marine viral communities from the Gulf of Mexico - 31_GoM_OMZ_CsCl metaG (SPAdes) (version 2) | ecosystem: Environmental > Aquatic > Marine > Oceanic | place: Gulf of Mexico | collected 2015-07-12 | reverse complement strand
AATTGCTATAAGTTGGGCTTTACCATTAGATGCTCCTTTTACACATGAAAACGACATCATGAAATTTGAGCCTAATACTGCCTTTCTATTTCCAGATCAACCCAAAGGACTACAAGCAAAAGAATTGAGAGATAAAAAAGTCACTTATATTAGTAATGCTGCAGCACATTACTGGATTAACATGGATGCAATATACCAATTAGAAGATCTAATAAACAAAACTAATGAGCTTATTACCAAATTAGAAAATGAGTTAAACATTAAATAAAATTAATGATAAAGTTCTTCAGAAAAATTCGATATAACCTTATGAGTGAAAATAAAACAGGCAAATACCTAAAATATGCCATTGGCGAAATATTATTTGTAGTGGTTGGGATTTTAATTGCGCATCAAATTAATAACTGCAATGAGGAAGGTAAAACCAAAGTCTTTTACAACTTATCCAATTGATTACTTGTGTTGTCCTCACTAATGGTCCAAAAGAAACCAACAAAGAAAAATTGATCTGCTGCTGGACGTAACGTACGTCTAGCATAATCACCATTCATATTAGGTGTATCTGCATATTGGTACCCATTTACGTTTTTAAACCCAGTAACATTATTTATCGAGAAATACAATATTTTTTGTTGACTGATGAGGTAAGCCCAATTTAAACTCAAGTTGTTGTAAGATTTTGTTTTTTGGTTGAGAAAACCATCCATGTTTGGATTGGTATAAGTACGTCCTGAGCCAAAAGCATAACTAAATCCAACTTGGCTTTTCCAGTCAGTGATAAAATATTTACCAACTAGTGACAAGTTATGTGTATTAGCAAAATTGGGTTGAGCTTCCATTGGATAATTTCTATAAATGCGCTTAGAATCTAAATAGGAATAGCTCACCCAATAATCTGTATTCTTAATGCTTTTGTTATCACGCCAAAACAAATCGATACCTTTAGCAAAGCCATATCCATCATTGGAAAAATTGGTGTCAAAATCTGTAAACTCGTCGTCATATTTCAATAAATTATTATAGTCTTTATAATAGGCTTCAGCTCTAAAAATTTGTCCTTCAGAATTGAATTGATAATTTAAGATATAATGATTCGTTTGTTGTGATTCAATATCTTGTTTAAACTTCAGCACATTGCTTTGCGGATTCTGATAAAAATTACCATATGCTAAAGACATCTGGCTTTTGCCTGATGTTTTATAAGCCAATGACAATCGAGGAGACATTGTAAATTCATTGAATAACGATGTATTTTCAGCACGCAATCCAGCCTTTAGCGCAAACTTTTTTGAGAAAATTAAATCGGCTTCAAGGTAACTTGCAAAAATGCTATTGTTGTAACCATAATCTGTTTTATCAACCACATTTGAGGAAAATTCTTCGTTAAAATTGGTAGTAAAATATTCGCTACCAAAATAAAGTTTAAACCGATTGCTAAAACGCTTTTTCAATTTAAATTTAACATGTGCAGAGTGTTCTTGATCACGTATATTATTATCAATAATATTTAGTTTTTCATCAGCATACGTATAACTCATACCACCAAAAACCGACCAAGTATCGCTCAGTATGCCTTGATAGGAACTATTAACGTAAAGATTATTGTTCTTTAATTTAAAATATATGCCATCTTCATAATTGATGTCGTCTTGAGTCAATTCAAAATTTGAAGAATCAAAAGCTGCGTATAGTTTAAACAATCCTTCATCAAATTTTTGCCTAAATACAGCTTCTCCAGCCATTGTTTCAAAAGGCTTTTTCCAATCATTTCTATCTTTAAATACTTCAAGATAAGGAGCTAAATTTATATAGGATGCATTGACGCTTAAAGAACTCTTAGTCCATTTTTGCGTATTTCCTAAGGTGCCTCCTACAGTCATGATACCAATATCTGTTTTTTCCTGATCAGGTTCGTCTATGGTGTTTAAAAGCAATACAGATGACAAGGCTTGACCATATTCTGCCGAATAACCACCAGTTGAAAAGGTAATACCATCAAACAAAAAAGGCGAATAACGACCTCTCGTTGGTGTATTATTTGTGGTTGGTGAATAAGGCGTAAACACGCGAATACCATCAATAAAAATTTGGGTTTCTTCGGCTTCTCCTCCTCTTACAAACAATCGTCCATCTTCTGCTACAGTCGCTGTTCCTGGCAAAGTTTGTAAAGCTCCCACAAAGTCACCCAATGCGCTTGCAGTTGTGACCACATCTAAGGGTTTTAAAGCATTAACTTTACTGTTGTCTCCAGCTTGAAATGTTCCAGCAGATAGGACTACTGCATCTAAGGTATTCACATCGTCTTTCAATTTTATTTTTAAATCTTTCATTAAGGAAATATCGCCTTGCATAGTGAATGTTTCATAAGATAAATACGAAACAATTAAGGTTTGTGACCCTGTTTCGCTTGTACTAAAACGAAACTTGCCTTCATCATCAGTTGTACTTCCATCATAAGTACCTTCTAAGTAAACATTAGCTCCAACAATGGCCGCTCCATTTTGATTAGTCACTGTACCATTAATGGTTGATTGCGATTGTATTGAAATACTTAAAAATAAAACGAGTATGGTTAGTAATGATTTCATAATTAATCTGTTTGCATTTTGATTGATGCTTCAAAAGTGAAAAACATAAGGCTATCTAGAAACTTATTTATTCCGAATTGTAATTATTTAAGGATGAATTGATAAATTTGATAAAAATCAAAAAAAGTGAGGCATACTAAATTTGAAAAGACCTTTGCTGTACTCTTCTTTGTAATAGTACTTATTGAGCTTTTATCTTCAACATTGAGTTGGTTAAGTAGCTTTCACAATGTGGCTAAACCACTCATTCTGATTTCTTTAATATTGTTTTTTTATCTTCAAGGTAAACACTTATCACAAAAAACTAGACGAAACACGCTTTTTGCATTAACGTTCTCTCTGGTAGGCGATGTTTTAATCATGTTTGATGAGGTCTCATCATATTTTTTTCTTATTGGATTGATTTCTTTTTTACTGGCTCATGTTTTTTACATCGCGGTTTTTCTTGAAAAAAAGAATCGTTTAAAAAAACCTATACCATTCGTAACTCTATTAATTATTTATGCTTTAGGGCTTTTTTACATTCTCTATGATGGATTAGATCATATGCTAATTCCTGTATCCATTTATATGTTAGTCATACTGTCTATGGCTATCACTGCAGCATTGCGAAAAGGTAATGTGCCAAATTTAAGTTACAACTTGGTCTTTATTGGAGTCCTACTGTTTTTAATTTCGGATAGTATTCTAGCAGTAAATAAATTTTATGGAGACATACTGTATGAACATTTACTCATCATGAGTACATATGCTTTTGCCCAATATTGCATTGTTATGGGAATTATCAAGCAAAAAAACTAAGTTACTTACTTTTTAAATGGTCTTATGATTAGTCTTGCAGCTTTATCGAAATTGATATAGTTATAAGTCCAGTTAAAAAAAGTTACTACACGATTTCTAAAGCCTACGAGTGACATAAGATGGACAAACATCCAAACAAACCAAGCAAAAAAGCCTGCAAACTTGTAGTGTTTCAAATCAACAACAGCTTTGTTTCTACCAATAGTTGCCATGGAGCCTTTATCATGATAAACAAATGGCTTTAAGGGTTGATTATTGATAAGCTTAATTAAATTTTTACCCAATAATTTTCCTTGCTGAATAGCTGGCTGCGCAACCTGTGGGTGTCCTTTAGGATAAGCTTTGGTTTCCATGTAGGCAATATCGCCAAGAGCGAATATGTTGTTATAGCCTTCCACTTGATTAAACTGATTTACCTTGTATCTATTAATTCTTTCTACAAGTGCCTCAGCCTTTAAACCTTTAATCGTATCTCCAGTAACTCCTGCAGCCCAAATAAGTGTTTCAGACTCTAATTGTAAATCTGAATTTGTAGTAACTGTAAAACCATCATAATTTTTAACAAATGTATTGCAATGTACTTGCACACCTAAATGTTTCAAAAACTGCTCTGCTTTTTTTGAGGCATGAGTACTCATTGGAGGTAATACTCTGTTATTACCTTCCAATAAATGAATTTGCATACAACTGCTATCTAAATCAGGATAATCGCGAGGAACTATATGATTTTTTAATTCAGCAATAGCTCCTGCAAGTTCAACTCCAGTTGGTCCACCACCAACTATAACAAAATTGAGCAGTGCTTTGCGTTCTTCGAGCGTATTAGCAATTGTTGCCTTTTCAAAATTTTGAAGTATTAAACTTCTGATATTTAATGCCTGTGGCACCTTTTTCATAGGCATACTATGGGCCTCAATTGTTTTATTCCCAAAGAAATTTGTTTTGGTGCCTGTTGCAATGACTAAATAGTCATAAGATAAGTTTCCAATATTGGTCTCAACCACTTGAGATAAAGTATTGATGTGATTAACTTCAGCCAATCTAAAAACAGAATGTTTATGATTTTTTATTATTTTACGAAGTGGATATGCGATAGAGTCTGGTTCTAATCCAGCTGTTGACACTTGGTATAATAAAGGTTGAAACGTGTGGTAATTATCCTTGTCTATCAATACCACTTGAACACTTTTGTTAGCTAAGGTTTTTGCTAAGTTAATTCCCGCAAAACCACCTCCTATGATAACAATACGTGGAAATTCTGACTTGGGAATATTCATAAAAAAAGTCTTGAAAATTTAATATCACAAAGATACGATATAAGGACTGTAAACACTATTTTTGATTATTAATTTCATACAACTGTAACAAATCAAAACATAAAGCTACTTACAGATACCTAACTAACCGATTTGAATAAAGAATTAGAACATAATTTTGTTGAATTGCTGGAAAAGCATCAGAATATTGTGCATAAAGTTTGCAGGCTTTATACTAATAACTATGATGCTCACAACGATTTATTTCAAGAAATTACCATACAACTTTGGAAGGCCTATCCAAAATTTCGTGGTGACGCTAAGTTTAGTACTTGGATGTATCGTGTTGGATTAAATACAGCAATAACACTCTATAGAAAGTCAAAACGAAGTATAACTACTCAAGATTATAGTGATGTACAGTTTAAAATCTCGGCTGAAGCCTATGACGATACCGAAGAGCAACAACTAAAATTATTATACAATGCTGTGAGACAATTAAATGACATTGAAAAAGCATTGGTATTCTTGTATTTAGAAGATAAAAACTATAACGAAATAAGTGAAACATTGGGAATAAGTGAAGTGAATGCTCGTGTGAAAATGAATAGAATAAAAACAAAACTTAAAACAATATTAAATCCGTAATACTATGGATGAATTAGAATTATTAAAAAAAGACTGGCAAAAGGATGACAACAATTATCCTAAGAAGTCTTACAACGAAATTTACAAGATGATCTTGAAAAAATCGTCTTCCATTGTAAAGTGGATTTTTATTATCAGCATTTTGGAATTTATACTTTGGGCTGGTATTTCTTATGCGTTAAAAGATGCAGATTACAATCAACGATTTAAAGAATATCATGCTGAAAGTATCATGACCCCATTAATGATTCTAGGCTATGTTGTTATTGCTTATTTTCTTTACCGTTTCTTTATGAATTACAGAACCATTTCGGTTACAGATAATGCAAAAATACTAATGGAAAATATTTTAAAGACTAGGCGAACTGTAAAACAATATGTTGCAGTAAATTTAGGTCTTATGATTGTCTCTGCCTTTATTGTATTAGGAATCCAATTTAATAGAGACGAAGAAATGATTTCAATTGTTGAAAAAGCTTCTGCTAATGGCGAACTATTTAAATTCTACGCAGTTACTATAATTATTACCTTATTAGTACTTGCTTTAATCGTAGGAATTTTACTATTATTTTATTATTTAATTTATGGTATTCTCTTAAAGCGGTTGAATAGAAACTACAAAGAACTTAAAAAATTAGAAGTGTAACATTACCATTTACGCTGCTTATTCAATTCTTCTTTAGCTAATAATTCTTCTTGAGGAATTACCTTTAAAAACGAAGGGTGCTGCTCAATAGCATATTCAATTTTCTCTACGATATTTGCAATAGATTCGTTTTCATAATCAATGTCCAACGGTTCCTTAATTTCCATGGATTGCAGAATATTTTTCTTTTTTATTCTAATTCCTTTTTTATCAAACGAACGTCTAAATCCATCAATTACTATTGGAACAACAACTGGTTTATAGCGTTTAATTATATGTGCAGTTCCTTTTCTTATTGGTTTAAATGGCGTTGTTGTGCCTTGAGGAAAGGTAATCACCCAACCATCATTTAAAGCTTTTCCAATATTAGAAATATCGCTCATTTTAACTTGTCTGTTTACGTCTTGTCCTTCTGCTCTCCATGTACGCTCAATACTAACAGAACCAACATAAGCCAATATTTTAGGTAATAAGCCAGCTTTCATGGTTTCCTTTGCAGCAACATAATATAGATTCAGCTTAGGATTCCATAAGTAGCCAACATTTTTTATAGAATCATCACGACCACTTAAACTCGCATTAAACACATGAAACATAGCCACTACATCGGCAAAATAAGTTTGATGATTGGAGATAAAAAGCACATTGGTATCTGGTAAGTTTTTTAAGACTTCTGATCCATCAATTTGTAATTCATTAAATCCTCTAAACCGTCTATGTGTAACAACTCCCAGAATTCTAATGAGCCATTTTTTTATGAAAAGTATATGTCCAAAAGGATTTTTTTTAAACAATCCCATAGTATGCATCAGTCTATTAGTTAGTGACTACAAACGTACATATTTTTTCTGTTTTAGTCTTATAAGTAAATCCTAAATAAAACATTCAATAAAATCAATTAAGCATAAAATTTACATGACAACTTTCAAGATATCCTTTATTTCACTCAGCATCATGGCAGTTGCGCCCCAAACCACATGGCCATTAAGTTCATAAGCTGGGACTTCAATTTTCGCTGTATAAGATGTGGCAACTAATTTATTACTAACATTATTTTCATCCAAAAAATGAGAAAGGGACACTTCAACAATATCTTCAACTTCATCATCTTGTTTAATAAATTTTGGTGTTTCATTGGTAATACCTATGAAAGGCTGTACGTAAAAATTGCTTGGAGGTATATACACCTCTGTCATTTGCTTTACAATTTTTATTTGGTGCTCCGGAACTCCAATTTCTTCCCAAGTCTCTCTAATTGCAGTGTGTTTTAATGACTTATCTTCATCTTCAAATTTTCCTCCTGGAAAACCAATCTGAGCCGAATGAACACCATTATACGTTTTTCTCAAAATAAGTGCTAAATGTGTTTCGTTGGATGTATTCGGATAAAACATAGCTAAAACTCCTGCTCTTTTGGCGTCTTTCATAGCTTCCTTATAGCGAGTTATGAGTTCTCGTCTAAAAGGAGGCGACATTTTAAACTGTGAAGCTTCGGCTGGCAATGGTATATTTTTTATTTTTGACAGTGAAACTAAAAATTCATCAAAATTCATCTATGCGATTTATATTATTTTTTTGCACTCTTGCGTTATTATTTAATTGTGAAGATAAACAAAAGCAACAAAAAACAACTACTGACATTTCTGAGATAGAACAAAAAAAGGTTGATGACAAACCAAAAGTGACACCAAATAATGTTAAGAGAGAATTCCCAAAGCTTAATGAAAAAAACGCCATGGAATTCTTTTTACAATACGAAAAAGAAAACAAAGAAGATAAAGTGCGCATCACAACTGATTTTGGTGAGATAGACATTTTATTGTTTGATAAAACGAAGTTCCATCGTGCCAATTTTATTTTCTTAACCAAGCAAAATTATTTTGAAAACACTCAGTTTTATCGTGTCATTGACAACTTCATAGTACAAGCTGGTAATAGTGATGATAGAGCTACGGCAAGAAAAAGAGCCAAAATCGGAAAATACCTCTTACCAACAGACACAAAACGCGGTTACACACATGAAAGAGGTGTGATAAGCATGCCAAGCAGCGAAATTGACAATCCACATAAATTGGCTTCACCCTTTGAGTTTTTTATTGTGCAGCAACAAGGAGGAGCTCATTTTTTAGATGGCGATTACACCATCTTTGGTAAAGTTATTAGAGGTTTGGACGTCATAGATAAAATTGCAGCTGTAGATACTGATGAAGCCGATTGGCCACTAAAAAATATCTTTATAAGGAAAGTAGAAATCATAGAATAATCAATCCGTTTTATAAATATTAGGCAATGCAATTTTAAACTTTACAGCCAATAAACGAACGATAATTACTATTGCTCCTGAAATCATAAATACAAAATCACTTTCTAAAGGTAATTTTCGAATTAAGAAATAAGATAGTCCCCCTAATATACAAGCTGTAGCATAGATTTCCTTTCTGAAAATTACAGGAATTTCATTACACAAAATATCACGAATAACACCTCCAAAACAAGCAGACATTGTACCTAATGCTATACAAATAATAGGATGCAAATCAGCAGACAATCCTTTTTCAACACCTATAACAGTGTAAAGGCCAATACCAATGGTATCAAATAAAAACAATGAAGTTCTTAAATAATTAATCTTGTTTCTAACTATAACTGCAAATACCGCTGAACCAAGAATCACATAAGTGAAAGTCATATCTTTCATCCATCCAACTGGAGTTTGACCAATTAAAATATCACGTAGTGTTCCTCCACCAACTGCTGTTACAAATGCTATGATTAGAATGCCAAACAAATCCATTTTTTTGTTCATGGCAACCAATACTCCTGAAATAGCAAAGGCAATTGTTCCTAAAATGTCAATAGTATAAAACATTACATGTTTTGGGTATAGAAGTTATAATCTTTTAAAATGGTATCAATAAACTCGTGATCTGTATTGTGTTTAATATCTTTTAACTCTAAAACTTCCACAATTTTAGCTCGTAGTTTAATTAGTGTTTTATAGTCTTTTGATTTCCTCGCAGTTCTAAAGGTGTCTTTTATAATCCGAGCATCATTATCTGACAATTTGATAACCATTGGATAAGTTGGCACATAATCTTGTTTTAAGTCTTCTAATATGGTATGACTAATATTAACATTATTCTTTAAATTAATCACAGCAGTTCCAGCTGTTATATCTCCAAGTCTTTGATTTTTTGAGCTAGTAATAATAGAAATAAGCGCTACGACACCACTCATCATATTCAAATCGACTATTCTAAAAATCCAACGAATTACAAAATCAGCCAAGGAAGCTTGATAGCCATCAATTTTAACTACTTTAATTTTAATAATTCTTTTGCCTGGAGTTTGACCATCTAATAAGGTTTCAAACAATAATGAGTAAAAAATAACAGGAAGATAAAACATTAAAAACACAGCAATTTGAGACCAATTATCCATGCTTTTAACCATCTCATCAAATTTCAGAATTTTAAACATAATTTGATACGTTACAATGATATATGCTATTTTAAATAGCCAATCTATTCCCCAAGCAAGGATACGTTCGCCAACACTCGCAGCAGTGAAATTTATATTTACATTTTGAGTAGTGTTTATTTGTAACTCTACCATTTATTCTGTTAATTTGAAAGTCTATGAGAGAGGTCGCATTTATCAAACAAAACAAAGAAAAATGGCTCGATTTTGAGAAGGCCATTTTTGGAAAAACACTTAAAAATCCTGATGAATTAGCGTCTTTATATATTCACTTGGTAAACGATTTGTCTTACGCACAAACTTATTATCCCAAAAGTAAAACAATTCTTTATTTAAACAACTTAGCTGCTAAAGCTTTTCAAAAAATTTACAAAACCAAACGCGAGGACACCAACCGGTTTGTTCATTTCTGGAAAATTGAAGTTCCAATGATTGTCTATCAATACAGGCGCTATGTGTTTTACGCTTTTGCACTTTTTTTATCGTTTATTGCTATTGGAGCCTTATCTGCTGCTTATGATGACACCTTTGTTCGTCTTATTTTAGGTGACAATTATGTGAATATGACTTTAGAAAATATAGAAGCTGGTGATCCTGTTGCAGTTTATAAAAGTGGAAGTAATTGGGGCAGTGCCTTTGGCATTACACTAAACAATCTTTATGTGGGCATGTTATCATTTATTTATGGGGTATTTGGAGGAATTGGAACAGGTTATGTATTACTTAATAATGGTATCATGCTAGGAGCCTTTCAATTTTTCTTTTATCGTGAAGGCGTGTTTTGGGAAAGTGTTCGTGGTATATGGATTCATGGCTCAATGGAAATCTTTGCCATTGTTATTGAAGGTGCAGCTGGACTTATTTTAGGTGCCAGTATATTATTTCCAAAAACATACTCAAGATTAACTTCATTTAAAATAGGAATGAAAGATGGAGTAAAGATTTTAATAAGCACCTTTCCGTTTACAGTTTTGGCTGGAATTCTTGAAGGTTATGTAACTCGATATTCTAATACCATGCCTAATTGGTTGTCTGTTGGGATTATTCTAATAACTCTTAGTATCATATCCTTTTACTATTTAATTTATCCTCATCTAGTCCATAAAAAACTTAAACAAACCTATGCAGTTATATAAATCCAGAGGTTTTAGTGAATTTTTTCAAGATACATTCACCTTCTTGAAACAAAATGGAAAACACTATTTCAAACACTTTTTTATCATCAATGGTATTTTTCTATTAATCCTTATGGTAATTGGTTATTTTATATCTAAATTTTACTCAGAGTTTTTGTTCAGTGGCATTTTACAAAGTGAAAATAGCAACACTGTTTTAGACAATTACATGAATGAAAATTTTGGAGTTTTTGTTCTATTAATAATTGTATTTGTTGTTTTCGGGCTCATTGCAGGACTTATTTCTTACTCTTATACTGCTATTTATTTAAAACTTTATACAGAAAATGATGGTAAGAATTTTGACGCACAACAAATCATTAAGGTGTATAAGCAAAACATTGGAAATCTATTCGTATTTCTAATTTGTGGTATAATACTCGGTATTCCTCTTATAATTGTACTAGGTATTGGCGCTTTTGTATTAATGATAACCATTATTGGTATTTTACTTATTCCTATTTTACTTGGTGCTTTTACTTTGTTTTACAACATGACACTCATGGAATATCTTCAGCAAAAAAGAGGTATTTGGGACAGTTTTGGTTATGCTTGGACGCTTATGACTAAAAAATTCTGGGCTGCTGTTGGTAGTGTAGGTATTTTTTACTTGATGGCTTATGTGGCTCAAAATGTGGTTACCATTATTCCTTATTTATTTTTTATTGGAAGTATGTTCACTACAGTTCCAGAAGGGAATACAAATCCACAAGAGATTGCAGCTTCATTTATGGTGCTAATGATGGTTATATTTTTTATCACCTTCATTGTTGGGACCATACTTAACAATATTACTCAACTTAATCAA
>Ga0208018_100418_pt1 | contig 11408 bp, 10 predicted proteins | sample 31_taG_FD_184105 | JGI IMG/M metagenome (GOLD analysis project Ga0208018, IMG submission 184105) | Marine viral communities from the Gulf of Mexico - 31_GoM_OMZ_CsCl metaG (SPAdes) (version 2) | ecosystem: Environmental > Aquatic > Marine > Oceanic | place: Gulf of Mexico | collected 2015-07-12 | reverse complement strand
CTTCGCGCTGCTGCTGCTGGGGGTGGAAAACATGCGGGTGGTGCCGGGAATCACCGCGATGAACCCGATGGACCTCTACCACATGCCCTATACGCACAGCCTTGTCGGGAGCGCGTGCTTCGCCATTGGATTCGCTGCGATCGTGTGGCTGACAACGCGCGAGCGAAGGGTGAGCCTGCTGGCCGGACTGGTGGTGCTGTCGCACTGGTCGCTCGATCTGCTGGTCCACCGCCCCGATCTGACCATCGCGGGCGATCCGCCGAAATACGGGATCGGGTTGTGGAACTATCCGGCGATCGAAATGCCGCTCGAATTGCTGCTGACCTTCGGCGCGATGGCGGTGTTTCTGGCACGCACGCGCGGCCCCGCCCTGCCCGCCGTTGTCCTTGGCGCGGTGCTGCTGCTGGTGCAGGCGATCAACTGGTTCGGGCCGGAGCCTGAGGCGGTTACGCCCGCACTCTCCTACACCGCGTTCTTCGCCTATGGCCTGACGACGCTCGCCGCGTGGTGGCTGGGGCGAACGCGGCGTGCGAAACCCTAGCGCCGGGACTGGCGCTGGCGCGCGGAGCGGTTTAAGCGCGCGTGCCATGGCTACCAACGCATCCCAGATCACCCCCGAAGTCGTCGAACAGCACGGGCTGAGCCCCGAGGAATACGAGCGCGTGCTGAACGCGCTTGGCCGCGAGCCCAACCTGCTCGAACTCGGAATCTTCTCGGTGATGTGGAGCGAGCATTGCTCTTACAAGTCCTCGCGCTTGCACCTCAAGAAGCTGCCGACCGAGGCCGAGTGGGTGATTTGCGGCCCGGGAGAGAATGCGGGCGTCATCGACATTGGCGATGGTCAGGCGGCGATCTTCAAGATGGAGTCGCACAACCACCCCTCGTACATCGAACCCTATCAGGGCGCGGCGACGGGCGTGGGCGGCATCCTGCGCGACGTTTTCACCATGGGCGCGCGTCCGGTGGCCAATGCCAACGCGCTGCGCTTCGGACGGCCCGATCACCCCAAGATGAAACATCTGGTGCAGGGCGTGGTCGCGGGAATCGGCGGCTACGGCAATTGCGTGGGCGTGCCGACTGTCGCGGGCGAGACCAATTTCGACCCGGCCTATGACGGCAATATCCTCGTCAACGCGATGACCGTGGGCGTCGCGGACGCGGACAAGATCTTCTATTCTGCCGCCACCGGCGTGGGGAACCCCATCGTCTATGTCGGCTCCAAGACCGGGCGCGACGGCATCCACGGCGCCACGATGGCGAGCGCGGATTTCGAGGAAGACGCCGAGGCCAAGCGGCCCACGGTGCAGGTCGGCGACCCCTTCACCGAAAAGCTGCTGATCGAAGCCTGCCTCGAACTGATGGCGACCGACGCAATCGTCGCGATTCAGGACATGGGCGCGGCGGGCCTGACCTCCTCCAGCGTCGAGATGGCAAGCAACGGCGGCGTCGGCATTCGCCTGAAGATGGACGACGTGCCCCAGCGCGAAGAGGGGATGACCCCCTACGAAATGATGCTGAGCGAGAGCCAGGAGCGCATGCTCATGGTCCTCAAGCCCGGCAAAGAAGAGATGGCCCGCGCCATCTTCGAGAAGTGGGAGCTGGACTTCGCGGTGATCGGCGAAGTGACCGATACCGGCCGCATGGTGCTGGAGTTCGAGGGCGAAGACGTGTGCGACATCCCGCTCGCCCCGCTGGCGGACGATGCGCCGCTCTACGACCGGCCCTACCTCACCCGCGAGGAATACACGCAATGGGCGAAGATCGCGCCCATGACCAACGTGCCCGACAGCGTGGATGTCGGCGCGGACCTGCTCAAGCTGATGGGTAGCCCCGCCCTCGCCTCGCGCCGGTGGATCTTCGAACAATACGACCGGCAGGTGGGCGCGGACACGCTCCAGACCGGCGGCGACGCGGGTGTGGTGCGCGTGCACGGCACGAAGAAGGCGCTGGCGATCAGCACCGATTGCACGCCGCGTTACGTCCACGCCGACCCCTATGAAGGCGGCAAGCAGGCGGTGGCCGAGGCCTATCGCAACCTGTGCGCGGTCGGCGCGAAGCCACTCGCGATCACCAACTGCCTCAACTTCGCCAATCCCCAGCGGCCCGAGATCATGGCGCAGATCGTTCATGCACTGGACGGCATGGGCGAGGCGTGCCGCACGCTCGACTTCCCCGTGGTGAGCGGCAACGTGTCGCTCTACAATGAAAGCAAGGCGACCGGCGGCGGCTCGGCAATCCTCCCCACCCCGGCCATCGGCGGGGTCGGGCTGATCGCGGATTACGACAAGCTCGCCAGCATCGGTTTCAAGGGCGAAGGCGACGCGATCTACCTGATCGCGCCCGAATTCTGGGCCAAGCCCGATCCGGTCCGCTCGCACCTCGGCAAGTCGCTGTGGCTCAAGGAAGTGCACGGCCGCGACGAAGGCCGCGCCCCGCCGGTCGACCTGCTCGCCGAACGCGGCGCGGGCGAGATCGTGCTCAAGCTGATCGACGAAGGCCTGCTCAGCGCGGTGCACGATTGCTCCGACGGCGGGCTCGCCGTGACGCTGGCCGAAATGGCGCTGGCGGGCGGGATCGGCGCGGAAGTGACGGCGAACGAGGCCTACACGCCTGCACAGTGGTGGTTCGGCGAAGACCAGAGCCGCTACGTCGTCACCGTCAGCCCCGACAAGGTCGAAGCGTTCAACGCGATCGTCGCCGAAGGGCCTGAGAGCGAGGCTGCCGCACTGGTCGGCTTCCGCCGCCTGGGCACGGTCGGCGGCGACAGTCTGCTGGGCGTAAAGGTGGACGACCTGCGCGCTGCGAACGAGGCGTTTTTCAAGGAGTGGATGGAGGGCTAGGCGTGCCCGCAGGCTACTCCGAAACGCCACTGGCGAAGAAGCTCAACCTGCGCGACGATCAGCGGGTGTGGTTCCACGCCATGCCCGAGAGCGTGCAGGACGAGATCGGCGAATATGCGCTCGACCTGATCTTCGTCGCCGATCCGGCAGAAGGGATCGACGCCGCGCATGTCTTCGTGACCATGCGCGAAGAGCTGGAGAGCCTGCTCGCCACACTGCGCAACCAGATCGCCGCCGACGGCCATATCTGGGTGAGCTGGCCGAAGAAGGCATCCGAGGTGCCAACCGATGTCACCGAAGACACGATCCGCGAGGTCGCGCTGCCGATCGGGCTGGTCGATACGAAAGTGTGCGCGGTGGACGAGACTTGGTCGGGCCTCAAACTCGTGATCCGCAAGGATTTGCGATGAGCGACGGGCACCAGCCTTTCCCCGCCTTGGCCGACCTCACCGACGCGCAACGCATCGAGCGGGCCCGCGCCGCGTACGAAGGTCTCAAGACCCGCCACACCTGCCGCAGCTTCACCGACGAGCCCGTGCCGCGCGAAGTGATCGAACACGCGATCCTCGCGGCAGGCACCGCGCCCAACGGTGCGAACCATCAGCCGTGGCATTTCGCAGCGGTTTCCTCGCCCGAGAAAAAGCGCGCCATCCGCGAGGCGGCGGAGGCGGAGGAGCGGGCGTTCTATACCGGTAAGGCGGGCGAGCAATGGCTCGACGCGCTCGCCCCCATCGGCACCGACGCAAACAAACCCTTCCTCGAAACCGCTCCGTGGCTGATCGTGTGCTTTGCGCAGCGCAAGGGCGGGATCGACGAGGATGGGCAGACGCAGAACTACTACGTCACCGAAAGCGTGGGCATCGCCTGCGGGATGCTGCTGGCGACATTGCACGAGGCGGGGCTGGCGACGCTGACGCATACGCCATCGCCGATGGGTTTCCTGCGCGAGATCTGCGGGCGCCCCGAGTGGGAGAAACCGCTGATGATCGTCGTGGTCGGGCATCCGGCGGTAGACGCCACCGTGCCCGACCATGCGATACGCAAGAAGCCGCTGAGCCAGATCGCCAGCTGGCTCTAGCGGTTACGCCGCGGCGGGCACTCCGCCCTCGACCTTCTCTGTGCCGAGCAAGTCGTAGGGGTCGATACCTTCCTCGCGCCACACGCGGTGGCATTCGCGGTACCAGTGCGGCTCGGGGATGTTCAGCTTCGCGCGCGCTTCGGCGAGGTCCATCGCCAGCAGTTCGCGGATCGACATTTCGACCAGCGGCGGGCACGCGGTGCCGGTCTTCTGCGCCTGGCGCACCGCCTTGAACACGGGCGCCTTGCTGCCCTTCACATTGCGCTTGATGTTCAGCGCACCGGCATAGCCGATCAGCAGGTGCCCGTGGCTCGGCTGCTGGCCGTGGGTGAACAGCAGCACGCACTGCTCACCCAGCGCATCGCGCCCGTATCCGGTCAGCACGTGCATCAGGTCGTGCGTGTCGCGGTTGCGGAAGCCGAACCATTCGACCAGGTCGCCGAACTTGCGACGGCCCAGCTTGTCCGCTTCGGCGACGAGGCCCGCAGCGGACAGGCCTTCGGTTTCCATGAAGTCGCAATATGCGTGCGCGACCGTGCCCTCGGGCAGTTTGCGCAAGGTTTCGTGGTCGTCGAGGATCGGCGGCAGGTAGGGCTCTTCGGCCCGCAGCCGCTCACCCTGCTCGCTCAGCACGAGCCGCCGCACGCGCGGCATGAAGCTCTTGTGCGGCAGCGCCTCGAAAATGCGGAAGACGTGGGAGGTATCCTCCTTGTCCTTCAGCAGTTCGCGGAAGTGATGATAGGCGACCAGAGGCCGATACTTGGGGATCACCCGGTCGGGATGGCGCAGCGGGGTTCCGTCGCGCGCCGTTTCGACCGCAGCCGAGTGATTGGAAATGGAAATAATATTGGTCATGGGATCATTCCTTACTGACAGGAATGTCAATAAGACCTGAGCAAGCCCGTTTCAAGTCCCCTTTTTTGTGAAGGGGCAGCTAGCGCATCACCCACTTTTCCCGCTCGATGCCGAGCAGCAGGAGAATCGCGGTAAGATCGTCGGTATCGATCCAGCCATTCGCCGCAGCGCGTGTTTTCGGCTTCGCCTTGTAGGCGATGCCGTAATCCGCCGCGACGATCATCGGCGTGTCGTTCGCGCCGTCGCCGATCGCCAGCGTGCGCGCGCCCTCGCCCAGCCTGCCCGCTTCTTCGGCCAGAGTTGTTTGCTTGGTTGTGCTATCGCAGATCGGCTCCTGCACCTTGCCGGTCAGCTTACCGTCCGCGATCAGAAGGCGGTTGCCGACCACCCGGTCAAACCCGAGCTTTTCGGCCACAGGATCGGCGAAGCGGTGGAACCCGCCCGTCACCAGCACGCTATGCGCGCCGTGCGCCTTGAGCGTCGCGATCAGCGTGGCAGCACCGGGAGTAGGAGAAATCCGTTCGTCGAGACAGCGCTGGATCGCAGCTTCGTCCAGCCCTTCCAGAAGCCCGACCCGCTCTTTCAATGCGCCCGCGAAATCGAGTTCGCCGCGCATCGCGCGCTCAGTAATCTCGGCAACACGCGGCTTCACGCCGGCGAAATCGGCCAGTTCGTCGAGGCATTCCTGCCCGATCATCGTCGAATCCATATCGCTGACGATCAGGCGCGGCACTTCGATGAAGTCGTCGGCGAACAGCGCGGCGTGCGGTGCAAGATGCTGTTCGACCAGCGGCGCAACGACCTCGTGCGTCCCCTCGGGAATCGCGATTTCCAGAACTTCGCCACAGAATTCGAGCATCGCCGCGCTGGCCAGCGGCTGCCCCGCCTCGGCCAAAGCATTCTCCAATGCACTCAGGCTTGCCTCATCGGGCACTGGCTCTGCTAGGATGCGGACGATGAGCACTGACGAAATCTCCGGGGAAACGCGAAAACCGCTCGCGCTCATCGCAGGGCCGACCGCCAGCGGCAAGAGCGCGCTCGCGCTCCGGTTTGCGAACAAGCTGGCTGCTGAGGGCCGCAAGGGTGTGATCGTCAATGCCGACAGCGCGCAGGTCTATGCCGATCTGCGCGTTCTGAGCGCCCGCCCCTCGCCCGAAGAAGAGGCGCGCGCGGAGCACCGGCTGTTCGGTACATGGGATGGGTCGCAGTCCTGCTCGGCGGCCGAATGGGCCGAAGCTGCCAAGCGCGAGATTGCCGATATCCACGCGGCGGGCAATGTACCCATCATGGTCGGTGGAACCGGGCTCTACATCCGCACGCTGCTCGACGGGATTGCGCCTATCCCCACGATCCCGGATCACGTGCGCGACGCGGTGCGGGCGATGCCGACGCCCGACGCCTATGCCGAACTGGCTCTGGAAGACCCGGCGAGCCACGCTCGGCTCGACCCAGGCGACTCGCAGCGCATTTCGCGTGCGCTCGAGGTGGTGCGCGCCACGGGCCTGACACTGGGCGAATGGCAGAGGCGGCGCGAAGGCGGGATCGGCGATACCGTGGCGCTCAACCCGGTCGTCCTGCTGCCCGAACGCGAGTGGCTCTATCGCAGGTGCGATACACGATTCGAGCAGATGCTGGACGAAGGTGCGGTGGCGGAGGTCGAGGCGCTGCTGATGCGCGATCTGGACCACAACCTGCCCATTATGCGCGCCATCGGGCTACGCGAGATTGCCGGTTGGCTGCGCGGCCAATGGTCGCGCGAAGACGCGATCGCCAAGGGTCAGCAGGCGACGCGCAACTACGCCAAGCGGCAATATACCTGGCTGCGCCATCAACCCCCGCCGACATGGCCGAGAGCGACGTTCGCGGACGAGGCGCTGGCGCTGCTCGCATAAGAGCCTTTCCTACGCGGTGTCCTTCCGGCAGGCTGCGTCCCAGTGATCTACTTCACACAGAAGAGACCGGACAGAGGATGCGAACCGGGCTTCGCCCACGAGCCGCGAAAGGTGACACGGCGGCCCACGCTTTGTCACCCAAGCGATTGATCGCGCGATCAAACATCGCGGTGGACGGTTTTGCAAACATGCCCGGTCCGTGTGTCACGAGAAGCAAGGAGACTGCATGACCCCGCCCGAAGCGATCATCGAACCCGATCTGCCGATCATCGATCCGCACCATCACCTGTGGGATCTGCGTCCGCTCGTCTCCGCCTTCCCAGAACCGCGCCACCCTTTCATCGAGACTGTGGGGCGTTCTGCGCTCTACACCTTCGATCAGTTGCTCGCAGATACGCAAAGCGGCCACCGCATCATCGGTACGGTCTTCATGGAATGCGGCGCGTTCTACGATCCTGCGCGCGGCGAGGCGATGAAGGTCGTGGGCGAAGTCGAGTTCGTGAACGGAGTCGCCGCGCAGGGCGCAAGCGGTCTCTACGGCGACTACCGCCCCTGCGCGGGGATCGTCGGCCATGCCGACCTGATGCTGGGCACCGAGGCGAAGCCGGTGCTCGAAGCGCTGATCGCTGCCGGCAACGGGCGCTTTCGCGGCATCCGCCACAGCGCGGCATGGGATGCCGATCCGGCTGTGCTCGGCCCGCCGTTCCACGCGCCCGAGGGCCTGCTGCGCGACGACACCTTCCGGAGCGGGTTCGCGCAGCTTGGGAAATTGGGGCTGAGTTTCGATGCCTGGGTGCTCGAACCGCAGCTGGGCGATGTGATCGACCTGGCGCGCGCCTTCCCCGAACAGCCGATCATCCTCGACCATTGCGGCACGCCGCTTGGTATCGCCTGCTATGAAGGCAAGCTCGACGAGAATTTCGAGCGGTGGCGCACTTCGATCCGCGAACTGGCGAAATGCGAGAATGTCGTCGTGAAGCTCGGCGGACTCGCGATGCCGTTCTGCATGATGCCCGCCGAAGGCCCGACCGACTCCGTCTCGTCCGAACAGCTCGCCGACATGTGGCGGCCCTATGTCGAAACCTGCATCGAAGCCTTCGGGGCACAGCGAGCGATGTTCGAAAGCAACTACCCGGTCGACAAGTGGGCCGGCAACTACGCAACCCTCTGGAATGCGCTCAAACGTCTGGCGTCGGGTGCATCGGACGGCGAGAAGCGCGCGCTGTTCGCGGGCACTGCAGCGCGTGTCTATCGCGTCGAAAACCTGCCCGGGTTGACGTAACGGCAATCTCGACACCGGGCACAGCGCGGCATAGACCCCCGCCCAACTACATATTTCCGGGAGAAAACCACATGCCCCTGCCCGCCCCGTTCGATCGGCTGCGCCTGCCCATCATCGGCTCGCCCATGTTCATCGTCTCCGGCCCCGAACTGGTCATCGCCCAGTGCAAGGCGGGGATCGTCGGAAGCTTCCCGGCTCTGAACGCGCGCCCCTCCGGCGTGCTCGACGAATGGCTGCACCGCATCACCGAAGAACTGGCGGCGCATAATCGCGACAACCCCGATCGCCCCGCCGCACCTTTCGCGGTCAACCAGATCGTCCACCGCTCGAACGCCCGGCTCGAGGAAGACATGCAGGTGTGCGAGAAGTGGCAGGTGCCGCTCGTCATCACCTCGCTCGGCGCGCGTGAAGAAGTGTTCCAGGCGGTCGACAACTGGGGCGGGATCACGCTGCACGACGTGATCAACAACCGCTTCGCGCACAAGGCGATCGAAAAGGGTGCGACCGGCCTCATTCCGGTGGCAGCCGGTGCCGGGGGTCATGCTGGCACGCTCTCGCCCTTCGCCTTGATGCAGGAAATCCGCGAGTGGTTCGACGGCCTGATCGCGCTTTCGGGCTCGATCGCAACGGGTCGTGCGGTGCTGGGCGCGCAGGCTTTGGGGGCCGATTTCGGCTATATCGGCAGCGCCTTCATCGCGACCGAGGAAGCCAATGCGGAGCAGGGCTACAAACAGGGGATCGTGGACAGCAGCGCCGAAGGCATCGTCTACACCAACCTCTTCACCGGGGTGCACGGCAACTACCTTCGCAGCTCGATCGAGGCAGCGGGGCTCGACCCGGACAACCTGCCCGAAAGCGATCCGTCGAAGATGAACTTCGGCAGCGGCGGCAATTCCAAGGCGAAGGCTTGGAAGGACATCTGGGGCTCGGGCCAGGGCGTCGGCGCGGTCAAAAATGTGGCGACCGTCGCCGAAATGGTCGACCGGCTGGAGCGTGAATACAAGGACGCCAAGGCCGCGCTGGCGGAGGCGTCCGCGCCCTTCGGCGGCTAGCCCGGGGTTACGCGTACGTATCGGCCATCCGCACTCGGTTCGATCCGGAGCGGATGGCCATCGGGCGCGGTCAGCTGGCCGGATTGGGTTTGTTTGCCTGCATAGAACAGGTGCGTGAACAGCAGCCGCGCCAGCGCATTTCCCTCCGCGCGAACCAGCGGCGGCTCGATGCGCAGTTCCTGGCCGGTAAAGTAATGCAGCCCGTGGCTTTGCAGCGCGCCGTCGATCGTGGGCCGAAAGCTCGCGAGGAGGCTGACCGGCACATCGCCACGCGCCTCCCAGCTATCGATCTGGCGCGTGAGGCTTTCCATGCCGATGACGACGCCGCCCGGCACCCAGCACACGCCTTCGGCGCCAAGCCGCTGGCCGACGCCCTGGGCGAGCGTGAACCATGCGCGCAGGATCGCCAGCGTGCGTCGCCCGGCCACAATATGCGGACCGACGCGCAAGGACAGCGCGCGTGTCCCGTCCTGCCCGATCGCGTCCTCGATCTCCGCCCCTCCCAGGTCTGGGATCGGCACCGCAGGACCGGGCGCCAACCCGGCGAGATCGAATGTCAGGCCCGAACGGCGCAGCTCGACGACACCGCGCGACGGATCGGCCAGCGGCTGCGGCGCGGCATCGATGATATCCCCTCCGTCACACGCATCGCGCACCTGCTCGAAGGTCGGGCGCGGGTTGCGTTGAAAGAGAATCAGCAGATCGTCGGCAATCGCCTCACTCTCGGGCGAGCCCAGTTGATCGGACATGCGCTCCTCCCTTCCAGACGCCCGCTCGTCGATCCTGCTTTGCGTCTCCCGGGCGAGCGCGTCGAGGGGCAATGGTCAGCTTTGCTCCGATATGGAACCGTTTGGTCAGAAAACGCCCATCGCCAGACCCTCCGCCAGCGCCTCTCCAAGCGCGACGCATTCGTCGAGCCGTTCGTCGGGCACGGTCTTGGGCGCGAGGATCTCCTCGGGCGTCTGCGCTTCCATGTTCACGATCACCGGGTCCGCCACACGCTTCAGTCGCCAGCCTTTCGCGATGCGGTCGATCTGAGCCTGCGCGCCCTCCCCGTCCGAACCTGCCGCGATGATCGTGGCAAAAGCGCGCCCCTCGATCCTGCCGAGCACGGGGTAATAGCAGCGATCGAACATCTCCTTCATCATTCCGGACATCGACGCGAGATTCTCGGGGCAGACGAACAGATATCCGCCAGCGCCAAGGATATCCTCGGGCGAAACATCCTGCGCCGCCATCAGCCGTGCGCGATCTCCCGCACCGCGTGCCGCCGCACGCGCCATCGCCTCGCTCGCGCCGGTACGGCTGTGCCAAATGATCAGAAGGTCCTGCTCCGTCATGCCCACACCCTCGGGTGCCGCTGTCGAAAGTCAACGGGTGCGCGCTTTGTTCTTCGCGCCCGGCGCGCTAGGTTGAGGGCATGGCGACCACAGCCCCCCTCTCTGCAATGACGTATGTTTGCGGTGTCGAGCGATCGCTTGCCGGGCGTAGCTGGCGCTGGCGCGGCGGTCGCAATCAGTTCGCGGACAGCTCCGCGAGTCTGAGCGACGATATGCTCACGCAGATCCTGCTCGCGCGTGGTGTTGCGCGTGACGATCTGGAGCGTCAGCGCGATCCCAAGCTGGCAACCTTCCTGCCCGATCCTGCGATCTTCCAGGACATGGAAGTGGCCGCGGAACGATTGGCGCAAGCCATTCTTACCCGTGAGACCGTGACGATCTACGGAGACTACGACGTCGACGGGGCGACCTCGGCTGCGCTGATGATTCGCCTGTTCCGGATGCTGGGACACGAGGCTGGCTACTACATCCCCGACCGCCTGCTCGAAGGTTACGGCCCGAGCGGTGAAGCGCTGGTCAAGCTGGGTGAGGAAGGCTCCAGCCTCGTCGTGACCGTCGATTGCGGCGCGATGGCGCACGAGGCTTTGGCTGCGGCGCGCGCCGCGGGCGTCGATGTGATCGTGATCGACCATCACAAATGTTCGCCCGAACGCCCGGCGGCGGTGGCGCTGGTCAATCCGAACCGCCTCGACGAGGACGACGAGGCCGCGGCCCACGGCCATCTAGCGGCGGTGGGCGTCGCGTTTCTGGTCGCGGTCGCGCTGGTGCGCAAACTGCGCGAGGGCGGTTATTTCAAGGATCGCACAGAGCCCGACCTTCGCGGCCTGCTCGACCTGGTCGCGCTGGGCACGGTCGCCGATGTCGCTGCGCTCCATGGGTTGAACCGCGCGTTCGTGTCCCAGGGTCTCAAGGTGATGGCGAGGCGTGCGAATATCGGCATGAACGCTCTCATCGATGCCAGTCGCCTCACCCGCGCGCCGGTCTGTTCCGATCTCGGCTTCGCGCTCGGCCCGCGAATCAATGCAGGAGGGCGCGTAGGCGAATCGACCCTGGGGGTGCGCCTGCTCAC
>Ga0208018_100417_pt1 | contig 11419 bp, 7 predicted proteins | sample 31_taG_FD_184105 | JGI IMG/M metagenome (GOLD analysis project Ga0208018, IMG submission 184105) | Marine viral communities from the Gulf of Mexico - 31_GoM_OMZ_CsCl metaG (SPAdes) (version 2) | ecosystem: Environmental > Aquatic > Marine > Oceanic | place: Gulf of Mexico | collected 2015-07-12 | reverse complement strand
TAAAAACGGCGTCCTTTAGTCGCTGTGATTTATGTTTACCTAAACCTGAAAAGAAAACTAAGTTTTATGTTGAACCCGGATATACACCTAAAGCATGTACAGAGGAGAAAGAGATTCTTGTAAACTGTGCATTTGTTGAAGCATATTATTCAGACATGTTATCCAAGAGATATGGGATAAATGTATGTTGTGAGTATGATCTGCTTGAAACATATCTAGAAAAAGAAAAACTACTAATGTTGCAACTAACAGGTCCTCAAAATTGTACTAGTGTAAGCAGTCAATGTAGTTGTACATCTAATTGTACGTCTGGTTGCACATGCGGTTGTACAGGTTGTTCAAGTTGCTAAATAACCCAAAAAATTGTATATTAAATAACATGGTACCAGTAAATAAAAATAATAATGGCGGATGCACACCGGTTTCATCAAACTGTGTAGTGTGGCAGGGCCCAGATATTCCATGCATTAATCTATGCAGTGGAGATACTATTACTGATGTAGTTTATAAGTTAGCTACAGAATTGTGCAAACTTATTGACATGTTTGATCTTCAACATTATGATCTTACATGTTTAAATCTAGGTTGTCCTACGCCAGAAAACTTCAAGGATCTTATCAACATTCTGATTCAGAAGATTTGTGAATTACAAGGAAATGCTATTCCAGGTCTTTCTAGCACTGGTGGTGGTTGTCCAGATAACTGTGTTGTACCAATTGCAGAATGCTTCTATTACACAAATAACCTTGGTGATCAAGTTCGCTTTTTGTCACTAACAGATTATGTAAATCTAATTGGTAATAAAATTTGTGATATTATAAGTGATGTTACTCAGATACAGTTAGCAATATCTCAGTTAGATGTTAGGGTTACAGCATTAGAAAATACACCGGCGCCCACATTTACACTACCAAGCTTTACACCTGATTGTGTAATTACACCACCAGTACCTACAACAATTGACATTATTTTAGAGGCTCTTGAAACTCAGTTTTGTGAATTAAGAACTTCTACTGGTTTACCAGCTGATATTTTTTCAGCAATTGCTAATCAGTGTCCTAATCTAAACAATAGCCCAGCACTTGCACCAGGTTTAGGTAATATGTCATCTCTTCCTGGATGGGTTAATACTGTAACAAACTTATCTGACTCAGTGACAAATATGTGGTTAACCATATGTGATTTGCGTGCTGCAGTACAGAACATTAAAGTAAACTGTTGTCCAGATGGTTGTGAAGACATTGAGATTGTTCTTCAAGCTCTGGTTGTAAGTGGAGACCTTCGCTTATACTTTACCGGCACTATTCCTGCAGGTTTTGTTGAGTGTTCTGGTTCAACCACATTTACAATTTTGGACACAGCAGGAAATCTCTACAATGCCGTTGTTAGTATTCCTTCGCTTATCAATAGTACTTACTATTCAGTATCAATAGCTAGTACACCGTTGAATCCTTTGTTGGATTTTACGATTAGTGCTACCTCGTGTTTTAGTAACACATCTATTGGTCAAACTTGTTTCCAAGTGCTCAATGATACTGTGAATAATACTATTCCTTGTCCTGTTGTAACACTTACTCCTACAGCTAGTACTATTGCATGGAGCTTTAACCATCCTGGTGGTGCTGCTACGTACAATGTTGAGTTGTGGGATGGTGGTTCACCAGGCTCTTTGATTACTACATACGTACAAGTTGCTGGAGCGGCTCCTGCTGCTTATAGTGGTACATTTAGTGGATTGACTAGTTCTACCACATATCGCGTGCGTCTGCGCATAGTTGTTGGTTCTGAAGAACAAGAATGTTCTTATAATGTAACCAGTACTTTGTCAGATCTTTGTGAAGCTCCAGATTCAGTAACAGTAACTTTAACATACTAAAATGAGCACCTGCAACAATTGTAACTGCAGCAAGACTAAATGTACTTGCGATTCTTACCTGACAACCCCACCTGCTTGTCCAAGCGGTGTGGGTTGTCCTACTCCTGAGATTTGTTCAGAGTTTTATAATATGTGTTGTGTCGTTTATAATGGGCCCACTATTGTAGATCTTAATCCATTTATTATTGAAACAGGAGACACACTCTGTAACATTATGGAAAAATACATCCTTGATCAAATTGGTGGTTGTGTAGATCCAACAGGTACATGTCTAGCAACTACTGGTTTATCAGTAAGTAATGTAACATCTAGTGCTATTACTGTTAGCTGGACAAGTAATCCTACTGCAGTAAACTATCAATTATCTGTAGCTACTAGTTTAGGTGGACCTTATACATCACCTAATGTGGCGACTACCTCATTAACAGATACACTCATTGGTCTAACTGCTAACACAGAATATTACATTCGTGTTGTTACAGCATGTGCTAGTGGCGGCCCTTGTAATTCAGTAACTATTAGAGTAAGAACATTAAACTCATAATTCATGGCACCAATACCAGCAACAATTACGGTAACCTTTAATTCTAACTACGCAGGAAATCATCGCGTATGTTGGAGAACTAGTCCTTCTTCACCTTATGATTGTACAACTATTGTAACATGTACCGGTGGAGGAGCATCATGTAATGCAAACATTATTACTACTGTTGATAACGAGACATGTGACGCAGTAACCTTTGAGGGATACGTACAACCAACTTGTGAATCAGAGGTATCATTAAACAAACGTGTACCTTTTTCAGTAACATTCACCCCTGTACCTACGTGTGATGGTTATGATATCGAGTGTCAGTATACAGTAATGACATTTACTGTAACAGATCCTGGTACCAACTATGATCCATTAAATCCTCCTACAGTAACAATTACTGGTGGAGGTGGCTTAGGTGCTACTGCTAATGCTACTGTTGGTGGAGGAAATACTATTACATCTGTAACATTAGTAGCGCCAGGAACTGGTTATACTAGTACACCTAGTGTAGTTATTGATCCTCCTCCTGTACCAGGCGTAAATGCTACTGCTGATGCAACACTTACACCGTGTACTACTTTCAACATTACAGATTGTGATGGTTCAACAGAGGCATTTCCATCAATTGATGTCAATGAGACTGTTTCTGTTTGCTCAGTAAATGACTTAACCATTATTTCTGTACCAAGTGGTATTGTAATTACAGCAGGGGGTTGTTGCTACGATTGTCGTAACATCACCTTTACTGCCGACGGGGGTGGTGCAAATGCCTACTATGTAGATTGCAGTGGAGAGTTTATTGGCCCATCAGCTATTGCTCCATTAGGTACCCTGGCTGTATGTGCAAGCAACAACTCTTGGTATATTGTAGGTGGTACAGTAACTGTAGGAGATCCTTGCTAAAATATGTCTCAGTTTGTTGGTTTATCTGTGACAACGAAGCGGCCCCCTTTAATGGGGGCTTGCTTTTTGTATATATTTGTAAAGAAGCCATATAATTAGTATATTATAATTATGAATAAAGCGTTTAAAAAGCCTGATTTAAATCTCCCTAGATTCGCTCAAAAACAAATCAGTTTGATTGATGCTGACTTTTTAAAAAGATTTGCAGAAAAGAATCCTGATATGCCTAAGCTATCAATAAGAGAATTTAAAACTGTAATCAGGAATTTTAATATTGAAGTTACTGAAAGAGTTATTGAAAACAGAGATGGCGTAGAGTTACCACAAAGAATGGGATACTTATTTATTGGTTGTTGCCAAAGACCTAAAAAAGAGAATATAGACTTTGGTAAATCAATTAAATATGGTGTAAAGGTTATTCATAGTAATATTGGATCTGATAGTTATTTAGGTAAGATTTTCTATAGCAATTATGCTAGCCGGTATACTTTTCCTAACAGAGAGTTATGGCAATTTAAACCCGCGCGTTTATTTTCAAGAACTGTTGCTAAAACCTTTCCTGATTATTGGCAGACATATATTGTAGTAGACAGTAAAAAGAAGATCTCTAAAATAATTGAAGATCAAATTAAAAAACGCCGGAGCAAGTTCTTAATTGAAAAGTCTCTGGTTAACTATAATGAATTTGATGTATGAATACTATAGGTGATGCTGTATCAAGATTACGGAGTATAATGAAAGCTGTCAATGAAGACAGCTTCATTACTGATCGTATGTTGTATACAGTAATATTAAAATATGCTAAACTCTTGATAAAGAGAGATGATGACCGCGGTAAGATTATTCGCATGTCATCTATCTATAGCGTGCTACCTTGTGTAGAACTTATTGAGGTTGACAAGATAGAAGCATGTTGCTCTGGGATCAAAACAAACTGTACCATCATGCGTACTAAAGACAAACTCCCAAAGATCTTAGATGCTACTTATGGTCCCATGTTTAGATCAATTACATCTATTGATGGATCTCAATCTGTAACGATTACTGATCCCGGTACATACACATCCATGACTAAGACTAGTACTTTTAAGTACAACAAGAATGTCTACTGCTGGATCATAAATGATTATATCTATATACCCAATCAAACATGGGAAGCCATTAAGGTAGAAGCAATCTTTGAAGGTAATATTGGAGCTTTTCAGTGCGACTCAGAAGAACAGTGTATACCACGCCAGGAACAAAACTTTAATGTACCAGATTACTTGTTTGCTGAGATAGAGCAGTTTGCTTTAAAAGAACTTACTGCCGGCGCCAGTATTCCTAGTGATGGTCAAGATGATAAACAGAATATTCTACGGTAATGGCTACGTATAACTATACAATTAAATATAAAACCTTTGACAGTTTGTTAGAGGACGTCAACGTTGATTTCAGGCAATATGCTTTGGATAACATGATTGATCCACAAACTTTGATCAAAGTTGCAAAGCGTGTTACCTATGATTTAGGTCTCAGGATTTACATGACTAAAGAAACTGTACTAGAAGTTCGTAATTATAAGGTTCAACTTCCAGAAGATTTCTTTAGCGTAAACTACGCATTGATTTGTGCAGATCTTACAACAAAAGAGTTTGTTCCACAAGGTACTCATATTGAAGAAGTTAAGGTTGTTCCTACTTATACAGAAACACCTGGAACGATTAATCAGTGTGCAGAGCCTACAGTAAACTGTGCAGATTGTGGTTGCACACCTTGTGGTTGTACACCTGCTATGTGCATGCCCGGGGATAATGGTAATGTCTATACACAAACTAATGTGTATGATCCTAATAATCCATATGGTAATGTATGCGTGCGCCCGCGAACTTTTGTGAATCAAAAGGGAGAGCAGTATGAGATTGTACAGATTCTAAAATCACAAACTCGTCATTATCGTAGTGTGCACCCATTAAAATTGCGGGAATCACAAGATGTAGAATGTGGTTGTCCAAACTTATATTGGAAATCACAACATGAGGGTTGGATCAAAGATGGTTTCCTATATGTCAATTTTGAGCATGGTAATGTGTATCTAAACTACCAAGGTTCTTTAGAAGACGAAGATGGTAATCTACTGGTACCGGATCATGAGTATCTTAATGAGTATTATGAGTACGCGCTGAAACAACGCATACTCGAGAATCTCCTTATGAACGGCGAAGACGTGACTGCCAAGATGCAGTTAATAGAAGCCAGATATAGAGCTGCTCGTAATACAGCATTAGGTTTTATTAATACGCCAAACTTTGCTGAGATGAAACAGCTCTGGGAAACTAACCGGCGTGCAATGTATGCTAAATACTATGACATGTTTAAGAGCTATCCATGGAATCAGATAGCTTATCCTTATAGAAGATCATATATACTGTAATGGCAAAGAAAGGTTCATCAGATAATTCTACATCAAATGTTACTTCTCGTTCCTTTATAAAGGGAATGAATAAGGACTTTGATTCAACATATGTACCAGATGGTTTTTGGACGCATGCTAGAAATGCTCAGAATAACACCATTGATGGAGACTTAGGTGAGATTAGTAATGAGCCTTCAAATTTTCATTGTGCATCAGCACCCTATACAATTATAGGTGCAGTACATCTTTTTGCAGATAAGTGGGTTATATATTCTACAGATGATACTAACTCTGAGATTGGGTTATATGATCAGAGTGAATGTTGTTATCAAAAAATTGTCAATGATCCATGCTTAGGATTTAATAAGAAGAATCTCATATACGGTGTTTCAAAAGAAACTGCTGCGTGCACATGGCAGTTATACTGGGCAGATGGGTTAAATCCTGATCGCTCAATGAACATTGGTAATAATAAAGATTGGCCAAAAGAATGTATCACACCATTAACATTATGGGATGGTCCACCATGGAAACAAGACCCTATTACAGTTGATGGTTGTACAACATATGTTGATTTACCACAACTAGATTGCGATTTAATTAGACTGGCCCGTTTAGTTAAGACACCCTGTTTAAAAGTACAAGCAGGTCCCGGGAATGGCACATTACAAAAAGGTTCATACTTTGTAGTAGTTGCTTATACAATTGAAGGTCAAAAGGTAACAGACTATTTTAGCCCATCAAATGTTCAACCTTTATTTGATAGAGAGAACGAGTTAGGTTCTTCTCTTGAAATTATAGTTGAAGACATGGATACAGAACACTTTGATGAGTTTGAACTTGTGGTTGTATCTTTTGTAGATGAGCAAACAGTTGCTACTAAAATTGGTAATTATAGTACTAGAGTCAATGTTATTGAGTTAGATGCTATAGATCCTACATTACCTGCGGTGCCAATTGAACAAATTCCTATACGCAATAACGTATATGAGAAGAGTGATATAATGACAACTCTTAACAACTACTTGTTAAGATTGAGACCAACAACATATTTTGATTTTAACTATCAACCACTAGCTAATCAAATTGTTGCTACCTGGGCATGCGTTGAGTACAACGAGGACTACTATAGAAAAGGTGGTTCAAAAACTTCATACATGCGTGATGAAGTTTATGCTTTTTATATTCGGTGGATATATGATACTGGTTACAAATCACCTTCTTATCATATTCCGGGGCGTGCTAAAATACCAGGTGTAGATGATATTAATATAGGAAATCTAGATTCCCTTCAATATATAAGCGACGGGGTTTCTACTGAAGCGTGGAATGTTTACAATACAGCTACTGGTGCAAATATTCCACCTGTTCAAGTTGTAGATCAACAAGGGATTGTAGGTAATATTATTGCTAGAGGTAACCTTGGGTATTGGGAGTCTACAGAGATATATCCAGATGATAAACCTGAAGTTTGGAATTCAAGTTCTCAACCATGGTCTGGTACAACTTTACCAAAATATGATTTGTGTGGTAAAAACATTAGGCACCATAAAATGCCTGATATGTTTTTGTTAGATACTAGTAAACTAAACTCTAGTCCATGGCCTTACTATAATTTTGATGTTGCGCATTTTAGAACAGATGCTGTTACAGAACAGAAGTATATTAGAATCTTAGGTGTTGAGTTTGGTAATATTATTCTTCCAAAAGACAATGATGGTAATGATATACCAAATATTGTAGGCTACGAAATATTGCGCGCTACAAGAAAAGGTAACAAAACGATTATTGCAAAAGGTCTCATCAACAATATGGGTGAGTATAAATCTGAAATGGAGACTAATGCGTCTACACCAAGTAAGAGAATACTTTATCAAAACTACCCATACAATGATGTAAGACCTGATCCTTTTTTAGTAAAGAATAGTTTAGTTAATGGTTTACAAAATGGAGATCCTTTTGATGTTTTCAAGAGAGATTATTTAAGTTTCCATTCGCCGGATACACAATTTGATAGCCACTTCTTATCAACAACACAGATTAAGAATCATGCTGTGTATTCTGGTTTATCAACTGGCCAGTTTATTGAACCTTCGCAGCATCCAAGATTCAAACAGTTAGGCGATATATTATTTTTAGCAGCTATTGCTACAGGTATTGCTATAGGTATAACATCTACAACTGGTTCTGTAAGTAGAAGTTATGAGCCACCTTTTGTTTATAATCCAATAAGTGGTTCAACACCAAATCCAGGAACTGCTACATCACCAATTTTAGGTACTATTGCAGGATTTCCTATTTCTTTAGGAGTTAATACTGTATTTCCAGCTACACTTGCCCTTTTCAATGCATCAATGGCAGGACCAACAGCATTTCAATTAGGATCTTTAACTTCTTTTTCAGGTGGTGCACCACAAATAGATTCTCAGTATCCTTTTATCTATAACGCTGCAAATAGTGCAGCTTTAGCCTCAGCCGGTTTTAGTATACCATATCCATCATTTACAACAACTGGAGGTTTACAAAATAACCTTGCACCAAATATTAATCAAGTATTAGGTATAATAGGAGAATCAACAGATACTTTACTCAGAACATTTTATACGCTTATACCGGCCCAGCAATATGCTTTACAGTATATATCTCAAGGATATTATTCAAGACCTCTAAAAGTAAATGTTGGAAATATCAACCGCGAGATTTTAGATGCTTCGTATATACGACCAGGGATGGTTGATTTTCGTGGAGAAAGATTAGTTAATAACATTAACAGAAATAGGTTTGCGTTAATAAAAACTGCGGGTGCAGGAGCTTTATCTTTTCAGTTTCCTAACAATGCTATTCAGTTCCCGCTTCTTCAAGATAAAAGCCGTGTTACAATAGGAACTGTTGGTTCGCAAATATCAAATGATCCCTTCACATCATTTCCTATTATTCAAAACAAGCTACCAACTTATTCTAGTCCTGGTAATGAGTTTAGAGCAAACATATTATCATACTACAGTAGTATTAAACTAAGAAAAAGAAATCAGTATGGTCAACTTGATGCGCCAAGGCAAATTCCTATTGGTCATTGTGAAAGCAAAATAGATTTTGAAAATCTTGATGAAAGAAGATTTACTGCTGATCGTAAAGAATACATTCATAAAGTAATTCCTACAGCAGGTGAGTTTTTTAATGGTGATATTTATATCTGTCGCTATACTGAAAAAACTACAATGTTTTATTTCTATGAATGGTTGTATGGTCAACCTGAAAACTTTGAATATGATTATGGCTTAAGAAGAATGGTACCTTATCCAAAGTATTGGGTAAACAATAAAACTCTTTCTACATCAAGTGTTATAGAAGGTATGTTTTCAAGTTTAGCAAACTTGTTTTCTCCAGGTCCTTCTAATACCAGTGGAGTTGTACCATCTCAGTTTAGAAAGTTTGATCAAGACATTGCATTAGGGTTAGGTTCAGCTTTCTTTTTTCCAATACAGGCTTACTTCTATTTGTTTAATTCTGGTGTAAGAGACTTCTTTGTTGAATCAGAAATACTTGTAGACTTTAGAGAACAAGGTCAAGATTTGCGTCAAAGATTCTATGATCCTAATGGATATAGTGATCTAACTGAAATATTTAAAGCAGATCCTAATATTATTACTACAGATAACTACTATAGTTATGATAAGTCTTTAAGTGTTTCCCGGTTGTTTAATAACTACATTTCCTGGGGTAATCTTCAGAGTATTTATTACAACCCCTATGATTCTGAAAAGTGTTATAGTTATTACCCGCAGCGTGTAATTTATTCTTTACCGGATACTCCAGAAGCAGCGCGGGACAACTGGTACATATTCCTAACTAATAACTACAAAGAGTATAGGAACAAACTAACGTATGCAAAAGATATTAACAAAAATGGTGGGCTCTTTTTCTTTGAAGATGCTAGTCCTATACAGGTAGTTGGTGTTGATCAGTTGCAAACCGATTTAGGTACAAAGGTTACAATAGGTGATGGTGGCTTATTCTCTCAACCACTCCAAAGAATTGTAAATGCTGATTCACCATATGAGTACGCTTCTTGTCAGGATCCACTTTCTGTTATTAGCACACCTGGTGGTTTATTCTGGGTAAGTGCTAATCAAGGTAAAATATATCAGTATTCAGGTGGATTAGATGAGATATCAAATCAAGGTTTAAAGTGGTGGTTGTTCAGATATGCTAAATATGCTCTTTTAGAAGACTTCCCAGATTTTCCATTAACAAACAATCCTGTTGCGGGTGTTGGTGTAATGACTGTTTATGATAACGTTGATGGCATACTTTATATCACTCATAAAGATTATAAGTTAAAATCTCAATACAAGGGTGTTACAATATATGATCCTAGTACAAATAGCTTTACTATTAATAGAACTGTAGTTGTTAAGCTTAATGAAGGAGATGATTATAAGAACTTCTTTGATGATGCTTCCTGGACAGTTAGTTATGATGTGAAAAGTAAAATGTGGATTAGCTTTCATGATTGGCACCCGGATTATGTAATACCTAATAAAGAACGTTTTGTTACAACAAAACAGAACACAATGTGGTATCACAACTTTAACTGCCAATCATACTGTAACTTCTATGGTGTTGATTATCCTTTTGAAGTAGAGATCCCAGTACCAACAGGTAATCAAATATTTTCGCTGCGGAGTATTGAGTATACCATGGAAGCATATAAGCATAGTATTCAATGTTCAGATTCATTTCATGATTTAGATTTTAATTTTGATGAGGCTGTAATCTGGAATACAGAGCAGGTATCTGGTTTGTTGAAACTTAACCTTCAGGCAAAAAATAATCCTATTGCAAATCTAGCTTATCCGATTGTTAATCCCGGTAGCATAGACATTCTCTATTCTAAAGAGGAGCAGAAATATAGGTTTAATCAGTTCTGGGATATCACGGATGATCGCGGTGAATTCTTTAACCCCGGCATACCTGGTTTTGCTGAGAGAACAATTTGGCAAACAGAGGCAAATGGTTATATCAAAAACTTAAATCCTAATAATCTTAACTATAATAAACTGCAAACTCAACGTAAGAAGTTTAGACATTACATTAACTTCTTACTTTTAAGGAGAAAAGTTTCTGGTAATAGAAACATTCAACTTAGAATAGTTAATGAAAAACAACAATACTCTTCTCGATGAAAAAGTCATATTCTAAATCTTCTCGCCAGGGTTTACCTGGGGGCCCTAATGAAATGTTTCAAAAGGTAAAAGGTATCATTGTATCTGAAAGAGGTCAATGGGATTTTCCAGGTATGACTACGTTGGTGCCAACAGATGATGGTAGGATTACTATGCGTGGCGTTCCTTATCCAGTGCTAGGCCAGGATGAAACAGGATACACACAAATGATGTATCCAGGAGGAGAGTATAAGTTTCGTGGTAAAAATGTACTTGAGTTACCCATGGCTCAAAATGGGGTAGACAAAACAAAACTTCAACCTTGGGAGTATTTAGATGAAGAAGGAAATTTGCATACAGATACAGATAAATTACCTTTTGATCCAATGGGTAGACAAAAGTATGCTGAGGAATTAAACTGGATGGGTAATTGGATATCAAAAAGAAGACCTCAAATGCAATCTGCTATTCAGTCTTATTATGATAAAAAAGATGAAAAATATCCTATAGATGCATTTTTAAAAAAATATATAACCAATCCTCTT
>Ga0208018_100416_pt1 | contig 11463 bp, 2 predicted proteins | sample 31_taG_FD_184105 | JGI IMG/M metagenome (GOLD analysis project Ga0208018, IMG submission 184105) | Marine viral communities from the Gulf of Mexico - 31_GoM_OMZ_CsCl metaG (SPAdes) (version 2) | ecosystem: Environmental > Aquatic > Marine > Oceanic | place: Gulf of Mexico | collected 2015-07-12 | reverse complement strand
TAATTAGTATACCTCAGAAGGCACCACAAGATGCAATTCTAAGAACAGAGTCACCATTTGATTTATTAGACAGAGTAAAGCGCGTCTTTACGGAGTGGATCAAGCCCGGTCATAGAACAGGATCTAATACACATAACGTATCAGCAACTATCTCACTTAAAGAAGATGAGTGGGACAAAGCTGGTGAGTGGATGTGGGAGAATCGCAATAGCTACAATGGTCTGTCAGTACTACCATACAATGGAGGTACATATAAGCAAGCACCATTCCAAGATATTGATCAAGCGCAATACGAAGACATGCTGCAGTATCTAAATGATATTGATCTGTCTAAGGTTATTGAAGAAAAAGACGAGACAAACTTGACTGGAGAATTAGCTTGTGCAGGAGGAGCGTGTGAGATTCAATAATGTGCTGGATTGAGAAACTATATTATGGATTTCCTATATAACTAAGGGCCTTCGGGCCCTTTTTTATTGTATCTTATATATATGAGACGTAACAGCACAACAACAATTTTCGGAGTTCTTCTTATCATAATGTTACTTACAACATTTGTAAGAGACTACATGGATTATGAGCAGCCTTTACCCAAGGTAATTACTAATACAGTAACTAAGTGGGACACTGTTAAGGTGGATAGTATTGTCTATAAGCCTCAGTGGAAAACTAGGTGGAAAACTAAGTGGGATACGTTTACTGTACCTGTGGATACCCAGGCTATTCTAGATGACTATTACACTATCTATACTTATCGGGATACACAGAAGCTAGATAGTCTCATACTCGTGGTAGAAGACACAGTGACCCAGAATAAGATCAAGTCAAGATCAGTGTCATATCAGTTGCTGTATCCTACTACTACCATCAAGCAGACAGAGTATATCTATAACAATGGATTCTACTATGGTCTTGACGTTGCCGGTAGATCTAGTCAGTTAGACTTTATAGGAGCCGGTGCTTTATATAAAACTAAAGGTAGCCGTATCTATGGTCTTGGTCTCGGGGTCAATAGAGACTTTGAACCTGTTATATCTGCAAAGATATATTGGCAGTTCTCTAAATAGCGCTAGACTGCAGGAAGTCGGGGCTTCAACCCTCTTGGCTTTTCGCTCCTTCCAAACAGCCTAGCTGAAACAATCACCATTCTACAGGTGATTACTTAATATAGAAGTTATCAGTCTGAATAAAGTCTTGCCATTTCTTAATCTCATAAAGTATAGGCGCAACATCTGCTAATTCTTTACTTAGTTTCAGTTCACCAGATCTTCTTCCGCGCTGATAATAAACATCTTTGTTGTAGAACCAGTCTTCTTCATTGCCAGTAGCACCGTACTTAATTCCGCTATAACCATAATCATAAGCAGCATCTAGCAGACCTCCAAACTCGCCAAGGGTTCTTGTTGATGCAAATGGACTTTCAAAGAATGCTAATACTTCTTGTGTTCCGAACACAGGTATGAATAGCATCATTTCATCTTCAACTCTAGAGGCTTGATACTTTGCTATATTCTTCAACCTCTTTACTAGCTCACTATCATCATCTCCATCCCAGATACCATTAAGTAGTTGAGTAACTAACATTGCTAGTCCAAGGATTGTAAACTCAGCTGTAGTTCTATGAATATTCAGCGCTTTGTTTAAAGCTCTATCATCTTCTTGAGAGCCATCTCCTTTATATCCTATAGATTTCATCCAGCTTTCCATCACAGATTTATCACCTGTCATTACAGACCTGCCATTACTTATAAGGTATCTAAGAAAGTGCAGCATACTTCTCCATCTTCCTTCCATCCAACCTAAGTTTTCATCAAAGTACTCATGCTGATATCTAGCCCGAATTGCAGGAGCCACCCATTTATGGAACTGTGCAGCAATCTTACCTAGAGCATAAGTCTGAAGGTACATTCTGTCTTCTCTAGCGTAGTTACCGTGAATCTGCTTATTGACTTCACGTATCTTCATTCTGAGATTGTACCTAAATGTCTCGTCATATGTACCAATCTCATCATAAATCATATTACCAGATTCATCGCGTTGGATGTTAGATCCTTTAAGCGCTTGTCTAAAAGTTGGAATATTCTTTCTAACTTTTATAACTGTATCAAATCCATCTTTCAGTTTTAAATCTTGATTTTCAAAGTCAAAAGCATCATAAAGTGTAAGAATCTCTCCTGTCTTCTTGTTTAAGATATGCGTATCCATAAGTATGGCCATACCAACTTTGGTCTGAACATTATATTCAGCCGCATCCTGCATTGCATAAGCTACACTGTAACCAAATTTTTTAGCTCTAGCATAGTAAGACTCACCAAGAGATCCATCAGCTCGAAGTACTTCACGTAGATCTCCTTTGGTATCCATCATTCTAAAGAAGTCCACAAGAGCTTCATACTTACTCATCGGTTTATATGGATCATATACACCTTTTGCTCTAGCTTTATTAGTGTTATATGCTGTTCTATGAATAAGATCAGCAATAGCTCGCCTATTAAATTCTTTTGAAGCCCTTAAGCCTGCATCTCTAGCGTAGTATCTTTGACCAAAAGTTTCAATGTTATTATTGATCCTACCAATAACATAGTTATTAAAGTTACCAAACACGTTAAAGCCTACATATGCCAAGGACGTATAGTTTAATACTGAACTAATAGCTTTATTAGTCATGGTCTGTGTGACAGCCTCATCATCGTAAAAAACCATTTTCATAAAATTCCTAGCAGACCTCTCTATATTAGAAATCTCATTCTCCGCTAGATATACAGCTGCAGTTGTTTTACCAGTTACTGTTCTAGCAACTTTTTGTACCGCGGTATCACCTTTTTGATACTTACGTTTTCCAATGACCTTTTCAAAACCTATCATTGTGTCTTCAATGGCATTCATGATCTTATAGTTTTCTGCCATACCTCCAAACATCAGTAGGCTTTCAACCATATTAAAACTTAGATCTTTAGCCTCGGGTCTAGAATACAAACCTTGCAACTGCGCTTCAAGAGACTTTAACTCTTGATCATACTTTTTAGAGTCAGCCTTAGGATTATTAGCATAATCTTCTTTAAGCTTAGCAATTTTTGCCTCCAGTCTTTCCAATGCTTCTTCACTCCTTAGAGCTCCAGTATACATGATTGGAATACTATTAATAAGCTCGCCTGCAGAGTTTACATTAACCCTGGTTAAACGGGTGGTTGGCTTAAAGAAATACTTAACACTTTTGGTTGTTCTAGCCCATAAGTCTGTAAAGGATCCTGACTTAGTTTTTAAAGCACTGGATAAGTTAGCAGCAACTCTCGGAGCAGACCCTAACATACTGTCACGCACATTAGGCGGCAACTCATCTAACCAACTTTCATAATATTTCATGTAAGTCCTATAGAAAGCACGTCTTGTAACAGCTAACTGATCTGACTCATCAATATTCATTATAGCTCTGTACTTATCACTTGTCAAGGATTGCCCATCTTGAGTTTCGTCACGAGGCTCTACATACTCTTTCTTTACAAAGGATACTGTGTATTCTTTTAGTACGCCTGTGGCTTCACCATCAATAATTTCAGGGGATGTTACCAATTTTGTAGTATAGTATTTTGCATAGAATGCCTCTGCTTCAGCACTTTTAGGATTCTTATGAACCCATCTTCCCCTTTCACCATTTGTAACCCACGTCATATTTTGTGATCGGATTGCTTTCCATTCTGCAGTATATCTATGGTAATTACCATCTTGATACATTCCGTTGTCATCAACAGTTTCTGCTGCGAAAAAAGCTCGTTGCTCTTGCTTTCTCTTATACAGATCTTCATTAAATCTTAGATCTTCTTCAGACGTACCCGTCCTATATTGTTCGGGCTCACCTAATTCATTTTGAGTAAGGGCTATAGCATCTCGTTTAAGCTTCTGATACTCTGCACCAAACTTCATCACTAATAGTCCAGAATGATCACCATTCTCATCTAACTCAACCATAAAGGAGAAGATGTCTTTATAGCTTTGTCCAGGTGACATCTTAGAAAGTTGAGCACCTAAGCGTACAATGTCTTCTTTCTCTTCAATTTTAGTTAAGACCTTCTGCTTCTCCTGATGCCATATCTTTTTCATAATAGCCAAGAGCATATCCTCTGATGTATTAGTATCCTTTGTGAGCATGGTCACAGTACTAGTATCTATGGTCTCAAGCATTAGTTGCTTCAGCGGATCAATAACTTCTCCTGTTTCCGGATCTGTATATACTTCTACATCTCTTGTCGTATTATTCTTTAAGATGTCATATACATGGTTGAATATTGCTTGATCCACAACTGATAGCTTACCTGCAGTGGTCTCACCCAATCTATTGAGGGTTGCTTGTATAGAAAGAATCAAATTCTTTTGATTGATATTCAGGCCTCCAAAGTCCTTAAACATATGAAGTCCTGTAAATACTTGTTTGAACTCTTGGAAGTTCCGGGCCCTCATGATATAGTCTGGGTGCCCAGCGTTTTCTTCATTCAAGAGATACTTCTCATAAGACTCTAATTCATTCTTAGCATCTCTTAAGAGTTGACTGAAGATTTGTTTAGTGTCTTTAGCACCGACCTCTAGAGCTTGTGTAGTTAAAACAATATTATGGTTAATTCTCTCAAAGGCTTTATCCCTTGTTTCATCCATGTATACTGTCTTCTGCAATTTATTTAGCAGATCTCTTCTTTCTATAAGACTAACCCTATAGTCAGTTAATGCCTTATATAAGACTTCCATCTCAATATCTCCGAAGTCTTTAGCGCCTTGATTTTGCAGTTCAGCAAGATCTTGTTGAACTTCTTTAACATCTTTATCATCTATAGACTCGGTTTTACCATCGGCTTTTAACTGCTTTCTTTGTTCCGGTGTTAGAGGTCTACTCTTCTTTGGAACTAGAGCTTCAACATAAGGAGTACTTACAGCATTCATAGGATGCTTGACGGTCTTTAGTAGCCTGAAGTTTCCTCCCCACTTTTGATCCTTACCCTTGCCTTTAATATCAACCCAAATATTAAATGTGGTTGCGGCATCATCATTTGAATGATCAAACTCAAACCCTTTGTTCTCAAGCATCCTCTTATACATATTCACTTGAATATTATGCTTCTGCTTAGTAGACAAAGACTTAACTCCTAATGGTGCAAGCATTGAGTCTGCTTTTATATCCCACTCTTTTTCATATTCCTCTGCAGCTTCATCCAGACTATACTTATGCTTACTAGTCTTAAGATCAATAATTTTAAGTTTACCTGTCTTTGTAATTACAAGAATGTCAATAGCACCACCTATGTTAGTGCCATCATCTCCTTCATGAGATACAATAACCTGGGGAAGTAAAATTTCACCATTTAATCTATGGACATCTAGTTCTCTAGCTAGCTGGTCATAAGCTTTTCTAGCTTCTTCATTATTAAGTATCTTCAGATCCTTTGATATTTCATCAAACGTTTCAAACAAACACAATCCTTCGCCAATTCTATCAAAGTCATTCCCAACATCCAGACTTAAAGAAGTCTGAATCTCTGATTTACCGTTTACCGCAGTTGTACTAGATGTGTAGTTTAGACTAGGATCCAATACATTTCTATACGTATGATCTTTTTCATTTAAAATCACAGGACCTGCTGATAGTCCTTCCATCTCTTCATCCCTTGTCAAGGGTATATGAAACAACTTCTCTATTGTTTCTTTCTGCTCTTCCGTAAACCCTTCCGTCTGAGATATTGTGTCCAACATCCTCTGTCTAGAGGGACTAAGCGAGTACTTAATCTTTGCAGACTCGGCGCTCTTGAACTCAAACTTTAAGTCTTGCGTATTAAGCAACTTGGCTAGGCTAGAGAAAGTAGTGGTGTTAGATATATCAGATACACTAAGCGCTCTACCACCAGTTATATACTTATATAAATCCTTGATAATATTAGAAAACCACTGAAGCAGATCTCTAACTTTCTCACGAAATGTTTGCGTGGGTGTGTTCTCAAATTCTTTCTTAAAATACTTTGTAAGAGTTTGAGTAACTAATTCCAAGTCTCTATCTTTTTCACTAAACCCTCTAGTCTCGTTATATTCAGACTCAATAGACTCTACCAGCTCTGGGAAATTAGTTTTAGCTTCAGCTAACAGGCTATCAAACAACTCCTTATTATCTGCATATACTGCATCAATGAATGGGTGAAGCATTTCTTCTATAGCCACCTCATTAGTGACACGCCCTCTGATCAGAATAACCTGACCATCTACGTAGAAACTTTTAATATCACTAAAGGGCACATCACCTTTCTTCCAATCCGGTAAGGCATCATAAATAGCTTTAGCTTCAGTCTCATTAACCATAGATATGTTGACACCTGGGAACATCTTTTTTAGATGCATGACAACATCAATAGTGTGGTTTGACCCTATACCTCTTGCTTCCTTAGATATGTCAGATAAACTAAGTTGATTATAATCTAAAGATGCAACAATAGAATCACCGACACTCTTGAAGGAAATGGCATCTAATGGTATATTATTGAAATCCATGTACCGGTAGATAGACTGGATATTGAATGACGTTCTGTTTGGATTAACTTGAAAGTCATTCTTGCTATTAAGTTTTACAAATCCCTTCTGCATCAAGTTATACATCAACTGCCTTGAGAACTCATCTTTCAATAAAGACTCTCGAGTCTTGGAATCTGCCACAAACTTCTTTGCTTGCTTGACGGTAGGAAATTCTTCTGAATTGTTGGCTTGCTGCCATGTGTTGATAATACTGTCAACGGCAAGATTGGTCTTAAAGACTTTCTTTAAAGCCTTGTACTCAGATGAATTCGGATTAAAACACTTAGCCATTATTGCTTGTATTTAGCTTTTTTTATAACACTTCTTAATGTAGTCTGCAAACTCAGCAGTAGTTGTGAACTGACTAGACTTATATGCTTCCATAAGACTGTCTAGATCTGAGGTATCTATACCAGCATCTCTCAGCCTTGCATCATCAAAGTTTTCGGATGATGATATTTCACTTTGCAATCTTTGAATACCTAACAGATCAGTTGCAGCTTTCATATCCTGACGTAGATTTCCAAGCTCTACGGTTTCAGGACCAGTTCCTAAGTTGCTAAAATCATCGGGTCTTTGGTCTCTAAAGTCCTCATTGTTGAATTCACCAGATGAATCAGAACTTGAATGTAAAACGGTGGCTTTAGACTCAGCTCTTGTAACCGCAACATATCTTAACTGGGACCTAAGTTGTGTATCTCTAGCTTTATTGATAGTATCATCTAGTATAAAGATGTTACTATAGGTACCTCCTTGAGACTTATGTATCGTATGAGCATAACCATAGTCTAAAGTCTTTGTAATCTTGGTTGTACCGCGATAGTTTATATTAACAGGACTTATGAATGACTTGCCAAAGTAATCAAGCTCAGCAAAGTAACGACCATCCTTTGTCCGTATACCCATTTGTCTCACTGATTCATATACTTCTGCTAAAAACTCTAGATCTTCAACAGAATTATTTTTAGATAAAACAAATGCTTTAAATGGTGCAGCGTTAGGATTTAATAGATTTTGAAATACAACATCAAAGCCTTGAATCTCTCTATACATTTTTTCCTCCAAGATGTTTGTACCTAACTGCTTTGTTGCAGGTGTTACTTGTAGAATTTTATAATCGCCACCATTAGCCATTTGAACTTGCTCTGTTGCATAATCCCGACCCCAGTTAGAGTAGCCCATGATTATATCACCAACTTCATACTCACCAACGTCTCTTCCAAATTTGCCTAACCTCATCTTTTCATTAGCAGCTGCTACTTCAGAATTTGTAAAAGATAGAATCCGTAAAAGCAATGGATTATTATTAAACTCTTCCGAGTTATACATTTCAGAGGCTCTCCTATAGAACTCTGCTGACTGCTCTAAGAACTCTACACCCTTGTCATCAGCGTTTAAATTTGTTACATATGTATATCCTCCTTTTTCTCTAGTATTCATAGACTCATCTAACAAATTACTATTGTCGGCCCGCATTACTTGATTTAGTACAGACTTGCCTTCTGTAGATATTAATGCTTTAGAGACTGTTGTTTGCTTTACAGGTTTTAATTGAGCATCATCACCAACAAATAGAATCTTTGTATTCTTAAATCTCTTTTGAATTAAATCAAACAGCTTATCATTAATCATTGAAGACTCATCAATGATTAGAATGCTTGGTGGTACAAAAGTCTTCTTAGTTTTCTTCTGCACAAAGTCAGCATTACGAGCATCGTAGTCTTCTAAATCTAGATTTGGTGATAGATCTAATAGAGAATGAAGAGTTAAAACTTTTTCTTTAGGCATCTTAAGCTTCATTACAGCATTAGCTCTATGTGTAGGAGAGCTAAACACCACAGTTTCAAAAACATTTATCTTCTTTCTAATAAAGTTTAGAAGCGTTGTCTTACCTGTTCCGGCGTATCCTATAAGAGAATGAGTACCTGGTCCTTCAGACTCCAAAAATTGCAATACCTCGTCATAAGCTTTCTTCTGGCCTTCATTAAGATCATCAAGAGTCAACCCTTTTTTCTTAGAATCTTCTTTCTTTTCAACCTTCTCTACAGTCTGAAATGCTCGGCCAGTCTGAGGATCAACGTTTGGATTATTGTTAAATGCAGCCAAGAGCTTTTCCTTATTTGCTTTCTTACCCTTGTACCCTACTACATTTATACCTGTACCATTTTCATCTACCTCGATTGAATAGTATGAACCGTAGTACAGATACGCTTGAGTTTTAACCTCAGCAGCTGGTTGTGTGGTTGATGTAACTTGATTGTAAGCCTCAGTCAAAGATTCAATAAACCAATTCTGACCACCAGTTTCCCATACTGTGTTCTTTCTAGTGGGCTGATGTGTAGAAGAAGATAACCAAGCAGCGCCTCCTTGTTTAGTTATTTCAGAAACTAATCTAGGATGTTGCTGTAGCTTAGCTGCTATCAAGTTAACCATCAATTTATAGTTAGCACTGTTTTCTTTAGTAGGTTTCGTCTTAGCTTCGGATTTATCCTTTAGTGTTTGATAAGCTGTTTCAACATCTTTATAAGTCTGTCCATTAAATTCTACAGGATAAGACTGTGTAAGATTACCTTTAGATTTTGAAAGCTCTGTAGGATTAGTGAGAGCAGCAGCTAGACCTTTAGCATTAGAAGATATTTCAACACCAGCTTGTTGTGTTGGTTGACCAGCATCTTTAGCTGCAAAAAACTTCATTAACTTTTCAGTGCCATCTTTAACGCCTGCTGGTCTTTCGGGTTCAATACCTCTATCAGTTGCTACAATATCTACTTTATTCAAGTTTTCCCTTTGCTCTGAGGTATATCCACCTTCAGAAGGAAGATCTCCAATATCTTCTGCCGTAAAAAATTCTTCATAGTTTCCTGGATCACCTTTTAAATCAACGCCGCCTGGTTTAGGCAGTCTGAATTCATCAAAAGAAGGTCTATCACCAAACATAAAACCTATTGCGGTTTGAGTATATGCACCCATAGGTTCATATCTCTTATACTTAAACCTTGATCCTAGTATCTTACCTTGTGTCGGGTCAAAGGTATCTACTGTAGGTCCATCTCCTAAACTCATAGATGCTTCAGTCATTACATAAAAGACTGGGGGTCCAAGTAATGCCTCTTGCTGATAGTACATTGGAAACTCCTTAGGTTTATTTTTCTTCTGTTCCTCATTTAAAGTATATATGACCTCTCCTTTCTCAGCATCGTTTTCGACATCATATCCTTTCTTGGGCAAAGATCTGGTTATACCATTGACAAAACTTACAGACTTCGGATAATTCTGAATGAACTCTGTAACTAACTCTCTTTGAGTAAGGCCAAACACTTCTTCAAAAGACAGCTTGCCGCGGAATGCATCAAAAGCTTTACCAGCAGCTCGTAAATAACTATCTAACCCATATGGCGTAATAGAGTCCATGATGCTACCGTAAGTAAAACTAAGACCATCCTTCACCATAGTGAAGTGTATAATATGCATAGCATCTCTTCTGGTATCTTTGTCTACATACAATGCTTGTGCACCATTTTGAATTCTAATAGCCTCTTCATCACTCCTTCTTCCAAAGGTGTTAGTTGTTGCTATATTCAAGCCAGTTTTATTTTTTTCATCATTGGCACTCAAGCCAGTCAAGTAGTAGTTTAGATAATAGTTATCACGAGTCTTAGGATTATTCTTTAAGTTCTTGATGACATTGACAACATTATTATCTGAATCCGACGGATAGATAAAGTCATTACTTAGAGATCCTCCAATAGCTGTTGTAGCTTCTTCATTTTCGGCCAACTGCTTCATATAAGCCTTAATGGTTATATACGCAAGTAGGTCTTTGTTTACCCTTGACTTTAACTCCGAGTCTGAAGATGTAAAATCAAAGACAGCCTTTGTCATGTTTAAGAAAGCCGGTGTATACGATAAGAATATCTTAGGCAACACCTGCGTGGTAAATCTTTTATTGATCTTTAGATACTCTCCAATAAAATGAGGAACTGGTTCATCAGCCTTAGTATTCACACCAAATGCATCTCTCATGTCAAAAGGTAAAGGACGGCCTTTAAATGTATGCTCCTTAAACGCTTGCTCATCTAGGTATAAACCTAAAGCATCTATAGACTCTTGACGGTCTCTTAATGCAGAAAAGTCCTGTCCAAATCCTTTGTTTAGATTAAATATTGGAATAGCAGAATCAATAAATTGAGATAGTATATTAAAATCAGAAAGCAAGTATGCTAAGTTTAATCCAACTATAGTATCTTTTTGATCCGCTGTTCTAAATTCAGGAGTTGTTGCACTCTCTTCTCTAAGTCTTTCAAGCTCTTCTTTCTCTTGAATGTGGCTAGCAATAACATCTGCCGTAATATCAACAGAGGGTAGTTTGTTTAACTTATAATCTTTAAGCTTGTCGATTCTTGTGGCAATATATTCACCTAAATCCTTATTAAAACCTAAAGGATCTTTCAACATCTGCCTAAATTCAGGCACATTAATAAGAAGTGTAGCTGTATGTAGCTTTACTCCCATACTGAGCATCACCTCTACCAGCTTAATTGCTTTTTTAACATATCCTAGTTTTGCTAATATTCTTTCTTTAGCATCATCAGTGGCAGCTGTGATAAGATTAGATATTAAATACTGTGCTCTAAATGCACCCGCTAATTCTACACCTCCTTCAAAATCTTCAAACTTTATAACATCTCTTCCATCAACCTTAATCTTGCCAAAGTCTTTTCTCATGGTAACACCCCGCTCTTTCAAGAAATTGATTATAACATTAGGCGGTACCACCGCTCCAATCATATTACCGTTTTCTTTAGCATTCTTATGAGAATAGAACTGTCCAATTAAGCTATTAATATTGATTCCTGTCTCACGAGTGAGATCTGCTAACCAAGGAAACTGTTGGCTTATTGTTGTCCATTCGTTCTTTAA
>Ga0208018_100414_pt1 | contig 11508 bp, 16 predicted proteins | sample 31_taG_FD_184105 | JGI IMG/M metagenome (GOLD analysis project Ga0208018, IMG submission 184105) | Marine viral communities from the Gulf of Mexico - 31_GoM_OMZ_CsCl metaG (SPAdes) (version 2) | ecosystem: Environmental > Aquatic > Marine > Oceanic | place: Gulf of Mexico | collected 2015-07-12 | reverse complement strand
AATCTGCCCACATGATTTGTGGTATTTCGGGCGACCCCGGAACCGGTAAGACCGGACTTGCTTTGGATTGCAGGACAGAAGAAGAAAGAGAAACACATTGGGTTTTTGTGCTAGATTTTGATGAAGGCGCAGAACCTACTTGGAGACAACATTGGTCTTCCGATGATAAGGTGTTTATCTACAACCCCCATGTCTACAAAGACGACATGACAATTGACTATTTGGCTACTGCTGACATGGCCCGTTTCTTTATTGGAATGGTCAAGGAAGCAATTGAAACACAGAAGATTACTTTCGGTGAGGAAGAAATTGAAGTGAAGGCTGTTAAGGCGATTGTCTTTGACGGATTGGACACTTGGCTTGATACCACAAATATGATTGCTCGTTTGAATCACATCAAGGGTAATGACCCACGCCAAGCCGATAAGGTGAAGATGGTCCCGACCCAATGGTTTGCTCGGACACAAGAATACCAAAGGCTGTTTAAAGCCGCTTGTCAATTGGAATGCCACAAATTCTTCATTACACACATGAAGGAAGTCCACGACGGTTTTGAAGTCGTGGGTCAGCGTCCCGATTGGGAGAAGTCTACTACTGCTAAACTTTACCAGCATGTAGTAACTTACCGAGAAGAAAGAAACGGCAAGACTAGCCTTTATGCAAAAGTTACGAAGTCCAAGACTAATGCTGAAAATGAAGGCCAATCCTTTTTGCTCTTTGAAAATTTGAAGGGCAAAGTCACTTGGAATGGTCTTGAAGCCGTCAAGGATAACACACTTTGAGTTTAACTTGAAGTGTGTAGTGTGGTATTATGAATTAGTTTTTATGAAAACAACGGTGGTGAAACACATGAAATTTACAATGAATGGAAAAAGATTGAAAGAAATGATGAACCTTTGTTTGCTCAAGGGTAAATATAATCAAGGGCTTACTAGCACAAAAGGACAGTTAGGGAACTGTGTCAAGATTACCTGTGAGGGCGAAACCCTTTCAGTGGAAAACGGGGACGCTTCTACTTATGTTCGGGTGTATAATCGGGTCCGGAATGTCAAAGTGCCTATCAGCAAGCAATTCGGTTTTGTTAATGCAGACACTCTCTCCAAGTATTTGGTTGATGAAGATTGCACTATCAATTTCGTGGATGGTATCTTGAAGGTTATTACGGGTAATTCTGTTGCAGAAATTCCCACTATTGAACGGCACGAATACGCTCATGTTATTGGAAAGTTTTCTTCCTCCATGCAGGAAGAATATGAGGAGGCTGAAACATACTCCGCTACGGAGAAACTTATCCTGCGAACAAAGGTTTGTCTTGATAAGGATGATTTGTGCAAGTCTCTTAATATGGCCGAGCGGGTAGGTAGTAGTATATATACCTTTAATGCTAACAGCGAAAGTAGCACCTTTTCGGTTGTGTCGGATAAACTCACTGAAACTATTACTACTACGGTTGACTCTTTGGAACCAATTACTAGAGATGCGGTGGCTAGTTTTTCTTTGCCGGTTTCTAAGGCCTTGGAATATTCCAGCGACGACCAAGTAGTTATTTTCTACGATGATGAGATGCCTATTATTTTTCGCACCCAAGATATGATTATTATGCGTGCGCCAAGAATGGGGGAGTGAAAATGGAAAGAGAAATACTTTTGGCTGTTTTGACTGATATGAGACAACGACTACATCAAACTTTGATGTATAACTTAAGTGAGAGAAACACTACACTAGAACAGTTTCTCAAAATGTATGGTGAGAGTAATAGTGGAGTTATTTTATATTTGATTGGGCAGGTAAGATTGCTTGACTCAATTCTAAACATGAATACGGAGGAAGAAGAATGAGCAAACACGAAGATGAAGTGTGCAAAAAAATTCAACAACGAGCAGAAGTTGGTAAAAAGAAATACGGAACAACAATGGAACGAGAGGACCTTTCGGTTCACGAATGGCTTACCCACCTCCAAGAAGAATTGATGGATGCAACTGTATATATTCAACGACTTATGGAGGAGTTTAGGGATATTGAACTCACTATGAAATACGGAAGAGACTTCGCACAAATGATGAGGGATTTGAATGAGTGAAGGCCCTCAATTTAAATTAAACCTTCTAGTGAAAGGTGGCTGGTATTGGCAAAACACAGAAGCCAAAGACCTAAAACAACATATTATCCACTACATTCAAAACCATATGCAGTATGAACTGCGAGAAAACGACATTGAGATTGAAATACTGAGTGATGAAAATGATGATAAACACGATTCAACAGGACAACCAGCACAAGATTAAGTTAAGGTTCCGTAATGATAATGATGAGCGAGTAGAAGAAACTTTTGAATGTCGCCCTTACTTCTATTTACCAATTAATACTAAAATTGGTAGAAGTATTATTGTAAAGGGTAGGCGTATTTCTTTTGTAAGGGTGAACACCCAGCAAAGAAACTTGGAAGGAACACCTCTTGCAAAGTATTACTACGAGAACCCATATGACAGATACAATATTATGCAGGAAATCCACAAAACCGAGAGAACCTATCAAGGTGATGTGGATGCGGCTAGGCTTTGGTGCATTGATTCGGGCTATGAGATTCCCGAATATAATTTGCGTAAGTGGTATTTTGATATTGAAACCCAAGTGGGTGGAGAACACCACGGCAAAATTACGGTGCTGAGTATTTATGATAACTACACACAAAAGGCTACTGTTATGACTTGGTTTCCCGAAGATGTAAATATTAATCAAGAATATGCCACTAGTTATAAAGAAAAGGGGTGGCTTGAAGTATACGACAATGAAACTGATATGCTTTATGCCTTCATCCGATTGATGCAAGAAGAAGACCCCGACATGATTATCGGTTGGTATTTACTTGGTTTTGACATACCAAAGGTTATTTCTCGTATGTGTGAATTGAATATCAACCCAACGCTGATGTCCCCCTATGGAGAAATCAAAAATGTTTCAAGGCGTTATGCTGGCGGAGAACCTGTTGGTTGGAATCTCAAAGTAGAAAACTATCACAATAGCGGTCAGCCAATTAAGGGTCGTTTGACATTTTGCCTAATGGATAGATTTGAGCGTTTGTGGACCGATTCACAAATGGGGACTCTACCTTCACTAAAGTTGGACGACTGTTCTAAGTTGGTTCTTGAGAATGACGGTAAGGTTGTTTCTTCAAAGTTTCAAGACAACGAGTTTTACGAAAGGGCTTGGCTTGAAGATACGGACACTTACTTGGAATACGCACGAATAGATGTAAAATTGTGTGTGGACATTGATGAAAAACTCAATGTTAGTGAGAACCAATTAGCCCTACAACGCTTGATTGGTTGCCCGTTTGAAAACACATACCACAATTCACAGATGGCTGGTGTATATTTTATGAAGAAGGCTAATTGGATTCCACCCACTGGTTTGAAAGGTTCAAAGGAAAACTTTGAGGCCGCTTTCGTTATGGACCCCCAAGAAGAAGAAACCTTTGGACAACATGAGAGTGTGGCTATTTTTGACTTCAAGTCTCTATACCCCTCTATGATGGCTTCAATGAATATCTCTTGGGAGACAAAGACTGATGACGGGTATGCCGTTTGGTGGGAAACACCAAAGAATCTACAACCGTATTCGGGTCGTCCCAATATTCATTTTAGTAGGAATAGTGAAGGTGTATTGCCTCAAGCGGTTAAGGAATTGATGGAGATGCGAGATTCTTACAAAAAACTACGCTCACAGGCGACGACTGATGAAGAGTATCAAAAGTGGGATTCAGCACAGATGGCTACTAAGCGTGTAGTCAATGCTTTTTACGGTATTCTAGCGAAGGACGGCTACGGATGGGGAGACATGGAAATGGCTAAATCAATTACGGCTTCGGCTCGTAGGGCCATGAGGATGACAGCGTTTAAGGCCCAAGACTTGGGCTACGAAGTTATCTACGGTCACACGGATTCCGTCTTCATTAAAGTTCAAGATGTCGAAGACGCACTAGAACTGCGTGAGAAACTCAACGATTATATTTCTAAGGAGGTTTTTCGTGAACCTGTTGAGTTAGAATTTGAGAAGTTTGCTTCTAAGTTTTTCCTATCCAAGAAAAAGAACCGTTATTGTGGGTGGCTTTCTTGGAAAGATGGTCGCTTTTTAGAAGAGGACAAATTCTTCGTGATGGGCTTTGAAATGAAGAAGAGTAATGAGACTCCGGTAGCAAAGGAGTTCCAAGAAAACCTTTTAAAGAAGGTCTCCCTGTTTGAAGGTAAGAACGAAATAGTGGACTACTGCAACGAGTGGTATAAGAACATCGTAAAAGGGAAGGTGGACATAAGTAGACTAGTGAAGAGAAGCCGCTTGCGTAAGCCTCTTGATGAGTATAAGATGGTTGCAGGGGGAACCGCAGGTATTCTGTATTATAATCAACAGAATATCGGTAACAGAATTACTAAAGGAGACTCCTACTATTACTACAAAATGAACAACACTAACCTAGATGAGAAGTGCTACCTTTGGAAAGGTGAATCCAAATCAGCAGAATACTTAGCGTTTAGAAGCGTGAACGAAATGCACCTTAGCGAAACTTATCAGCCCGATTGGGAATTTATCGCTGAGGCTGAAATTATCAAGAAGTCGGCCCTAGTGTTTGAAAGCATGGGTTGGCCCCTTACGCTATACAGAAAAGATGTTAACCAAAAAAGATTGGAGGATTGGTGGTAGAATGGGTAAGAAGAAAGGAACTTATATTAAAAGTATGAAAATATTACATGAGAGAATAAACAACAAAAAAGAAGAGATTGAACAATTAGAGCAGGAATTACTTGTTATCTATAAGAAAGAAAAACAGTTTTGGGTGAAAGATAATACTTGCACTATTTGTGGGTGTGAGGGAGAAAAGACAGAATGGCATCACATTATTTCTCAGCATAGGTGTAGAGAACTCGGGAAGGAGTATCTAATATATGCAAGAAGTAATGTGGTTGAGGTGTGTAAGCCCTGCCACGACGAAACTACTGCCTCCCTACGGAGGAAGGTTATGGAGTCGCCCACGAAATCGGTTAAGAATGTTGATGGTCCACCCACCGACAGACAACTTGAATATATTAGAAAATTGGGTGGGGAGTCAAGAATATACGAAGGTATTACTAGACAGGAAGCATCAAGATTAATAGACACATTAAAGGAGGAAGGACAATGAGCGAATATGTAGAAGAATGGACGGAGAGAGATTTAGACAATGGGTTCACATATCAGTGGAATCCCGATAACCCAAATAGCCCGATGTTAAAGATTACAAAGTCTTCATTGGGAACATACGGGTTTTGTCGGGCTTCTTACATTATGTCATATGACCCATTCGGAGAAGGTAAGGTTAGTCAACCAGCAAACGAAGCCATGATTCGTGGGACTATTGTTCACGATGCACAGGAAGAGTTTTGGAAGTCCGTTGACACGGAAGAGATGATGAATTATATTGACGACCCAAACAAACTAGTTAAGTCGTTTATGTCCCTCTATCCGGAAACGGAAGATGATACAACACTTTCCCTTTACAAAGGAATGGCCTCTTGGTCTGCTGAGAGGTTCATTGATTGTGTCAAAGACGGAACAGTAGAATTCTTTAAACCGATTGGTAATGAAATTAGACTGAATGCTAAGTTTGAACTGAACGGTATCGTGGTCCACTTGCAGGGAATCATTGACCGACTATTTGTTCACGAGGGAACATATGTCCCACTTGAATTAAAGACGGGTGTTTGGAAAGATAGTAAGGCTACACACATGAGAAAGGAAATGGCCTTCTACAAACTACTTTACGACAACGCTACTGACGAAGATAAAATCGCCGCAGGTCTTGACCCATCAATGGAGTTTGGATATTGGGGTTGGTTCTTCCCTGCTAGCAATTACATTTTCCTTGAACCTGTTAAGACCCGAACGGAACAATCGGTGTTAAACGCCATGCAAAAACTGGTGGACTCCTACATGATTAAAGAGTTCCCGTTTGATGACTTTTATAAGAAGTGTAGAAAATGCGGTTTGTTTTCTGTTTGTGAAAAAGGAGAAGGGGGTATTAGTTATGACTGGTGAAGAAGAAAGAAAAATAATTGAAAAAGTAAAGAATGAATTAATTGCAAAGGTGCTTATGTTTGGATGGACTGTTAAGGATATTTATAACATAGAAAAAACACTAGAAGGTATAATTCAAAGAGAGGGTTATACCCTTGATATTATGGTTAATTTTGTGAGTAAGGAACTTAAACAAGAAATTCAAGACTCTTTCTACAACTTCCACATTGAACATTTAACGCAATTGATTGTGGGTGATTTAGATTCAGCCAAAATTGAAATGAATATTAAGCCGGTTGTCCTTCCGGAGAAAAAGGAGAAAGAAAAAGAAAAAGAAATCCTCCCATCTAAGGAGGAATTGCTTGAGCAAATCAAGAAGGACACAAAAAAAGTATGAGGTGAAAGAATGTATTTCCCAAGAGAGATGTGGGCAGGAAGCCCATTTATGAATGCTAGACAACCGAAAAGAGAAGTGGTTGATAATGAAGAAGAGTTTCTAGAGTTCGTGAACGACTACAACGGAAAGATGAATGTTTATACATCTGTGTATAACTATGAGGAGTTTTCAATCAATCGTGGTTTAGAACACTCCGTTGTGATTGACAGAATCTTTCTAGATATTGATGCACACGGAAACGACTCCTTAGAGGAGGCGTATGAGAACCTTAGAAGTTTGCACGCTTGGTTGATAAAGAGAAATCTCAAGCATCGGATGGCTTTCAGTGGACGGGGCTTTTACATCTTCGTTTATGGTAAGAGGACATCCGACCTTAGACGGGTTAAGGCTTTCTTCAATATTTGTCATGATGTAATTAATAAATCTCCTCTACTTGACCATCGGGTTATCAATACGACCCGACTACGCAGGGTGCAGAATACTTACCACATTGGGGCTAAGAGGTTTTCTATTCCACTAAAGCAACCCGACTTGAAGCATGACTTGGAATATATACTCCGACTGAGTAAGAAGCCACGAGCAGGAAAGGAAGAATATTATGGTGACCTTCTGCTTGATTGGCCCCAAGTAAAAGAAATTGAAGCGGCGGGCATTGAGATTGAAGGTGTGGAAACGCCCGCTACCTTGCCGGTCATTCCATGTTTGGCTTCGGCTAACTTGGTTCAAAACCCCTTACACGAGGCTAGGTATCTTCTCGTTCAATGGTATAACGAGATTATTTCCGATATGGTTTTGATTGAGCGTGGTATTGAAGGAAGCCCAAGGGACCTACAAGGTGATGTGTTAAAGGATATTACAAACATCATTTGTTCGGAGATTGAACAGATTGCTAGCGAGGAAGATGTGTGGATTGACTACAACCCAACCACCACTAGGAAGTTTGTAAATTATGTAGTGAACAAGCGATTTATGTCTGCTTCGTGTTCTACGCTAATTGACAAAGGAATGTGTGTTGGAAAGTGTTGGAGGTATGGTGAATGATAATTGATAGTAGAGAAAACTCCCGCCTTTCTAATCATGTAATAATGCTTGCAGGAAAGGCTAGAGTCAAGGTAGAAAGACTGTTTATTGAGGTGGGCGACTACATCAGTGATAGTATTTGTATTGAGGCAAAATCGGTTAGCGACTTCTACTACTCAGTGAAGGAAAAAAGAATGTTTAATCAAATTAGCAATATGGAAGATAACTACGAAAAGTGTATCATTGTGATTCACGGCAAAATTTCCGAGTTAGGTAGCCACTTAAATGTTAGTCAAGATGTGTTAGTGAAAATGAAAAGGAGAATGCTGGGTGCTATGTCAGCAATTAACCTTTCAACTAAGACTAGTGTGCTTTGGGTTCCCTCTTATAGAGATGCGGCTGAGTTTATTGTCGCTTCTTTCTACAATGAGGATAAAGAAGTTAACTTAACAAAGATGCTACCAAAGAAAAAGAGGGCAGACGATGTAAGGATTGATATTTTGACTCAAATCAAGGGAATTACCCAAGAAAAGGCCAAAATATTACTAGAAAACTTCGGTTCAGTAGCAAATATAGCAAAAAGTGAGTTGAAAGAACTCACAAAGATAGAAAAAATAGGAAAAATAACAGCAACTAACATTTTAGAAGCATTAAATGGAGAAAAGGAGGTATCATATTGACAGATATAGAAGAATTGGACGAATGGGCGTATTATGACGCCATTAACGAGTTAACAAAAGAGGTGAGGGAAGCAATTGAACTTAGAGAGGTTACCTCTTTGCCTAAAGTGGTGTTAGATTGGACAGAAGCGGTTAAAGAATACTCAATGTATAATGATTATCCAGCGCAGATGTCTTTTTTCGTTATTCTTGGGCAGATTTTGAAAGACACGGTTAGGATTAGAGCCGCAGGCGCACCACTTGACCCCCGGATTCACTTTTGTTGGATTCAAACGGCAAGAAGTGGTAAGACTACGATGTGGGATTTTCTATCCCCTACTTGGAATAATATCTTTGACTTAGTGAATAGGTTTCCCGAGACTAGAGAATATGAAAGAATTTGGGAACGCCAGCAGGGTAGGAGACAGGATGAAAGAGCCTTTACCGTTAACAATCCTGATGCCTTTACAGACCAAGCCCTGTTAGGAACAATCAAGACGGGGCAACCTAACCCCGATTACAGTAGGGCAGAAGCGGCTCAAGCGGCTCAAGACAACGAAGTTTATGACATTCCGGCGGAAATTGATATTACTAGATATGGTGCGTTGCATGGCTCGGGTATTATTGCTTTTGACGAGTTTGAACACTCGGGTATCTTCAAGGAATCAAAGCACAAGCAAGATGTTGTGATGATGTTTCAAAAGTTTATGAACAAGTTAGACTCCGATACACACCTAATCAAGAAACGCTTGACCGATTGGGAAACGGAACTAGTGGTTGATTGCCAGCGTTCTTTGTGGGCTACCACTCTACCCCCTCAAGGTATTGAGATGGTCATTCTAACAAAGGGTGTTTTTCAAAGAATGTGGCTTTACATTAGAGATATTCCCGATTCCCTCAAGGACCGCATGGAAGATATGTATTTGGAAAGACTTTACGGCGACTACGACGACAGCGCAAGAGAACAAAAGCCCCAAGAGATGGCTGATGTTCTTTACGACATATATATTTGGGTTCAAGAAAGACTCAAAGAAGTGGAAGGAAATAAAATTGAAGTCTGTCCTCTATCAAAGGACGCTCACAACCGTATTAAAATTGAGGTAAAAAGAATGAGAACCTACACCAATGGGTTTCAAGGTGTAATGAAAGAGGCATTAAACTCCTTTAGAATGAATCTAATCAACAACATTACAATCGCTTCTACCCTTTGTGCTATCGCAGAAAAGTCTCCTGTTGTGACGGCTAAACATGTAGAACAGGGTATGTTGCTTTCTACAAAATCCTACGACTCAATCACTGAATGGTTTAGTGGGAGGCTAAAGCAAAAAGGTGGTCTAAAGAGCGGTGTGAACGAAACTCAAATTACAGGTATCTATGACACGTTTTTGAAGAAAACTTCTGCGCCTAACAGCGAAGAGGGTTGGGTTTCAAAGACCGCCCTAATCAAATACTACATGGACACTACAAAGAAAGCAAGGGCAACATTTTATAGACTATGGAATAGCACAGACCATTTGTTTGAGGAAAGAAAAATCAACCGGACGGTTTATATTAGGAGGACTGAAAGTGAATAAAGATAGAATAATGGCAATTAGGTCTTATTTTAGTAATGAGTGGATTAATAAAGAAGATGTAGTAGATATTCTAATGGCTTTTATAAGTGAAGAACATTTAAATAGTCTCTCTAATTTAATTTCAAGTGGGTATTCATTAGAAGAAATTAAAGACATGGAGGTATATAAATGAGTAAAGTATTAGCAATTGACATAGAAACAGGAAATAGTGCGGCAGACATTGGTGGTTGGGGTAATACCCATATGTGGGACATCACCTGCGTTACAACATGGGACGGAAGTGAAGCAAGAGCCTATGTGGATAAGCCGGTAGAAATTGACGGGGTGTTAGTAAAGTCCCTTAGAAGTCTAAAGTATGACTTGGACCAGCATTTTGATGAAGGTGGCCTACTACTAGGACACAACATTATTAGTTTTGACCTACCAGCCCTTCGGGATTCAATGGACATTTTTATCGCAAAGAAGTTCTTGGATAATAGGGAGGCTAGGTGCATTGACACCAGCCGAATTATGAATAAGTATTCCAACGGATTTCATGTCTCGTTGGATAATCTAGCAAAATGTAATTTAGGGACGCAGAAATCTGCCGATGGTTTAACCGCTGTAAGGTGGTGGTCGGAAGGCCGCTATGAAGATGTAGTAAAATATTGTGTGTTAGACTCTAAAATATCTTACGATGTTTGGCAAAAGGGTCGTGTTGAAAAACAAATTGAGTATTACAACGAGGATGAAAATAACTTCATCAAGGTTGATATTGAGTGGTAATTAAATTGGGTCGGGGTTCCTCTTCGGAGGGCCTCGGCCCTTTTTTCACGCCTTTTTTAAGGACCAAAAATTAAGGTTTAAACCTTATTTTGAGGCTCTATAAAAATTATTCTTTTTTCTTGAAAACTGCCTTCCCGTCTTTAACGAGTTGAATTTTGGCTCGGCGTTCTTCGGCATCCATCATGTGCTTGTGTTCCTGTGCTTTGAGAGCCATTTCTCTATCAAGGGCGGCTCTTTGTTCCATAACACGAGTTTGAGATTCTATAATAGAAGGATGAAGTTCGGTTTCAGTTTGTTGCTCCTGCTTCCATAACTCAAGCATGGTTGCAAAGGCTGGTTGAGCGGTTCCACCAATAATAGCAATAAGAGCAATAAATCCTTCAATATTTTCAAGGACAACTTCGGGCTTGGCAATACCCATAGCGACTACTGCACCGGAAGCGGCTAACCAAAGATAAACTGCTGGTAAAGCCGTCCACTTAATCATCCTGTCATTAACGCTGTCTTTATCTCCTTGTTTAGCCATTTTAATCCAACCCTGTTCCTACCCTGTAATCCATGTAGTGTTTTATATCTTCGTTGTAATCTTCCATTTTTTCGTGATGCCATCCCATTAAATAGTTAAGAAATTTATTTCCAGCCGTGTCAGCAAAAATTCCTAGTTTTTTAATCATAGCGTCCTTGACATCTCTAACAGTAATTTTACCATCCACTGTTTCCATATACTTGTCAATTTCTTTTCTTGTTCTAGCGTTAGGAACCACCGACTTTGCTTTTAGAATACTAAACCACACCTTACATCACCTGTATTCCTGTGAAGGCGGCAATTAAAAATACCACTACTCCTCCCAAAACTTTTTTGATTAAGTTCATATCGGATTCAATATGGCTTAAGTGGTTATTTTTAATTACGGAAACATCCTGTTTAATTTCTGTAACCTCACCAACAAGCCAATTTAATTTCCCCTCGGTGTCTCTTGAGAGGACTTCATCAATATCGCTTGCAGACATGGTGCTACCTATTTATTGAGTTGTCAAATAACTA
>Ga0208018_100412_pt1 | contig 11581 bp, 12 predicted proteins | sample 31_taG_FD_184105 | JGI IMG/M metagenome (GOLD analysis project Ga0208018, IMG submission 184105) | Marine viral communities from the Gulf of Mexico - 31_GoM_OMZ_CsCl metaG (SPAdes) (version 2) | ecosystem: Environmental > Aquatic > Marine > Oceanic | place: Gulf of Mexico | collected 2015-07-12 | reverse complement strand
TATATTCTGTTTCTGTTACATCTTTAACTAAAAGAGACATGGATATCTTACTTTTGTGTTTATTGTATGACATGAATGATAAGAAATTTAAAAATAAAGTTATTTCATCTGGTATAGGTGTAAATACTGAACAAAATGTTGCTACAATGCTTTCTAGGTTAAAAAAGAAAGGATTAATAGATAAAAACAATAGAGGTAAAAAAGTATTCAATACTGACCTTTCACATCTTAAGTCAGCATTAGATTCAGAGCATAACGTAGCTTTCATCATGAAATTCAATGGAATATAAAGATAAAATATACTTCCTAGAAGATGTTTTAGATGAATATGAAAAGCAGGGTGGTGACAGAGAAGCAGCTAAAGCTCTTTACACTTATTTCCTCGACAAAACAATGGATAAAATATCTAATTCGGATGAAGTAGTATTCAAGATACCAAAGTTAGGTAACCTATACCATACAGTATCTTCACTTCACAACATCAGACGAAAATTAGAAAACACAAAAAAGTCCATTGAAAAAAAAGAAAACAAAAGCCTTGCAGATGTCAACAATCGTTTGTATCTTGTAAATGGCAAGATTAACAAGGTAGATTCCTTGATTAAGAGAGCCATAGAAAATAAAGTGAAAAACATATGGTTTTTTAGAAAGAGATTTAATCCTAAAGGAATGAAAAATGGGTAAGATTAGACCAAAGAGAATTATTGAGGGTTGGAAAAATCACTTGACAGGTAAAATACCTGAGTTTAGTGAACTTCGTTATAAAACCTGTATGTCTTGTGAACATAAGACACAAATTGTTGGGGGACACATTTGCGGTATCTGTAAATGTCCTCTAAAAGCAAAGACAAAGGTAGCTGATGAGGTTTGCCCAGTAAACAATTGGCATGACATCAAAGAGTTCCCAGAAAAAGGTTTAGCAGTAAGAATACATGATGCAGAAAAGGTATATATATCTGTTGAAGGAGAAAAAATAGTAATTGAATACGTAGACGATTTAATACTAAATTCTAACCCAAACACCTCTAAGTTTAAGTTTAGTTTAATAAACCTAAGAGGGGATTATGATGAGTTTGATATTAATGAAATAGATGTTGAACTTTTAAAAGCAAAAATTTGCAGTTGCTTTGAGATAAGGTATACAAAAAATAAAATAGGAGATGGTGATTCTTTGGATATTACAGCAATGTACAATACAAAGATTCCAGGAGAAATACACAAGCATTTAAGTTTAGTGACTAATGTCGGTCTGTATAAAATATTATTTAAAGGAAATGTTATAGAAGAATAATGAACTCATTAAGAAAAACACATATAGCTGACTTGGTTACAAAAGTGCTTACAGAAAGTAATGACCATACAGCAATGGATTTGATAAGAGCTACTCTAAGGAGAAAAAACTTCAAAAGAAAAAGTGTAAACCCAGTAGCTTTAAATTGTACAGATGAAGAATTTGCACAAGCATTAGAAAAAACTTTAGAAGAAATAAAAAATGTCAAGTAATAAATTAACAGATAGCGAACAGTATTTTATAAATACTATTGATTACAATCAAGGTATGTATGACCTATTAATTGAAAAAGCTAAACCTCTTGATGAGCAGGATGAAGCAGAGAAGTACGTTAAGTTCATGTTAGTATCTGCTGCACAGGAATGTCTCTTTAAAATAAAAGAGGTAAACTCTATGGCTAAGGTAGTCTTTGAAAAAGACTTTGATGTAAGAGAAGATTTAATACCTTTAATCAATGAAATTAAACCTTCCTTTTATCTTAAGGATAGTAAGCTCATTAATGTATCAGGTATGGAACTTGAGGAGATGATAGCTTATATTAAGGATGCAGTAGCAGGTAAAAATGAAAAAAATGCAGGAACCAATAATTCCTAAAATAGCATATAGTTCATTTTTATTACATCAGGTTCTTCCCGAAAGAGACGATGAGAACTATGTTTCATTTTGGATGAGACATATAGGATATTGCAAGTCAGGTGTAGAGGTAGGAGGCGTACACATTACAGGATGGTTATATTGGCATCTTAACTTTTTTAAATTATCTATAGATAAACGTGATGAGTTTGGTAACTCTGTGAGAGTTGTAGATAATCCTAATCTAAGAGATAACGAATGGCTTATAAATTGGTGTTATGAACAAGCTGATAAAAATGGTAGACAACCTATACTTGCATTTGGTACAAGACGATTTGCTAAGACATCTTTTATTGCATCAAGAGTCGCATACAATACTTTTATTTTTCAGTATAGTAACCCTCTAATTATTGGTGGGTCGCAGTCTGACCTTAATAACATCACCAAGTATCTAGATGAATTCTACGAGAAAAGACCTGATTGTTTTTCTGACTTTGTTAAGATTAGTGATTGGAATAAGGCAACGTCTTCGGACGTTGAGATAGAATTCAATAAGAGAATCGTAACTAAAAATAGGAACCCAATAAACCCTATTAGTTACGAGTTCTTTCCAATAGCGGACAAGCCTAATGACAATTCTTTTGCCTTCTCTAGGATATCGGTTAGGAACTTGCAACATGGACAGTTGACTTCAAAAGAAGAGCTACTTGCAGGTATCACGCCTACAGAGGCTGTATGGGATGAGGTAGGAAAATATTTGTATTCTAAGCAACGTTCTGCACTTCTACCTGCTATTGAAAACGACCTTGGTGAAAGACGATTCGTAGAATTATTGATTGGTACAGGTGGTAACACAGACTTTGCAGCAGATGCAGAGATGGACTTCTTGTTTACAGAGAAATCAAACTTCTTTCATTTTGATGTTAACAAATATCTAGAGGAGGTAAAAGATGAGCATTTTAAGTATATTCAAGAAACTGACAAGCAAGTTAGTCTTTTTGTTCCTGCCCAAATGTCTAACAAGGGAGGCCAGAAGAAAGAAATACCTTTGGTACAATATCTCAACAGAAACTTCACTGAAGATGAAGCTAAGGCACTGGAAGGATTCAATATATTCGTCACTGACTGGGAAGAGGCACAAGCAAAAGTAGAAGGATTTATAAATGATGAGCATAGAAAATCTTCAGACAAAGGAAAGAAGGCTCAGATGTACTACCCTTTTCAACCAGAAGATTGCTTTTTGTTTTCAGGTAATAATCCTTTTCCTGTTGAGGAAGCTAAGAAGACACAAGATAGAATTAGATTGGAAGGGTTAACAGGTGAATACATAAGACTTGACCAAACTCCAACTGGCATCATCACAATCACACAGTCTGTCCTAGAACCAGTGACAGAGTATCCTTTTAGGGGAGGAGCATACGATGCACCTGTCGTAGTATATGAGAGACCCATATTTGATGACCCAAGACAAATCAAAAGAGGTACATACGTTGCGGGGTTTGACGGTGCTAAGGTTGCTACATCTACAACTTCTGATTCTTTGAATTGTTTATACATATTCAAGAGGCAGGCTGGTGTGTCAGGATTTCAGAATCAAATAGTAGCTCAATTAACTGGTAGACCTCATATGGATACCATGTACTACAGACAGGCTATGTTACTATTGAAGCTATACAATGCAGAGTGTCTACCAGAGGCAGACGTTCCATTTGTAAAGTACCTTCGCAGTCAAAAAGCAGAGCACTACATTGCACAGGCAAAGGGTACAAACCTTAGAATTAATGAGAATAGTAGAGCGAATGTTGACTACGGTTTACCAGCTACATCAAGAAACAAAGAACATCTTCTTAAACTATTGAAGACTTACTGTTGGGACCAAATACCCACAGGAGAAATAACACCAGAAGGTGATGAGATAACAGTTCTAGGAGTTACTAGAATTACAGACCCAATGCTTTTAGAGGAGATTATAAAGTTTGGTAACTATAAAAACTATGACCGAATAATGTCTTTTGGTCATGCACTTATTTGGGATGAGGAACTCTCCATAAACAACATAAAAGGTTCGGAAGACCAATACCAAATAAAAAGAGATACCTTCTCTAAGTTGACTGATAGAAATTTTGGTAGAAGTAGATATAGGTAATTGTAACAAATTTGTTTAATTAAAATATTATGCATATATTCGCTAGACACTAAATTATCATATGTTTTTTGACGTAAATCTTAAGGATGCACCTTTTTTGGGGGATACTATGAGGCTCCCCGCCCAAGCTCTTCCTGATAAAAAGAAGAATAGAGCCTGGTTTAGAGACTGTATGGACACCTTAGAAACTATTGGTATTCGACAACTAAATGTTTCTAGAAGAAGATTTGAAGATGCCTACAGAATAGTTGAAGGTAGCTACACTTATAGTGACATGACTAACACCTCTGCCTTTTTATCTGAGGTAGATATGTTACGCTCACAAGCTAGTTTAGCAGAAGATTTACAGCATTACGGATTTGTAGAACCTATTATAAATACTTTAATTGGTGAGTACATAAAGAAGCCTAATCCAACTATTGTATATGCTAATGACCCATTATCTACTAATGAGTATCTAAGAAAGAAAAAAGACCTGCTATGGGCTAAAGTAGGAAAGGCTGTTGAAGCAGAAATAAATCTCAAGTTAGCAGCTATGGGTGTAGACCCAGCTAATCAGACTTTTGAGAATGAAGAGCAGAAGCAAAAGTATCTACAAGAGATACAAAAATTTAAGCAACAAAACATTCCAAAAGAAGTACAAGATTACATGAATACCCAATGGAAACCTAAGTACATTTCATGGGCAGAGCAAACAATCGAAGAGGGAGAGACTAGATTCTATATGGATGAACTCTACAGAGACTTGTTTAGAGATTATCTTATTACTGGTAGATGCTTTTTGCATTGGAGAATAGGTCACGATTATTATCAACCTGAAAGGTGGTCACCTCTAAATACTTTTACTTCTGTAACTCAAGAAGAAAGATATCCTGAACTTGGTGAGTATGTAGGTAGAATACAATATCTGTCTCCTAACCAAGTAGTGACTAACTACGGTCACATGATAAGTGAGAGTGATAAAAGAGACTTACTAAAATCAAAACATTACACGCAAGCAGAAGTTTCTGTTTCTGCTGATATAAAAGACACTCAGTCTTGGTTAGAAAATTTTGGGGGTACCAACAAAAGAGTTCCTTATGCTGATTATATCGCATACGAAAATCTAGGAGTCCTACAAGACCAAACTGGAATGGATTTTGGATACAGGGGGCACTTCCCTAATCAGAACCAAAATCTAAATTTATTGTTCAACGACTACGATACTAGGTATGACCTTATCAGAGTTGTAGAAGCCTATTGGGTGTCTTATAAAAGAATTGGGTTTTTAACTATTAAGAAACCAGACACAGGTCAATTAGTTACAGAGGTAGTAACCGATGAACTCTTAAAAGACTTAATCAATGAACTTGAGCTTAAGCAATTGAGAACAGTGTCTCTAGAAGAGAATCAAAAGAACCCAAAAGAGAATACTATAATGTGGGATTATGTCCCCGAAGTATGGAAAGGTGTAAAGATTCTAAGGGAAAACACCGATTTAAAAGACCATCTTTACCTATACGGAAAACCTTTAGAGTATCAATTAAGAGGGGAGAGTTCTATGTTCCACACTTTACTCCCAGTAAATGGAATGTTTGAAAATACTTCTCTTGTTTCAAGAGTAGAGATAGACCAAGTAGAATACTCTATGGCTATGAACATGGCTAGAGACTATATGTCTAAGGAGCTAGGATTGTTCTTTCTAATGGATTTGGCTTACATGCCTGAGTTCTTGAAGGACTACGGAGGGGATGAAGCGATTGGTAAGTTAATGGAAGTGACTAGAAATCTTGGTCTTCTTCCTGTTGACTCGTCTCAAGCTAGAGGAACAGCTTTCAATAATTTCCAAATGGTCAACATGGACCTTACGGCTGCCATGTTAGGTAAAATGCAATATGCTCAAAGTATAAAAAACAGAGCGTATGAAAAACTAGGATTGAACCCTCAGAGGATGGCAGGTCCTATTGAGCAGCAAACTGCAACAGGAATAAAAGTAACTCAGGATGCATCATATGCTCAGACCGAGGTGTGGTTTGATAAATTTTCCAAGTTCCATCAACGAACTGCAGAGATGCATATAAATGTTGCTCAGTGGTTACAAAAGGAAGGTAAAGATGTAACTGTTAATTATACTGATAGTGACTCTACCAGGCATTTTGTTACTATGCTAGACCCACATCTTCCAATGAGAAGATTTAAAATCTACACTCAAAATAATTCTAAAAGGAGAACAGAGCTTGAGACTCTTAAGAAGACCTATTTCCAAGACAACACTATTATGAAGAACTTGGAGGATATGGCACAAGTAATATCTGCAGACTCAACAGCTAAGATAATACAAATTGCTAGACTAGGAAGAAAGAGAGCAGAGTTGCAACAACAGATGCAGCAAAAACAACAGCAACAGCAACAGCAAATTGAAAAAGCTAATGAGTTTGAACTAGAGCAACTTAAACATCAACACAAGATTGAGCTAGAACAAATCAAAGGAGAAATATCGCTTAACAAACAAACTATCTTATCTCTAGGATTTATCAAAGATGAAGATATGCCAGATGAGGATGAGACACCTAAAGTGGTAGAACAATTAAAGCAGTCTACTTCTGATTTAGACAGACGTTTCAAGCAAAGACAACTTGAAATACAAACTCGTCAAAAACAAATCGAAGCAGATAGAGCATATCTAATGAAACAGCAAGAAATGAACTTGAAAAGGCAGGAATTAGATACTAGAGAAAACATAGCAAACAAACAAGTTCAGATAGCTAGGATGAATAAAAATTAAAAAATTACAAAATTTGTAAATTTACAAAATATCTTTTTTGTGGTTTACATTCTTTGTAAAACTTTTTACCTACGAGGTGCTACGTTAGATACCTTGTAATAAATTTGTTTAATTAAAATATTATTTTTAAGTTTGTACCGTAAAACAACCAACATGGCAGAAGATAAACCACAACAGAATCCATTTACTATTGGTAATCCTTTCACTATTCAATTAGAAGATAACGAAGAAGATACACCGACAACAGAGATGGAGGACGAGCCTGTAAAAGAACCTCAAGACACTTCAGAGGAAAGCAAACAGGAAGAAACACCAGCAAAAGAAGAAGCTGATGTAGAGGAAAGAAAAGAAATAGAGATTGAAGATATCTTAGACAAACCAGTTCAGTTTGATGAGGATAGTCAAAAATCTCAACAAACAGTAGAAGAAGCACTCGAAACAAATGATGCTTTTTTTGATTATCAAGCAACAGCTGAAAAATTAATAAAAGATGGTTTTTGGGAAGACTTTGAAGGTAGAGAAGATTTAGACATAGATGCTGAAACATTTAAGCAATTATCTTCTCAACAAGATAAGTGGAAAAAAGAGAACCTTAAAGGTGCCATCTTTTCTATGTTAGACCCTGCGGAACAAGAATACCTAGAGTATAAAAAGATGGGAGGTGACTTAGATAGTTACTATAAGTCTCGTTCCAAACTAAATAGGGCAGAGAATTTAAACATAGAAACCCAAGAAGGAAAAGTAAGTGCAATTTATACTTACTATAAAAACTTTGTAGGTTGGGATGATAATAAGATTCAAAAGTTTATTAGTAAACTTGATAATAATGACTTACTAGAAGAGGCTGAGACTTCTATAGGTAAAGTCCAAGAGCATCTAAGAGGTAAGCACCAGCAAATGCTTCAAAGGCAACAGCAAGCTCAAAAACAGCGTGAAGAAGCTATAAGCAACTACAAAAAGAACGTTAGAACAGTTCTTAAGGAGCAAAAGATAGCAGACACGCAAGCTAGACAAATAGTTAAAAGTCTAACAGAAGTAAACAAAGATACAGGGTTTACTGATATAGACAAAGCTTATGTTGCATTTAGAAACGACCCTCAAAGGTCTGTTTTGTTGTATCAATTTCTAACTGACCCTCAGTCATTTATAGAAAACGTGTCTCAACAGAAGCAGCAGGAGGAGCGTAAAAAATTATTTTTTGAATTAAAGAAAAAAGGAAACACTTCTGAAAAGCAAGATTTTTCCTTCAAACCTTCGAAGGATAGGCAAACTAGAAATCCTTTCACTAATAAATAAAAATTTTAAAAGTAAACACACAAATCGAGAAAAATGGGAAAAGAAAATTTTAACGGACAATTTATTGGAGCCAACTTTAATGACTCCACTGTGATTGGGGTCACCAATAAAAGTGACATCCAGTCTCAATTTGGGTACATTGACTCAGTTGCTCTTAAAGCCGCTGACTATGTAGATGATAGAACATCTCTAGGGATGCTTGAGCTTTTTGAGAATGCTCGTATCGTAAACGTTCCTTTCATTAAGGATGCACTAAAGAACTCTGATAAGATTCTTGTTAATGGTATTAGAGGAAGCTTCGACTACGAAATCGCAATGGATATTGAAAAGCCTTGCGTTGTTCAAAACGTAGAAGAAGGAGATTTCTTAGGTGTTGACGGTTCATTCTTCGACATCAAACTATCTCATCCCTTCTCTCCTGGTGACATTCTTACTTACGACCCAGTAGATGGTGAGCAAGTAATTGTTATCGAAGATTCAGAAGTTGTAGACGAAGGTGACGGTTATGTTCACACTGTACAGCTTGTAACAAGAGACAGAAGCAAGTATTTCCCTTCTTCTAAATTGAAGCCAGGTACTGAGTACGTAAAAATTGACCACGTTGCTGGTGAGTTTGATACTCAATACTCTGCTCCTAACATGATGGGTCTTTCTAAGAACTCTGTGAAACTACAGTACACTCTTGGAGATTACCGTGCGGTACAAGTTGGATACTCTGCTTACGCAGACGTTCTTACTGTAAACGGTAAAGAAGCTTCTCACTTAACTGATAGACTGCAGAAAATGCAAGACCGTCTTGGAGGAGATTACTTCTTCGTAGGACAAATTAATCCTAACTCAGGTCGTCTTGTTAAAAACACAGTTCGAGTTCAGCCTATCATGGAAGCTCTTGCAATGGCTGAGTTGATGAAGCTTACTGCAATGGGTATGATGTTTGACCGAGGTGCTACTATCACTGGTATCAACGGTTCGAAGTTAATCAACGAAGGACTTTACCACCAGTTACGTAGAGGCCACAGATTCATCTACAAAAACGTAAGTGAATTACGTCAGTTGATTCAACGTGCTGCTGAGATTATCTATCACGGTACATCTATCCAAATCCACGACAGAAAATTAGTTTTCAAGGCTGGATTCCACGCACACAACTTAGTTCGTGAGCTATTCAAAGAAGAGTTCAAGAACACTACTCCAGTACATATCGACCAAGAGGCTCTTCCAGTGAAGATTCTTTCTGGTAGCGATAGATACAACTTAACTTACGCTTCTTATGCTATTGGTGAGGCATTCCTAAACGGAATCGGTCACGTAAGAGTTGAGCATGACCCATCTCTTGACTACGATAGCTTTGGAGATTATATCAGCCGAGGATACTCTGCAGGTCTTTCTAAGAGAGCTTACACATTAGTAATGTATGATATCTCTGACCCAGTTTACTCTAACGTACTTGACCGTAGTGTATTCCCTAAAGGAGTTGAGATTGATAACAAATCTAAAGGTACAAGTAACCTTTACATTGTTAAGCCTAAGAATGTGCCTGATTTCTCTTACGGTTCTACTAACGGCCCAGTATTTGAGCAAGGATTCACTTACTCACGACCACAGCCTGGAAGAGAGTTCACTTGCATGTCTTCAATGTCAGCATGGATTCCAGACAAGTCTAGAGTTGTAATGATTGAGAAACTCGAAACTAACGAGTTTTAATATAACCTTTTTTTAACTGAGGGGGAGGTCAAACTCCCCCTATCTTAAATTCAAGTAATCATGGCTGTAAATAAAAGAAAAGCAAGCAAGAGAAAAGTAAGCAAGAGAAAGTATCAAAATGCATCTGGTTCTAACTCTACTTCTGGTTCTAACTCTAGCGTAGGAGATGTGTCTGCTACAGGAGGTACTGGTGGTAATGTCAGTGGCATTGTGATTGGAGGTGATAAAAGCAAGCAAAATGTTGCAACTGGAGGTTCTACTATAAATAAAGGTAACAGAGGTAGTGGTAGCAGTAGCAGTAGCGGTAGCAGTAGCAGTAGCTCGCCATCTTTTATGGACCGACTTAAAAAGAAAGGCAATCAGTTTTTGGACTTCATTGGATTTGAAGATGGAGGAACTTCTCCTTTCGCTAACCCTATGGACCAATATGGACATGGCGTACAGAGAAGCGGTAAAAAAAGTAAAAGATAATATATGTATAATCGAAGATACCAAGGAGGTGCCAGGCCAATGGCAGGAGGTTCTAGACCAATGGCATCTGGTCGTGGGAGACAGCAAGTTAGCCCAGAGGAGCTTAAAGCTAGAATTGTCCAGAAGTTGATGAATGAAGAGGGAATGTCAGAAGCAGAGGCTACGGAAGCCGCTGAAAAAATTATGGCAAGACTGATGCAACAGCAGCAAGGACAGCGACAACAGCAACAAGAACAACAGCCTCAAATGATGAAGAAAGGAGGCAAAGTAAAGAAAAAGAGAAAGAAGAAGTCTCCTCCTAAATACAAAGACGGAGGTTCTACTTTCGGAGTCCAGGGAGGTCGGTCACCTTTCTCTAAATAAAGACCATTTAAAAACCACTTAAAACAACCAATTATGTATTCAGAATGCTTTGAAATAGTCAAAGGTAGAGTTTATCGTATTGTAGAAAAATTAGACGATTCAACTCCAGGAGGATTAAGAGATATCAATAGATATAAAATGGTGTCATACACCGCTGAACCAGCAAGATGTTTATACATCGGTAGCCCTGAAACAGGAAGATATGACACTGGATTTGATGAGAACTCAGTAGAGTTTGCAGGAAAATCTAGCTCTGAATCCGCAAAAGTTATAAAAGAAAGGAAGGACCTTATTAAGTGGTTTGAAAGAAAGAAAGAAAATTATTTCAAGACCAATCCTACAGCGACTGAAAATGATTTTATAGCTTCTGATAGTTGTGGTATCGATTTGTCTCATAATATAATTATTGATACAAACGATATGGACCAATACTTTAAGCTGTATATGGCTTACAGAGGAGGGCAATTAACTCCACACTGTGACCAAAGTAATCCAAGATATAATGGTTCTTTGTATGCTATTGTAGATACTACAAAATCAGCAGAAGACCAAACTTCTAACTCAGAAAAGAAATTAGAAGTTATGACTTGGTTTGGAAACTTACACAAGAAAGATTCTGACAAGCTGAAGCAATACTTACAATATGTAGGAGCTTTACGAAGAGGTCAGAGTGCAACAAAAGGTGTAATGCTTTCACTCTTAGAAAAATGGATTACAGACTCTAGAAACTTAGAATACATTCTAGAGACAATCAAAGAAACTGATTACGAAGAAATCTTGATTAAAAATAGAATTAACGATTTCGTAAAAAGAAGAAAAATTATTAAAGAAGACGGAACCTATTACATAGACGGTGAAAAGCTAGGAAGAACTGTTAATCAAGCTTATGTTACCCTAACTAAGGTTGGAAACGAAGAACTCCTAGAGAAACTTCAACTTGACTGATGGATATACAAGAAGCATACTTAAGATT
>Ga0208018_100411_pt1 | contig 11583 bp, 7 predicted proteins | sample 31_taG_FD_184105 | JGI IMG/M metagenome (GOLD analysis project Ga0208018, IMG submission 184105) | Marine viral communities from the Gulf of Mexico - 31_GoM_OMZ_CsCl metaG (SPAdes) (version 2) | ecosystem: Environmental > Aquatic > Marine > Oceanic | place: Gulf of Mexico | collected 2015-07-12 | reverse complement strand
TTGTCCAGCATCGTATCGGCCAGCAGCCGCTTCAGCTTGGCGTTCTCGTCCTCCAGCGCCTTCAGCCTCGAGGCCTCCGACACCTCCATGCCGCCATACTTGGACTTCAGCTTGTAGAACGTTGCCGAGCTGAGCCCGTGCCTGCGGCACACCTCCGCCGTCGGCATGCCTGCCTCTTGCTCCTTGATCATCCCAATAATCTGCGCCTCGGTAAAACGACTCTTCCGCATTCGTCTACTCCTTCAGGGTTGGGCAGACTCTACATCATGGTGAGGGATTTCGCGGGGGGCAGGTCACAGGCTATGAGTGACTTCAAGAAGCAACTTTCTACCTTTACAGATGCGGAAGGAACATAATTGAAACATTGCGCGTAAAGGTTAAAGAAATTTGGATCTATTTACTCCACAGCTACCGCAAGAAAAGCTCCATAGTAGCTTTCGCACCATCTCTTCCGACCCTGCCTATGCAAAGGTCAAACCAACCATACAAAGCTGGGGGGATGGCCTGCTGGACCGCAAGGGAGAGAGAGTAAAATTCCTCAAAGAGTTTCAATCCACCTTCAATTCCTCAATGTGGGAACTTTATCTGAACAGAGCGCTGCTCGAACTTGGGTGCAGTGTCGACTTTTCCAAGTCTTCCCCGGATTTCTTCGTCCGAGGGCCCGGAAACTATGAATTCAACGTGGAAGCTGTAATATCTGACAATCCGCAGGGCGAAAAGCAGAAGAAATCATTCAATTATAAGGCGTTTAGAACCCGTGGGGCGCTCAAACTCGCTGGAAAAATCAGGGATAAGCTGCAACTTTATCGAGGAATTGATGGAAAGAAATATCCATACTCCTCAATGAGCCATGTGCGCGATCGCCCGTTTGTGATTGCAATTGCGCCCTTCGATAGCGATCTCTCACTGACCCAAAACAATGAACTCATCAACATGGTCCTTTTTGGCTTGAAGCCACCAGTGATGGAAGGGCCTGAACGAGGAAGGCAAGACAAGATAACATCAATCCTCAAGCCTTCTGGGGCGCGAGTTAAAATGGGGATTTTCACGAACGATTCGCACAAAGAGATTAGCGCCGTCTTCTTTTCTACGGTCGGCACTTTTGGAAAGGCTGCCGTTGAAAGTAAGATTGATCGGCTTGTCCGCTCGACCCGTTATCGAGTAATCGACAAGACCAGAATTGCGCCCGGCTCGAAAAACTGGAAAATTGGGATGGAACGGGTTCAGTTCGCCGCTCTGGACTACCTACTCAGGCAGCGCGAAGAGGGACCGGATCAGATCGGGGGGGCAGATATTCATATTCAGCACTCGTCGCTTCATCGTGAAACTCATTTGGACGGGCTCCAAGTCTATTTCAATCCATATGCAGAAGTACCTTTTGACCAGAACTTTCCGTGGCCCACAGAGGTCGCTCTCAATTACTTTGACACCAAAATGGCGAAGCACATTCAAGCTCATCCTGACGGCGCGCTCGTTTCAAGACAGCTTTATGACCCAGGCCCCGCATCCCTTTCCCAATTGCTCAGGAACTACGGCTTTCTCCGATAGTTTTTTGATGGTTTTTTTAAGATTCAAGCTGGATGCCCATGTTCAAATATTGAACTCAATACTCCAGGGCGGCCTGATTGAAGCCGACCTTAAAGCAGCCAAATTTCGGCAGCGCGGCAAACGCCACATCGCAGCTTCCACATAGAAGACATTGTCCAATGGTCTTGTGCATTGAATATCTAAGTAAAGACTTTGAAGAACTTTGCCCGACGCTTGAAAATCGCTGCTGGCAACATATATATGTGGTTGTCGGGTGCTTCCGGCGGAAACGCCGTCTCGAAAACGTCTAACGCTTAAGTCACTATTTGCTGTTTCGCTTCTGGCTACCGGCATCCTCTACGCACTTGGAACATTCGGTATTGGACCGATGTCATTAATCGGAGGACTTGCTATGGGAAAAGAACTCAACTCGCTTATTGGAACTTTTACTCTCGGGTACTGCGCAAGCTATGTCTGTAATCTGACGTTTTCGCCGAAAGCACCTGAGTAGCAGAAACTTGGCGAGATCGGCCTAAGGCCGCCGTTCACGAAGGTTCGCCGCGCCGCAGTGCAGCTTCACTAAACCATCCATGCCTTTCACGACATTCTAATAAATTGAACGGCAGCCGCGCGGGACAATGCCGCATTGTGCCCGCGCGGTTAAAACTGGTTCACGTGATCCATAATTTTCTCTTTGGTGCCTCTGCATGCTTCTAGTTTAATTTAGCGAGCCAACTTGACACCTTGGACGACCATTTTTGCACCACCTAACTTTTCCATTTTGCAACAAAAAATGGCAACCGCATTCATTCTTCTGATGGACCGATGGGGCCAAGGTTGGCCTTAACCACGCATCATTTGACACCCCCCACCTTGGCCGACGAGCTGGGTTCAACGACAACGAAATCTGTTTGCCGCATCCTCCGGGGCAACGCATACAAGCCCATTTCGACACTTCACCTGAACGAACAACAACCAAGTCTCCTTTACTGATGCTCCCTTCATTCGGGAATGCTTCTTGTTGAACCACGACAAAATCCGTTTTCAGCAACCTCAGCCACCGAAGCATCTTGATCAATTTGACTTGCATGATCTTAACCCACCACCCTTAAAAAGGGCTCCACGTCGGCGCGACCAAGCACATCGGTTTGGCCACACACCGGACAGTCAGGATTAAGCGAAGGGATGGGAAACCTATCGTCTTGAGCATGGAACCTGCGGACCCGATGTGGCGTCATACCATGAGGGCCCTGAAACGAAGTAAGTGCGGCAACAAACTCGTTTACTGCCATGCAGGCCACTTCAGTGGTAAAGGTTACAACCGCTGGTGATGGATCACCGCCACCTAAGACATATGCCTCTTCTTTCAGCTTATGAAAGCTGTCAGGGTCATCGCGTTCAAGCGCTTCATCTGCCGCTTTTTGAGAATCCATCACCCCATAGCACATTAAGCACCGATGCCCTTCAACGAAGGTTGTTACGCGACCAAACACATCGACGTGGCCGTCTTCATGGCGCTTCATGCGTAGCCCCAAATCGATCAAAGGAATGCCGTAAAAGTGAGCCAAACGGTTCAAGAAGATTCGACCAGAGTGATCATCCGTCGCACCAAATACAACGTCACAGGACTTCAATGCATCACGAGAATCTTTTGAACCAGCCCATGATTGCATTGTGACCACCTTTGGCCCCAGGTCAGTTTCGGTCGCCATACGAGCAATATTATCGACTTTTGTGAGCTCTTCTTTCACGTCGCTAAGGCGTGCACCGTGAACGCGATTGAGATTGCTTAACTCCAGGACATCTTTGTCGATGACTAAGATATGTCCGACGCCTAACCGGATCAAAAGCGCTGCAACAGCACTACCAGTTGCACCTGCTCCGACCACGCCGATGCGAAGTTGACCAACCGCATCGTTGAAAAAAGATCCGAACAAGCGTGCCTGACGATCAAGTACACTGTTATCAGCAGTATCAAGTGACAGGCCCTTCAAAAACTGAACTTTTGACCCAATAGACGTCACGCGCTCGATGTCACGACATCCGCCATCAGGCGTCCACAAACGTACAGCAATATTACGATCCCCATCGATGACGATGCTCAGAAGGCCTTTGACCCCTTTTACAAACGCCGTACGGGCGAGGTCCTTCTCGTTTTTGTTATCCTGATCTGAAAACCGGGCAACGCCCCGCGGATGGGTATGCACCAATGCTGGAATGAGGCCTTCTAACTTGGCCTCAGACAGAAGCCGCATAAATCCACCTGTCGACCAAGTCACATGACTCGCTGACGAGCTGACTTTCTCTGTTTCAGCGATTGTGACAAATTTGTGGGATACAACACGCCAACGAGGTGTCCCAGACCAAGGGTCGGCTGTAATTCCTGAGCTCCCAAATAACATATACGCAGAGGCTTCAGACCCATCAGACGTGTCCAATAGCCTTTCGATCAGTTCAAAATGCGCGGAATGTAGGACTGCATCCAGTTCAAGTTTATGCATGGCCCTTCTCCAATGCACACCGAGCGCGTGTCACCATTGTATGCAAGCCATCAACCCCCGGACGCCAGGCTGTGCTATGACGCGACCAGCGTTGCCATGTGCGATTGCCAAAGGCATGACGTACATTTGCACACCGTGCCTCTGTGCCTGTCTTCTTTAACTTGAGCCACGGATCGACAAAAAACATATCTGGACGGGCATCCGGATAACCGCGTGGCAATAGGATCAGCAAGTCGGCGGTATCACTGTCATAGGCGTTTTCTGGAAGTGGAAAATCCTTGATGATAACGCCAGCTTGCCCACCGTGAGTTTGAAATTCATACGAAAACCCCTCTGTTTCTAGATATTCGCGATCCTTGGGTGGGAGGGGCTCAAGCCCCTCCGTCGTTTCCGCCATCACGGTGATGAAACGCTCGACGCCGCGTTCACCCAAGTTGATAACAGCACAGTCTTCGATCAATTCATCGTGGCCCTTGCCTCCAGGCACCTCCATGTAAAGATCATATCCGGCGGGCAGAGATGCCAATTTTTTAAGAACGAAGCCGCTGATGAGCGATTTGCCCCATTCCAAGTCACGATGATCGATTTTGAATTTGAAGCTACGATCGGTCATGAAGTAGATGACCTTTTCTGTACCACGCCCGCGAAGATCGAATGGCTCATCGAGGCTGATGTCTTCAAAATCGCCATTGCCCAAGACGGCAACCAAGCCATGCTCTTCTACAGGATGTGCCCCAACAGCCTCCAGAATTTGACGGCCCAGCGGAATAGGATCATCAAGTTTGATCCTCGTGGTTTTCAAAGTTTCGTCTGCAACGTCAACACGGTACTTGCGTGCCTTATGCAAAGGACGATGACCGCGTACAGCGTCACCGATATCGTCGAACTCCATGATTGGAGAATTGTTGTTTTCGTCTGCCATCTGAATGACCCTTTATGTTATGCACGAACTGCCTGTCCCTGCTTGCAATGGGTCAATCGACTCAAACTCTGAGAGTCGGTAAAAATTAATTAAGATTATTCTTACGCACCGTACCGGCAGGTAATTTACCGCAAACAAAGTAGTTTGAGCAGTTTGGGCAACGATCACTTGGTTTGGCTTCAAACCGGCCTTGATGAAAGGCCGCACCTAAATCGCTCAATTTCGCGATCTTATTTTTAGCTACCGTGGAAGTGAGTTCCACTGGGTAGAGGTCATGGCTTGTTAGGAACAACATCTCAGCACCAGACGCATTTGCATCATTCTGTGAAGCCAAGAACAGCATACAAATTTCAAGGTTATCGAGAGGTTTGCGCTGCATGCGGCCCGTTCTAACCCGTCTCAGGGTCTTTGACATGGTTCCAATAACGTGGGCTTCGTCAGGGCGCAAAACGACGTAGCAATCGCCGAAGTGATATTCTAATTTTGGCGGATCAACACTTTGTAAACCTGCATGTTTCGCGATGAAAAACTGACTCAGGTCAAGAGCAATCAACTTATAGTCTTCGCAGTACGGATTCTCTGTCGGGCCTTCTTCTACCCATGCCTGTTCAAAGTGGCCTGCGACGCTAGACCAAGCAAGAGCAGTCCCATGCATGGTCTTAACCATCTCTACAAATTTTTGGACAGCGTTATGCATGAGCATGAACGGTGTTTCCCGACGCCGCCCACCGAGCTTCATAACATGGGTATAGAAGACCTTCCTCGGACAAGCCGTATATTGATCTGGAATTGCAGGATACATTTCTAATGGTGTATCAAAATTTACCCCAATTGGGACGGCGTTACTCGATGGTCGGGCAGTTGTGCCATCGACAAGAGGTCTTTCAATCGTGTTACCCAGCAGGGCTAGGAATGGAGACGAAGGCCGATTTCGCCCTGAAGCATTGCCTTTCGCGATCGTTTCAGTCGCCGCATAAAGATAAAGTTGGTCTTCAGCGCGAGACATCGCAACAAAAAACAAACATTCTTGTTCTTCTTCATGTCCTTCTCGCAAGGCATCGATCCCCGGACCGGCAACACCCTCGATCATACCATCAGGTGGGGCTAGCGGCTTGGTAAACCCGCTAAACCCGATTGGGATCGAGTCCTTTGTCAGGCTCGGAACATGGACAACAGGGAACTCTAACCCTTTACTGCCATGCATCGTCATCAGGCGTACCGCATCTACCTCCTGCGCCGCATCAGGTAACTGGCGTAGGTCACGATCATCTGCCAACAACGCGATGCGCCGAACATGGTTCATCAATCGCTGGATGGGATATCCATCCCCCTCTCTTGGAAAGGTCCGCAAAAAATTCATGAATTGCCAAATGGCGATTGACGCATTCCTATTAGAAGAAGTGGTTCCTTTGGCCAGATCAGCAAGGTGAAGCGTGCCATCTAGAAGAATCTTGGTTAGAAGTTCCCAAGGATCTGTCGCAGGCACTATATCTCTGAAAGCCGCTTGAAGTCGTTCAAAACCGGCACGGCCGGCAGAGGAAAGCGCTAGATTGGTTGTATCAAACTCAGGCCACAAACCTAAACGATCAACTTTTGCCTCCCGCATCGCTAAAATGATCGCCTCCACGTCATTGAGTTCCATCTCGAACGATTTCATGCAGGCAACTTTGACCAAACCCATGGGTCGCGCCTCAACCGCAAGCGAGAGCAGTGACATTAATTCTCGTATTTCATCGCGTTCAAACAATGGCCCCAAGAAGAGTACGGGGATCCCGCGTTCCTCCAGGCCAGCTGCGAGAGCCGCCAACCGCTCGTTTCCTTTGCACAGAACTGCTTGTTCTTGGAACGACACACCAGTTTGATGAACAGTCTGAATAGAGTTCGCCAAGACTTCTACCTCGTCATCCTTATTACGTGCACGGATGAACTGAGGTTTTGCTCCAAGAGCGCCTCGTGCTGCATCGACTTTGAATGATACCGGAGCGTTGCGCATTCCAGAGCGCGCAAAGGTCTCGAAAGTCTTGCAGATCTCATCGCTTGATCGATAGTTCGTCGTGAGCTCTGCACGTGCGCCGTTAGGGAAATCTTCCGCATCAAACCGTACCAAATTATACGATGACGCGCCTCGAAATCTGTAGATCGATTGTTTCGCATCCCCCACAACCCACAGGTTTTCTCCGCTCCCGACGACCGCTTTCAGTAACCGGACACTAGCCCGGTTTACATCCTGATATTCATCGACCAAGACGTGGTCATATTCAGATTGAATCAAGCCGCGCGCGATTGGATCGCTTTCAAACAGCCCTACCGGTAGTGCCACCAGATCCCCAAAATCTAGCTTGTTTCGCTGTTTTTTTAGACGCTCGTAGACTTCGTAAACCTTTGCTACTTCCTCGCAAATAAGTGCTGACTTTTTGCGAACTTCGTCCGACGGGTCGACCTCTTCCGCCATCGCAGTTGCTAAGTCAGCGTACTTTTGAGCATCAACAACCTCGTCCTTTGCACGTGAAATAGCTGACAAAATGGAACGTAGCTTGTCTGTTGGATCCCAAAGGTCGCGAAAATGGGTCAAGTTTAGATGCGCATACTCAATTTCGAGCAGCTCGATCGCTTCTGTTTGATCCATCATCCCAGGGTTATCCGGCAATCCGAACTTATCATAAAACCGCCGGATCAGGTCCAAGCCAAACGAATGAAACGTACCCACCCACATCTTGCCTGCGGCCTCAGGCCAAGCTGAGGTGATGCGTTCCAACATCTCTCCGGCAGCCTTATTGGAATACGTCAAAACGAGCAGTCGTTCGGGGTCAGCGCCTTCGTCACGTAAATACGCGATGCGGCCAACCAACGTCTGTGTTTTTCCAGTCCCCGGACCTGCTTCAAGCAGGAAGGGAGAACCGCGATGTTCTGCAGCCCTCTTTTGAATGGCATTGAGAGGCTTTGGCGTTGATATTTTCGGTACAAACGGGGGGCGTTCTGGAAGTAGAATAGCATCCATGATTTGCATCGCTACGACTTCAAATGGAATGCCAAGCTCATCCGAAATATCTGATGCCGACTTAAGATCGTTGAGGTGCAACCTCCTGGCAGACGACCTCGGAAAAAGCAATTCGCGTGCAAACAGATCCATTTGGACTTCGCGCCGTTGCCTGCGTCCGTAGTCAACAACACGTTCTACACCAACAGACGCTACCTCTGTTGGGCGCAAAGGGTCCGGTTCGACTTCTGTGTCAGTGTGAACTTGGCCTCCAAATTCCATGTGGCCAACTTCATGTGCTACATGGAATGCATCTCGGAAGGTGTCACCTGTATCAGCGTAAACAAGCACATCGAGATCTGCGTCAAAGTACGCGTGACATCCCTTTAGAGGATCACTGCCCGGCCTAGCTTTCTGAACCTCAACATCGTGATTTCCGCAAATGCCAACAGCAGCAAGTGCGATGCCCATCAAGTCAGATGGGTCAACGCCAGTAGCAATGATCTTTCTATGTAGCTCGTCGGCGCGCTGCCTGCCCCGCTCAATCGGGTCCATTGTCGTAACCGCCGTCATAGAGCCGCGCCATCTGGACCTCATCAAGGTCCAAACTCGCGACAAAATCCGTAAATGATGTCTTCTCCACTTCCCCTGGCTTACCCGCAGCCTTCATAGAAAGACCAGTTGGGATACTCGTTGGCATGCACAGATATGCCAAGAGTTGTGCTTTGCCGATTGAAGCGGCAGAGGCGGTTCGCCGGACAAGCGAATGAGGAAGCGTTTCTGGTGCGAAATTCCTATCTCTAAATGCAGCGATTACGGCGCGTGGGAAACCCAACTTTCTTGCAATTTCTTTGGCATTCTCACCGCTCAAAGCATCCCTAACCTGTGATGTGTCTGCTAGGTTTGCTTCAACGTCTAGATCTGTATCAGACAACGGAGATGCAAGTAGTTCAAGCTCAAGCGACAGCCTAACGAGTTCCGAGGCGAACTGAGGGTATTGCGCAAGGTAGGCATCAAGCGTTGCTTTGGATTGATCTTCCTCAATGGAAAAAGAACGCAGGACATCCTCTTTTGAAATTGTCTCTGACATCATTATTCCTCCCCTGACATCTTTTTGATTTTGGAACGCGCCGATTTGAGGCGGTTTTGAACAGTCTTTGGTGTGCATCCCAAGATTGATGAAATTGACACGACGGATGGATCATTCGACTCAATTGGATATTGCTTCATCATGTACAGCATAACCTCCCTTTCTTTCTCTGGGAGTTGTCCAATCGCGCGTAATGACTCTTTCAAGTAAATTTTTTCTTCGTTTTCAACAAATGCATCTTCAGCCAACTTTGTGAGAGCAACTTTGACTTCGGCCGTCAGACGCTCTTCTTCGTCACCAGTGGTCATCGAAACACGCTTTGAAGCAGGACCCATGACCGAACGCCATGCATCTATCCGGTCAAACTTTATGGCCTGATCAAAACTGACCTCGTAGTAATCTAAATCTTCATCATAGTCAGCTTGATCGTTAGCAATCAGAGCTCCAAGATTATCCAAGACCATGTCTTCTATTTGAAGTTGGTTTGAGTCTTCAGTGCCATCTCGGCCCGGTATGTACCAAGGAAAGGATCTTTGGATGCGGTTCCACAAGACCAAGAAGAGCTTGTCAAACAGAGTGCGATTGTTGTGAGTTTTCGTTTCCCTCATCATGAAGACGAGGACTTCAGACACGACATAGTCGGGGGAAGATCTGTCATTGATCTCCGCGCGTTCCAAAAGATTAGCATAACCGTGGGCTTTTGCGCGTTGGATTTGCTCGACGGTGCGCGCACGTCGGGTCTGAACGTGGCCTGAAAGGGTTTTCTTGCGGAGCGGCGGCAACTCGTCGAACTCAGTCATTACTAGATCTTCAATACCTTTAGTTGAATGAGTTCACTGTGACGCAATCTGTTGCCGATCTCCATCGCATATTTCAAAATTGGAAAAATCTGCAGCTACAATATTTCGAATGCAGGTCTGCTTACATCCAACATAAGCAGCCATACTGTATCTGCAGCGAAGGTCCGGAATCCGCCCTTCCTGCAAAAGGTCTTCTCAACTGCGAAAGAGACTGTGCGCCCGCAGCGAATGGCAGCAGAGTCCGCAGACCGACGTTCCAGCAGATAAAATGCTGCACTGCGCATGAATGTCAGCAAAGTGAAAGCTGCATCGCGGCGAATGGAGCCTTAGTCAATGGCCGGTTAGGGCCGTTCGCGTCGGAGGTGCGCCCCTTGACGCCAAAGGCGGGAAGCCGTCGTTCGCTGCAGATGCAAATTCACCCTTACCATTCACTCGGAGCGGACATTCGTTTGTTGCCACTTAATTTGGCGATTTTTGCTTGAAAGCAACGTCGATCGTGTCAGATAGAAACGGAGCAGGCGCAGCGCCTTCCAAGGGCGATTAAAGGTAATGGGTGCCAATGTCGGTGTGGTAGGAATACTCCTGATAGCATCGGAGCATGCCCACCCCTCGGGCATTTAGCGCAAAGACGGAGACAACTATGCTGGCTGAGAAACGTTGACCCCGGCTGCTTTGTGCTGCCACCGGTGCGCAGGAGCACGGCAACACGCGCCCACTTATGCAAATGAGCATATGCAATTTTGTTGGTTTCAGAACCATGATGCGGCGCGGTCGCGACTATTGGCAACCAAGGCATCGGCAAGGTCGGTAAGAAAGAACAACTAAAATCCGGACCGTTCCCTAAAGGCGAGTCTGCACAGAAAAGAACACCGAGCCGTTCGTTAGTTGGTGGCGCAAGAAAGACCAGACTTTCCCTATTTATCTGGGTCAGGTGCAAAAATAGAGCGCGGATAGTCGGTGGTGCCGCTTGTTCGACTGCGTTGACTGGAAGAAGAAAACCTCGAGCGCCACCTACTGCCTGGCGTGTTTTCTCAAACCCTTCAAAGTCGAACCAGCGAGTTGGAATCCTATTACGAATGGCGGCCACCGCGAGATTGCGGATCGCTTCGCATGTCTTGAGCAGATCCAGCCAGTACCGAGCAATCCGAATTTCCAACTCTGATACCAGCTGCTTTTGCCGATAATTCACTCTTCGGCGTGCCGACTTAAGGGCGCGGGTGGCTATGTCGTCGTTTGCCAAGTCCTCCTCCGCCCGACGAAGTGCATGAAACCATTCCGGCTCAGACAACGTCTCTTCGGAATCAAGTGACCAACCATGTCCATCGTGCCATTCCCCGGCGGGCTCTACATCGGAGGCCTGCGGCCGAGGTGCGATGTCCTGCCCACTACCTCGTTTAACCTCCTCGCCATCTACAGCGCCGATCACAGAAAAGACTTCTTCGGAGGGATTCTTTAATTCGGCATCCAATTCCCGGACTAGCTGATTGTAGAACTTAGCTGGATCACGAGCGAGTTGCGGAACAACATTGACCCAACGCCCCGGAAGCCATAATTGGCCAACACGACCAACCCACTCGTCGAGCAGAGCGGGCAAGCCACCGACATGGTCACTGTCGCCGTGTGTACAAATAACTATATCTAACAGGCTGCTGAAAAAGTCTGGCTTGAAGGACGTTGTTCCTGCCGCCACGATTTGAGGGCGGGGTTCTCTGCGGCACCGGCGGCAGACGCCACCTCCGGTTTGCCTTGTTCAGCAGGCCGCCAAG
>Ga0208018_100410_pt1 | contig 11584 bp, 10 predicted proteins | sample 31_taG_FD_184105 | JGI IMG/M metagenome (GOLD analysis project Ga0208018, IMG submission 184105) | Marine viral communities from the Gulf of Mexico - 31_GoM_OMZ_CsCl metaG (SPAdes) (version 2) | ecosystem: Environmental > Aquatic > Marine > Oceanic | place: Gulf of Mexico | collected 2015-07-12 | reverse complement strand
GCGGACATGGCGGCGGCGCTGCCCACTTCGGCCTGACAGCCCGCTTCCGCCCCCGAGATCGACGCGTTGAATTTGACCAGCCCGCCGATCGCCGCAGCGGTGAGCAGGAAATCCTCGATATGCGCCTCCGACGCGCCGGGGACGTGATCCAGATAATAGCGCAAGGTCGCGGGCATCACACCCGCCGCGCCGTTGGTGGGCGCGGTGACGACTTGCCCACCGGCGGCATTTTCCTCGTTCACCGCCATAGCGTAAACGCTCATCCAGTCGTTGATCGTGTGGGGCGCGCGCTGGTTCTGGCCGCGTTCTTGCTGCAGCGCATCATGGATCGCTTTGGCGCGGCGTTTGACATTCAACCCGCCGGGCAGGATGCCATCGGTTTCGAGCCCGCGGTTGATGCAGTCGTTCATCACCTGCCACAGCCGCTTGGTGCCGTCGCGCAGCTGCGCCGCCCCGCCGCGCGATTCCTCGTTGGCGCGTTTCATCTGGGCGATGCTCTTGCCGGACTCTGCCGCCATTTGCAGCATCTCGGTTGCGGATTTGAACGGGAAGGGCACCGGCGCGCCTTCGTCCGTGTCCTTGCCCGCCGCCAGTTCGGCTTCGGTCATCACGAAACCGCCGCCGATGGAATAATAGGTCTCGCGCAAGCTAACGTCGCCTTGGGCGTCGGTGGCCATCAGCATCATCCCGTTGGCGTGGCCGTCGAGCTTGGTGTCATAGTCAAAGATCATATCGGACTTGGGCGCGAAACTCAGCGTGCCAAACTCGGGCAGGGTGATCGTCTGCGTGCGGTTGATCTCGGCCAGTACCTCTTCGGCGCGGTCATTGTCGTAGTCTTGCGGCGTGAACCCCGCGAGGCCAAGGATCGTGGCGCGGTCCGTGGCGTGCCCCACACCGGTAAAGGCCAGACTGCCATGCAGCGATGCGCGCAGGCCCGCGAATTTGAACGGAGAGGCGCGCATCAGGTCCAGAAACCGTGCCGCCGCCACCATCGGCCCCATCGTGTGCGAGGAGGACGGGCCGATGCCCACTTTGAACATATCGAAGACAGAGAGAAACATCAGGTGGCACTTCCTATGGGTGGGGTGGCAAGGCGGGGCGCGGTAAACGGCGTGGGCCCCAGCCCTTCGGCGGTTTGCGTGGCCGCCGTGCAGGGGAGCGTTTCGACCCTTGCGCAAAGCGCGTGCAGATGCGGGGTGGCGCGCAGATCGAACCAGCCGCGATCACGGTTGCGCGGATACAGCGCACACCAGCGCAACAGCGGGGCGAGGTAAAGCGCAAACGCGAGGGGCAGCGTATCCGCCGCGGCCCGGTCCTCCAGTCTGCGAAGGTGGGTCTGCAACGCTTGGGTTACGGTTGTGTGCAGCGCGTCTTGGGCGGCGTCGTCGTCGCCCACGTATTTTTCAGGATAAAACAGCATACGCAGGGCAGGGTGCACCGTATTGGTAACGAAAAACAACCACTTGAGGAAATCCGCCCGTGTGGCATCCGTCGCGGCAGGGGCCAGCCCCCCGTGCCGGTCCGCCAGCCACAGCAGGATTGCGCCGGTTTCAAACATCGGCCCGTCCGGCGTCTGCAACGCGGGGATCAGCCCGTGCGGGTTTAGCGCCCGATAGGCGGGGGCAGACTGCCCCTGCGCCGCGCGATCGACCAGACAGGTGTCATAGGCCACGCCCTGCGCCTCGAGCGCGAGGCGGATGATCAGGGAGGCATTGTCGGGGGCGTAGTGCAGCGTGTAATCGGTCATAGGCCGGTGGTATCCCATTGCGCCGGAGGCGGGCGATTGAAAACGACCGATCTGCGCGGTTTGCGGTACTCTATCCAGATTATCGGCGCGTAACACCCCCGTGGCGCCGTGGCGCAGACCATGTGTCACCGCCCGCAGGCCACGCGACGCGACGACAATGCGGTTTTGAGGGTCGCGCGCCGGCGCGGCTGCGTCTATAAGGACGTCGATTAACGAGGAGTCGCTGCCATGACCGGAGAATTGTCACCCATCGATAAGGCCAAATTTGTCGCCGCCAAACGCGCTGCACAATTTGTAGAAGACGGAATGCGCGTCGGATTGGGCACCGGCTCTACCGCCGCGTGGCTGGTGCGCTGTTTGGGCGAAATGGTGCGCGACGACGGCTTGCGGATCAAGGGCGTGCCCACGTCGACCCGTACCGCGCAGCTGGCGCGCGAAGTGGGGATCGAGGTGATCAGCCTGGATGAAGCCAAGTGGCTGGACCTGACCATCGACGGCGCGGACGAGTTCGACGGAGAGCTGAACCTGATCAAGGGCGGCGGCGGTGCCTTGCTGCAAGAAAAGATCGTGGCCACCGCCTCCGATCAAATGGTCGTGATTGCCGACATCGGTAAAGAGGTCGAAACACTGGGCGCATTTCCCCTTCCGGTAGAGGTTATTCCCTTTGGCTGGCAGACCACACAAGCGCTTGTCGAAGAGACTTTGGTGTCGATGGACGTGCTGGGGCGCAATTCCACGCTGCGTATGAACGGCGACATCCCCTTCGTGACGGACGAGGGGAACTACATCCTTGACCTGCATCTCAAGCGGATCGGCAACACCCGCCAGATGGCCTTGGTCATGAACCAGATGCCGGGCGTAGTTGAAAACGGGCTATTCATTGATATCTGTGATGCCGTGGTGATCGGCTATGGCGATGGCCGCGTCGAAGTGCGCGACATCAACGAAGGCACTGTTGATCGCGATAAGATGGAGTTTGTCGAGACGGATAACCTGTTCTCCGACCTGAGCGATTAACAAAGAAAGGCCCCGGCCCAGATGAGCGATTTTGATTACGACCTTTTTGTCATTGGTGGCGGTTCCGGCGGCGTGCGCGCCGCGCGTGTTGCGGCGGGCGAATACGGGGCCAAAGTCGCCCTCGCCGAAGAGGACCGCTATGGCGGGACATGCGTGATCCGGGGCTGCGTGCCGAAAAAGCTGATGGTTTTTGCCTCGGGTTATGCCGAGCTGGTGGACGAGGCGCAGTGCTTTGGCTGGGACATCAAGCCGGGCACCTTTGACTGGCACGCGTTCAAGACCCGTTTGAATACTGAACTGGACCGGCTGGAAGGCGTCTATCGCAAGCTCTTGGCAAATTCGGACGTCGATACCTATGACCAGCGCGCCACGATCAAGGACGCGCATACGGTGCAGCTGGCGAATGGCGAAACCCGCACGGCCAAACACATCTTGCTGGCCACCGGCGGCCGTCCGGTACGCCCTGATGTGCCGAACGCCCAGCTTGGGATTGTGTCGGACGATATCTTCCATCTCGAAAGCCTGCCCAAGTCGATCCTGATTGTGGGTGGCGGCTATATCGGATGTGAATTCGCCTGTATCCTGAATGGCTTGGGCGTCGAAGTGACGATGTACAACCGCGCGGCGCAGATCCTGCGCGGTTTTGATGACGAGGCCCGCGGACTGATCGCTGAATCGATGACAAATGCAGGCGTCGATATCCACTGCGGCACCAGCATCGTTGAAATGGCGTTGGAATCCGAACACGAGGCGGGCACCATGCCCAGCAACTCTGACGCGGCGATGGGGGCCACGGCTGAACAATCGAACGAGCTGAACAATTGCGACGCGCGCGCGGGCACGCAGGGGCCGATCTGGGTCAAAGCCTCCAACGGGGCCGAGAAGGTCTTTGACATGGTGCTGTTCGCCACAGGGCGCGCACCGAATACCGATGGCATGGGGCTGGAAGAGGTCGGCGTGTCGCTGGGCCGGCGTCAAGAGGTCGAAGTCGACGAATACAGCCAGTCGGGCGTCCCGTCGATCTATGCCATCGGCGATGTCACCGACCGCGTGAACCTGACACCTGTCGCGATCCGCGAAGGCATGGCCTTTGTGCAAACCGTCTTTGGCGGCAACCCGACGCCCGTGGATCACGACCTGATCCCGTCGGCCGTGTTCACACAGCCCGAATTCGGCACCGTCGGCCTGACTGAAGAGCAAGCGGCAGAGCAGGAACCAGTCGAGATTTACTCGGCGTCGTTCCGGCCCATGCAAACGGCCTTTGCCGAAAAGAACAAACGTGTGATGATGAAGCTGATCGTCAGCAAGGAAACACGCGTCGTTCTGGGGTGCCACATCGTCGCACCAAACGCGGGCGAGCTGATCCAGCTGGTGGGCATTGCCGTGAAGGCGGGGCTGACAAAAGAGCAATTCGACGCGACCTGCGCCGTGCACCCGACCATGTCCGAAGAGCTGGTCACCATGCGCAGTCCGACACGCACTGCTTGAAGTTCGGGCGAATATGCCCAACTCTGCACAAGATAAAACCGCGTAGGCGGTTGGGATAGGGTCGCTGTAGCGGCCATACATAGGGAAGAATTAATGGCTGGAAATACAGGCGGTCCTTGGGGCGGCGGAGGAAACTCAGGCGGTGGGAACAATGGTGGCGACCGCAACCGGCCCGGAGGGCAGCGGCCCACCGGTGGTGGCGGGCGCGGTCCGGGTGGTGACAAAGGTCAGATGCCCGAGATCGACGATCTGGTGAAAAAGGGTCAGGAACAGCTGCGCGTGCTCATGGGCGGCAAAGGCGGCACTCGTAATTCCGGCGGCTCTGGCGGGAATATGGGCGGCGCAGGCCCCAAGTTCACCCGCGGCACAGTGGGTCTGGGTCTGGTGGCGGCCGCTGTCGTCTGGGGGATGGCAAGCTTTTATACCGTGCGCCCCGAACAGCAGTCGATCGAACTTTTCCTTGGCGAATTTTCTGGCATCGGGACAGAGGGTCTGAACTTTGCCCCTTGGCCTTTTGTCACAGCCGAAGTCTTTGACGTAACCACCAACCGCGCCGAAACCATTGGCGCAGGACGCGGTGGCGACGACAACGAAGGGCTGATGCTGACCACGGATGAAAACATCGTCGACATCGACTTTCAGGTCGTCTGGAACGTGAAGAACGCCGAGAACTTCAAGTTCTCGCTGCGGGATCCGCAAATGGCGGTGCGTGCGATTTCTGAATCCGCCATGCGCGAGATCATCGCCCAGTCCGAGCTGGCACCGATCCTCAACCGTGACCGTGCCACCATCGAAGCCTCCGCGCGCGAGCTGATCCAGACCACGCTTGATAACCGCGAGACCGGGATCAACATCATCCGCGTCAACTTCAACAAGGTGGATCCGCCCAGCCAGACGGTCACCGTGACGGATGCAAACGGCAACACGACGCAGGAATCCGTCATCGACGCCTTCCGCGACGTGCAAGCTGCCGAACAGGAACGCGATCGGGTGGAACGTCAGGCTGACGCTTATGCCAACCGCCGCACCGCCGAAGCCCGTGGTGAATCCGCCCGTCTGCTGGAAGCCGCCGAAGGGTACCGCGCACGTGTGGTCAACGACGCCGTGGGTGAGGCAAGCCGCTTTGAAGCGGTATTGCAGGAATATGCAGCAGCACCCGATGTGACCCGTCGTCGTCTGTACATCGAAACCATGGAGAAAGTACTGGGAGACGTGGACAAGATCATTCTTGAAAACGGCTCTGACGGAACCGGGCAGGGGGTCGTGCCTTACCTGCCGCTCAATGAACTCCGCAACTCCAACCGAGGATCGAACTGATGCGTAAACTCAATATCCTCATCCCCGTGGTTGTGATCGCAGCCGTTGTCGCCCTGTCGTCGATTTTTATCGTGGACGAACGTGAACGCGCGCTGGTGCTGCGTTTCGGCCAGATCAAACAGGTGCGTGAAGACGCGGGCATCGGGTTCAAAATCCCGCTGCTGGATGAAGTCGTCCGCTACGACGACCGTATCCTGTCGCTTGAAACGCCGATGATCGAGGTCACCCCCGCCGATGACCGTCGCCTTGAAGTGGATGCCTTTGTGCTGTACCGCATCAATAGCGTGCGCCAGTTCCGTCAGGCCCTTGGCACCGACGGTGGCCGTCAGGCTGAAATCCAGTTGAACGGTATTCTTGACGGTCAGATCCGTGCGGTTCTGGGCTCGCAGGGGGTGACCTCCAACACCATTCTGTCGCCCGAACGCTCTGCACTGATGGACCAGATCCGCGAACGTTCTGACGCGCGTGCGCAGGCGCTTGGTCTGGATGTGGTCGATGTGCGTTTGCGCCAGACCAACCTTCCAGAGCAGAACTTTGACGCGACCCTGCAGCGGATGATCGCTGAACGTGACCGCGAAGCGACCGATGAACGCGCCCGTGGCCGCGAGGCGGCGCAACGTGTCACCGCCCTTGCGGATCGTACCTACGAGGAAATCCTCTCGGAAGCCCGTCGTGACGCCCGTATCACCGAAGGTGAGGCCGACGCCGAGCGGAACAAGATCTTTGCGCAAGCCTATTCCAAGGATGCGGAGTTCTTTGAATTCTACCGCTCGCTCAGCGCTTACGAGCAAGCGTTGAAGGGCGAGAATTCTACCATGGTGATGTCGCCCGACAGCGAGTTCTTTAACTATCTCAAGTCGGACGAAGGCAGCCGCAGCCAACGCGCGACCACCACCGGGACTGGCAACTAATCCTATCCACGGTGCACTTTCAAACAGGGGCTGGCAGAAATGCCGGCCCCTGTTTCGTTTGGGGCATGACCACGGGATCAACGGGATGATGGGCGGCAATTTCGCATAGAAACCGAGGGTCGCGTTGACATGCGCGTGAGGATGACCATCTTTCACCTTGCAGCAGTGGGTTTGCAGATGCACTCTGCCAAGGACACACAAACGGGGTGTATCGCCCCTTATAAAACCGGAGTTGACGAATGCAGCCAAAGGCCGTTTCCCTGTCGCGTACCGACGCAATATCGCCCCAGATCAAATGGTTGATGATGGGTATGCTGGCGCTGGCTTTTGTCCTGATGCAGGCCGTGGTCGCACTGGCCAAACCCGAAAGCCTTGCGCCGCTTGCGGAAAAGATCAGCCCGTCGGTCGTGAATATCACCACCTCCACCACCGTAGAAGGGCGCACCGGCCCCCGTGGCATCGTGCCCGAAGGCTCCCCCTTCGAGGATTTCTTCAAGGAATTCCGTGACCGCAACAATGGCGGTGAAGCCCCCGCGCCACGCAAATCATCGGCGCTTGGGTCGGGGTTTGTTATCTCTGAAGACGGGTTCGTCGTGACCAACAACCACGTGATCGAAGGCGCGGACGAGATTACCATCGAATTTTTCACCGGTCTTGAACTGAAGGCCGAAGTCATCGGCACCGACCCCAACACCGATATTGCTCTACTCAAGGTCGAAGCGCCAAGCGCGCTGCCGTTCGTCAGCTTTGGCGACAGCAATGCCGCCCGCGTTGGTGACTGGGTGCTGGCCATGGGGAACCCGCTGGGGCAGGGGTTTTCCGTCTCGGCCGGTATCGTCTCGGCGCGCAACCGTGCTTTGTCGGGCACCTATGATGACTATATCCAGACGGACGCTGCCATTAACCGCGGCAACTCCGGCGGGCCGTTGTTCAATATGGACGGCGAAGTCATTGGCGTGAACACCGCGATCCTGTCGCCCAACGGCGGCTCCATCGGGATCGGTTTCTCGATGGCGTCGAATGTTGTGACGCGTGTTGTGAACCAGCTTAAGGAATTCGGCGAAACCCGTCGCGGCTGGTTGGGTGTGCGTATTCAGGACGTTACTCAGGATGTGGCCGACGCGATGGGGCTTGCCAAAGCGTCCGGCGCGTTGATCACCGATGTACCGGACGGCCCTGCCAAGGATGCGGGCCTGAAAACCGGTGATGTGATCCTCAGCTTTGCAGGGGTCGAGGTTGAAGACACCCGCGGTCTGGTCCGTCAGGTGGGTAATAGCACCGTCGGGGCCTCGGTCCGCGTGACTGTCCTGCGCGAGGGGAAATCCCAGACGCTCAAGGTCAAGCTGGGCCGCCGCGAAGATGCCGAAGGGGCAGGGGCGTCTGCGTCTGAGCCAGAGGATGAGGCAGAGCCCGAAGCGCCTGCGTCAAAGTCGGTGCTTGGTCTGACAATCACGCCGCTGACGGATGATCTGCGTACCGAGCTTGGGGCGGATGATTCAGTCGAGGGTCTGGCCGTGACCGAGGTGGACGAGATGTCGGAAGCCTTCGAGAAAGGCCTGCGTGTCGGGGACATCATCACCGAGGCGGGCCAACAGCCGATCCTGTCCATCACCGATCTGGAGGACCGGATCACCGAGGCCAAAGACGGCGGCCGCAAGTCGTTGTTGCTGTTGGTGCGCCGCGCAGGTGACCCGCGCTTTGTGGCCTTGGGTCTGGGCGACTAAACCCGCCCCACATCGCTGGAAAAACACTGCCCCCGTCGGTCCCCGTACCGGCGGGGGTTTTGCGTGGGGCGCGTCTGCACGCTGCCGGTTGTTTCGCATATCGAAAGCCGATAGGATTTACGTCAAATGAAGGACAGCCCCATGCACGACACATCCACGACGGCCATTCGCAGCGATCGGCTGTCTGCGCTGCGCACCCAAATGCTGGCAGAGGCGGAGATTACCAGCGTGCAGAACCAGTCGCTGATCCAAAGCCGCCGCGAACAGATTTGCGAGGCGGCCTTGTCGCTGTTTCTTGAGAAAGGCTTTGCCGCCACCACGATCCGCGACATCTGTGCGCGCTCGGGCGTCAATCAGGCCAGCATCTATGATTATATCGCGAATAAGAACGACATCCTGCGCCGCCTGCTGAACCAGCTGTGGTTCCGCGAGGACGTGTCGACGCTGCCGATCATCCTGCTGGATGAAAACCTGTCACTTGAGGACGCGTTCGAGAAATACTTCCGCGAAAGCTGGTCGATGAAACGGGATGGCACGCTGCTGGCCTATCGGTGCGTGCCGCATATGCAGGCCGAAGACCGCCGCGCCCTGCACGCGCGCGAGTTTGCGGTGATGAAGGATCTGGCCGACCAGCTTGCCCCGCGTCTGGGGATGCATAGCGACGATCAACGGCTTGATATCGTTGCCAATCTGATGGTGTTCCTGTCAGCCTTCGGCCCGATGCGCGACTGGCTGATCCGTGATATCCCGGACGAGGTGATCCTGCGCACGATCTCGGCCGGTGCGGCGGCGATGGTCAGATCGCTTGCGGATCAGGCGCAGACCTAAAGCTTGCGGGCGCGAATGACCGTGTGGTGGCTGACCAGCTCGTAGCCCATCTCGGCGGCGACACGATCCAGCAGCGTCGCGATCTCGGTCCCTGGAATTTCCACCAGATCCCCACTGTCGACATCGACCAGATGGTCGTGGTCCGTGTGGGGCATCATCTCGTAGCGGGCAGGGGCATCATCCAGCACCAGTTTGCGCACCAGCCCCGCGTTTTCAAGCACTGACATCGTGCGATAGACCGTGGCGACTGACACAGTGTCATCCAACCTGCGCGCCTTTTCATACAGGTCTTCCACATTGGGGTGATCGTCGGTTTCCGACAGCAGCGACACGATGGTTGTGCGCTGTGGTGTGACCCGCAGGCCCGCTTCACGCAGCAATTGCTTGTAATCAGCGCTGTGGGTCAAACCGATGTCCTTTCTCGTCTGCCTTCTTGTTACGCAAGATTCATCTTGCCCGCAAGTTTATGCGACCTATTCTTATTTGCATGTTTGACATATGCGACTAATTCGCATTTACATCTAGCGAACGCATTGGTCCTTGGAGGAACAGAATGAGAAAGAATGTGCTGGCGTCGGTTTTTGCTCCGGTTCTTGGTGTTGCGGCGATGGCGGGCGTGCCTGCGGTTGCGGCTGATTTCAAAGTCGTCACGACCTTTACGGTTCTTGCCGATATGGCGCAGCAGGTGGGCGGCGATGCGGCAGAGGTGGTATCGATCACCAAGCCCGGTGCCGAAATCCACGGCTATGAACCCACCCCGCGCGATATCGTGGGCGCGGTGGATGCCGATCTGATCCTGTGGAACGGCATGAACCTGGAGCTGTGGTTCGAGCAGTTCATCTCGAACCTCGGGGATATTCCGTCGGCCACGCTGACCGACGGGGTGGAGCCGATTTCGATCGGGGAGGGGGAGTATGAGGGCAAGCCGAACCCCCACGCCTGGATGGGGCTGGATAACGCGCTGATCTACGTCGACAACATCGCGGCAGCTTTTGCCGAACACGACCCTGACAATGCGGCGACCTATGCCGCCAATGCTGAAGGCTACAAACAGGAAATCCGCGATACGATCACGCCCCTGCGGGACCGCATTGCGCAAATCCCCGAAGACCAGCGTTGGCTGGTGACCTGTGAAGGCGCGTTCAGCTATCTCGCGCGGGATTTCGGTATGAAAGAGCTGTACCTCTGGCCGATGAACGCCGACCAGACCGGCACGCCGCAGCAGGTGCGCAAAGTCATCGATTCCGTCCGCGACAATGATATTCCGGTCGTTTTCTGTGAAAGCACGGTGAATACCTCGCCTGCAAAGCAGGTCGCGCGGGAAACCGGCGCTGCCTATGGTGGTGTGCTTTATGTCGATAGCCTCAGCACCGCCGAGGGGCCCGTGCCAAGCTATCTGGACTTGCTGCGCGTCACCTCGCAGACTGTCGCGGACGGGCTGGATGCAGGCCTGAAGTAAATGGATACCGCTATGCACCCCGCCCCCACGACGCCCCCAGATGCCAGGCTTGCGCCCGACGCGATCGGCATCAAGGCCACCGATGTGACCGTGACCTATCGCAACGGCCACACCGCGCTTTATGATGCCAGCTTCGAGATCCCGCGCGGTACGATCACGGCGCTGGTCGGGGTGAACGGGGCGGGGAAGTCCACGCTGTTCAAGGCGATCATGGGCTTTGTGCCCGCGGCGCAGGGGCAGATCACCCTGCTGGGCAAGACCGTCAAACAGGCGTTGCGAGAAAACCTTGTGGCCTATGTCCCGCAGTCCGAAGAGGTCGATTGGGCCTTTCCGGTGCTGGTGCAGGATGTGGTAATGATGGGGCGCTATGGGCATATGGGGTTTCTGCGCCGTCCCAAAGCCGCCGATCATGCGGCGGTGGACGATGCCCTGCGCCGCGTCAATATGACCGATTTCCGCCACCGCCAGATCGGAGAGCTGTCCGGCGGGCAGCGCAAACGGGTCTTTCTGGCGCGTGCCTTGGCGCAGAACGGGCAGGTGATCCTGCTGGACGAACCCTTTACCGGCGTAGATGTAAAGACCGAGGACCAGATCATCGACCTGCTGCGCGAGTTGCGCGACGAAGGGCGGGTGATGCTGGTGTCGACGCATAACCTGGGCTCTGTCCCGGAATTCTGTGACCGGACCGTCTTGGTCAAGGGCACGGTGCTGGCCTATGGGCCGACGGAAACAGTCTTTACCCATGACAATCTGGAAACGGCTTTTGGCGGGGTGCTGCGGCACTTTACCCTTGGGGGGCAAGACCTGCACGATGATGACGACGGGCGCGAGCTGCGGATCATCACCGACGACGAACGCCCCTTCGTGCATTACGGCGAACGCATCGATACCTCCGAGGACGACACATGATCGAACTGCTGCTAGAGCCATTCAGCTATGACTATATGTTCAACGCCATGTGGGTGTCAGCGATGGTGGGGGCGGTTTGCGCCTTTCTGTCGTGCTATCTGATGCTCAAGGGCTGGTCGCTGATCGGCGACGCCCTTAGCCATTCTGTCGTGCCCGGTGTGGCGGGGGCCTATATGCTGGGGCT
>Ga0208018_100409_pt1 | contig 11613 bp, 2 predicted proteins | sample 31_taG_FD_184105 | JGI IMG/M metagenome (GOLD analysis project Ga0208018, IMG submission 184105) | Marine viral communities from the Gulf of Mexico - 31_GoM_OMZ_CsCl metaG (SPAdes) (version 2) | ecosystem: Environmental > Aquatic > Marine > Oceanic | place: Gulf of Mexico | collected 2015-07-12 | reverse complement strand
AACCTGTGCATAATTACGTACCGAATAGTTCTCGAAACTAGCACTCCACAATGGGTTTACTCCCATCTCATAGTACTTGTCATCATAAACCTCAACCGTTGACGAATTGACAACTAATGGTGAACCCGAACTACCATTTACACGATCACTAAATCGATCTACTGACCCGTAAACAGTCGTGATGAAACATAGAATAAAGAATGTAAGTAACGCTAACCTCGCGTTAATTCGGTTTAGTTGTACTGTCATGGCGTAAAAGAAGCATTCGTAATCTAAAGTTATAAAGCAAACTTAAATAAAAATAAATAAAAAACAAATGAAATACATCAATAGAAAAAATACAACTATCTATTATCTACTATTCTAGATGAAAAAAGCCATGTTGCAGGTACTCTACATCTGGATTGTTTTTACTTGTTAATACAATACGGTAAAAATATACACCTCCTGCTACCTCAGTGTCATTAACACTTCCATTCCAACCTTCAAGAATATCATCCGAGGTAAAAAGCACATTCCCCCATCGATTGTAAATTTCAATGCGATAAGATTCGATATCCATGGATGCTGATATCGCAACAAATTCATCATTGACACCATCATTATTTGGGGTAAACACATTCGGTAATTGCACACTCGGAGAAGCATCACAATCATCATCCACACAAACCAATGAAATGTTATCCAAGTAGGCAAAACAACCATAATTATCTGCGCCAAGTGTTATTAATTCCATTTGGTAGTCAGATGTATTTTCAATCATCATTCCAAAACAAATGTATTGGTAATTGGAATCAGCAATAAATTCATGTGTAAACTCCTGCCAATCTTCATTGTAAAATTGTTCCTCCTGTCTAAAGTAAGGCTGCTTATTACAGACTTCATCATGAATAAGTGCAAAAGGCTTTGTGGAAAGTGAAAACCCATAATGATTAAAGGAATATCGCGCTTTATTGTTATACCCTTCACCTTGGGAAAGCGAATATGTTACTCTATACTTTTTTCCAATTTTGAGCTTAGTTATTAATTTTGTGTCAATATATTCGTACTTAAATACCGTGCAATACATCCCCATACAAGCAGTCCCAATCGGGTATTCATAACCATAACCTGTATTAGGCAAATAAGTTGCAGTTCCAACATGACCACATAAAGTATAAAAATCGGGGGTTTGGTATGGAGTTGGAGTTTGTGTCCCAGCACTCCATCCTTCAGCTAAATAATATTGACTTATATCATCATTACACGCTGAATAGGTTTCAAAATTTCCGTTTTGGATTAGATTTTCTGCCTCTTGACAAAAAGTGAATTTGCATGTAAAATAAATGACCAAGAATGGAAGAACACGAATCATAACTTTCATAAAGCACTATAAATAAATGTACTTATTGTTTCAAAGTAACAAAAATAACCATCCTTCGGACTAAACCAAAATTTAAAATGACTGTGGATAGCTAATATTATACATTCGTCAATAAACTAGTTTAGCTTTTGGACGTTGGCTTGGAAAGATTGTGAAAACACTCCGCAGCAGTAAAACTGACTGCGAAACAACTGCTCTGCATAATTCGGAGCATAACTGATTCAAAACAAAACTAATTCCAATAATATCTCAAATGATTCGAAGCTGATCTAAAGATTTCCATCTTCCAAGTCTTGGATCGTACTGACGGAATTCAGTGGTATAGGAGTTTCCATTCCCAGATACCTCATTATCTAATTCCATTCCGTTATAACCATAACGGTAGTTTCCGCTATTGGTTTGTCTATCTGGCATAGCCATACCAAATGGATAGTAATCCGCCGTGGATACAACTACTGCTTCGAAGATTGATATCCCACTTCCAATGTTTGCCACCACCTTACGATCTGTAATCACCGCTTCAACATTTCCTAAGTAGTTGGTCATTTCATAATAACTCAATCCTACTTCATGGCTTAACTCCTCGATTTCTTCCCATGGTGTTGGAGTTGATCCATCGTCAAAGATCACGGTTGCTGGTGTGCGCATTCCTACTCGCGATGATCCGTAAAGGTGTTGTTCGAGTAAAGTAACTTTATTGATGTTCTCCTCCACTTTGTACACAGCCATCACTTGCCCATTTGCATCATACGCATAATAGGTTGTTTTTACCGTTGATCCATCATCGTCTCGTTTGATGATGCGTTGTCCGAATGGATTGTATTTGAAGGTGATGACCTGCGTTCCGTCGATCGTGATTTTCGCTAGCTTCTTATCTCCTGTTCGCCATTCTAATACATGACCTTCTTGCTCATCTACAATAAGTTGACCTAATCTATCGTATTGATAGTTGTCTGTTCCTTGACCTGCTCTGATGTCTCCAGCAAGGGAATAGGATGCATGTCCATCATCAGCTCCAATATCTTCAACATAACTCAAGCGGTTGTTCCATGTTTTGTTCGCCGCAAACTCTTCTGGGCTTAATTGTTCATCGTAGTTATAGTTGAAACGGTCCATCTCATAGTTTGCCGCATCATGACCGTGACGAACTAATTCTGTGATATTTCCATTACGGTCATATTTATAACTATTGAAATAAGCCTGTGTTGGACTGACATTATCCCACGTATAAGGTAATTGCGTGTCATATTCATAGGCTCGCATTTGCTTCAAGCGATTCAACTGATCATATTGGAAGGTTTTTCCAAGTACTTCCATATCAACTATGGAAGTTACTAAGCTTCTAATATTACCATTGTATAAATCTCTTGCTTCTGTGTCAAACACACTCGATCCGTAGTCAATCTCGAGTATTGACCCATTAATGGCATTGTAGTCTTTTTGATAATACCCAAGTGTATATGCCGTAACATCTCGCGCAAATAGATTGTGAACTTGGTTGTTATCTGTAAGATAACCATTCGTTCCATCCTTTCCTGCATCACGTGCTTCTCCCAAAGTAGAAGCGTTCATTCCTTTCATCCATCCATTGATGGTATAGAAATAATCTTGTCCTTGTACCTGGTATTCGCCATATTCTACACGAGACAATGGTCCATAGTCGTAATAACGGTAGTGTACTTGACGGTCTTTGTGCACATCATCTACACTAACATACGTTTCTGTCAAACGGTTCAAGGCATCGTACTCGTACTCATGAATGAGTTGATCTGCATCCCCACGCTCAAAGGTCACTTTCTTCACATTTCCACTAATGAGCTCAAACTCATACTCCGTGGATTTCATATCCTGATCCACTGGTTTTAATGATGGTACATCTTGTACCTGTTCAATCACATTTCCATGAATGTCATATGAATAATGAACAGCTGATTCATACCCAAACCAATTTTGTGGCGTCGGTAATGTCGCATAATACAAAACCGATGCAACCCGCAAACGAAGGTTCTTTTGTGATCCTGATTTAAACTTTGTGTGAATCGACACATCCACTACACGATCATAATATGTGCGTGTTACCTCTGTGCGTGTCCCTGAGTAAATCCAGTTCTTAATACCTTGACCTAAGTTGTCTGATTTTAAGACTAACTCTGATGGAGCACTCACTCCACTCACTTGACCAACTTCAATCGGACGACCTGGTGTATCGTAAATAATATAACTGTACTTCCCTTCACCTAATTGAACAGGATTTTGTGATACTGCTATACGTCCATAACGATCATACCAAAATTTCGTCTCTCCATCTTGATCTGGGTTGGTTGTAGACACCAATTGATTGTATGAATTATATACATACTCTGTACGATATACATGACTATGATCATCCGCTGTTGTAGGAGTCCCTTCATCGTTTATTGGAAATACACCCACTTGGGTTGTATAAGGGGATGTTGCATTGTTACGCGCTTGATTCATCGCTTGATGATTATCTTGATCCAAGGCTACTCCTTTTGGTGCAACTGTTTTTACAAGATTTCCAGCTTGGTCATAGTAAAACAAGGTAAACTGATAATCGCGGAATGGTCCTGTCAAAGCCATATCCTCTGTTGCAAAAGCCTCTGAACATTTTGCATTGTATTCGGCCACAAACTCATCGTGCTCAGCATCAATTTCTGCTTGATACAATTCCATAGCAAGTGTATACATGTTGCTGAGTTCTGGCTCATAACACTTCTCATCCCAATCAGACCCTCCAAACGGATCATTACAAAGAATCAATCCCGTTGGGTCACAAACGCATTCGTTAATTTCAAAGGTACCTGAGTTACCTGTAAGGATTCCTTTAGTCAGGATTCCACAAGATAAATAATACGCCTCAACCTCAAAGGTATTGTTCCCCGAACATTCTGAAGTCAAAGCGTAGATGTCTCCAAAGTAAAGGATATCATTAAAGTCAAAACCAGGAATTGCTGGTAGATCAAGTGATAAAGAAAGTGTTGAGGTAGAACCCATTTCAAAATCCATTGAAAGTGTTGTTCCTCCTTGTACACTGGATGTAAACAAATTCCCTATGCCTTCATCATATAAGTCACTGCTTGAATAGACAATATTGTTGTTTCCTGCCATCAAGTCTAGGTCTGTTGAATTTGTCAACTGCCCTTTGTAAGAAAGTAATTTCAAGACATCTCGAACATCATCAAACAATGGATTCTCCGTGCAATAAGGATGATCTTCATCAGCCATACAGCTCATAATAAAATCATGGTAATCCTGATAACTCATGTTGAAGTTCAAGGTGTTATTCATGTAGTTTGTAAGGATACTTGAAGCGGTCTGTTCCTCACTAAATGCTGCATAACGACCACGTAAATCAAAATAAATAGCATCAGTAAATCCGAAGTTATCTAATAGAGTACTCAAATGCCCTTGTATCTCTGAACAATCCAAACATGCATCGGAATCTAAACATGCTAATTCCGATGGAACTTCTAAATTGGTAGCTGCTAAAGTGTTGATTTCAGTTTGTGTCCAAGTATGTCCTGTGGTAAGGTCTCCTCCAACAATTGCATTGTCACACTCACAAATTAAGTAATTAGCATCCTCAAGTGAAATACCCGTTTGAGCAGCCAAGGCTACTTCAATGTAATCGTACTCATTGTTTGCAACTGCTACGCGGGCTGCTTGCAATTTATCACACGAACAATCATCCAATGGTGCTGTCAACGATGCAAGCAATACATTCATATTCTCATATGGTGCTGGCTGGGAAATAAGTAATTCCGTACACAACATGTCTTCACTGAAACCAAAATATCCCAAGATATCATCAATCGTCCAACCCGAATGTTGTCCTCCAACCGGATCTGTATATACAAAGCCTGGACCTGGTGTTGATGCTCCTCCTGGATGGTAGGTATCACAACCACTCATGCATAACTGCTTAAAAGCATCCAAAATATTCGTTTCCTGTGTCTCTGTTAATACCACATCATCACATCCGGATAAACGACTCAACCATTCTTGAGCATAATTTGTACATGCAACATCACAACCTTCTTGCATAGCTGCATCTAGTAAATTTTCAGCTGCTGGTTGAGACCCTGGATCTGTAAAGTCCGTAGTACCTGCTCCAAAAACCGCAAAATTATCGCCAATAAATTCATCGATATAAGCCTGACTCGGGAAAATTGGAAACTTCTCTCCATAAGAGCCTGTACCCATGCCAATTTCATCCAATACAGAGGCACAACTCACTGTTCCACACAATGGATTCTGTGCACACGCACTGTTACTTGCTGCATAGGCATCTTGTGCTTGACGATAAAAATCAGCCTTTAAGTCCAAGTACATCTTGCGGTAGTTAATCCAAATTAAATCCAAATAGCATGTCATGTCAAACTTACCGATTTCAGCACGAATCAAATGGCCTTGTATAGTATCCAATGCAGTGGCAAAGGAAGGGTCAACATCTGCCATCATCTGAATTACCGCATAATCCCAAATACTGAAAGTACCTCCATTCAATTGGATATAGCTTTGCATTTTTCCCTTTAAGGAACTTACGTAAGAATACCCAGCTGCTCCACTAGCAAAGAATGGATCAAAATTCGATGTGTTTTCATAACTCGAACCCTGTAATTCATTGCCAAACAATGGTGTGTTTCCACTAGCAAGTAACGAACCACTTACTGGTTTAAAATATCCTGCAGCTTGCGCTTCATAAAATGTGAATGTTGCACGCATTGCGTTATCATAGGCATGAGAAGCATTATTGGAATAACAATATTCAAGTAAACAATATTCTGGATGGTGCACCAACAAAGCATCACTCCAAGAGGCATCAAAGAGTAAAATGAAGTCCTTCATCGATAACGTAGCTGGTGAAACTTGAATACCTGGATTATTAGGGTCTTCTACCGTTATACTTCCAAAGTTATAGGTTGTATAATAAGGCTGACTACCTGGTGCTCCAGGATAAAAAATGGATGCTGGATATGCACAACTATAAACACCAGAATTAACAGAGTACATTGCGTACTGTCCTCCAGGTGTTAAATCGTTCTTCATCATTGCTTCATTCAACTCACATCCCTCAAGACCAGCTGTTGAAAAGTAAATATCTTCCTTACATTCGGCAAAATCCTCTTGGTTATACAAAGAATTAAAGGTTACATCAAGTGGTGTAATACATGTAGCATTTACATTTTCCAAATACAAACACCAGTACTCCTCTATCGCTGATTGATCAACTTTTAAGGTTTTACTAATTGTATAAACTCCTTTAGGTAAATCAGTTAAAAGTGTACTCCAAGCATAATCTCCACCTGTACACCCCGCATCAATCACTGAACCTTGAAGAACGTCATGAAATTCATGGAACACTTCAACTCCACATTCATCAACCATACGTGCCTCAAAAGTATACTTACAGTCAAAGCAAATTGGCTCTCCCAAACAAGTGACATTCGTATACTCTTCTGGTGTAAAACCATAGACCAACGTGAAATCATCTGTTTCTGGAATAATAATCGTCTTTGTTAATGTAGCTGACGGGATACTATAATCTGGAATCTGAGATGAACCATCGCTCATCAAGGTTTGTGTCCCAATGGCACTTGCTGTTCCGTCTAGTTCGTCTAAATTCAATGGTGCTGGACCAATCATCCATGTTGCAACAGTTCGTCCTGCCAAATCTTGATATGTAACATATGCTTGTCCATTCCCATCAATGGTTACGATCTTCTGATAATGACTCGCATCTCCAGCATCTGATCCGAAAAGCATGTTCAACTCCTCTTGTATCGGACTTAAGTAAACCATACGTGAAGAATGACCTGAACTCAGGGATAATTCCGAACCAACTCCAGATAGTTTATCTACTCGTCCAGTAAAATCTTCTTTGTACGTTACACGGGAATAAGGCATCCCATTGGCATTTGGAATCATCCCATTCGACCCATCCATATCCGGGTTTTGTGATGAATAATATTGACCAGTTCCAGTTATTAAAGACATTCCTAATTCATCATACAAACAAGGGGCGTTTGACCCCGTAGGATTATCAAAATAAGGGTATCCAAACTCCGACACGTCGTCAAAAGCTGTCTTATTAAATTTGGTGAGATGACGAGGATAAGACTCATCCACTGGTGTTGGTAGCGAACTGATTACTGGTCGACCAAGTTCATCCATATATACATTCGTTACTACCGTTTGATCCGTTTCTGTATTCATCGCTTGTGACTGACGAGCACGCCCCAATCCATCAGCATAAGTAACTCCCTCAAATCGTTTCCCTTCTTCTGTAAATCCGACTTGATGCATCCAGTTCATACCCTTGTCGTACTCACGAGTTATGGCAATACGATTAGTCGAAGGAACAGAAGAAATCATCCCACTTTCAACAACATCCCATGCGCCCTCAACACGCTCATCATGATTTACTCCTCCCAAGCTAATTGCTCGAACGCGATAGATAAAATATCCGTGATCATAAATATTCGGAATACGGTAGTAATTTCTACTCAAACTTACACGTGTTGAATTCTTGTAAAAATCATACGGTATAACACTCGAGCCTAAATAAATATTCTCAGTAGTAGTATAATCATTGATGTGAACATACTCTAATTCATACCAATCAGCTCCTGGCAAATATCCCCAGTTTAAATCTATAAACTCATTCTCTGGTGAATTGAAGCCAAAACCTGTCGGTAGAGCATTTGCCCCAACATTCGAAACAAAGCCACTTGGAATTGGGTAATAACGATCAACCTCAATCCCTGATTCTAAATAAAGCTTACTCAATGGAAGGTTTCCAGTTACTCCAACCAACTTCACTTTTACATAATGTCCTAGTTCAAAAATATAAGTCTCCTTATCAATAATGGATGCCTCAGGATTTGAATAGGAATAAAACAATGACAAAACACGCGTCTCATTAACAATATCAAAAGCACCCGTTGTTCCATTCCAAACATGATACTCCAAATCCAAAGTCACATCTCCCGAATAATCACCCGTTAATTGTGCATCCTTTAAAAAACCAACCTGTGCATAATTACGTACCGAATAGTTCTCGAAACTAGCACTCCACAATGGGTTTACTCCCATCTCATAGTACTTGTCATCATAAACCTCAACCGTTGACGAATTGACAACTAATGGTGAACCCATACTACCATTTACACGATCACTAAATCGATCTACTGACCCGTAAACAGTGGTGATGAAACATAGGAAAACCAGTACAACTGAACAAAAACGTTGCATACTTAAATAATTTATGTGAAATGATTACTCTCCGATGAAAGATTTTTGACTACCAAACTCCGATTCTGATATAGTCTTAATTCCTTCCTCAGTTTCAACTCGAATTCGAACCAATTGTAAGTTCTCATCGTAATTGTAAAAAGTCGTAAAATTATATCCATCGTGAGTAGCTAATGGTAACATCGTTACAGGATCGTAAACGGTAGTTTGCATTCCAGCTAAAAATGGATGAATACGAATATCATCAAAATACACATTTCCTTCACCTACATTTTCCAAAATTAAAGTAAAATCATCCTCAGAAGGAACTTCAATTTCCGCTTCAAATCGCTTCCACCCGTCTAAAATAACACCACTTGCATAAATAGGTAGAACAGAAGAAGAAGTAAAATTTATTAAAACCTTTGCATCACTATAATTACCAGAATCCACCTTGACCCAACCACTTATTATATATGTTCCAGGGGAAGGATTGAAAGAAGGAGTACAATTACATTCATCCATAACAATTCGTTCTGAAGTAGTTGATTCAATAACATTCAATGGATTACAATCAGGATCAAAACTAAGAGGCTTTGAAACAGTCGCGGAATGACCACTTTGAATCCTTAAAGAAGATAGTCCGCTATGCTTTTCATTGCTAGAAATATCAACTCCAGAACCAAGCAAAGATTCTGCAAAATCAAAATGATGTTCTGATGCAATCACAGCACATACATCATCTTCAACAGTAAAATAATAATCTTCAAAACCATCAAAAGCAATTTGACTTTTCTTTGCATTTACTGCTTGTGCAATCGGTAAAAGTTCAAACGTAGGACTATAACCAAATAAAACAGAAGAATTAACGGAAATTTGATCAACACTTTCGATAGGTACTCCAAACTGATTGAAATACATCACTCTTGATGTTTTTCTCCATTTACTAAATACATTTTGATCAGCCTCCCAAATACCACTGGTTGAATTCAACGAATAATAATTTGAATATTGATCATATACTCCTCCAAATCTTACATTATGTTCACTATGACTAGATCGATCTCCTTGCCAAATCATACTATTATCAACAACTAAATCACCTCGCATTCCGAACAAGTATGGATTATAAGGCCCGGTTGAAGATAGCATGTTATTATTATATAGCTCTCCTTTATCTCCATCAGGACACTCTCTTCCACATTTTGTCGTTAATCTATCCCTATAAGTCATAGCTGAAGAAGAAATTATTTGATCCAAGTCGCAATTCAATTTCATTGTCCCAAGATTAACAGGGTTTACTTTTGAGACTAAAGACTGCATCGCTATACCTAATGTGTTTGCACGATTTGTCGTAATTATAGAAAGCTCAAAATTACCCGCGACAGAAGGAATAAACTTAGACCCATTTTCATCAATCAAAAACAACATATCTGAAGAAGGCCACGGCCAATTTCTAGCGATATGGAATTCACCTGAATAACCTGTAACTTTTACTAAATCACCAGGAGTAAATAAATAACCTAAATCTCCTGGACTTGCCGAAAAATAGCCATTAGCATCCAAAGAAACTGTAGCCGATCTCTCTTCAATATTGTAGGATGGTCTGAACTCTTTGTATTTCCAATGTGCAGGGTAATTCACAGAATATAGACGGTCATTAAACTCATCCTTTAAAGAAGTAACAATTGCATTTCCTGATTCTAAATCATACACCTCAGTTCTAGCAGTATTAACACTACCTAAATATTCTGTAGTTACTTCATTTAATATTGCTGAATAATTTGTATGCTTTATTAACGTATTAGCATAGAAAGCCAATTCTCGTGAATTTTGACTATAGTCCGGTTTAATACTAATGCTAAATGTAAGAGGTGGACTATACATCAAGGTTACAGTCAAACCAACATGATTATAGGTGTTTTTATCTACCATATATCTAGAATCTCCATGAAAATCATACGTTACTCCCGTAATTTGATTTGATAAAGATTCGGTTCTATCACAATACAAAATTGGACTACCTAAATTATAATAATGGTAAACAGATTTTGAAATTATGTTACCTTCATTGTCAATTAAAACATCTTGTTTCTGCTTCCCATGAAAATCATTCGTTTCGACATAGTGCCCTTGACTTAATCCATAATAGTTTCGCTGCTCTCCTGTAACAACGTTCTTTTTAGGTAAATCAATTTTTCCTAATCCCGTCGATTTCACAATAGTCGGAAAATCCTTTGCAGTATAAAACTCAGCAATTGACTTACCATAATCCTCTAACCCCTCAAATGTAACTTCAACATGTGAATATCCAACTACAGGGTTAGGCATCAACTGGTGGCCTATTGGTCCAGGTACGAAAACTTTTTCATCAGGGAATTTCTTTTTTATATTAACATAAGTAATCCAAGAATACATTGGGTTTTCATCCAACATATTGCCTGTTTCATAGGCAGCAACACCATTACTAATTTCTTTTCCATCAATTAAACTATGGTAATTGTAATTCCATTTATAAGATGCACTTTGCTCACTTACGTTACTTGTCGTTTGCAAATCCTGATCGTCATCTGTTAAAACATCCCAGTTATCTTTATAAGTTATTGACTTTACTCTTGAACCACCACCCATTTTGATGTTATCTGGTTCAAACATTCTCAAAGTTGAAGAATTTGAGTAAAAACTAGGTGCATACCCAGCATTCTTAACCATTTGCTTATAAATATCTTGACCAAAAAGTACTCGCCAGTCTAACGACAAGTCAGACTCTGCATCCGGACTACTTCCGTATACTTTATCCACTAAATACTTCCTAGAGAACTCTAGAACCGCTAGTTGAGCAGGATGCATCATAAGACTACCGTTTTCAGCCTCATCACTTCCCGATTTATTCTCCCTATTACCAGTGTTGACAGGATCTACAACCACATAGCCATATTCATACATGCCAGTAACAGGGTCTTTTGGCATAACTCCAATACTCTTAAAATCTTCTA